>Ga0299914_10002950_pt1 | contig 11890 bp, 12 predicted proteins | sample RVTome_10_FD_201361 | JGI IMG/M metagenome (GOLD analysis project Ga0299914, IMG submission 201361) | Soil microbial communities from uranium-contaminated site in the Upper Colorado River Basin, Wyoming, United States - RVT153D57 (version 2) ... | reverse complement strand
TGCGCACCTGGCGGTCGCCGACGTGCCCCACCACCCGCTGCAGCAGCGGCAGGTGCTCGGCGACCAGCGGCGAGCGCTCCACCTCGGAGTAGCGCGCGAGGGCTCCCACGTGGATCTCGTCCCCGCGGATCTCGATCCGGCCGAGCTCGTCCCCCAGGTCGTTGACGTCCACGAGCAGCGGCGGGCGCAGCAGGCGCATGCCGAGCATCGGCACCAGGCTCTGCCCGCCCGCAAGGACGCGTGCCTCCTCGTTCTCGGCGAGCACCATCACCGCGTCGTCGGCCGACACGGCCCTCACGTACGCGAAGGGGGCGGGCTTCACCGGCGCGTCCCGCCCGTGAAGCCCAGGAAGGTCGAGATCACCCGCTCGGCCGCCGAGCCGGGCTCGCCGGCGGGGCCGCGGTCGTCGCGCCGGAGGGCCCGGGCGGTCTCGGGGCGCGACTGGAGCAGGTGCAGCGACCCGTCGCCGGCGATCGCCCACTCGACGTCCTGCGGACCGCCGCGGTGGCGCTCGAGGCGCTTGCCGAGCTCGGCGATCGCGACCACCTCCTCCTCGGCGAGCGAGCAGTCCGCGCCCCGCCCGCCGGTGATCGGCATCAGCCCCACCGCGCCGGCGGCGTCGTCGTAGCGGTACTCGTGCGACTGGTCGCTCACGACCCGGTCGACGACGCGCAGCGAGACCTTGTCGACGCGGTGGCGGTCCGGGGTGACGTCGCCCTTGACGACGCCCTCGCCGAGGCCCCAGCAGCTCTCGATGACCATCCGCGAGCGATCCCCGCTCACGGGGTCGATGGTCAGCATCACCCCGGCGCTGCGTGCCGGGACCATCACCTGGACGCCGACGCACATGCCCGGCACGGGGGCGTCGTCGGCGGCCTCCGCGGCCGCCGCCGGCCGGTAGGTGAGGGCCGCGGGGTTGAACAGGCTCGCCCAGCACCGCCGTACGTGATGCACGACGTCGTCGGCGCCGGAGATCCAGAGATAGGTCTCGTACTGGCCCGCGAAGCTCGCGCCGTCGAGGTCCTCGTTGATGGCCGACGACCGCACGGCCACGGGCACGCGCTCGGACCCGGCGACCCGGCAGAGCCGCGCGTAGGCCGCGCCGATCGCCTCGGCCAGCTCATTCGGGACCGGGGTCCCCTCGATCAGCGCGCCGATCTGGCGGCTCGCCGACTCGACCGCGTCGTGATCCGCCGTGTCGAGCGAGCCCCGGACCTGCGCGACCGCCTCGGCGAGCCCGGACGACGCGAAGCGGTCGAGCGCGGCGGTGGTGACGCCGAACGCGGGCGGCACCGCGAATCCCGCCGCGGCCATCTCGGCGAGCGAGGCGACCTTCCCCCCGAGCGTCGCGACGCACGCGCCCGGCTCGTCGAGCCAGAGGACCCAGGAGGGGGGCTCAGCGGCCATCGGCCTTCAGCTCCTCGACGACGATGTCGCCGTCGGCGACGATGACGCGCCCGTCGAGGTACAGGGTGCAGTTGCGCATCGGGACGTCGACGTGGCAGGGGGAGTGGTTCGGGCCCCCCAGCTCGGCGTTGGGGCCGGTGGCGAAGAGGACGTTGCCGTAGAACGAGCGGCCGTGCATGCCCATCCCCCGCCGGTCGTAGGCCAGGGTCGACCACCGGGCCGTCTCCAGCATCCCCCAGCCGATGTGCGAGATGCCGTACCCGTCGGGGTCGTCGAACGAGGCCATGTACTCCGACAGCAGGTCCGCGTCGACCCCTCCGTCGATGGAGGTGATCCGGCCCTTCGAGATGGAGAGCGCGATCGGGGTCTGCACGTAGGTCTTGAACGGGAAGATGATGTCCCCGGGGGCGATCACCACGGTGCCGTCGACGCCGTCGTCGGCGGCGCCGGTGAACAGGAACCCGGACGGCCAGTGGTCCCACCGGCCGGGCGTGTCGGTGTATCCGTACTGGGTCATCACCGGGTACGCGCCGAGCTGGTAGGTGACGTCGGTGCCCGCGGCGTTGGTGAAGCGCAGCGTCGAGGCCTCGGACAGGATGTCGGCCGCGCGCTCCACCCGGGCCCGCAGCGCGCGCGAGGGCAGCATGTCGCGGATGTGCTCGATCGGCTCGACGCACAGCAGGACCCGGGTCCCCGACTCCTGGATCTCGAGCTGCTCCGGCGAGAAGAGCAGGAAGACCGTGTCGACGACGAGATCCACGCCCTTGAGCGCCTCGATGGCCGGACGGTTGCCCGCGAGCGGCGTCGCCCCCACCGCCCACACGCCCTCCTCGCCGTCGAGCGTCGGGTCGGCCTGCGGCAGGCGGACGTTGTAGGCGACGGCCCCGAGCTGGGCCGAGGCCTCGAGGAACGCGTCGACGTAGTCGGCGCGCTGGTTGCCCATGGAGAGGACGGCGACGGTCGAGCCACCTCCGATGCCGCACAGGACGAGCTCCTCGCGGCACATCTCGGTAAACGTCGGAAGGGACATGGTTCGGTTCACTCCTTCGTCTGGTCGTGTCCTCCGGGATGGCCGGTGAGGGTGAGCAGGATGGACCGGGTCAACGCCACGAACGCGTCGGGCCGATCCCAGGCGACCATGTGGCCGGCCCCCTCGACCACGTGCAGGGTCGCGGCTCGGTTGGCGGCCGCGAGCTCCGCGGCGCCCGCATCGGTGACGACCGGGCTCTCGCCGCCGTACACGAGGGCCGTCGGCGCGGGCACCCGCGGCCACCACTCGAAGAAGTCCTCGCGGCTCATCTCGTCGTAGCTGGCCAGCACGGCGGCCTCCTCGCAGGTGGCGATCCAGCGCGCGCGCAGCTCGAGCTCGGCGCGCGGCCACAGCGGGTAGAAGCGCCGCACCGCGTCCCCCGTCGTGCCGGCGTAGCCTTCGCGCAGCTGCTCCTCGAACGCCCCGCGCGGCGTGGGATATGGGCCCCGCCGTGCGCCGCTCAGCGGCGGATCGACCAGGATCGATCCGCGCAGGGGCAGCTCGCCCCCCGCCGCGAGCGCGGCGCCGGCGCGTGCGCCCAGGGAGTGGCCGAGCACCAGCGGGCGGTCGAGCTCCAGCGCACGAGCCAGCGCCAGGGCGTCCGCGGCGTGGTCGGCGGCGCCGTACGCGCGGCCGGTCTCCGAGAGCCCCCGGCCGCGCAGGTCGAGCACCACCGGGCGCACGAGGTCGCGCAGCTCGCCGGCGACGAAGTCCCACGTGATCGCGGGGCTGGTGATGCCGGGCAGCACCAGCAGCGGCGGGAGGTCCCCGCCGTAGTCGAGCGCGTGCAGCTCGCACTCCGGCCCGGGGAAGCGCACGCTGCGGGCGCCGAGCGAGCGGAGCTCCTCGCGGTGCGCGTCGGTGACCGGACCGCGGGTCATGCCACGGCCGCCCCGTCGTGGCGCAGGAGCGAGACGACCCGATCGCCGAACATGCGCGTCGTGGCGGTCCCGCCCTCGTCCGCCGTCGGCGACTCGGCCCGTGCCGCGGCGACGGCACGCTCGAGGGCCTCGGCCTCGGCGGGGCGGTCCAGCCCGAAGCGGAACATCAGCGCCACGGAGAGGAGCATCGCCGTCGGGTTGGCGATGCCGCGGCCCGCGATGTCGGGCGCGGTCCCGTGGACCGGCTCGAAGAGCCCCACGCGCGCATCGCCGACGCACGCCGAGGCGGCGACGCCGAGGCCGCCCGTGAGCGCGGCCGCGACGTCCGAGAGGATGTCGCCGAAGGTGTTCTCGGTCACGATCACGTCGAAGGCCGTGGGGTCCTCGACCAGCCGCATCGCCGCCGTGTCGACCAGCAGGTGCTCGACCTCGACGGCCGGGTACTCGGCGGCGACCTCGTCCACCACCCGGCGCCACATGCGCGAGGTGGTCAGCACGTTCGCCTTGTCGACCGACGTGAGCCGTCCCCGGCGCTCGCCGGCCAGCTCGAAGCTGCGGCGCACCAGCCGGCGGACCTGCGCCGGGTGGTACTCCAGCCGGTCGAAGACCGTGCCGTCCGGCTCGACGCCCCGGCCGCCGAAGTACAGCCCGCCCACGAGCTCGCGGACGATCAGGAGGTCGATGCCGCCGGCCGTCGAGGGGCGCAGGTTCGCGTAGACGTCGAGCTCGCGGCGCAGCCGGAACATCCCGTCCTCCGGGTTCGGCCCGTCGCGCCACGAGTAGAGGCTGGAGCCGACGGCGCCCATGAGGACCGCGTCCGCGCCCAGGCACGCCTCGAGCGTGTCGGCGGGGAGCGGGTCGCCATGGCGCTCGATCGCCGCCGCGCCCAGCGGGCGCTCCTCGAGCCGCGCCTCGGGGAGCAGGACGGCGACGGACTTGACCGCCTCGGCCATGACCTCCATGCCGATGCCGTCTCCCGGCAGACAGACGATCCTCATAGCCCGCGAGCGCCCATTGCATACAAGTATACAGGGACGCGGCGCACGGCTGCCGGACCCCGGATCACGTGCCGTCCCCGCGCCGCGGACAGGACTCGCCGTGGAAGTAGTGGCAGAGGTTGGCGACCGGCAGGGGCTGCCGATCGGCGCGCACCCGGCGCCCCTCCACCTCGAGGTACCAGAGCCCGGTCCCGCGGTCGAACTCGCACGCGTTCGACAGGCGCGCCCGTTCGTAGTCGCTGTACCAGCAGGCGCGGGGCACCGGGGGGCGCGGCTCGGGGTCGCCCCGGTCGCCGGCCAGGCCGAACCCCAGGGCGGCCGCGAGGGCCGCCGTGGCGACCAGGCTCGACGCGTACGCGACCGGTCGCCTCATGCCTGCCGGACGAAGGGCTTGAGGAACGCCCGCGGATGCCGCACCCGCCCGAACATCCCGGCCAGGGCGATGATGGTCACGATGTACGGCAGGGCCTGCAGGAGCTGGCGCGGCACGTCCACCCCGGCGGTCGGCAGCCAGAGCTGCAGGGAGTCGGCGAACGCGAACACGAGCGCGGCCACCAGGACCCCGACGGGGTTCCGCCGGCCGACGATCGCGATGCCGAGCGCGATGAAGCCGCGGCCGCCGACCAGCCCCTCCTCGAAGGTGTCGGTCTGGCCGATCGACAGGAACGCGCCGCCGAGGCCGGCGAGCATCCCCGTCGCCACCACGCACGCGTAGCGGATGCGGATGACGTTGCCCCCCGCGCTCTCGAGCGCCTCGGGGCTCTCCCCCGCCGCACGGACCTTGAGGCCCTGGCGGCTTCGCAGGATCAGCCATGCCACCGGCACGGCGAGGTAGGCGAGGTAGACCAGGGCGATCTGGTCGAACAGGATCTCGCCGATCCACGGGATGGATGACAGCCCCGGGATCGCCCAGGCGTCGAACGCGTCGACGGCGACGCGCTGGGGCTGCAGCGAGTTGCCCTCGCTGAAGATGATCCGGTAGGTGAGCCCGACCAGGCCGATCGAGAGGATCCAGACCGCGAGCCCGGTCACGATCTGGTCGGCGCGGCGGCTGATCATGACGTAGGCGGCGACCAAGGCGATCAGGCCGCCGCCGGCGAGGCCCATCAGGGCGCCGAGCCACGCGTGGTCCATGTAGTAGGAGCCGAGGTAGGCGCAGAACGCGCCGATGAGCAGGTATCCCTCCAGGCCGACGTTGATCACCCCGGAGCGCTGGCTGAACGCCTCGCCCAGCGCGGCGAAGATCAGCGGCGCGGCGGCCCGGATCGTCGCCGCCAGCAGGCCGACGATGAAGGCCTCGGTGAGGATGCCGGACACCCGTTCAGCCCTCCGCGCGCCTCGGACGCAGCCGCCGGCGCAGCCACCGGCGCGGCCCCGACAGGCTCAGCGGGATCGCGAGCAGGAAGAAGACGAGGATCAGGCCCTCGATGAGGCTGCTCAGCGAGGCGGGGACGCCGGCGGTGAACTGCATGTTGGTCGCGCCGATCTCGAGGGCGCCGAACAGGACGGCGGCCAGCAGGACCCCGAAGGCCGTCAGCCCGCCCAGCAGGGCCACGGCGATCGCCGTGTATCCCCAGCCCGGAGAGAAGTCGGACAGCAGGACGTGCTGGGCGCCCAGGATCGCGTTGGCGCCCGCGAGGCCGCAGAGCCCGCCGCTGAGCAGCGAGACCCGGCCGATCACCGACGGCGCCGAGATCCCGGCATAGCGTGCGGCGTCGGGGTTGGAGCCGAGCGTGCGCATCTCGTAGCCGAGCCGCGTGCGGGCCACCAGCAGCCAGATCACGATCACGGCGACCAGCGAGAGCAGGATGCCCGCGTGCAGCCGGTCGCCGAAGATCAACGGCAGCTCGGCCTCGATGCGCTCGGTCTGGCCGGCGCGGTACGCCTTCATCGGGCCGAAGGTCAGGTAGCCGATCAGGAGGATCGCGACGTAGTTGAGCATCAGTGAGCTGATGAGCTCGTCCACGCCCAGGGAGAGCTTCAGCAGCGCGACCAGGCCCGACCAGAGCGCTCCGAAGACGAACCCGACCAGCAGCGCGGCGATCAGGACGAGGGGCTCCGGACCGCTCCAGTAGAGGGCGACGACCGACGCCCCGAGCGCGCCGAGCCAGAGCTGGCCCTCCGCCCCGACGTTGAAGAAGCCGCTGCGGATCGAGATCGCGATGCCGAGGCCGAGCAGGATGAACGTGTCGGCGCGGTTGAGGACGTCCGCGATCGCCTGGTCGGAGCCGAACGCGCCCTCGACCATCGCCGAGTACGCCTCGATCGGGTTCGAGCCGGCGGCCAGGATCAGGGGCGCCGCCACGATCAGCGCGAGGACGACCGCGACCACGCGCGTCCACAGGCTCGCGCCGGTGAGCGCCTCGACGACCCGGCGCTTCCAGGCGGCGGGGACCGAGAGGCGCGGGCCGTCGCCCGGCGGGCCCTTGACGCGCCCGACGCCGGCGGGCTCGGCGCCGACGCTCATGGCCCGCCCCACCCGTGCGCCGCGCTTCCGCCCATCATCAGGCCGAGGGTCTCAGCGTCGGCCTCGCCCGCGTTCACGCGTCCGACGACGCGGCCCCCGTGCATCACGATCATGCGATCGCTCAGCGCCAGGAGCTCGTCGAGGTCCAGGCTGACCAGGAGCACCGCCGCGCCGGAGTCGCGCTGCTCCACCAGCCGGCCCCGGACGTACTCGGTGCCGACGATGTCGAGCCCGCGCGTCGGGCCGCAGGCCACGACCAGTCCGGCGGGCTTCGAGAGCTCGCGCCCGAGGATGACGCGCTGCTGGTTGCCGCCCGAGAGCGTCTGGGCGGACTGGTCGACGCCGCGCGTCCGGATCTCGAACTCCCCGACGAGCCGGGTGGCGTGCGCGTCGATCGCCCCGCGCCGGAGCCAGCCGCGCTGCTGGAAGGCGGGCCGGCGATGCAGCCCGAGGATGAAGTTGTGGCGCAGTGTGGCCGGCCCGACGAGCCCGTCGACCCGGCGGTCCTCGGGCACGTGGGCGATGGTCGCCTCGATCAGCGCCCTGCGCCCGGCGCCGGTCACGTCCTGGCCGTTGAGGACGATGGTGCCGTCGCTGGGCTGGCGCAGGCCCGTGACGCACTCGGCCAGCACGTCCTGGCCGCTCCCGGCCACCCCCACGACGCCGAGGATCTCCCCGCCGCGGATCTCGAACGACACCTCGTCGATCAGGGCGCGCCCGCCGTCCGCGACCCGAAGGCCCGAGACGTCGAGCACGGGCGGACCGTCCGGCCTGGCGTGCTCGATCAGGCGCGGTCGCGTCTCGCGCCCGACCATGAGCCTCCCCAGCTCGGCGGGGGTCGTGTCCGCGGTGACCAGGCAGCTCACGCGCCGGCCGTCGCGCAGGACCGTGACCCGGTCCGAGACCTCCATCACCTCGTCGAGCTTGTGGGTGATGATCGCGACGGCCGTGCCGGCCGTGGCGAGGTTCCGGACGATGCCGAACAGCCGCTCGATCTCCTGGCGCGTCAGGAGGGCCGTCGGCTCGTCGAGGACCAGCACCCTCAGCCCCCCGCACAGCTCGCCCTGCAGCAGGGACGTGACGATCTCGAGCCGGAGCTTCTCCCCCACCGACAGGTCGTCGATCGGGGCTGCCGGATCGAGCGGGAGCCCCTGGCGCTCGCCGATCTCGACGACCCTGCGCCCGGCCTCCTGGAGGGACATCCGACGGCCGGCCTCGGTCCACATGACGCTCAGCAGGACGTTCTCGGCGACCGTGAAGGTCGGGACCACCAGGAGATGCTGGTGGACCATGCAGATCCCGCGCTCGATCGCCTGGCGGGTCGTCGGCCAGGGGACCGGCTCCCCGTCGATCTCGATCGACCCCGCGTCCGGGCTGACCGAGCCATGCAGGATGTTCATCAGCGTGCTCTTGCCGGCGCCGTTCTCCCCGAGGATCGCGTGGACCTCGCCCCGGGCGAGCTCGAGATCGACCCCGTCGTTGGCGGTGACGGTCCCGAAGCGCTTGGAGACGCCGCTCAAGCGCACCGCGGAGACGGATCGCTCCGTCCCCGCGGTCGATGTCGATTGGCTGCTCACGATCGAGCGCTTGGCCGGTGCCGCTACTCGGTCGTGGTCGTGCCGGTCGTCGCCTGGCCGGTCACCGGGTCGAGCTCGCCGGCGATGATCGCCGCGCGCGCCTCCTCGATCTGCGACTTGACGTCGTCCGGGATCCTGTCCTCGAAGTTGTGGAACGGCGCCAGGAGCGCGCCGCCGTTGGCGAGGTCGGCCGCGTAGACGCCCTGGCCGCAGGCCGCGGCCCCGTCCGAGCGGATCTTCTCGGCGGTCTCGGTGACGATCGGAGCCCAGTCGCTGACGAAGCTCGTGATCATCAGGTCCGGCGCCAGCTCGAACTGGTCGAACCACGCCCCGATGATGGGGACGTCCCGCTCGACGGCGCCCTCCACGGTGCCGAGCCCGGTGCCGTCGCCGTAGGCGTAGACGACGTCCGCGCCCTGGGCGATCTGCGCGAGGCCGGCCTCCTTGCCCTTGAGCGGGTCCTCGAAGTCACCGACCCACGTCACCTGGACCTGGGCGCCGGGCGTGACCGCCTTCGCGCCCTGCTCGAAGGCGTCGACGCTCTTGACGATCTCGTCGAGGTCGACGCCGCCGACCACGCCGAGGTTGCCGCTCGTGGACTGGCTGGCGGCGGCCATCCCGGCGAGGTAGTTCACGCCGGTGGCGTCGTCGACGTAGTAGGTGACGTTGGCCGGCGGCTCGCCGGTGCCGAAGGCCTGCATGAAGCAGACGTCCGGGTACTCGGCCGCGACCTCCTTGGTCGCCTGGTCGAGCGCCGACGCGTGAAGGATGACCAGCTCCGCGCCGCCCTGGTCGATCACCTGGCGCATCGCGCGGGCCCCGTCCGCGGCGGTGACGGACTCGAGCTCGCTGACGACATCGAGGTTGAGATCGTCCTGAACGCGAGCGATCGAGTCGGCCATGCTCGTGTTCCAGCTCTGGTCGTTGGCCTTGCCGAAGAGCAGTACTGCCGTCTTGATCGGCTCCGTGCCGGCGCTTGCGGCGGTGTCGCCGGTGGCGCCACCGCTGTCGTCGTCATCACCGCACGCGGCCACCCCGACGCTGATCGCCACGACGATCGATGCCACCGCCACCAACCGACCCCCGAATCTCCTGGCCATGCCGTCCTCCTCCGCTCGCCCCCGCGACGACGTCGCGGCTCCGACGGTCCGGCGGCCGGGGCCGCCGCTTTTGTATGCAAGTAGACTGTATGCCGTAGCCGGGAGCTGACGCTACTCCAGTTGGGGTCGCGGCCACGGTGGCCCCGTGGCCAAGGATCGGGAGCGTGTCTGTCCGCGCGGGCGCACCGCCCACGGCCGGCCGGTGCGCGCCGGAGGAGGGAGGGGGCTAGCCGGGGTCCGCGAACCGGGCGAGCGCCCGGTCCTTCGCCCAGAGCACGTGGGCCTGCATCAGCTCGGCCGCAGCGGTCGCGTCGTGCGCGGCGAGGGCCGCGGCGATCTCGCGGTGGGCATGCTCCACGGTCTCGCGGTGCTCGGCGGAGTAGCTCATGTAGGCCTTGTGGATGGACGGCAGCGCGGTGACCTCGCCCACCATGCGCTCCAGGCGCTCGCTGCCGGCGGCGTCGAGGATGATGCCGTGGAAGACGAGGTTCTCCTCGGTGAGGCGCGGCGGCACGATCTCCTTCGCGGTGCGCAGGTCGTGGAACCGGTCGCAGCTCGCCTCGAGGGACTCGATGAACTCATGGCTCATCCGCGAGGCGGCCTCGCGCGCGGCGTGCCCCTCGAGGGCGGCGCGGATGTTGTACAGCTCCTCGAGCTCGGCCCGGTCGTAGCGCTTGACCGTCGCGCCCCGGTTCGGCGCGCCCTCGACGAGCCCCTCGCGCTCGAGCAGGATCAACGCCTCCCGGATGGGGGTGCGGCTCGTCCCGAGGCTGCCGGCCAGCTGGACCTCGCGCAGCGGTTCCCCGGGGGCGAGGCGCCCGTCGAGGATCGCGGCCCGGATCGTGCGGGCGATCACCACGCTGGTCCGCTCGGGGAGCTGTCGCTCGGCCTCCGTGAACATGCTCATCTCGTACCCGGTTCCTTTTCCGTCCTCGCGCGAGGCTCGCGGCTCGCATGCCTGTATGCAATTCTACTTCACGTGACGAGCGGCCGGACCGACGCCGACATCTACGCCCGGGCCGGCTTCGGCCATCCCGTCGTCCGGGGGCAGCGCCCGGCGCTGCTCGTGGTGGACATGACCCGGGGCTTCACGGAGCCCCGCTTTCCGACCGGCACGGACCTGACGGACGAGGTGCGCCGGACCGCCTCCCTCGCGAGGGCCTTCCGCCAGCGCGGCCGTCCCGTGTTCCTGACGCTCATCGCGTTCCAGCCCCACCTGCGCGACGCCGGCGCCTGGCTCGAGAAGTTCCCCGGTGCGCGGGGGCTGGTCGAGGGCACGCCCGCCGTTGAGCTCGACCCCCGCCTGGAGGTCGCCGACGACGACGTGATCGTGGTCAAGAAGGGCGCCTCCGCCTTCTTCGGAACCAGCATCGCGGCGCTCCTCGCGGCTCATGCCGTCGACACCGTGGTCGTGTGCGGGGCGACCACCAGCGGATGCGTTCGAGCGAGCGTCGTGGACAGCGTTCAGTACGGCTTCCGCACGCTGGTCGTGCGCGACTGCGTGGGCGACCGTGCGCGCGCCCCGCACGAGGCGAACCTCTTCGACATGGGCGCCAAGTACGCCGATCTCGTCGACTCCGGCGAGGCGCTCGACTACGTTCGGGGCCTGGACCACACGGGCTCCGGGGGCCGCTAGCGGGGCCGTCGGGCACGCCGGGAGCGGCCGGACGCCGCGCATCGCGACCGACCCGTGGTGTACGCCGTCCAGGATCGCCCATAGGGTGAGCACGGCCATCCCATATCGATGCACGAGGAGGCCCGCGATGATCCTGGCACGGGTGAGGATCGGCGATTTCGACCAGTTCTGGTCGGTGTTCACGACCAGGGGCGCCGAGCACCGGCGCAAGTACGGCTCGACCGGAGCCAAGGTGCTCCGGAACCAGGAGGAGCGGGACGAGGTGGTGGTCCTGTTCGACTGGTCGGAGGAGGACTACAAGCGGTTCCTGGCGGACCCGCAAGCCCGTGAGATCATGGCCTCGGCCGGCCTGAAGGGCCCGCCCGAGCACACCGTGGTCGAGCCGGTGGGCGAGATCGGCTCGTAGACGTCCGAGGCGTCGCGGCCGGGGCCGGCCGCGCCGTCGCCCACGCGATCGTGGTCTGCCCGGACCCGTGCCACGGGCAGACCCAGGCCTCGGCCGCGCGCGTCGCTACCCCTGGGCGGTTCCGCCCGGGTCGAGCAGTCCCAGCTCGGCGGCGCGGTGGGCGGCCTCGCCGCGGGAGCGGCAGTCGAGCTTTCGCAGGACGCTGCGCACGTGCATGTCGACGGTCCGGGGGCTGAGGTACAGCTCGTGGGCGATCTCGCGATTGGTGCGTCCGACGGCGACCAGGCGGATGACCTGGAGCTCGCGGGGCGACAGCCCGCCGCCGTCGGCGTCGGCCGCGGCGCGTCTGCCGAGCCGGTCGACCACGGACTCCCCGAGTCTCGCGACC
>Ga0299914_10002949_pt1 | contig 11893 bp, 9 predicted proteins | sample RVTome_10_FD_201361 | JGI IMG/M metagenome (GOLD analysis project Ga0299914, IMG submission 201361) | Soil microbial communities from uranium-contaminated site in the Upper Colorado River Basin, Wyoming, United States - RVT153D57 (version 2) ... | reverse complement strand
TGATAGAGATGACCGAGCATTACCCCGTCCAGCATCCCGTCCTTGGCAAGCGCGCGATATGGCTCGAGCTCCTTTTCCTCCCAGGTGGTCGAGACATCGGCAAGCGCCTTGTGGCTGTCCACGCGGCTGGAGCCGTGGCCCGGGAAATGCTTGGCCACGGCGACGATATTGGCGGCGCGATGCGCGGTGATGAAGGCGCGCGCCAGCATGGTGACGATCGTCGGGTCGGCGCCGAAACTCCGCTGCCTCTGCCCAATTACGGGATTGGCAGGATTGAGGTTGAGATCAACCACAGGACCGAAATTGAGGTTGAAGCCCGCATGCGCCAGCTGCTCGGCCATGGTCGTGTAAAGCCGGACGGCGCTTTCAAGCGAGGCGAAACTTGGATTGCGGCCGACGCTCAAGGCCGAGGGAAAATACCTGTACCCGTTCCGCCGCGTGAGCCGCTGCACGTGGCCGCCCTCCTGATCGACGGCAATGAAGGGGCGTGGCGATGACTTGGCATTGCGCAAGAACGCCGTCAGCGAGCGCAGCTGGTCGGGTGACCCGATATTCTCCGGGTAGAGCACCACCCCTCCGATCGTGCCCTTCGCCAGTTGATCGCGCACCGCGGCGACGCCCGGATCGCGCTCCGAGCTGCCCAGGAACCCGACCATGATCATCTGCCCGATCATGGCGTCGAGCCGCTCTGCGTCGGCGCCTGACTCCGTTTCGTCGCCGCCCGCACGGACGCAGTTCATCTGCGCCGCCAACAGAAGACCTGCAGTGAGCAAAACCTTGATCATCGGGAGCTGCCACGCCTGAAAAAGGGAGCTTTAGCATTGGCCGGGCGTTGAGCCCAGGCAGGCCGAGGGGTTACCGCCGTGCCGGATTTGGTCAAGATTGTGATTACACTGGGAGCCGCGCCAGACGTTGTGAGGGAACCGACATGGTTAGCATTCGCCGCGCCTTGCCCTTTGTTTTACTCGCCGCCGGCCTCCTCTGGCCGCAGCTCGGCCTTGCCGAGCCCAAGCCGCCGAGCGAAGAGGAATCCGCCGATGTGGGCTTCGCCAAGAGCTTCCTCGGCAAGACCTATAGCGACGAGCTGGACATCGAAGGCTGGATCGATCTCGGCGGCGGCCTGGTCTCCCCCCCAATCTATGTCCGGCACTATCAGCGCGAGGAGGATGGCACCAATCTCGTGCTGACCAGCCGCGAAGTGTCGAGGGCAACCGCCACCGCGCCGGCCTCCTATGTGGTGGCCGATGCCCTCGTCGTGCCGAAGCCGCAAAAGGACGTGGAGTTCTCGCTGGCCTGCGTGCAGGGCGAGGACGAGATGTTGAGATTTCTCGGCCAGGCCAAGGGCAGCGAAGACAAGGAATGGTGGACCGACGTCCGCCGCGCCTGGGAGATTTCGCTCGAGACGGGCCAGATCGCCTCGATCAAGACTAAGGGCGTCCGCTGCACCAATCCCGGCTGGTGAACGTCGAAATGGGGTGATAGCAAGGGCCGCGGCTGACCATTGTATGCGCCGGTGGGAGGGATTGATGGACAAGTTTCTTTGCATTGCGACCGCGCTTGCGGTCCTTGGCTCCGGCCTGGTCGCCGGAGTGTTCTTCGCCTTCGCCGCCTTTTTGATGACGGCGCTCGGGCGCCTGCCAGCGCCCGCCGGCATCACCGCCATGCAGTCGATCACCAGCGCGATCAAGAGCCCGCTCTTTCTGCTGGCGTTCTTCGGCACCGCCGCGCTGGCGGCGGTGCTCGGACTTGCCGCGCCGCTCAGATGGTCCGAGCCGGGTTCCGGCTATCTCCTGCTCGGCGCGCTGCTCTTTCTCAACGGCCCGTTCGGCGTGACCTTGCTGAAGAACGTGCCGCTCAATACCAAGCTGGCCGCGACGAGGGCCGAAAGCCCGGAGGGCGCGCGCTTCTGGGATGAGTTCCGCGCGTCATGGGGCCTGTGGAACCATGTGCGCTGGATCGGCGCGCTGGCCGCGGCCGCCGCCTTCCTCATGGCGCTGCTCGAAGGCGCCGCGGCCATACCTTCAGGCGAATAGCAGTCTCACCGCTCTCCCCTTGGGGAGAGCACGCGCGCCATTCGGCGCGGGGTGAGGGGGAAGCTGCGGCACGCCATATCGAAAGCTGCTCCCACCCGGAACTCGTCATGCCCGGCCTTGAGCCGGGCATCCAGAGGCCGCAGACTCGGAGCAAGCGGCCGTGGATCGCCGGGTCGAGCCAGGCGATAACGCGGAACGCTTGGCGTCAGGTCTTCGCCTCGATTCGGGCCAAAAGCTCTTCGACTTTAGGCAGAATCCCCTCGACGATTGCCGCCACGCCGCGCGCATTGGGATGGATGCCGTCGCCTTGCATCATTCCGTCGGTCAGCGCCGCCCCTTCCATAAAGAACGGATAGAAAATCACGTCGTAGCGCTCCGCGAGATCGGCATAGACCGCGCGGAACTCCTCGACATAGTCCTTGCCCATATTGCGCGGCGCTTCCATTCCCGCGAGCAGGATCGGCAGCCCCCGCGCCTGAATCTGCTCGATGATCGCCGCAAGCGCAGCCTTCGTTCCCTCCGGCGGAATGCCTTGCAACGCGTCGTTGCCGCCAAGCTCCACGATCACCGCGCTCGCATCGTCGGGCAGCGCCCAGTCGAGCCGCTTCAGTGCCGCCTGAGCCGTATCGCCCGACACGCCGGCATTCACCACCGTCACATTATTCCCGCGCGCCTTGAGCGCCGCTTCGAGCTGCGCGGGAAAAGCCTCGTCCTGCGGCAGACCAAGACCCGCGGTCAGGCTGTCGCCGAGCGCCACGATCGTGCGCGCGCCGGGCTCTGCCTGCATGCTGGGCAACGGCATGAAAACCAGGCCTGTCGCCAAAATGGCGGAGACAACCATGCCGCGCTTCATCTTTTCGACCTCTTTGCCCTTCTCAATTGCCGGTTCGCGTGCCATCTGTCACCCACCCCGCCCATGGAACAGCCCGTCAAACAGCGTCGCGCTTCGGCGATCAAGCTCGAAGATTTGCACGTGACCCTGCCCTCGCGGGCCGGTCCGGTGGCCATCCTGCGCGGCATCGACCTCAAGGTTCCGGCCGGCGAGGCCGTCGCCATCGTCGGCCCGAGCGGTTCCGGCAAGTCGACCCTGATGATGGTGGTCGCCGGGCTCGAACGCGCGACGGCAGGAGACGTAGAGGTCATGGGCACCGGCTATGCTGCTCTGGACGAGGACGGGCTCGCTCGGCTCCGTGCCGCCAATATCGGCATCGTGTTCCAATCTTTCCACCTCGTGCCCACCATGACCGCGCTCGAGAATGTGGCGCTGCCGCTCGAATTTCTCGACCACGACGACGCGTTCGGCGAGGCGCGCGTGGCGCTGGCCGAGGTCGGCCTGTCGCATCGCGAGTCGCATTTCCCCGGCCAGCTCTCCGGCGGCGAGCAGCAGCGCGTCGCCATTGCCCGGGCGCTGGCGCCGCGTCCCTCTCTGATCCTCGCCGACGAGCCGACCGGAAATCTCGACCTCACCACCGGCGCGGAAGTCATGGACCTTCTGTTCGCGCTCAAGGAGAGCACCGGTGCCACCCTGCTGCTCATCACCCATGACCGCTCGCTCGCCAAGCGCTGCGACCGCATCGTGAGTCTCGCCGACGGCCGCATTGTAAGCGCCGCCAAGCGCAAGGTGGCCGCCTCGTGACCTCCACAACGGCAACCGCAGCGCCGGCGCCCTCCAGGCTGAAACCGCCGCTCGCCTTCGCCATCGCCATGCGCGAGCTGCGCTCCGGCGCGGGGGGCCTGATCGTGTTCGTGCTGTGCATCGCGCTCGGCGTCGCCGCGGTCGCGGCCATCGGCTCGCTGGCGGCGTCGTTCGACGCGGCGCTGGCGCGCCACGGCCGCCTGCTGATCGGCGGCGATCTCTCCTTCGAGCTGGTGCACCGGCAGGCGAGCGCCGAAGAGCGCACCGCGCTCGATAGTCTTGGTCTGGTGAGCGAGTCGGCGAGCTTCCGCGCCATGGCGCGCACGCCGGCGGGAAGGACCGCGCTGATCGAGGTCAAGGCCGTCGACGAGGCCTATCCGCATTATGGCGAGGTTTCCATTCTCGAGCCTGAGGATGCGGGCCCCGCCTGGCGCTTCCCGGGCGTGGTTCTCGCCGAACAGAGCTTGCTCGACCGCCTCGATCTGGAGGTGGGGAGTTCGCTCACCATCGGCGACGCCAAGATCACCGTCGGCGGCATTCTCGGCCAGCAGCCGGATCGGCTGGCCGACCGTTTGTCATACGGGCCCAAGGTCTTGATGTCGCGCGAGACGCTCGACCAGACGCGCCTGATACAGCCAGGCAGCCTCATCCGCTGGATCTATCGCCTGAAGCTGCCCGAGGCGCGCGCCGCCGACCGCGATGTGCTGGCCGCGGCGAAGTCGGCCATCGAGAGCAAATTCCCACAGGCCGGCTTCGCCATCCGCGACTGGACCGACCCCGCGCCCGCGCTTCGCCGCGATGCGGGCCGCTTCACCCAGTTCATCAGCTTCGTCGGACTGACCGCGCTCCTGCTGGGCGGCATCGGCGTCGGCAACGCCATTCAGAGCTACATGGCCAAGAAGCGGGAGATCATCGCCACCTTCAAATGCCTCGGCTCGCCGAGCAGGCAGGTGCTGATGGTCTATCTGATCCAGGCGCTGATGCTCGCCGCGCTCGGCATCGCGCTCGGGCTCCTGCTCGGCGCCCTCGCTCCGGTGGCGCTTTCCGCCATCTATTCCGACGCGCTTCCCATTGCGCTTGCGGTCGAGCCGCATCCCTTGCCGCTGCTGACCGCGGCACTTGCCGGCCTGCTCACCATGGTGCTGTTCGTGCTCTGGCCGCTCGGCCGCGCCGCAAGCGTCTCGCCGGCGGTGTTGATGCGCGCCCACCTCACCGAGGAGCGCGAGCATTCGGCCTGGCCCTATGCCGCGGGGTCGGCGGCGGCGGCGGTGGCGCTGTTCGCGCTCGCCATTGCCGCTTCCGAAGAGCGGGCGATCACCGCCGCGATCTCGGCGGGCATCGTGGCGGGTTTCTTCCTGCTGATCGGCTTCGGCCTGCTGTTGCAGCATTACGCGGCACGGTTCCGGCGCACCAAGCCGCCGGCTCTGTCATTGGCGCTGGCAAGCATCGCCGGCCCCGGCTCGCTGGCGCGATCCATTGCCGTGTCGCTCGGTCTCGGGCTTGGGCTGCTGGTCGCCGTGGCGTTGATCCAACGCTCGCTGTTGAATCAGATCGAGAGCAACATCGAAGTCGACGCCCCGGCCTATTACTTTCTCGACATCGAGGCGTCCGACCTCGACGCCTTCAAGGATACGGTGAAGGCGGTCGAGCCCGAGGCCAAGCTCGACGACGCGCCGATGCTCAGGGGACGCATCGTGGCGTTGAAGGGGGTTCCGGCGGAGAAGGTCGAAGCCACGCCCGATACGCGCTGGGTGCTCTCCGGCGACCGCGGCCTCACTTACACCGACCATGTGCCCGGGGCCTCCACCATCGTCGAGGGTGAGTGGTGGCCCAAGGACTATGAAGGCGCGCCGCTCGTCTCCTTCGACGCCGAGCTTGCCAAGGGCCTCGGCCTCAAGCTCGGCGATCCCATTACCGTCAACATTCTCGGCCGTAATATCGAGGCGACCATCGCCTCCATGCGTAAGATCGACTGGGAATCGCTCGCCATCAATTTCGTCATGGTGTTCTCGCCCAACACGCTGGAAGGGGCGCCGCATCGCATGCTGACCACGCTGGAACTGCCCAAGGGCACGCAATCCGCGCAAGAGGCCAAGGTGGTCCAGGCCCTGGCCGAACGCTTCCCCTTGGTCACCGCCATCAGGGTCGGCGACATCGTCGAGGCGGCCAAGGAGCTGCTCGGCAAGGTGATGACCGCGATCAGCGCGACGGCGGGCGTCACCCTGTTGATCGGCGCCGCGGTGCTCGCAGGCGCGGTCGCGGCCGGCCAGGAGCGGCGCAAATATCTGGCGGTGATCTATAAGACCCTCGGCGCCACGCGCTTGCGGATCATCCGCGCCGAGCTGCTCGAATTCGCGCTGCTCGGGCTCGCCACGGCGGCGCTGGCCCTGCTGATCGCCACGGTGACGGCCTGGGCCCTGTGCAAATGGGCCTTCGAGGTGCCCTTCGTGTTTTCGCCGCTTGCCGCCACCCAGACGGTTCTGCTCGCACTCGCCTTCGTGCTCGCGATCGGCGGGATCGCCACCTGGCGGGTGCTTTCAGCCAAGGCGGCGCCCTATCTCCGCGCGGAATAGCAACGGCCGGGGGCGGACCGAGGACACGCCAGCGTCATCTTGCGTATCTAGGCTTAACCCCCCATATTCGTGGCCAAAGTGCCAACCTGAATCACTCAAGCAGCTAGGGGAAAGGACCCTTTATCAATGGCGGATCTCGACAGACGTTACGCGCAAAGTACGACCGTCGGGCGCACCGAGGCCGGCGTTGTCGACCAGGGCCTCAGGGCCTACATGCTCCGCGTCTACAATTACATGGCGAGCGGCGTGGCCATCACCGGCGTGGTGGCGTGGCTGGTCTATTCCATGTCGGTGGTGCAGGGCGCGACCGGACTGGAGCTCACCTCGTTCGGCCAGTTCATGTATGCGAGCGCCTTCAAATGGGTGGTGATCTTCTCACCGCTCGCGATGGTGTTCTTCCTGTCCGCGCGGATCGGCTCGATGAGCCTCGGCACGGCGCAGATTTCGTTCTGGATCTTCGCCGCTCTGATGGGCGCGTCGATCTCCTCGATCTTCCTCGTCTATGCCGGCGAGAGCATCGCGCGGGTATTCTTCATTACCGCGGCGTCGTTCGGGGCGCTCTCGCTCTGGGGCTACACCACGAGCAAAGACCTCTCCGGTTGGGGCTCCTTCCTGTTCATGGGCCTGATCGGCATCATCATCGCCATGCTGGTGAATCTTTTCATCGGCTCGACCGCTTTGCAATTCGCCATCTCGGTGATCGGCGTCCTGGTGTTCGCCGGGCTGACCGCCTACGACACGCAGCAGATCAAGGAGATGTACTATGCGGGCGATGACGGCACGGTCGCCGGCCGCAAGGCCGTGATGGGAGCGCTCAGGCTCTATCTCGACTTCATCAACCTGTTCATGATGCTGCTTTCGCTGTTCGGCGACCGCCGTTAAAGCAGCACCGACAATGGGCACAAGAAGAGGCTCCGGCTCCGGCCGGGCCTTTTTCTTTGGGATGATTCAAGCCTCGACCAGACGCAAGCCGCGGTCGAGCGCGCGCAGCACCCGCGCCAGATCGTGCCCCCGCTTCAGGATCAGCCCGGTCGCGGCAATGACGCTATAGGCGCCCTGCCGGCGCTCGAGCCGCGGCGCCTTTTCGATACGATAGAGCGGGGTTTCGGAGGCGCGGCGGAAGACCGAGAACACGGCCTTTTCCTTCAGCGTGTCGATGGCGTAATCGCGCCACTCGCCGCTGGCCACTTTGCGCCCGTAGACATTTAGGATTTGCGTCAATTCCCGGCGATCGAAGGCGATGTCGCCGCGCCGGTTGGCCCCCTCGGAGAGATTTGCTGCGCCGCCGGCCTTGCGGGCCAGCGGCAAGACTATGGGCTCGGTTTCGCTCAATGCGCGCCTCCTGTAACGGAAGCTTCATGATGACGCCAGCTTTAGCGAAATTCAAGATGATGCCGCACCACCCACGAAGTGTAACATAACGAAACTTAAATCACAGTTCGGCCCCGTTTCAGCCGTTGCCGTGCCCCAAAGACCCTTATGATCGACAGCGTTGCCTCTCGGCCCGGTCCAACTAGAGAGGCTTCGGAATCTCAGCCCCCCAGCCCCCCCGGGGTCTTCTCTCGGACCGGGCCATTTCATTTCGAAAGGCAAACGATAAGACGGGTCGGTTCGCCGGCCCGTTTTGATTTTTTGGGGGTGCGTCGCGCGGCGCGAGACTCAGCGCCGGTCAAAATGCGCGGCGCCGAGGATCGGGCCGCCATTCTCGACCTGCACCAGCGCGACCAGATAGTCCCCGCCCTTCATCTTGAGATCCTTGAGCGGAAGTCTCAACGTCATCGCCTCGCCCTTCCACATGCCGACCGGCGAGACCTCGCGCACTGGATGGTAGTAGCTGAGCGTCTTGCCACGATTCTCGCCGCGGGCGATCGACACCGTCTCCTGATCCTTGGCCACGGCGAGCCAGACCGTGCCGTCCCGCTGGTCGGACGTGTCCCGCGCCACGCCGATGCCGATCACCAACGTATCGCCTTCGGCATGCATGGCGACCGGCACCTTGACGTCCGCCTGGCGCTTGGCCGCGTTCCGCATCGCCATCTCGATCGCCGCCTCGTTGCTGCCGTTGACGTGGATCATGCCGTCGACCACGACCTGCGGCGTGTAGACGCTCCCATCGCCGCGCATGCGTGCATATTCGCGCTGGCGCTCGCTATTGGCGGGGCTGGAGAGGGTGTCGTGCCAGCCGAGATAGTTCCAATAGTCGACCGAGTAGGACAGCGTGACCAGACCCGGACGTTTGCCGAGCTCGGCCAGCAGCGCATCGGCCGGCGGGCAGGACGAGCAGCCTTGGCTCGTGAACAGTTCGAGCACGGCCGGTCCAGCCGCAGGCTTGGGCGGATCCGCCAAGCCCGGCGGGGACAGGGCGAGGACGGCAAGCACCGTCAGGGCGCCCGCACTGAAGAAGCAAGGCCTCATGGCGCCTACAATGCAGGAAGCCAGGCGAAATTTCCGGCAAAAAACGCCTCGCTCCGGGTCACAACTGAGTGAGTTCCGCCCATTCCAAGCTCGTCGATCTTTGCAATGAGGCCTTCGCTAGGCCGCGTCGCGGGCGAGTTCCCGCAGCACATAGTGCAGGATCCCGTCATTGCGGAAATAATCCAGCTCGTCGAACGTGTCGATCGCCGCCCTGAGCTGCACCGCTCGGGTCTCGCCGCCAGCGTAGGTGATGTCGGCTTCGACCCACTGCATCGGCTTGATCTCCGTCAGGCCTTTGAGGCTTACCGTTTCGTCGCCCTTGAGCTCCAGCGCCTGCCAGCACATGCCCTCGGCAAAGACCAGCGGCAGCACGCCCATGCCGATCAAATTGGAGCGGTGGATGCGCTCGAAGCTCTCGGCGATCACCGCGCGCACGCCAAGCAGCCGCGTGCCCTTGGCCGCCCAGTCGCGCGAGGAGCCGGTGCCGTATTCCTTGCCGGCGAACACCACGAGCGGCACGCCCTCTTCGTGATAGCGCATCGCCGCGTCGTAGATCGCCATGCGTTCGCCCGACGGGTAGTGAACCGTCACACCGCCCTCGACCCCCGGCACCATCAGGTTCTTGATGCGGGTATTGGCGAAGGCGCCGCGCATCATCACCTCGTGATTGCCGCGCCGCGAGCCGTATGAATTGAAGTCGTGCACCTCCACGCCGTGCTCGATCAGGTAGCGGCCGGCCGGGCTGTCGCGCCTGATCCCGCCCGCGGGCGAAATGTGATCGGTGGTGATCGAATCGAGGAACAGGCCGAGGATGCGCGCGTTCTCGATATCGGTCACCGGGGCCGGCGTCAGCGACATGTCCTCGAAATAAGGCGGGTTCTGCACATAGGTCGAGTGCGTGTCCCAGCCATAAGTCAGTCCGCCCTTCACCTCGATGGCGCGCCATTCGGGATCGCCGCGGAACACGTCGCCATAGCGCGCCTTGAACATCGATTTCTTCACCGCCTTGCGCACCACCTTGGCGATCTCCTTCGCCGACGGCCAGAGGTCCTTGAGATAGACCGGCTCGCCGTCAGAATCCGTGCCCAGCGGCTCGGTGGCGAGATCGACCGTCACCGAGCCGGCGATCGCATAGGCCACCACCAGCGGCGGCGAGGCGAGATAATTGGCGCGCACGTCGTGATTCACCCGGCCCTCGAAATTGCGGTTGCCGGAGAGCACCGAGGCCACGGCGAGGTGGTGCTCGTGGATGGTCTGCGAGATCTCGTCCGGCAGCGGACCGGAATTGCCGATACAGGTGGTGCAGCCATAGCCGACCAGGTTGAATCCGAGCGCGTCGAGCTCCTTCTGGAGCCCCGCCTTTTCCAGATAGTCGGTGACCACCTGCGAGCCCGGCGCGAGCGACGTCTTGACCCAGGGCTTCACGTTCAAGCCGCGCTTGAGCGCCTTCTTGGCGAGCAGACCCGCCGCGACCATGACGAAGGGATTGGACGTATTGGTACACGAGGTGATGGCGGCGATCACCACGTCGCCATGGCCGAGATCGAAATTCTTGCCTTTGACCGGAACCCGCTTCCCGGCTTCCGCGCCCTTGCCGTATTCCTTGTCGAGCGCCTCGGCAAACGCCTTTGCCGCCTGGTTGAGCGGCACGCGGTCCTGCGGGCGTTTCGGTCCCGCGATCGACGGCTCGACATCGCCGAGATCGAGCTCGAGCGTGTTGGTGAAGACCGGGTCGGGCGTGCCGGCGTCGCGAAACATCCCTTGCGCCTTGGCATAGGCCTCGACCAGGGCGATGCGCCGCTTCTTGCGCGCGGTGGCCTTGAGATAAGCTAGCGTCTCGTCGTCTACGGGGAAGAAGCCGCAGGTCGCGCCATACTCCGGCGCCATATTGGCGATGGTGGCGCGGTCCTCGAGCGGCAGATTGCCTAGGCCCACGCCGAAGAACTCGACGAACTTGCCGACCACGCCCGCGCGCCGCAGCATCTCGGTGACGGTCAGCACGAGGTCGGTGGCGGTGACGCCGTCTCTCAGCTCGCCGGTCAGGCGGAAGCCGACCACCTCGGGGATCAGCATGGAGATCGGCTGGCCGAGCATGGCGGCCTCCGCCTCGATGCCGCCCACGCCCCAGCCGAGCACCGCAAGCCCATTGACCATGGTGGTGTGGCTGTCGGTCCCGACCAAGGTGTCCGGGAAAGCGACCGCGTTGGCGCCATTCGCTTCCTTGGTCCACACCGTCTGCGCCAGATATTCGAGATTGACCTGGTGGCAGATGCCGGTGCCGGGCGGCACCACCCGGAAATTGTCGAAGGCGCCCGCCCCCCAGCGCAAGAACGCGTAGCGCTCGCTGTTGCGCTGATATTCCCTGTCGACGTTGATCTGGAATGCGCGATCCGAGCCGAACGCATCGACCATCACCGAATGATCGATGACGAGGTCGACCGGCGCGAGCGGATTGATCTTGTTGGGATCGCCGCCGAGCTGCGCCATCGCGTCGCGCATCGCGGCAAGATCGACCACCGCCGGGACGCCGGTGAAGTCCTGCATCAGCACGCGCGCCGGGCGGAAGGCGATCTCGCGGTCGCTCTTGCGCACCGCGAGCCATTCGGCGATGCCGCGAATGTCGTCGGCGGTGACGCTGCGCCCGTCCTCGTGGCGCAGCAGATTCTCCAGCAGCACCTTCAGCGAGAACGGCAGGCTGGCGATCCCGGCGAGCCCGTTGGCCTCGGCCTCCTTCAAGCTGAAATAGTCGTATTTCTCACCGTCGGCCTTCAGCGTGCGGCGGCATTTGAAGCTGTCGAGCGAGGGTTCAAGTGCCGCGGTCAACGGGATCTCCTTCAGGAAGGCGTCAGTCAAAGCGCATGCAAAGGCGTGGCCAATGCAGGTTTCGGGTGCCAGATGTCGGGATTCGAGCTCGTAGGTGACACCGAACTGCGCGCTCCAAGTCTATATAAAAGCCCTTGCGGCAACGAGACAATGACGCGAAGAGAGCTTGGGGCCGGAAACGTCGCCGAACCTGCCTCTCCTGGTCTCAACTTGCGCAAATTCCGAGCAAAATGCAGCAGACCGCCGGCCTCGCCGCCCATAGCATCAGCTGCCAGCGCGGCGGCAGACTCATCTTCCGCAGCCTGAGTTTTCGCCTCCTCCCCGGCGAAGCGCTGCTGGTGACCGGCCCCAACGGCGCCGGCAAGACCAGTCTGTTGCGGCAGATCGCAGGGCTCCTGCCGCTCGCCGGCGGA
>Ga0299914_10002947_pt1 | contig 11894 bp, 13 predicted proteins | sample RVTome_10_FD_201361 | JGI IMG/M metagenome (GOLD analysis project Ga0299914, IMG submission 201361) | Soil microbial communities from uranium-contaminated site in the Upper Colorado River Basin, Wyoming, United States - RVT153D57 (version 2) ... | reverse complement strand
CGCTCGATCAGCTCGACGCCCGCAAGGATGAAGATGCCGCGCATCGCGAGCGCCGCGACGATCCCCCAGAACAGCAACCGCGGCCGGCGCTCGTACGGGACGCCGAAGTACGCGAACAGCAGCAGGAAGACGAACAGGTTGTCGAGCGACAGCGAGCGCTCGATCAGGTAGACCGTCGTGTAGGAGATCGCGTCCTCGCTGCCCTCGAGCAGCAGCACCGGAATCGCCGCGAGCAGCGACAGTACGAGCCAGCCGATCGACCAGATGACCGCCTCGCGGAAGTTGGGCTCACGCCCGCGCGCGAAGAAATGCAGGTCGAGGGCGAGGAACACGAACAAGGCCACGAGGAGCCCTGCCAGCAACGCGATATCGGCACCCGTCACGGCTTGGACCTTAGAGTGCGGGCATGCTCGGCCACGCCGCCCTCGGGAGCTGGAGCGGGGGGCGCTTCATGCGCTTCGGCGAGCCGATCGCCGACGAGCGCCTCGAGGCGCTGCTCCGCCCGGGGAACGGAATCCGCTCGATCATCACGGCCGACGCGTACGGCGCCGGCGAGGCCGACGCGCTCGTCGGGCGGGCCCTGAAAGGCGTCCCGCGAACCGGCTACGCGCTGGCCGGCGCCGTCGGCCACGACTTCTACAAAGGGGAGCGAGAGGGCGCCAAGGGCTACCCGCGCTTCACCGATCCGCGCCTGCGCCCGCCCCAGAAGTACGGCGACTACCTGCGCATGGCGACCGAGCGCAGCCTCAAGCGCTGCGGGGTCGACTCTTTCGACCTCCTTCTCCTCCACAACCCCGACCGGCGCGGCTTCGAGTCGCCCGAGGTGTGGACCGCGCTGCGTGAGCTGCGCGACGAGGGCCTCACCCGCGCGATCGGCGTGGCGCCCGGCCCCGCGAACGGCTTCACGCTCGACCTGATCGGCTGCTTCGAGCGCTACGGCGAGCTGATCGACTGGGCGATGGTCATCCTCAACCCGCTCGAGCCGTGGCCGGGCGAGATGGTGCTCGACGCGGCGGCGCGATTCGAGGTGAGCATCGTCACTCGGGTGGTCGACTACGGCGGCCTGTTCCACGACGACCTTCTACCCGGACATCCGTTCCCACGCGGCGACCACCGAGGATTCCGCCCGGACGGATGGGTCGAGGCCGGCCGCGAGAAGCTCGAGCGGCTGCGTCCGGTCGCCGAGCGGCACGGCCTCACGATGCTGCAGCTCGCCTGCGCCTGGAACCTCTCCCACGCGGCCGTCGAGTGCGTGGCGCCCACGCTCATCCAGGAACCCGGCGGCGCCAAGCCGATCGAGCAGAAGCGCGAGGAGCTGGCCAAGGTGCCCGATCACTCGCCGCTCAGCGTCGAGGAGGTCGTCGAGATCCGCGCCATCGGCGACAACACGGGATCGATGCTGTTGAAGGGCGCCACGCCCGACTACGAGGGCGAGGACCAGCCGGACCGCTGGGAGCTGGCGGAGGAGCAGCGCGAGCTCGCGCGCCGCTGGCGCATAGATCCCGAACGGGACCTGCGCCGCACCGTCACCGTCGCCTGATCAGGGCTCCTCGAGGAGCTCGGCGCAGCGCTGCAGCTCGTCGGTGTCCTCGGGGCGCGCCTTGTCCAGGCACTCGGCGTAGCGCCGGAAGGCCTCCGGGTCGTCCGAGCCTCCGTCGGACCCGCCGGACGGCATGTCGGGCGGTGCCGGCACCTCCGGCTCCTCCCCGCCGCCGCCCAGCCCGCCCGGCAGGCCGCCGGCGCCGAGCGACTCGGTCAGGTCGGAGAGCGGTCGCGCGCTCGCGGGCGCCTCGATCTCCTGATCGCCGTTCACGTCGCGGAACTCGACCGAGAAGACGATGGACCCGCCGTCGAGCCCGCCCAGCCCGGCGCGGCTCCGCTTGGGGATCTCGAACTCGACCCGGCCCGATATGCGCCGGATGATGTCGTCCGACTTGCCGACGTAGATGTCGAAGCTCGGGTCCTGGACGGCCTCGGTCAGCTCGCGGATGTCCGCCTCGCTGAGGGTCGGCGGCGCCGCCTGCCCGGCCGCGCCGCCCAGGGCGGAGCCCGAACGCTCGACGAACTGGTTCAGGTTCCGCATCAGGCTCTCCACGTCGAGCGTGCCGGACACGTGCCGGGTCTCGACCCCGGCGACTTCGGCGTCGCCCTCCTCCTCGGCCTCGGCGAGCCACGAGCGCGGGTCGAGGCCGAGCTCGCTGAGCGGCCGGCCGCCGCCGTTGCTGTTCTCCTGGATCGCCTCGTTCGCCTCGCGCACGCGCTCGGGCGGCTGCTCGTAGTAGACGTCCTGGAACTTCACGAAGGCGCGATCGCCGGTGGTGAGCACCCCGCTCGTCACCGTTTGGCCTCCTCCGTCGGATCCGATCCGGAGCTCGATGTCCGCCGACGGCAGCTTCTCCTCGTTGGTGCGGAACGGCCCCTCGGCCTCGATCCGGATCGGCTCGTCGAGCACTCCGGTCATCTCGATCTCGGCCTCGAGCTTCAGGTCGGCACTGCGGATCTCCCCGGAGAAGGCGCGGTTGAGCAGGTTCTCGACGCTGTCGGTGTCCTCCTCCCCGCCGCAGGCCGCCGGCACAAATGAAGCCAGCAGCAGCAGGAGAGCGAGGCGACGCACGCGGGGCAGGATAGTGGGAGGCACCCTGCAAAAACCGGTGCTTGGCGCAAGCGCCCGGCTCGGCCGGCCGCGCAGCGTTTTTCTCACACCGCAACCCTGCGCAAGGATCTTGTTGTACCTGTGATGCGGCAGAACCCCCGGACCATCGCGCTCGCGGTGGCCGCCGCTGTGCTTGCGGCGGCCCCGGCCCAAGCCGGCGAGGTCATCCTCGTGGACGGCGACCGCGCCGTGCGCGTGAACGATCCAGCCGTGCCCACCGAGCGCGAGGTGTCCCTCGGCATGCCGATCGGGGGACGAGGGCCGGTCGGGATCGCGGCCGCGCGGTCCGACCGCGAGGCGAGGGCGGCGCGCCGCGCGCGCAGTGCATGGAGGCTCGCGCGCGGCGCCCCCCCGAAGAAGAAGAAAAAGCGCGCCGACCGCCGCGCCGTCTACACCGCGTTCAAGCGCGCCGAGAGCCGCGCCGGCGTGGAGGCGGCGGACCTGCAGCGCTGGCGGACCTCGTACGTCCGCTCGCTCCGCACCTACAGGAAGCTGCGCGGGGCCCGCCAGGACCAGCTCGGCTACGTGATCGACTCGGTCGAGGCACTGGCGCTGTCGAAGCGGCTGGGCGTGTCGCGCATGCCGGCGGCGTTCGTCCAGCTCGAGCGCAACCGCCGCTACTGGCCCTCGCTGCCCTACCCGGGCGCCGGCGACCAGGTCAGCTTCAAGGGCAGCGAGATCCTCTACCAGTACTTCCCCGGCGAGGGCCTCCAGCTGCATCCGCTCTCGACCTTCAAGAAGGCGAACCACATGTACGGCGACTGCCAGAGCGGCTCGCCGAGCTGCGACCAGGCGGGTCTCCGGCTCCTGCTCGACGAGATGACCGCGCTCGCCGTGCGCCGGACGTCGAAGTTCGTCGCCTGGGAGTACGCCTTCCACTTCGGCGGCGGCTCGCCGCCGTGGATCAGCGGGCTGTCGCAGGGCACAGCGCTCCAGGCGTACGCGCGCGCCGGCACGCTGCTCCAGGAGCCGAGCTACGTGGAGACGGCACGCGCCGGCCTCGGCGCGTTCGAGGCGCGGCCGCCCAGGGGCGTGCGCACGCGAGGCCCGGGGGGCGGCGTGCACTACCTCGAGTACTCGTTCGCGTCGCGGCTCTACATCTTCAACGGGTTCCTGCAGGCGCTGATCGGGCTGCACGACTTCGGCAAGCTGACCGGGGAGGCGCGCGCCACGGCCCTCTTCCAGCAGGCCGAGCCCGAGGCGCGCGCCGAGGTGCCGCTGTCGGACGTCGGCGACTGGTCGCTCTACTCCTACCGCGGCAACGAGTCGTCGGGCGACTACCACGAGCTGCTGCGCGAGTTCCTCGCCTCGATGTGCACGCGCCGCCTCGGGCCGCTGTACTGCGACTACGCCGAGCGCTACCGCGGCTACCAGGTCGACCCGCCCGAGCTGACCTACACCGGCCCCGCGGGCGCCGTGGAGGACGAGATCACGGCGATCCGCTTCGAGCTGTCGAAGCTGTCGGCGGTCGAGGTGAAGGTGATGCGCGGGTCGAAGGTCGTGTTCTCGAAGGTCGCGACGTTCCGCCGCGGCTCCGGGTCGTTCTCGTTCCGCCCCGGCGCGGCCGGCACGCTCACCGTGCAGCTGGCGGCCAAGGAGCTGCGCACCGGGATGGGCAAGAGGGACCGGGCCACGGGCCAACTGGACGTGCAGCCGGCGAGGTAGGGCTAGGATCGGCGCCTCATGGCGCCTCGCACCATCCTGTACACAGGGAAGGGCGGCGTCGGGAAGACGAGCGTCGCCGCCGCCACAGCACGCCGCTGCGCAGCCGCCGGTCTCCGCACGGTGGTGCTCTCGACCGACCCGGCCCACAGCCTGTCCGACTCCCTCGAGGCCGAGCTCGGCGCCGATCCCACCCAGGCCGGCGCGAACCTGTTCGGCCAGGAGGTGCAGGCCCAGGAGGAGATGGAGCGCCACTGGGACTCGGTGCAGGGCTGGCTCGGCTCGCTGCTCGAGGAGCGCGGCGTCAACCGGATCTCCGCCGAGGAGCTGACCGTGCCGCCCGGGATGGACGAGCTGTTCTCGCTGCTTTGGATCAAGCGCCATCACGAGGAGGGCGAGTTCGACTGCGTGGTCGTGGACTGCGCTCCCACCGGCGAGACGCTGCGGCTGCTCTCGTTCCCCGACGTGGTGACCTGGTGGCTCGAGCGCATCCTGCCCTCGCAGCGGCGCCTCGCCCCCTTCGCGCGGAGCCTGTTCGACATGCCGCTGCCCGGCGACGGGGTATTCGAGGACGTGGAGCGGCTCGCGCGCAACCTCGTCGCGATGAACGGCATCCTCCGTGACCGCGCGCATACGACCGTGCGGCTCGTGACGAACGCGGACCGGATGGTGGTCAAGGAGGCGATGCGGACCTTCACCTACCTGAACCTCTACGGCTATCTCACCGACGCGGTGGTGGTGAACCGCCTGCTCCCCTCCGACGGCTACTTCGCCGCCTGGAGCGAGGTGCAGCGCGAGCAGCTCGACCTCGTGCGCTCGGCCTTCGAGCCGGTGCCCGTGCTGACGGCGCCGTACCTGGAGCGCGAGGTGGTGGGGCCCGAGATGCTCGACCGGCTGGCGGACGAGGTGTTCGGCGGGCGCGAAGCGGCGGCCGTGCTGCACTCGCACATCGGTCAAGAGCTGGTCACGGAGAACGGGCGAGCCACTTTGAGGCTCGACGTGCCCTTCGCCGAGAAGGGGGACCTGGGGCTGAAGAAGATCGGGCTCGAGGTGGTCGTGCGGGTGGGCGGCCAGAAGCGGACGATCATGCTCCCGCCCGCCCTCGCCCCGTACTCGGCCCGTGGGGCAAGATTCGAGGACGGGACCTTGGAGATCTCGTTCGAGAGGAGGCCCGAAGCGCTCGGCTCGGCCGAGTGCGCAGGGGAAGGCGTCACCCATGGCCACTGACCCCCTGCGAGAGGAGGAGCTGCGCGAGCAGGTGACCAACCTGATCCGCGAGTTCCTGCTGACCGTGCGATCGGTGATCGACTGGTCCCTGGAGCGACTCGACGAGCGCCCGCGCGAGCGCGAGGTTGAGGACATCCCGATCGAATGAACGACTTCGCCTCGCTCCCGCCGAACCTGCCGGTGCCCGAGGACGACGGCGCCGCGGACCACCTGCCCGGGGCCGAGCTGCCGTCGGTGTCGCTGCCCATCGCCGGCGGCGGCCAGTTCGACTTCAGGGGGACCGAGGCCGCGGGGACGCTGGTGGCCTTCGTCTACCCCCGCACCGGCACGCCGGGCAGGAAGCTGCCGCCCGGCTGGGACGACATCCCGGGGGCACGCGGATGCACGCCGCAGAGCTGCGCCTTCCGCGACCGCCACGAGGAGCTCACGGGCCTCGGCGCCACGGTCGTGGGGATCAGCGCGATGGATCCGGGCGAGCAGGCCGAGTTCGCGGAGCGCGAGGAGATCCCGTACCCGCTCCTGAACGACGGGCCGCTGGCCCTGCGCGACCAGCTCGGCCTCCCCACCTTCGACGTGCACGGCACGGCGCTGTACAGGCGCCTCACCTTCGTGGCGCAGGGCGGCCGGATCGAGAAGGTCTTCTACCCGGTGTTCCCGCCGGACCGGAACGCGGCGGACGTGGAGTCCTGGCTGCGGACCGCCCGGGCTAGCTGAAGTCCGGCAGGCCCTTCGGGCCGGCGTCGCGCTTCACATAGCCCCACAGCCGGTTCACGACATTCGGGTGGCTGCTCGCCACGTTCACGCTCTCGTTGCTCATCGCGTAGAGGCGCTTGCGGCGGCCCTGGTTGTCGGCGATGAGCAGCCAGCGCCCGTCGGAGGCCGCCACGTGGTCGTTGTAGGACGCGGTCCGCCAGCGGCGCTCCCGGCCCGGCTTGTTCCCGTCGAGCAGCGGGGACAGGTCGACCCCGTCCATGTGACCGGGGATCTCCTGGCCCAGCACCGAGAGCACGGTCGGACCCACGTCGTGCGTTGAAGCGAAGTACTTGCTCTCCCGCCCCGCCGCCTTCCGGGCGGGGTGCCGGATCATGAACGGCACGTGGCTCAGCTCGTCGTGGATCTCGTCGAAGCGCTTGCCCACCCAGCCGTACTCGCCGAGCAGCACGCCGTGGTCGCTGAGCAGCACCACGAGCGTGTTGTCGATCAGGCCGAGGTTCGCCAGCCGGTCGAGGAAGTGGCCCAGCCAGGTGTCCACGAGCGTCACCTCGGCGGCGTACAGCTGGCGCATCCGGCTCAGGATCCCCTGCGACAGCTCGAGCGCGGCGTACTTGGCGGAGGGCGTCGGGAACGGCTGGAGCGGTTCGATCGGCGCGTTCGGCGGCCCGTACATGTCCCGGATGCGTCGCGGCGCGTCCCACGGCTCGTGCGCGTCGAAGGAGTCGATCACGAGCGCGAACGGCTGGCGCGTGCTCGCCCACTCGATCCAGTTCATTCCGTTCCGGAACACGCGCGCCGCGAGGTAGTCCTGCTCGGCGCGGTCGCGCGGGTTCGCCGCCAGGTAGGCGGCCAGGCGCGGCTCGGCGCGGGACCCGCGAAGCGACGGCGGCAGGTGGCGTGCCACCTCGGCCCTGCTCACCTTGCGCTTCGGCTTGAAGCGCAGCGGCGACTGGCCGTCCACCAGCTCCACGCGGTCGAATGTCTGGCGGAAGCGCTTGTGCACGCCGAGCAGGAGGTGTGGGTTGTCCGTGACGTAGCCGGTCATCCAGCCCTGCTCGCGCAGGACCTCGGTCCACGTCTTGCCGTCGCTGCCGACGGGCTCCCAGCCGGGCTGCGGCGGCAGCTGCTTCACCGGCTTCCAGCCCCAGAACGGATAGGTGCTGCGCCCGGCCATGATCGCGCGGCGCGCGGGAATGGTCGGCATCCCCTCGGGGTAGGCGCGCGAGAAGTGGACGCCCTCCCTGGCGACCTTGTTCATCGTCGGCGTGCGCGCCCCGGGCCCGTACACGTGGTCGGCGCGCAGGCTGTCCATCACCACGACCACGACGTTCATCGCGCCCGGCGGGGCGGGCTGGCGCTGGAAGCTCGACTTGCCCGAGGCGTCGTCGTTGTCGCAGCCGGCGGCCCCGAGCAGGCTGAGGCCGGCGGCGCCGGCGCCGCCGGCCTTGATCAGGCGCCGGCGTGTGAAATCCTGGCTCAAGCCGCTACGACCGGCCCCGCGAGATGTCGATCGATCGGATTGCGTGCTCGTCGGGGAGCTTGTCCATCACCTCGCGCACGATCTCGTGAACGTCCCGCTCGTCGTGGCCGAAGTCGTCGCTGAACGACTTCAGCGCCGTCCAGGTGATCTTCAGCTGGGCGGGGGTCAGGTCGAGCCGGTACGCGATCTCGTCCGGCCCGATCAGGTGGATCTCTTCGTCTGCCATGGCAGCCCGAAACAGTAGCCGGGTCCGCGGCCGGGTCGCGCCCAACGCGTACTAGGCTTCAGGCGTGGCCAAGACCTGGATCCTGACCGGCTCGCTCGACAACTTCCGCGCCACCCGGAAGCACGGCTTTACCGTGATCGGCGCGAAGGAGGGTCGGCGCCGGATGGCCGAGCAGATCGAGCCGGGCGACCGGATCGTGCTCTACGTGACGGGCGTGCAGGCCTTCGGTGCGATCGTGCGGGTCACGGGCGAGATGTACGAGGACCGCGAGAAGATCTGGCCGGGCAAGCCGGGCAAGGTCGACCCGTATCCCTGGCGCTTCGAGACCGAGCCCGACCTGGTGCTGGACGAAGGCGGCTTCGTGCCGGCGGTCGAGCTCGCCGGCGAGCTCGAGCACGTGCGCAAGTGGCCGGCCGACCACTGGCAGCTCGCCTTCCAGGGTCAGCTCCGCATCGTCTCGAACGCGGACGCGAACCTGATCGAGCGGCGCCTGCGCCAGGCGGCGCCCGCCGCGGCGTGAGCGACGCCGCTCCCGCCGACCGGATCCGCACCCTCCTCCTGCGCGGGGACAACCTGCTGAAGAGCGGCCGGCCGGAGCGCCTGCCGCGGGCCGTCGAGGCGGCGCGCTCGCTGAGCGGCTGATGCAGCACTCGCGCCATTACTCGCTGGAGGAGGCGTCGGCGCTCCTGCCGTGGGTGGCGAAGCAGCTTGAGCGCCTGCGCTCGGCCCGCGACCGGCTGGGCGACGTGGACGCCCGCGCCGCGCTGGCCGCCACCGGGCAGGCCAACGGCGGCGGTCAGGCGGGGAAGGTCGTGTCGGAGGGCTTCCTCGAGCTGCGCGAGCTCATGCTCGAGCTCCGCGAGCGCGAGATCGTGCTGCGCGACCTCGACCGCGGGCTGATCGACTTCCCGTCGTTGCGCGGCGAGGAGGAGGTCTACCTGTGCTGGGAGGAGGGCGAGGCGGAGATCGGCTTCTGGCACGAGCCCGAAGCCGGGTTCGCGGGCAGGCGCCCGCTGGACGATGGCTGACCTGGTCCGCACCTTCCGCCTGCTGAACGCCGAGCAGCGCACCGCGGCGGTTGGGGCCGTGCTGCTGGCGGTGAGCACCTTCGGACCATTCTCCTTCGTCGAGGTCGCGGAGCTCCTGATCGCCTTCGGGGTCCTGGCGCTGCTGCGGGCGCGCGCTCTGGGCAAGCGCTTCCACCTTCCGTTCGGTGACGGGACCGTGATCGCCGGCGCCGGGGCGTGGGCGGCGGCGCTGATCGTGGTGCGGCTGTTCGACCGCCCGCTCGGCCAGAACCTGCTCGCGCTCGCCTGCGCGGCGATTCTCGTCTTCGCCGGGCTGCGCGAGCGGGCGAAGCGGCCGCCGGACGACCTGCCCGAGGAGCACCGTACGCCGCCGATCCGGCGGCGCCCGCAGTCTCCCGCGCGGCGGCGACGGGCCGGCACGGCGGCGGCCGGCGCGGGCTCGGAGGAGGAGACAGAGCCGCTGCCGCCGCCGGAGTTCGAGCCGTACCGGGCGGAGCCCGGCGAGCAGCTGCGCCTCGGACGCGACAGGCCGGAGGGTCAGCCGCCCGGCGACGCCTGAGGCAGCGCCCGCGCCGGCAGCCGCGCCAGCGTCAGCCCGACCGCCGCGCCCGCCAGCTGCAGGCAGGCCGCCAACACGAGCGCCTCTGCCGATCCGAGGCCCGTCGCCACCGGCCCCGCAAGGCCCGCGCCGAGCGCGAACGAGCCCACCTTCAGGCCGGCCGCCGTGGTGAACACCTGGCCGTACAGCGACGGGTCCACCACCCGCTGCCGCACCGCGAACTGCGCGGCCAGCGTCGGGCCGTCGACGGCTGACACGACCGCAATCAGCGCCAGCATCACGGGCAGCGAGCCCGCCAGCGGCCACGTCAGCATCAGCGCGCCGAACAGCGCATAGCCCCCGAGCACGATCCGCTCGGGCGGGAAGCGGCGCTGGATCCTCACCAGGCCGAGCGCGCCGAGCGTAGAGCCGACGGCGAAGGCAGCCCACATGTAGCCGGCGTCGCTGCGCTCGGCGCCGAGATGCTCTACGGCGAACAACGGGAACCCCAGCGTGAGCAGCCCGAGGCCCGCCATGCCGAGCGCGGCGGCGGCCGTGATGGCGCGCAGCTCCGGCACCGCCACGAGCTGTCGGATCCCGTCCGCGGCCACGCCGAGCAGCGTGCGCCGCGCCTCGCGCGGCCGCGGGCGCCGGTCGAGGCCCGGGATGCGAAGGATCAGCGCCAGCGCGAGCAGCGCGAGCGCCGCCTCCACGATCAACGAGACGGCCGGGTCGAAGGCGGCGGCCAGCGTGCCCGCCAGCGCCGGGCCGACGATGAGCGCCGAGTTGAAGCTGGTCGTCTCGAGCGCGTTCGCGGGCGTGAGCAGCTCGTCCGGGACGATCGACGGGATCAGGCTCGTGAAGCCCCCGAACGAGAGCGGGTAGGTGAGCCCGGCGGCGAGCACCACGAGCGGCACCATCCAGTCGGGGCCGTTGCCCGTGAGCAGCACGAGCACGACCAGCATGGTCGCGATCAGGATCTGGTCGGCCACCATCAGCCTGCGGCGCCGGCCCGTCAGGTCGAGCCAGGCGCCCAGGAGCGGCCCGGTCAGCAGGCTGGGCAGCGTGATCGCCGCCACCGCGAGGCCTGCCAGCCCGGCGCTGCCGGTGCGGTCGAGCACGAGCAGCACCACGCCGACCGAGAACATCTCGTCGGAGACCCGCGCAAGCGTCGCGGCGCTGACGAACGACACGTAGCCCGGCTGGTGCCGGAGGCGGCGCAGCGACTCGCGATCCACCGCCTGATGGTGTCAGGCGGGCGGAATGGCCTGGCGGAACCGGAAGCGGAAGTCCGGGTCGACCTGCGCCTTGATGTCGCGCAGCCGCTCGAGGTTCGACCCGTAGTAGGCGCGCTGCCAGCGGTCGAGCTGCGGGTCGATGTAGTTCTGGTAGGCCTGGCCCGACACGTAGGGCCGGAGCGCCCGCCACACCCCGTTGATCCACCGGTTCGCCGCCTGGCCGCCGCCGCTGAAGTAGGTGAGGTACTGGAGCGAGAACAGCATGTCGCGGTGCACGAACGCCGTCGCGCCGGGCCGGGGCCGGTTGAGCGCTCCGCCGTAGGAGTCGAGCAGCAGCGCGCCGGATCCCTGCGAGGGCGCGCGCTGGCGGCGCTCGATCCACTCGATCATCAGCTCGCGGGCGCGCCGCGGCAGCGGCTCGTCGAAGTAGTCCGACTTGGCCCGGAAGCGGGCCCGCCCGCCGGCGCCCGACCAGCGCCGCACCAGGCCCATCGTGGTGTCGGTGCCGGCCGACACGCTCGCCCCGCTCACGCGCGCCAGCGGCCCGATCAGGTTCCGCAGCCGCGCCTCCGGGCCGTAGAACTGGCCGGCGGCCGTGACGCTCGGATCGCCGGCGCCACCGGTGGTGCCGAGGCTGAAGACCGATGTGAGCGCGGGCGGCGCGCCGGGCGCGAAGCGCTGCCACGCGGCGAGCGCCTCGCTCGCCTGGCTCCAGGGGAAGCGGATGATGAACCACGCCGCGCCGCGGGTCCGGTGCGCCTGCAGCGTGAGCGACGTGACGATGCCGAAGTTGCCCCCGCCTCCGCCTTGGCAGGCCCAGTAGAGGTCCTCGTTCGTGTCGGGGTCGGCGCGACGGGCGCGGCCGTCGGCGGTCACGATCGTGGCGGCGCGCAGGTTGTCGCAGGTCAGGCCGAACCTCCGCCCGGAGAGGCCGTGCCCGCCGCCCAGCGCGAGGCCCGCAACGCCGACGCTCGGGCACGAGCCGGCGGGGACGAGCAGCCCGCTGCGGGCAAGGCGCGAGTAGACGTCGATCAGCGGCGTGGCCGGCCCGACGGTCGCCCGGCCGTTCGAGACCCGGACGCCGCGCAGGCGCCGCAGGTCCACCACCACGCCGCGGTCGGTCGTCGA
>Ga0299914_10002946_pt1 | contig 11894 bp, 7 predicted proteins | sample RVTome_10_FD_201361 | JGI IMG/M metagenome (GOLD analysis project Ga0299914, IMG submission 201361) | Soil microbial communities from uranium-contaminated site in the Upper Colorado River Basin, Wyoming, United States - RVT153D57 (version 2) ... | reverse complement strand
GGTTTACAACCCTAAGGCCTTCTTCACCCACGCGGCATGGCTGGATCAGGCTTTCGCCCATTGTCCAATATTCCCCACTGCTGCCTCCCGTAGGAGTCTGGGCCGTGTCTCAGTCCCAGTGTGGCTGATCATCCTCTCAGACCAGCTACGGATCGTCGCCTTGGTAGGCTTTTACCCCACCAACTAGCTAATCCGACGCGGGCCGATCTTTCGGCGATGAATCTTTCCCCCGAAGGGCGTATCCGGTATTAGCCCAAGTTTCCCTGGGTTATCCCGAACCGAAAGGCACGTTCCCACGCGTTACTCACCCGTCTGCCACTTTCCACCACCCGAAGGTGGCTTCTCGTTCGACTTGCATGTGTTAGGCCTGCCGCCAGCGTTCGTTCTGAGCCAGGATCAAACTCTCAAGTTGAGAATTTAGAGACTGACTAATGTCCTTGGATTGGAATCTTCCAAGGGGTCGCTGCGTTTTGACGAGTTCCCAACAAGCATGAAAGCGACGCAATCCTTGGAAGGATCGCGCGCAACACGCCTATTGGCTTATGAAAACGCAAGACCGTCAGAGTCTCGTCGCCAGCCCACCGAAATGGACCGGCACGCAAGGACTCCGCCGTCCGCGTTTCCCTTTCTTCATATCACAATGTCAAAGAGCCTCGAGAGCTGCGGCCGATTGCCGCCTCCCGAACCCCCGATGGAAGCAAATCCCCCATCTGGAGTCAACGACAGCCGTGGCAAACCCCGAGGTGACTCGAGCAAAGCCCGCTTCTGTCCGGTGGATCGCGCGGTCGCGTATAATCCCGCAGGAACGTGGGAACGACCCGCGCGAAGAGGTCATTTAAGAAGAGGACCCCGCTTTGTCAAGGGCGGACGGCCCTAATCCCCACCCCCCTCTTTTTCCACTTGGCTGTGACAACCAAGCCACATTCCTGCCCGAATGCGCCGTCACTCTTCTGTCGTTAACGGTGGGGTAACCATACGGGGCTAGGTATGGTTTTAAGGGACCCGCCGAATGGGGGACGCCTGACAAGACCGAAGACCCTTCGATCGATCCTGCTGGCTGCGTAACGCAGCGCGACTAGGGAACGATATAGGGTGCTTCGCAGGCAGATAAACCCCCGTCGGCTTAAGTTCCTGCCTCGCTAGAGGGACAGCAAACCGCTTCGGTGTTGTCCGCCCGAACGATGTAGAGGGAAAACACGCGCGAATGCGTGTGGGCGGCGACCACTAGACGGGGGGAAGACGGATTGATCAAGCGCCGCGGTCGCTTCGCGCGTCGTAAGCTCGGCCAGGCCCTCGTGCCGGTCGAAGCTCGCGGACTCCCATCAATCTTACTTGGCGAATCTCCCAAAACCGAACGCGAACTCCCACCGGTCTATCTCTGCGAAACAGGTCCCGACGGGGCGAGCTGCCGGCTGAAATGGCTGGCGAGCACCTGTCTCGCCGGCATGGTCGGCGTCTGCCTCATCGGGGTCGCGGTCTATGCCTCGATGAACATGTCGGACGGCTCCGGCATGGTGAACTCGATCAAGCGGGCAAGCCTGGCCGCCCTTCAGCCGATCCGCAGCGCCCGACTTGCGCAGAACGAGCAAAGCCCATCCGGCCAGAAAGCAGACCGCATTCAGATGACCTCCGCCGGCTTCGCTACCCGCCAAGTCATCCACGACACCGTCATCGAGCGGCAAGGCAGCCGCGACTTCATCACCATCAAGCCGTATCTGCGCATCGTCGGCGGACTAGCCACCGAACTCTCAGAAGATACGAAGCAGCTTCCTCCCTTCAATCCCTTCCAGCTTTACTCCGACACAACCCCTGTCGGCGCCGGCAACGTATCCCCCGATGCCGCGCAAGCCGTGAGCGTCAACGTGGTGGAAGTGCCTGGCGGGCTGTTGCCGCCGGCGGATCATGTCGAGCTTCGTCCCGACGAGGTGAGCCGACTGATCGCCGAGGCGGCCGAGAATTTCGCCTATGCCGAGGCGCCGCTCGCGCTCGGCGAGGCGGGCGACGAGAACACTGGCGGCGCGACGCTGCAACTTGCCTCCTACAACCCGCAAGACGGTTTCAAGCCCGCACTTCTCGCGCCCAACACCACGGTGATCCATAAATCGCTCGAGGAGGAGGACGAGGATCTCAGCGACGAGAGCGTCATCGGCAGCGAGACCAAGGCGCTCACCGTCGGCCGCGGCGATACGCTGCTCAGCCTCTTCCTCAAGGTCGGCACCGAACCGAGCCACGCCGCTTCCATCATCGAGACGATCGAGCCGGTGTTCGGAGGGAAGGACCTGAAGGCCGGGCAGCAAGTTCAGTTCCGCCTGGTGCCGGCGCCTTCCGATTCAGGCCAGATGGAGCCGGTCAGGGTCAGCATCTTCGCCAAAGGCGGCGAGCATCTCGCCACCGCGGCGCGCAACCGGCAGGGCGACTATGTTGCTTCGACCGAAGCCGCGCCTGAGAACGTCAAATTCCAGCAGGCTTCGAACCGCGCCACGCTCTATGCCGCCTTCTACCACGCGGCACTCGAGCAGCAGCTCCCGGCCGACACCATCCAGAAGCTGCTCAAGGTCCATTCCTACGATGTCGACTTCAAGCAGAAGGCGCGGGCGGGCGACACTTTCGAGGCGTTCTTCGACGGCGACGAGGAGGAGCCCGGCGAGCTGCTCTACACCTCGATGACGGTCGAGGGCCAGATCCGCCAGTTCTATCGCTTCCGCACCCCCGACGACACCGTCGACTTCTATGACGAGCAGGGCCACAGCGCCAAGAAGTTCCTGATGCGCAATCCCGTGAAGGGCGGCCGCTACACCTCCGGCTTCGGCGACCGCAAGCATCCGCTGCTGCGCCGCTGGCGCATGCATAGCGGCGTGGACTGGGCCGCGCCCGCCGGCACGCCGATCATCGCCGCCGGCGACGGCACCGTGGAGATGATCGGGCGCAATGGCGGCTACGGCAATTATGTGCGCATCCGCCACGTCAACGGCTTCGCCACCGCCTATGGCCACATGCTCCGCTATGCCGAAGGCATGGAGCCCGGCGTCAGCGTGAAGCAGGGCCAGATCATCGGCTATGTCGGCTCGACCGGCATGTCCACCGGTCCGCACTGCCACTACGAGGTCCTGGTCAACAACGAGTTCGTCAACCCGATGACCATGGCGGTACCGCGCGGGCTACAGCTCTCGGGCCGCGAGCTTGCCGCCTTCCAGAAAGAGCGCAAGCGCATCGAGACGCTGATGCAGATGGACCCGGTAACCAGCCGCGTCGCCCAGGCCACCCCCACCAATTAGTTTCTGTTCGTTCCTTTCTTCTCTTTCCCTTCCTTACTTTCTTTCTCCCCCTATCCACTTTGCTTCTTCGTCATTGCCGGGCTTGTCCCGGCAATCCAATAGTGACTCACAATTGGATGCCCGGAACAAGTCCGGGCCTGACGGAAGGCTGGCGCGCTCCGCCTCTTCCCGATCCTGGCGCGCCGCCTCTTCGCGCTCCCAGTCCATGGTCTTGCACGTATTCTCGATAAGGCGTGCAACCTCCCGGCGATCGCGCTCGGTCTCGCGCGGGTCCTCCTTCTCCCCCGCCACGGCGCGATCGAGCAGCTCGCGCCAGGCGAGATAGACTCGCAACTGCTCAAAGGTTTTGATCTCGCTTTCCAGCCCCGCAAAATTTCCGCGCACGCGCTTCTTCTCCTCCTCAATCGCATCGATCCAGTCGGCCATAAGAGAAATGCAACGGCGCACATCACCACGACAGGCCCTCACGCGCAGGCAGGCCCTATTGCCGCATAGACGCCAAAGACAGATGCGCTCGGCGGCGTAACGCATGGTCAGATCGTGCAATGACCTGTCGTCGATCCACTTCATGTCTTGCTTCGTTGCCGCTCCTTGTCTCGTTTCGGAAGGCTACCAAGGCAAATCGACCAACCAGGACAACGTTTTTAAGTTTTTGCGATCCTGTGAGTATGGACTTCCACAACTTTTCGCACTTGTTGAGCTGTTCGTTAGGCGGGCCGGCGGCGAAGCCGACTACAATTTGTTTGTTGCCGATTTGCCTCGTTGGTTCAAACCTGAAGTCTTGAAAAACTTGGATGAGCAGGGGGTGCCGATACAAATTTCGGAGCGCTTTTGGGTAAATGGCGACACTCTAGCTTCTCTGTCTGAAAGCTTGCGACAAGCTGCAGACAGAGGTGATTCACATCTATCAGAATTTGAGCAGGACTGGATTCTTGATGCAGTCCCCCAACAGCGGCTGGCTCCTCAGCATTAGGATTTAGCCTAAGCCGCCTTGGCGGGCTTGGCCGCGGTGCCGTTGAAGGTCAGGCCGTCTTTGTTGGCTGACACCTTCACCGTCTCGCCGTCGCTGATCTTGCCTTCGAGGATCATCTCGGCCAGCGGGTCCTGCACATATTTCTGGATCGCGCGCTTCAGCGGGCGGGCGCCGTAGGCCGGGTCGTAGCCCTTCTCGCCAAGCCAGTCCTTGGCCTTGTCGTCGAGCTTGAGTGTGATCTTGCGGTCGGTGAGCAGCTTCGCAAGCCGCTCCATCTGGATATCGACGATCTTGCCCATATGCTCGCGCTTCAGCCGGTGGAACAGGATGATCTCGTCCACGCGGTTGAGGAACTCTGGCCGGAAATGTGAGCGCACCACCTCCATCACCTCGGCGCGCACGGCGTCGGAGTCCTCGCCTTCCTTCTGGTTGACGAGATATTCCGAGCCGAGATTTGAGGTCATGATGATCAGCGTGTTGCGGAAATCTACCGTGCGGCCCTGGCCGTCGGTGAGCCTGCCGTCGTCGAGCACCTGGAGCAGCACGTTGAACACGTCGGGGTGCGCTTTCTCGATCTCGTCGAACAGGATGACCTGATAGGGCCTGCGGCGCACGGCCTCGGTGAGCACGCCGCCCTCCTCATAGCCGACATAGCCGGGCGGCGCGCCGATCAGCCGCGCCACCGAATGCTTCTCCATGAACTCGCTCATGTCGATGCGGATCATGGCGTGCTCGTCGTCGAACAGGAATTCGGCGAGCGCGCGCGCAAGCTCCGTCTTGCCGACGCCGGTCGGGCCCAGGAACATGAACGAGCCGAGCGGGCGGTTCGGGTCCTGCAGGCCGGCGCGCGAGCGGCGCACGGCGGTGGACACCGCCTCGACCGCCTCCTCCTGGCCGACCACGCGCTTGGCGATCTGCGTCTCCATGCGCAGCAGCTTGTCGCGCTCGCCTTCCAGCATCTTGTCCACGGGGATGCCGGTCCAGCGCGACACCACTTGGGCGATCAGGTCCGGCGTCACCACCTCCTGCGCCATGACGCCGCCTTTCGACTCTTCCTCCTCGAGCGTCTTGAGCTTTTCTTCGAGGTCGGGGATCACGCCGTAAGCGAGCTCGCCGGCCTTGGCGAGATCGCCGCTCCGCTGCGCCTGCTCGAGCTCGATGCGGGCGGCGTCGAGCTGCTCTTTCAGCTTCTGCGCACCGGCAAGCTTCTCCTTCTCCTGGCTCCATTTCTGGCTGAGGCCGCTCGCCTCCTCCTCGAGATTGACGAGCTCCTTCTCCAGACGCGCGAGCCGGTCTTTGGAGGCGGAATCGGTCTCCTTCTTCAGCGCCTCGCGCTCGATCTTGAGCTGCATGATGCGCCGGTCGAGCTCGTCAAGCGCCTCGGGCTTCGAGTCGATCTGCATGCGCAGCCGCGACGCAGCCTCGTCCATGAGGTCGATCGCCTTGTCGGGCAGGAAGCGGTCGCTGATATAGCGGTTGGAAAGCACGGCGGCGGAGACGAGCGCGGCATCTGAGACGCGCACGCCGTGATGCAGCTCGTATTTCTCCTTCAGCCCGCGCAGGATGGAGATGGTGTCCTCCACCGTCGGCTCCGGCACGAATACCGGCTGGAACCGCCTCGCCAGCGCCGCGTCCTTCTCCACATGCTTGCGGTATTCGTCGAGCGTGGTGGCGCCGACGCAATGCAGCTCGCCGCGTGCCAGAGCCGGCTTCAGCAGGTTGGAAGCGTCCATGGCGCCGTCGGCCTTGCCCGCGCCGACCAGGGTGTGCATCTCGTCGATGAACAGGATGATCTGGCCGTTCGAGGATTCGATCTCTGACAGCACGGATTTGAGCCGCTCCTCGAACTCGCCGCGATATTTTGCGCCGGCGATCAGCGAGCCCATGTCGAGCGACAGCACCTTCTTGTCCTTGAGGCTCTCCGGCACGTCGCCCTTGACGATGCGATGCGCCAGCCCCTCGACGATCGCCGTCTTGCCGACACCAGGCTCGCCGATCAGCACCGGATTGTTCTTGGTGCGGCGCGACAGCACCTGGATGGTGCGCCTGATCTCCTCGTCGCGGCCGATCACCGGATCGAGCTTGCCTTCCGCCGCGGCTTCGGTGAAGTCGCGCGTGTAGCGCTTCAGCGCATCGTAGCTCTGCTCGGCGCTCGCCGAATCGGCGGTGCGGCCCTTGCGCAGATCGTTGATGGCGGCGTTGAGGTTTTGCGGCGTCACCCCGGACTCGCTCAGGATCTTCCCCGCCTCGCCCTCCTTGGTCATGGCGAGCGCCTGGAGCATGCGCTCCACGGTGACGAAGCTGTCGCCGGCCTTCGTCGCCATCTGCTCGGCCTGGTCGAGCACGCGCGCCAGCACCGCCGCCATATGCGGCTGCGCCGCACCCTGCCCCGAAACTTTGGGGAGCTTGGCGAGCGCCGCTTCCGTCCGTTCAAGCGCCTGTTTGGGATCGCCGCCGGCCCGGCCGATCAGGCCACTCGCCAGTCCTTCGGGGTCGTCGAGCAGCACCTTGAGGAGATGCTCGGGCGTGATCTGCGGATTGCCGTCGCGGACGGCAAGTGTCTGGGCCGACTGGAGAAATCCTTTGAGGCGGTCTGAAAGCTTCTCGAAATCCATGAAACGGGCCCCTCTTCGTCAGGGATCGGAATGTCGCGGGAAAGGGCGCCTCGCAAGGCTCCCACTTGACCGAGATATAGCGCCCAAATCCTTGGGCAGAAAGGGGTTTGGCCCGGCCAAGCCAGCGGAATTCGTGGATAGTGTTGCCCCGCAGCACTATCGGGATGAGCGCGCAGGCCCTAGAATTCTAGGTTGCGGGAGGACGCGCGTGCTGGCGCCGGCCAAGGGGGTAGTCCAGTGGCCCGTCCGATCGGAAAAGCCCGGAGTCCGCTTAGCTCACCTGGTCGGGAGTGGTCTCGTCGACGCTTTGTGCCTCAGAAGGCTCGGCGCCGTTGACGTCGCGCACCGCGTCGCTGCCATTGCCGCCCTGACGGCCTCGCTCGCGGCCACCGCCGTGGTGCTCACGGTTACCTGTATGGCGCTCGCGGTCTTGTCCGCCGCCACCCCGCGTTTCGCGCACATCGCCGCCGCCGCCATCCGTCGTATCGAAATCCGACCCGCCATCGCCATCGCCATCGCCATCGCCATCGGAAGATTCGGTGTGGAAGCGCGAGCGGAACCCGCCATTCGGCCCGTCGCCCTGATGGGCGCCCTGGGGCCCGAGCTGCTGCTGCGCGGCCATGATGATGCGATTGTAATGCTCGGCGTGCTGGAGATAGCTCTCGGCCGCGATGATGTCGCCCGAGGCCAGAGAGTCGCGCGCGAGCGACATATATTTCTCGGCGACGTGGGCCGCGGTCCCGCGGATCTTCACGTCGGGTCCGTTCGATTCGTAGTTCCGCGCCAATGGATTTTGGGGCTTGCGGCCGCGGCCGCGGCCCCTACGGTTCTGCTGTCCTTGCCTCATGGGCTTCGTTCACCTGAAAAGCGGCAAATGCCGCGACCTTCTCCCTGCTCGCTTACAAAACGCACGTCGCGATCAGCCCTGATGCGCTTCCCATCCGGGAAGCCGGCTTTAGCTGACGCAATCGCCTTAGCGCTTTCGCTGCCTTGTCCTGGGTCGGTCTCCGGCGCGTTTGAATTTACGAACTAGCGCCAGCCAACCTCAATCTGATGGGCGGTCGAGCGTCCCCTGAACGTCCCGAGAGGCGGGAGCCTTTCAATCGAGGTTCACGAGATATCCGCTCTTGTTGCCGTGCAACTGGCCGTATCTAAGCAACACTGGCCATAAACTTCGTTTTGCTGGCCCGAAACTACCCTGAACATTGGGGCTTTCCAAGCCTTTTTTTAGGCTGCGACGTTCTGTTCTGTGGCGCTTCCCGCCGCCGCCAAGAGGATCACGCGCGGCCTTCCCGAAAGATCGTGCCGCACAGCGTGCGCGTCAACTCCAAGCCCGGCGGCCGGGAAGAGGCCGAGTATGGCGTCCGCTTGGGATGCGCCGATCTCGACCATGAGATGGCCCCCTGGGCGCAACATCCCGGTGGCTTTGGCGACAATGCGCCGATAGGCATCGAGCCCGTCCGCTCCGCCATCGAGAGCAAGAAGCGGATCGTAATCCTTGACCTCGTGCACGAGCCCCGCGATCTCGCCTGATGCGACATAAGGCGGATTGGCGAGGATCAGGTCGAATTCTCCTTCTATGCCGTCGAGCCAATCGGCGGCGGCGAAGCTTGCGCGGCTCTCCAACCCGAGGCAGCGCGCATTTTCAGAGGCGAGCGAAAGCGCCATCTCACTCACATCGGTACCGATGCCATGTGCTTTGGGCAACTCGGCAAGCAGCGTCAGCAGGATGCAGCCCGTCCCGGTGCCGAGATCGAGCAGTCTGAGCGCTATCTCGCGCCAGCCCTGGCGCTCGATCGCTTCGAGTGCGGCATCGATCAGGGTCTCGGTGTCGGGGCGCGGATCGAGCGTGTGCCGGTTGATAAGAAATTCGCGGCCATAGAATTCGCGCAGGCCGACGATGCGCGACACCGGCTCGCGCTCGAGCCGGCGCGCGATTGCCGCGTCGAGACGCGCGACAACCTCCGGCGCAAGCATGAACTGGGGACCGGCGAGCAAATCTTCTTGGGTCAGTCCGGTGGCATGGCGGAGAAGCAGCCGCGCATCGAGCTCCGGCGTGTCGATCCCCGCCTCACGCAATATCCGTGCTGCCGCGGCAAACGCTTGCCGCATGGAGCGAGAAGAAGTCTCAGCCATGACCTTGCTCCTGCAGGTCCGCGAGCTGGCTCGTCTGGTGCTCGGTGGTCAGCGCGTCGATGATCTCATCGAGCGCCTCGCTACCCTCCAGCACATAAGGGAGCTGATGCGTGGTGAAGCCGATGCGATGGTCGGTGACGCGGCCTTGCGGGTAATTATAGGTGCGAATGCGCTCGGAGCGGTCCCCCGAGCCGATCTGGCTCTTGCGGTCCTGCGCCCGCGCGGCATCGAGCTTCCCGCGCTCCAGATCATAGAGCCTGGCGCGCAACACCTTCATCGCCTTGGCCTTGTTCTTGTGCTGAGATTTCTCGTCCTGCTGGCTCACCGCCAAACCGGTCGGCAGATGGGTGATCCTGACGGCGCTGTCGGTGGTGTTGACCGACTGCCCGCCGGGACCGCTCGCCCGGAACACGTCGATGCGCAAATCCTTGTCGTCGATCTTGATGTCGACCTCCTCGGCCTCTGGCAGCACCGCGACGGTCGCGGCCGAGGTATGGATGCGCCCTTGCGCCTCGGTCTCCGGCACTCGCTGCACGCGGTGCACGCCGGACTCGAATTTGAGCCGGGCGAACACGCCCTTGCCGGTGATATTGGCGATGATTTCCTTGTAGCCGCCGGTGGCGGATTCGCTGGCCGAAAGCACGTTCACCTTCCAGCCAAGGCGGTCGGCATAACGCTGATACATGCGGAACAGGTCGCCCGCGAACAGCGCCGCTTCCTCGCCGCCCGTGCCGGCGCGGAGTTCGAGGATGGCGCTCTTCTCGTCGGCGGCGTCCTTGGGCAGCAATTGTACCTTCAGCCGGCGTTCGAGATCCTCGATTTTGGGATCGAGCTCTTCGAGCTCCTGCTCTGCCAGCGCCGCCATGTCCTTGTCGGACGCCGGGTCGTCGATAAGCTGTCTCAACTCGTCGCGCTCGTGGACCGTTTTGCGCAGCTCGGTGATGGTGGCCACGATCGGATCGAGCTCGGCGAACTCGCGGGAAAGCCGCACATAGCTCGCTTGGTCGGCCCCGCTGGCGAGGCTGCCTTGCACCGCCTGCCAACGGGCGACGAGCTTGTCGAGTCTATCGGCTGGAATCGTGGTCATGGCCTAAGCGGGAAAGTTTTAGAACTGGCTCGGGAGCCGGTCGGATTTGCGGCTGCGCGGGTCGTCCGGATCGAGGACGGGCGCCGAATCCGGAGACGTCGAAGTCTGCGTTCCCGACTCGGGGAGGCTGCCGAGCGCCATCCACAACCCGAAGGCGATCAGCGAGACAATGAGGGCGACGAGGCCCCACTTCAAGAGGGCCGACTTGCGTTTAGGCTTCTCGGCTGTGGGCACTACGGGGAACTCGACGTCAAGCGGCGAGGCAGGTTGGGGTTGAGGCGCAAGCGGCGGCTGAGGATGCGGCTGTGGCGCGTGAGCCTGCACCGGCCGGGATTGAGGATGCCGATTGGCCTGCGGCTGTTGCGGATATTGCGGCTGCGGCGGTGGATATTGCGCCGGCGCGGGCGGGGGCGCACCGGGCCACTGATTTTGCGGCTGCGGATAGGCCTGTTGCGGACTGGGACGTGGCGCCTGAGGCGGCGGCGGCGCGCCCCAATTGGCGCCATAACCGAAATCCATGGCCTCCGGCGTGTTCATGGTCGGCACGTCGGGCATGGTTTTCGGCTGCAGCTCCACGATCCCCGCTTCGAGCTGCGCGTAGATGCGCCGAAGCAGCGGGCGGACGTCGAGATGGAGCAGCGCGCCATAGCCGTTGACGATGCGGCAGGTCTCGGGCCAAGGCGGCAGCGCGTAGAGCGCCCCCTGCTCCAGCGCCTGCACGATCTCCATCCGTGTCCCGAGCCTTGCGGCAAGGTCCGTTTCGGAGAGGTTGCTGGCGGCCCGAAGGTCTCGAAACAGCTCCGCCACCTCAGCATCATAGCCGGCTGGCATTTCCTTAATCCCGTGATTATTGAGGCGCCGACGCGCGGCGTCCGACGACGGTGCTCCCGGTATCTGGCGCGGCTCGGTCGCCATGTGACCGGTCCCATCTCCTGCGTATCTCGACTAACACAAGCCCAAGAGCGCTGGGTTTGCAAGCTTCCGCAAGACTAGCATATTGGCCGTTCGGTTGCAGACCTCGTCTCCTTAAATCTGGACGCCTTTTTCGGCGGCGAATTGCTTGAGATCCTCGCGGAGCGAGGCTTTTTCGGAACCGAGCAGTGCGTCCAGCCGCTCGTGCAAGGCGCCCGCGTCGAGCGACAGGATCATAGCCTTGACCGGCCCCATCGAGGCCGAGGCCATGGAAATCGAGCGGAAACCAAGCCCGATCAAGGCCATGGCTTCAAGCGGCCGGCCCGCCATCTCGCCGCACAGATTGAGCGGCACGTTGTGTCTTGCCGCCGCTTCGACCACCTGACGCAGGGCTTTGAGCACGGACGGATTGAGCGAGTCGAAGCGTTCGGACACGCGCGCATTGGACCGGTCGGCGGCGAACAGGAACTGGATGAGATCGTTCGAGCCCACCGAGGCGAAATCGGCCAGAGGCAGCACCCGGTCGAGTTGCCACAGCAGCGCCGGCACCTCGATCATGGCGCCAACCATGAGGCGCTTGGGCTCCGGGCGCCCATGCCGCTTGAGGATGGTCAGCTCGCGGTCGATCAGATTGCGCGCCGCCTCGAACTCCGACTTGTCGGCGATCATCGGCAGCATGAGACGCAGCTCGCGCCCTTGCGCCGCCCTGAGCAGCGCCCGGACTTGGGTGCGGAATAGTGCCGGGCGGTCGAGCGCCATGCGGATGGCGCGCCAGCCGATCGCCGGGTTCTCCTCCTTGTCGGCGCGGAAGTAGGGGAGAACCTTGTCGCCGCCCACGTCGAGCGAGCGGAACACCACCGGGCGGTCGCCGGCGGCATCGAGGATCGATTTGTAGA
>Ga0299914_10002945_pt1 | contig 11894 bp, 8 predicted proteins | sample RVTome_10_FD_201361 | JGI IMG/M metagenome (GOLD analysis project Ga0299914, IMG submission 201361) | Soil microbial communities from uranium-contaminated site in the Upper Colorado River Basin, Wyoming, United States - RVT153D57 (version 2) ... | reverse complement strand
CGATCACCCGGCGCAGCCGGAAGGCGAGGAACGGCTCGGCCTCGGCGACGCTGCGGGCCAACGCCTCCGGGTCGTGCTGGGCCAGGTCGCCCGGATCCTTGCCGTTGGGCAGTCGGGCGACCGACACCTGCACCTGGTACTTCTGCTCCCACTCGTAGAAGCGTTCGGCGGCGCCCTGCCCGGCGGTATCGGCGTCGAAGGCGAGCACCACACGGCTGGCGTAGCGCTTGAGCAGGCGCACGTGCTCCTCCGTGAACGCCGTGCCGCACGTCGCGACCGCGCGCGGCACGCCGGCGCGGTGGAAGCCGATGACGTCGGTGTAGCCCTCGCACACGACCGCCTGATCGGCTGCGGCGATCCCCGCCTTCGACCAGTTGAGGCCGTAGAGGGTCTTCGACTTGGCGTAGATCGGCGTCTCCGGCGAGTTCTTGTACTTCGCCGGATCGGAGGACCCGGGCAGCACGCGCCCGCCGAGGGCGATCGCCTCCCCGCTGTCACTGAAGATCGGGAACAGCAGGCGGTTGCGGAAGGCGTCCTGCAACCGCTGGGCGCGGTTGACGAATGCCAACCCGTTGGCCCGCAGCAGCTCGGCATCGATCCCGGTGCCGCTGGCCAGGGCGTCCCACGCGTCGGGGGCGTAGCCGAGCTTGAAGGCGCGGGCGACATCACCATCGATGCCGCGGCTGCGCAGGTAGCCGCGCGCGGTGCCGGCATCGGCGCCGGTGAGCAGGCGTTGGTGGTACCACTCGACGGCGCGCTCCATCGCCTCGACGAGCCGCTTGCGCCGGGCCCGGTGGGCCGACTGCGCGGCGTCGGTGTAGGTGAGCTGCATGCCGACCTTGGCGGCAAGGTGCTCGGCGGCGCCGACGAAGTCGACGTGGCGCGTCTGCTGCACGAACGTGAACGCGTCGCCGGACTGGTCGCAGCCGAAGCACCGGTAGCGCCCGGTCTCCTCACGCACGTTGAACGACGGCGTCTTCTCGGCGTGGAATGGGCAGAGCCCGACGTAGTTGCGCCCGACGCGGCGGAGCTGGACGACCTCGCCGACGACGTCGACGATCGACACGGTCGCCTTCAACCGCTGCAGGTCGTCGTCCGAGATCGCCATCGCGCATCAGTGTGCCCCGTACGGAGCCACGGCGGTGCGACGGACGAACGGCGAGACCGCGTACCTCAACCCGGTCGTCGACTCGCGGGCCGTGCTGTTACCGGGAGAAACCATGTCACCGCCTCTCCCGACCGGCTGCTCGACCCGGTTTCGAAGCCCTAGTGGTGGTCCCCGGTGACCCGCGCGTCGGTCGACTCGTCGCCGTCGACCGTGTCGTCGCGCGCCTCGGCCACGGGAGCGCCGACCACGGCGTCGTCGGCACCGTCGTGGAACTGCTGCGGGAAGGCGTCCTCCGTATCGGGACCGGCCAGCAGCGACGCGCCGATCGACACGGCGAGGATCACGCCGATCACCGGCAGCGAGACGTACGTCGGCATGTGGTAGTGCAACGGCGCCTGGGCGACGATCATCTTCACGCCGACGAAGATGAGGATCACGGCGAGACCGGGCTGCAGGTAGCGGAAGCGGTTGTGCAGGTCGGCGAGCAGGAAGTAGAGCGCGCGCAGACCCAAGATGGCGAAGGCGTTGGAGGAGAAGACGATGAACTGCTCGTGGCTCACCGCGAGCACGGCCGGCACGCTGTCGACGGCGAAGATCACGTCGGTCGCCTCGACGAGGATCAGGACGGTGAACAGCGGCGTCGCCAGGCGCTTGCCGTTGACCCTGGTGAACAGCCGCTGGCCGTGGAGCTCGTGCGTCGTCGGCACGAAGCGGTTGACGACCTTGAGCATCTTGCTCTCGGCCGGATCCATCTCGTGGTCGCGGCCGGAGATCATCCGCCCGCCGGTGAAGAGCAGGAATGCCCCGAAGATGTAGAGCACCCACGAGAACCGCTCGATCAACTCGATGCCGGCGAAGATGAAGAGCGCCCGCATCACGAGCGCCCCGAAGATGCCCCAGAACAGCACGCGGTGCTGGTACTTCTGGGGCACCCGGAAGTAGCTCATCAGCAGCGCCCAGACGAAGACGTTGTCGATGCTCAGGCTCTTCTCGATGAGGTAGCCGGAGATGTACTCACCGGTCGCCGCACCGCCGAACCACCACAGCACGATGAGCGAGAAGGCGACGCCGACGCTGATCCACGCCGCCGACTCGATCGCCGCTTCCCTCGTCTTGATCTCGTGCGCCTCGCGGTGGAACACGAGCAGGTCGACGAGCAGCAGGGCGACGATCAGCCCGAGCAGCACCAACCATTGCCAGTTGTGGACCGCCAGTTCGACGAACCGGCGGGAGGAGTCGCCTGCGGCGAGTATCGGGATCACCTCTGATCGAGCTCGGCTCGGGGGGTCAAGCTAGCTCTGCGCCGGCTACTTGGTGGAGCTGTCGCTGTCGCCGACGATGGCCTGGGCGGCGGCGAGCCGGGCGATCGGCACGCGGAACGGCGAGCAGCTGACATAGTCCAGGCCCGCCTCCCAGAAGAGGCGGATCGACTCGGGGTCGCCGCCGTGCTCGCCGCACACGCCGAGCTTGAGCTTCGGGTCTGTCGCGCGGCCGCGCTCGGCGCCGAGCTTGACGAGCTCGCCGACGCCGGCCCGGTCGATCGTCTCGAACGGGTTGCGCTTGAGCAAGCCCTGCTCGAGGTAGGCGGGCATCATGCGCGACTCGACGTCGTCGCGACTGAAGCCGAACGTCATCTGCGTGAGGTCGTTGGTGCCGAAGCTGAAGAAGTCGGCCTCCTCGGCGATCTCGTCGGCGCGGATCGCGGCGCGGGGCGTCTCGATCATCGTCCCGATGATCACGTGCGGCGGGTTCCTCAGCCCCTTATTGGCCCGGTCGATCTCCTCCTGCACCCAGCCGCGGGCGAGACCGAGCTCCTCGCGGGCGACGGTCAGCGGGATCATCACCTCGACGATCGGGTTCTTGCCCTGCTTGCGCAGGGCGGCGGCCGCCTCGAGCAGGGCGCGCACCTGCATGCCGTACAGCTTCGGCTTGATCACGCCGAGGCGTACGCCGCGGGTGCCGAGCATCGGGTTGTGCTCGGACCACGACTCGGCGGCGGCGAGCAGTTTGCGCTCTTCGTCGTCGAGGCCAGTGGTGCCCTGCTTGACGTGCAGCTCCTCGATCGAGGGGAGGAACTCGTGCAGCGGCGGGTCGAGCAGGCGGACGGTGACGGGCAGGCCGTCCATCGCCTCGAGCACCGCGGTGAAGTCCTCGCGCTGCGCGTCGAGCAGTGCGGCGAGGGCGTCGTTCTCCTCCTCCTCGGTGTCGGCGAGGATCATCTTGCGCACGACCGGCAGGCGGTCGGGGGCGAGGAACATGTGCTCGGTGCGGCACAGGCCGATGCCCTCGGCGCCGTGGGTGCGCGCCACGGCGGCGTCCTCGCCCGTGTCGGCGTTGGCGCGCACGCCGAGCTTGCCCTTGCGGATCTTGTCGGCCCACCCGAGGATCGTGTGGAACTCGGCGGGCGGCTCGGCGTTCTTCAGCTCGACCGCGCCGACGATGATCTCGCCGGTCGACCCGTCGATCGAGATCACGTCGCCCTCGTTGACGGTGGTGCCGTTGGCGGTGAACGACTTGCCGGAGATCTTCACCGACTCGGCGCCGACGACGGCGGGCGTGCCCCAGCCGCGAGCGACGACCGCGGCGTGACTGACGAGGCCGCCGCGTGCGGTGAGGATGCCCTGCGAGGCCATCATCCCGTGGACGTCCTCTGGGCTCGTCTCGTTGCGGACGAGGATGACGGGCTCCCCGTCGGCGGCGGCGGCCGCGGCGTCGTCGGCGGTGAAGTAGACCTTGCCGACGGCCGCGCCCGGCGAGGCGGCGAGTCCCTTCGCGATCGGCGTCACGTCGCCGGAGAACTGCGGGTGGAGCACCTGGTCGAGGTGGTCGGCCGTCACCCGGCCGAGCGCCTCCTCCTTGGAGAGCTTCCAGCGCTGGTCACCCTTTCCGGTGCCCTTCGTCATGTCGACGGCCATCCGCAGCGCCGCCGCGCCGGTGCGCTTGCCGATGCGGGTCTGCAGCATCCACAGCTTGCCCTGCTCGATGGTGAACTCGGTGTCGCACATGTCGGTGTAGTGGCGCTCGAGGCGGGCGAAGATGGCGAGCAGCTCCTTGTGGATCACCGGGAAGTGCCCTGCCAGCGCGTCGAGGTCCTCGGTGTTGCGGATACCGGCGACGACGTCTTCGCCCTGCGCGTTGACGAGGAAATCGCCGTAGGGCTTGTTCTCGCCTGTCGCCGCATTGCGGGTGAAGCCGACGCCGGTGCCCGAGTTGTCGTCACGGTTGCCGAACACCATCGTCTGGACGTTGACGGCCGTGCCGAGATCGTGGCTGATCCGCTCGCGGACGCGGTAGGCGATCGCCCGCGCTCCGTTCCAGCTGCTGAACACGGCCTCGACGGCACCGCGCAGCTGCTTGATCGGATCCTGCGGGAACGGCTTGCCCGTCGCCTGCTTGACGACGGCCTTGTACTCGGCGCAGAGGGTCTTGAGGCTGGCGGCGTCGAGCTCGGCGTCGGTGGTCACCCCGGCGGACGCCTTGGCCTTGTCGAACGGCTCGTCGAACAGCTCGGCGTCGATGCCCAACACGATCCGTCCGTACATCGCGATGAAGCGGCGGTACGAGTCGTAGGCGAAGCGGTCGTCGCTCGTCGACGACGCCAAGCCTTTCACGCTCTTGTCGTTGAGTCCGAGGTTCAGGACCGTGTCCATCATCCCCGGCATGGAGAACTTCGCGCCCGAGCGCACCGAGACGAGCAGCGGGTCGGCGGGGTCGCCGATGCGGCGGCCCATCGTCTTCTCCAGCCTGGCCACGTGCTTGGAGATCTCGTCGTCGAGCGCGGCCGGCCACCCGGACTTCAGGTAGTCCACGCAGGCTTCGGTGCTGATCGTGAAGCCGGGAGGCACCGGCAGCTTCAGCACGCTCGTCATCTCGGCGAGGTTGGCCCCCTTGCCGCCGAGGAGATCCTTGAGCTCCATCGGTGGGCGGCGATGCTTGTGGTCGAAGGCGTAAACGTACGGCACGACAGCCGAGTCTACGGACGCGTGCAACATCCACCGACGGCGATCCGCTGGCCGTACGCTGGATCACACATGGCGTCGTCTCAGCCTCATCACTTTCGCCTGCTCGGCTTTCCGGTGCGCGTCGGCTACGGGTTCGTCCTGTTCATGATCCTGCTCGCCATCGTGCCGCGCAACGGTGGGCAGGAGTTCGGGCTGTGGCTGGCGGGGGGAGTCGCCGTGTTCACGCTGATCCACGAGCTCGGCCACGCCGTCGTCGCCCGGCGGGCGGGCGCCGAGGCGGCGATCACCCTCGAGTTCATGGCCGGCTACACGTCGTACCGGGCTGCGAAGCCGATCTCGCGGCCGTGGACGATCGCCATCTCGCTCGCCGGGCCGCTCACCCACATCGCCTGTGGCACCGCCGTGCTCGGCGCGATGGGGGCCAACCCGCTCGACCGCGACAGCATGATGGAGCAGAGCGTCGCCGCCCAGGCGATCTGGTGGGCAGGGCCGGTGATCGGGCTGCTCAACCTGATCCCCGTCCTCCCGCTCGACGGCGGCCACGTCGTGTCGACGGTGATCGACCGCATCGTGCCGGGCAAGGGCCACCGGACGATGATCTACGTCAGCGTGACGCTCACCGTCGCGGCGATGGCGTCGGCGCTGTTCTTCAGCAGCACTCGGGGCTTCGTCGTGTTCATCGGCTTCGTGCTGATCATCCAACTGTCGTCGTTGTTCGACGAGCGCGGCCGCACCGCCGTGTCGCCGTTCGACGCGGCGGCCGACGCCGTACGCGACGGCGACCGGCGCAGGGCGGTGCGCCTGCTGACCAAGGGGCTGGTCCGACCGGGCAGCCGCCGTCTCGTGCCCGACGAGCTGACGGCGCCGCGCGACGACGCGCTGCGGCAGGTGATCGACGACCTGCCGCGACCCCTTCCCGCGGGCAACTCGTGGAACGAGTACCTGCTGGCGACGTTGCTCGTGCGCTACGGCCGGGCACCGGAAGCCGCCGAGTACGCGGCCGCCTCGTACGCGGCCGAACCCTCGCCGCTGGCGGCGACCGCCGTGGCGAGAGCGGCAGCGTCGCTCGGCGATGCCCCGACGGCGGCCGGCTGGCTGCGCGCGGCACGCGACGTGGGTCTCCCTGACGACCAGCTGCGCACGATCGTGCTGGCCAGTGGCGAGTTCGGCGGCGTGCGGTCCAGTCCCGAGGTTCAGGCGCTGCTCGGCACGCTCGGCGGCTCACCCACCGTCGAGCCGCGGCGCACATAGCCGAGTCCCCAGCCACCGGCCACCGACGTCAGCGTGCCGACCTCGTCGCCGGACGCCGGATCGACGATCGGGTCGCCGGCCCCGGCGCCGCTGTCGACCCGTACACGACGCAGCGACCGCGGCGGCGCGGCGCCGCGCGAGGCCATCCGCTCGACGAGCTCCTGGCCGGGGTAGCAGCCCTTGCGGAAGTCGACCGCGGCTTCGGTGATCCCGGTCTCGGCCGGGATCGTCTCGCCGGGCACGATCTCGCGGCCCATCGCCGGCCAGCCCGCCGCCACGCGGGCGGCCTCGGCCTCGGCGGCGTCTCCGTCGACCTCGCGCGCCTGCGCGGCGATCTCGGCCGCGACCCGGATCTTGAAGCGGTTGAGCCGGGCCTCGAGCGCGGCGCCGAAGCCGGCGTTGGTCTCCAGCTCGAACGTCTCGTCGTCCACACAGCGCAGCCGGGCGAGCGCCTCGATCTTGCCGTTCGGGGCGAGGGCCAACGTCCAGCGCTCCTCCCCCGGCGTCAGCGAGGCGACGTCCTGGGTGAGCTGGCCGTGCAGGTACGACCGCGCGTCTGCGCCGGTGACGGTGACGACGTCGTGCTGCCGTGCGCCTGGTGAACCGTCGGCGGGGCGTCGAGTCTGGGCCATGTGTCGAGTCTGGCGGAACGGCTGCCAGACTGCACCGCGATGGACGGGGCGAGCAGTTCTGCCGGCGACGTCGACCGCCTCGTCGACGTCGCCGTGGGCGCCGTGGCGCGGCTCGCGCGCCGCGGGTCCGTGCTGACTACGGGCGTGGCGCTCGTCGCGGCCGTGATCGTCGGTGGCGCCTACCTCATCGGCATCGCCGCGTTCACTGGCGGTGACCGGACGATCTGGCTCGTCGCGGGCGGCCTGCTCCTCGCCGCCGCCGTCGGCGCGCCGCTGCTCGCCAGCGTTCGTTTGCGGGGGATCCCGCGGCGCGCGACGGCGCTGTCGAGCGAGCTGCGCGCGCTGCTCGGCAGGAGCGAGGAGGCCAAGCGGGTGGTCGTCGAGACGTTCGACCGCGAGTCGACCGCCGACAGCGGTCCCACCGGCCGCCAGGTCCCGGCGATCGTCGTCCAGGGCCAGCAGTTCTCGCGTCTGCGCACGATCGCCGGCTCGTCGGGCGAGCTGGCCACCCTGATCGCCACGCTCCGCAGGCTCGCCACGCTGCCCGGCCTCGTCGCCATCGGCATCGCCCTCACCGGTGTCGGCGCGGTCCTCGGCTTCGTCTTCTTCCTGATCTGGATCTTCTGAGCTATTCGGTGGGTCGCCGGACCGGGCCTGCTCGACGGTTGTCGCGGCCCATCGCGTGACGACCACAGCCGCCCTGACGTCAGCGCCGCCGGTGGTCCGTGTACGCCGCGGCGAAGCGCTCGATCATCGCCAGGCAGGCGTCGTCGGGCTGGAATCGGCGTCCGGCGAGGCTGTGCATCCAGGCGGCGAGGCCGTAGACCGGCGCGCGCCGGTACTGCACCCACGCGTCGACCGGATCGCCGCCGCCGGCGGGGTGCCGGGCGAGCTCGGCGAGGTACGCGCCGAGGAGGTCGCGCTCGTTGGCCCGCCGGTCAGCGACGTCGAGGCTCGACACGCAGAAGTAGCCGACGTCGTGCGCCCAGCTGCCGGCGCGCACGAGCTGCCAGTCGTAGAAGCCGACGGCGTCGCCGGGCAACGTGTACGTGTTGCCCACGTGTGGGTCGCCGTGCAACAGCGTCTGCGGACCCGACGCGGCGACGTCGGCCCACCCGCGGAAGCCGTGCTCCAGCTCGCTGGTCCGCACGGCTGCCGGGACGAGGTCGGCCGCGCCGAGCGCGCGCAGCCGGTGGCGCGCGCTGGCCAGGCCGGCGGCCGACACCGGCATCCAGCGCCGGCCGAGCCGCCACCGGCGGACGAAGTCCGGCAGAGCCCGCTGCCACCATGCCGCGTGCAGCCGGGCAAGGCCGGCGAGGCCGCTGGCCACCTGCTCGACCGTGAGGCCGCGCACGATGTCGTTGGGTACGCCACCGCGCAGCGTCACGTCTTCCATCACCACCGTGGTGGCGAGCCGCCGGCGCTCGACGGCGGCGGCGTAGCACGCCGGGCGCTCGAGCGGCAGTTCGATGGCGGTCGCGGCGAGCCGCGCCTCCGCCTCGCGGGCACCCAGCGCCGTCAGCGCCAAGCGGTGCAACAACCGCCCCTCGCGCTTGACGAACACCCGCGCCGGCCCGCAGCCGTCGCGGTACCGCACCTGCACCTGCGCCCTGCTGTTCGTCCCGTCGACGACGTCGGCGACGGTCACGGTGGCGACCACCACACCAGGAAAGTCGCGCTGCAGCGCGGCGGTCATCCAGTCGGCGGTCACGTCCGGCCACGAACGTGGAGCGGCGAGCGGCGACACGCTCCGTAGGCTGGACGATCGCTATGACCAGCGCAACCTCAGGCGACGTTCCCCACCCCGCGACCGCTCCCGCGGATCACCATGCCGACTCCAGCGCGGCGCCGTTCCGCTACACGCCGGCGCTCGCCGCCGGCCTCGAGGTGCGCTGGCAGGACCATTGGGAGGCGAGCGGCACGTTCCACACGCCCAACCCGGTGGGCCCGCTCGCCGACCCGGAGGCGCCGAACGCCGGTGGCGAGAAGTTGTTCGTCATGGACATGTTCCCGTATCCCTCGGGCGAGGGGCTGCACGTCGGCCACCCGCTCGGCTACACGGGCACCGACATCTACTGCCGCTATCAGCGGATGGCGGGGCGCAACGTGCTCTACACGATGGGCTACGACGCGTTCGGCCTGCCCGCCGAGCAGTACGCCGCGCAGACCGGGCAGCACCCGGCGATCACGACGGCGAGCAACGTCGCGACCTACCGCCGGCAGCTGCGCCGGCTCGGGATGAGCTACGACCTGCGGCGCTCGATCGAGACGACCGACCCCGCGTACGTGCGCTGGACCCAGTGGATCTTCTCGCGGATCTTCGACGCCTGGTACGACCCCGATGCGGCGCGCCCCGACGGCGGCGTCGGCCGCGCCCGCCCGATCGCCGAGCTCGTCGCCGAGCTCGAGGCGGGCACGCGAGCGACGCCCACCGGCAAGCCGTGGGCGGCGCTGTCGCGCCAGGAGCGGGCCGAGGTGGTCGACGGCTACCGCCTCGCCTACGTCGCCGACGCGCCGGTGAACTGGGCGCCCGGGCTCGGCTCGGTGGTCGCCAACGAGGAGGTCACCACCGAAGGCAAGACCGACATCGGCAACTTCCCCGTGTTCCAGCGGACGATGCGCCAGTGGATGATGCGCATCACCGCGTATGCCGACCGGCTGCTCGCCGACCTCGACCGCATCGAGTGGACCGACTCGCTGAAGACGATGCAGCGCAACTGGATCGGCCGTTCGACCGGTGCGACGATCCACTTCGACTCGCCTGCCGGGCGGATCAGCGCCTTCACGACACGACCGGACACGCTGTTCGGGGCGACGTTCCTCGTCCTCGCCCCAGAGCACCCCCTCGTGCCCGAGCTGACGACGTCGCAGATGGCCGCCCAGGTGGTGCAGTACCGGCGCGATGTGGCCAACTTCGGCGAGGCCGAGCGGACCAACGAGGACCGCCAGAAGACCGGTGTGTTCACCGGGTCGTACGCCACCAACCCGGCCACCGGGCAGGACATCCCGATCTGGATCGCCGACTACGTCCTGATGGGCTACGGCACCGGGGCGATCATGGCGGTGCCGTGCGGCGACCACCGCGACTTCGAGTTCGCCACCGTCTACGGCCTCGACATCCCCGCCATCCAGCAGCCGCCCGACGAGTGGTTCGAGCGCTGGGCGATCGAGCCGACGCTCGACACCCGCCGTTGGCACGAGGCGTACGTGGGCGACGCGCCGTACGTCAACTCGTCCAACCGCGACGTCAGCCTCGACGGGATGACGTCGGTGACCGACGGCATCGCGACGATCAACGACTGGCTCGAGGCGCACGGCCACGGCGAGGCGGCGGTCACCTACAAGCTGCGCGACTGGCTGTTCAGCCGTCAGCGCTACTGGGGTGAGCCGTTCCCGGTCGTCTACGACGCCGACGGCATCACCCACCTGCTGCCCGACGAGCTGCTGCCCCTCGAGCTGCCGGAGACCACCGACTTCGCGCCGCGCACGTTCGATCCCGACGACGAGCACTCCTCACCGGAGAGCCCGCTCGACCGGATGACGTCGTGGAACACGGTCACGCTCGACCTCGGTGAGGGCGACGGCCCGCAGCAGTACCGGCGCGACACCAACGTGATGCCGCAGTGGGCCGGTTCGTGCTGGTACCACCTGCGCTACTGCGACCCCACCAACACGGAGATGCTCTGCGACCCGGCGATCGAGCGGTACTGGATGGGACCTCGTAGCGACATCCGTGCCGACCACCCTGGCGGCGTCGACCTCTACGTCGGCGGCGTCGAGCACGGCGTGCTCCACCTGCTCTACTCGCGCTTCTGGCACAAGGTGCTCTACGACCTCGGCTACGTCTCCTCGGTCGAGCCCTACCAGCGCCTGTTCAACCAAGGGATCGTCACCGCCGCCGCGTTCGAGGACGAGCGGGGGATCTACGTCGAGGCGCGCCAGGTCGTCGCGCGCGACGACGGGAGCTACGAGTACGAGGGTCGCCCGGTCACGCGCAGCCACGGGCGGATGGGCAAGAGCAAGAAGAACGGCGTCGCTCCCGAGGAGTTCTACGCGGACTACAGCGCCGACACGCTGCGCCTGCACCTGATGGCCAGCGGCCCGCTCGACGCGTCGCGCCCGTGGGACGACAGCGACGTCGTCGGCATGTTCCGCTTCCTGCAGCGCGTGTGGCGCAACGTCGTCGACGAGCAGACCGGCTTGGCGAGGGTGGTCGACGAGCCTGCCGACGACATCACCCGCGTCCGTTTGCACCGCGCGATCGCCGGCGCTCGTGCCGACATGGAGGCACTGCGGTTCAACACGGCGATCGCCAAGCTGATCGAGCTCAACAACCACGTCACCAAGCTCGACCGGACCCCCCGCGAGGTGGCCGAAGCGCTCGTGCTGCTGCTGTCGCCACTCGCTCCGCACATCGCCGAGGAGCTGTGGTCGAAACTCGGTCACGGCGCGTCGCTGGCGTACGCGCCGCTGCCCGCGGCCGATCCCGACCTGCTCGTCGACGACTCCGTCGAGTACCCGGTGCAGGTCAACGGGAAGGTGCGCAGCCACATCACCGTCGCCGCCGACGCCCCCAGCGACGCGGTCGAGGCCGCCGCGCTCGCCGATCCGAAGGTCACCGCACTGCTCGCCGGTGCGGCGCCGCGCAACGTGATCGTCGTGCCGGGGCGGATGGTCAACGTCGTCGTCTGACGAACGAGGACGAACGAGGGCGCAGCCGACTCTCCTCCGCAAAAGCGCGCACGTTCGTCATGAAACGGACATCTCATTCTCCTCCAATGTCCGTATCGGTCCTGGTTAAGCGCGCAGAACGGGTCGTTGCCGGCGTGTAAACAAGTCCCCGGCTGCCTTGCAGTCGTGTGACGGACTCTTTACTGTCGAGTTCGGACAACGAGCCACAGCGCATGGCTCGATCCACTCCAGGTTCCCCACCCCACCGGT
>Ga0299914_10002944_pt1 | contig 11895 bp, 5 predicted proteins | sample RVTome_10_FD_201361 | JGI IMG/M metagenome (GOLD analysis project Ga0299914, IMG submission 201361) | Soil microbial communities from uranium-contaminated site in the Upper Colorado River Basin, Wyoming, United States - RVT153D57 (version 2) ... | reverse complement strand
GTCGCCGCGCAGCTCGTCCACCCAGCGCATGCCGCGCGCGTCGCGCGCGTCTTCCTGGATGACTGTTGCGTTCCCGAATTCGCGCCGCGCAGCCAGCCGCGCCTCCTCACGCGACATCCCGCGCGACATCAGGCGTTCCGTAGCGCGGGCGATATGCTCACGCATCTCGGCCAGCATGTCGTCATCGCGGCGCGCGCGGCCGAACAATCCGCGTAGGACTCGTAGAATGAGGGTCATGCGCCGGTGAGGCGGCGGGGTCCTGGCGTGTCGGACCACGCTGTGCGCCTCCCTCGCGTTCTCAGTCGCTTGCGCTCCTTGCGAACGCTCGCTCGGTGCTCGCTGGCTTCGCGTGGGGCGCGGCTTCGCCGCGCACCACGCTCAGACGGTCCGCCACACCGGGACCCCGCCGCCCTCCCGGCACTGAACCTGTTCCCGACTCGTGCGCGTACCCGAGTCGGCTCGCGTAGCGTCGCTATGCCGCTGCAGTCGCTTCGGTCCGCGATCTGATCGACGGCGAATTCCGGGCGCGCCATCGCGGCGGTGCTGGGGCGGGGGCCTGTGCCCGTGGAGCGGGTTGTCTGAAGCGGGAGGCGGCGCAGCCGCCAACCGCTGAGGCCAGTGAGCAGCGCAGGAGCGCTCGGACGGAGCGCGAGCGACGGAGAGCGTGACGAGCAGCGCAGCGTGGCCCGCGAACGGGCACAGGCTCCCGCCAAGCGCCGTAGCGAAACGGGTGCGGTCATTCCACCCTCAGCGTAGACGCCGGGTCGACGGCCGCGGCGCGACGCGCGGGAAGCCAGGTGGCTGCCGCGGCGACCGTGAGCAGAACCACAGCGACGCCGGCACCGACTACCCAAACGTCGACCCTGGGCGCGAGCAACTCCGCCTGCGACACGAGGAGCTGCAGCCCAACGATGCTCAGTGGAAGGCCGATGACCAGCGCGACCGCTCCCAAACGCACGCCGGACGCGAGGAACATCCGCGCCACGCGCAGGGGTTTTGCGCCCAGCGCGATGCGGATGCCGATCTCGCGCGTGCGTTGCCGGACGGCCAGCGCGATGACGCCGTAAAGCCCCAGCGACGCGAGCAGCAGCGCCAGCGCACCTCCGGCGCCAATAAGTGCGCCCACCCTGAGCGTGATGACGCGCTCGTGCTCATCCACCTGTGCGATCGTCCGCATCGTGGTCACCGGCAACCCAGGCGCGAGGTCTCGAACCATGCGCCGCAGCTCCGGCATGAAGGCTTCCGCGTCACCGCGCGTGCGAACCAGCAGTGCGTCGCGCCGCCACTCCTTCCCGTGCGCCGTGAAGACCGTCAACGAGTCGTTGCCGCGAGTGGTCGCGTAGGTTGCGTCGTATAAGCCCACCACGGTCATGTTGACCGTGTCTCGTTGCCCTGGGGAAGCGAAGACGCGTCCGATCGGATGCGCGTCACCCCACATGGCGCGGGCGAGATGGCTTGGGATCACCACCGGCAAGTCGCGCTCCGCGGTATCGGCATACGCCACATCCCGTCCAAGTACGATGGGAATGTCGAGCAGCGCGAACCAGCCGGGCGCCGCACCCTCCACCGAGAGCGTGGTGTGCGCCGTGTCCTCCCGCCCGGCTGCCGCTGGCACGGAGTACATGAAGCGCCGAACCATGTGCCACGACGCCTCCGGCACGACGCCCGTGACATCCGGATGCGCCGCGATGCGCGGAATGAGTGCCTCCACCGCCTCGCGGCGCTGCTCTGGTGCTCCCGTCTGGTTGAGCGGACGAAAGGTTACCCTGACCGTGTGCTCGCTGATCTCTGGGCGCAGCGGCTGGTAGTCCGCGATTACCATCGAGAGCGTGGCGCCCAGCATGACGAGCAACGGCTGGGAGAACACGATCTGCGCCACCACAAAGCCCCGCTGAAGGCGGGACTGCCGTGATGCGCCAGTGCCAGAGTCGCGCAGGGCATTCGCCACGCCGGTGCGCGTGGCGTGCAGCGCCGGAGAAAGACCGAAGAGGACACCGATTCCGATGGCGACGACCATCGTGTACGCGAGCGTGTAGACATCCGGCATGACACTGTTGCCGTCGATGGTGCCACCCGGTCCCGCCAGCAGCTTGAGCAGCCACCAGAACACAATCAGTCCGGCCGCGGCACCGGCGAGAGCAAGCAGGCTGGTCTCGGTGAGCAGTTGCCGCAGGATGCGCGCACGCGAAGCGCCGAGCGACAGGCGCACCGCGATCTCGTGCCGGCGCGCGACGGCGGCGGCCACCATGAGCGAGCTGACGTTGGTGCACGTGACCAGCAGCAGAAGCAGCCCAATGAAACCGAGCGCGCTGAAGACCAGAATCGCTTCGTACGTAGCTGGGCCAGGCACCAGGTCGTGCAGCGACAGCACGTGCGCGGTGCGCGACATGCCGAGGCGTGCCGCGGAATCCGGGAGCGTCCGCGCGACCACGATTTGCGCGACCGCCGCCGCCTGCTCGTAGGAAACGCTCGGCGCCGTGCGACCGAATACTTCCAGGAGTGCATCGTCCCTGAGCCAACGAGCGGGAACACGGGCGATGTCGGCGCGAGCGCTCACGGGAATCCAGAGTGCCGGGCGGCCCATGTTCCGCAGCGCGCCCTGAAAGGCCTCGGGCGCGACGCCCACCACGCGCACCGGGACGTCGTTCACGAGAATGCGCTGCCCGACCGCGCTCGCCGGCGTGCCGTACAGCTGCTCCGCCCATGTGAACGACACTACGGCAGACATGTCGGCGCCCGCGTCTTCGGACATCGTGAAGCCGGTGCCGGCCGCGATTCTGACACCGAGCGCGCCGAAGTAGCCGGGCGCCACGAAATGCGCTGTGACACCGCGCGGGCCGATGCTGTCGCCGGCGTTGAGCACCACGGAGTGCGCGAGCCACCCTGCGACGTGCGTGAATGTCTCCCTGTGCGCCGCCAGCGCGCGCATCTCCTCGTACGTGAACGCGCGCCAGTCCCAGGCGGCGGTTTGCGTGGGGCGTTGCTCCGCCCAGATGCGTACGAGGGCGTCGTCGTCCGGCACGACGGGTGCAGGGCGCTGGAACTGGGACTGAATCGTGGTGACGAGCGCGGTATTGGCGCCGATGCCGAGCGCGAAGACGCTGACGATGATCGCGACCGTGGGCTTGTTCCGGCCGAAGTAGCGGAATGCGAACCGCAGGTCGCCGCGGAAGGCGTCCAGCCAGCGCATGCCACGCGCGTCGCGCGCGTCCTCCTGGATCACGGTGCGATTGCCGAACTCGCGCCGGGCCTCGAGCGCCGCAGCTTCGCGCGACATGCCGCGTGTCATCAGCCGCTCGGCGGCGCGGTCGAAGTGCTGGCGCATCTCCGCCTGCATGTCATCATCGAGCGCGCGCCGTCCTACAATTGCGCGCAGGCGAAGCACGAGGATGCGAAGCACGTTCATTCGACTCGCAGGGTGGAGGCCGGGTCGACTCGCGCGGCACGACGCGCCGGAAGCCAGGTCGCGGACGCGGCGACCGCGAGCAGCGCCACAGCGACGCCGGCGCCGACCGCCCACAGGTCGACCTTGGGCGCGAGCATCTGCGTCTGCGTTCTGAAGAGCTGCAGGGCAACGACGCTCAGCGGCAGGCCGATAACCAGTGCAATCACTCCCAGCCGCACGCCCGACGCGAGGAACATCCGCGCCACGCGCAGCGGCTTCGCGCCGAGCGCGATACGGATGCCGATCTCACGCGTGCGCTGTCGGACTGCCAGCGCGATGACGCCGTAGAGCCCCAGCGACGCGAGCAGCAGCGCCAGCGCACCTCCCGCACCAACGAGTGCGCCCACGCTGAGCAGGTTGACGCGCTCGTTGTCATCCACCTGTGCGAGCGTCCGCATCCCGGCGACCGGCAGCCCCGGCGCCTGGTCGCGAATCAGTGGTCGCAGCGCAGGCAGGAATGCCTCCGCGTCGCCGCGCGTACGAACCAGCAGTGCGTCGTGGCGCCACCGCTTCCCGTGCGCGGTAAAGACCCTCAACGAGTCGTTTCCGCGGGTGGTTGTGTGCGTCGCGTCGTACACGCCCACCACGGTCATGTTGATCGTGTCGGGCTGCCCGGGGGAAGAGAACGTCCGCCCGATCGGATGCGCGTCACCCCACATGGCCCGCGCAAGATGGCTGCCGATCACCACCGGCAGGTCCCGCGCCGCGGTATCGGCGAGGGCAACGTCGCGCCCCAGGACGATCGGAACGTCGAGCAGCGCGAACCAGCCCGGCGCCGCACCCTCCACCATGAGCGTGGTGTGCGCCGTGTCCTCGGCTCCGGCCGCGCCGGGCACGGAATACATGAAGCGGCCTCCCAAGTGCAACGACGCCTCCGGAACGACGCCCGTGACTTCCGTGTGCGCCGCGATGCGCGGAATGAGTGCGTACACGGCCTCCCGGCGTTGTCCCGGCGCTCCCGTTTGGTTGAGCGGACGGAAGGTCACCCTGATCACGTGCCCGCTCAGCTCGGGGCGCAGCGGCCGATAGTCGGCGAGCACCATCGAGAGCGTCGCGCCCAGCATCAGGAGGAGCGGCTGCGAGAACACGATCTGCGCCACCACGAAGCCGCGCTGCAGGCGCGACTGCCGTGTTGCCCCCGCGCCAGAATCGCGCAGGGCAGTTGCCACTCCCGCCCGCGTGGCGTGCAGCGCCGGGGAGAGGCCAAAGAGAACGCCGGTGCCGATGGCGATCAGCATCGTGTATGCGAGCGTGGACGCGTCGGGCATGACCCTGTTGCCGTCGATGGTGCCGCCCGGTCCCGCCAGCAGTGTCAACAGCCACCAGCAGACCGTCAGTCCGGCCGCGCCGCCGGCGACCGCGAGCAGGGTGGCCTCGGTCAGCAGTTGCCGCAGAATACGCGCGCGCGAGGCGCCGAGCGAGAGGCGCACCGCGATTTCGTGGCGGCGCGCGATCGCGGCGGCCACCATGAGCGAGCTGACGTTGGTACACGTCACCAGCAGGAGGAGCAGTCCGACGACACCGAGCGCGCTGAAGACCAGGATCAACTCGCGGCTCCCAGCGCTACCGCCTGGCGGCTCGGGCAGCACCCCATTCAGTGAAACAACCTGCGCGGTGTGGCTCATCCCGACGTGCGTCGCGGAGTCCGGCAGCGAGCGGGCGACCACCAGGTGCGCGATCGTGGCCGCTTGCTCGTGCGAGACGTCCGGGGCCAGGCGACCGAACGCTTCCAGGTTTGCGTCGTCTGTGAGCCAGCGCGCGGGAACACGGGCGATGTCGGCGCGCGCGCTGACGGGGATCCAGAGCGCCGGGCGGCCCATGTTCCGAACCGCACCCTGAAACGCCGGCGGAGCCACGCCTACCACGCGCACGGGCACGTCGTTCACGAGGATGCGTTGTCCAACCGCGCGCGACGGCTCACCGTAGAACCGCTCGGCGGTGGCGAAGGACATTACGGCGGACATATCGGGGCCTGCGTCCTCAGGCATCGTGAAGCCGGTGCCGGCGGCGACACCCACGCCGAGGGCGCCGAAGTAGCCGGGAGCCACGAAGTGCGCCGTTACGCCGCGCGGACCGATGCTGTCGCCGGGATTGAGCACCACGTCGTGCGCAAGCCAGCCGGAGACCTGCGTGAAGGTTTCCGTGTGCGCCGCCAGTACGCGCAGCTCCACATACGTGAGCCAGCGCGTGTGCCAGGCCTCGGTTCGCGTCGCGCGTTGATGTGCCCGGATGAAGACGAGCGCATCGTCGTCCGGGACGACGGGTGCAGGGCGTTGGACCTGGGACTGAATCGTGGTGACGAGCGCCGTGTTCGCGCCGATGCCCAGCGCGAAGACGCTGACGATGATGGCGACCGTGAGCTTGTTGCGGGCGAAGTAGCGAAGGGCGAAGTGCAGGTCGCTGGCGAACGCGTCCACCCAACGAGCGCCGCGGGCGTCGCGGGCGTCCTCTTGGAGCAGGGTGCGATTGCCGAACTCGCGGAGCGCCTGCAATCGCGCTTCCGCGCGCGACATCCCGCGCGCCACGAGACGCTCTGTTGCGCGCTCCACGTGCTGGCGCATCTCCTCCTGCATGTCATCGTCGAGCGCGCGCCGCCCGAGAATAGCGCGCAGGCGCAACCTGAGGGTGCGCAGGGCGCTCATTCGACGCGCAGGGTGGAGGCCGGATCGACGGCCGCGGCGCGGCGCGCCGGAAGCCAGGTCGCGGCCGCGGCGACCGCGAGCAGCGCTACCGCGACGCCCGCGGCGACTAACCACACGTCGAATCGCGGCGCAATCACCTGCGTCCCCGACATAAGGAGCTTCAGGGCCACCATGCTCAATGGCAGCCCGATGATCAGCGCGACAATCCCCATCTGCATTCCGGATGCGAGGAACATGCGCGCGACGCGGGCGGGCTTTGCCCCCAGCGCAATGCGGATGCCGATCTCCCGCGTGCGCTGCCGGACCGCCAGCGCGATCACTCCGTAGAGGCCAAGTGACGCGAGCAGCAGCGCCAGCGCCCCGCCGGCGCCCGCGAGCGCGCCAATGACCACCGTCTCGCGGAGATCATTCGCATCCATCTGGCTGAGCGTCACCATTTCCGACACCGGCAGGCCGGGCGCCATGTGCCGGACCAATGTGCGCAGCTCCGGAAGGAACGCTTCCGCGTCGCCGCGCGTCCGAACCAGCAGCGCGTCGCGCCGCCACTCCTTTCCTTGCGCGGTGAAGACTTTCAATGAGTCGTTTCCACGTGTGGTCGCGCGCGTCGCGTCGTACACGCCCACCACGGTCATGCTGACGGAGTCTCGTTGCCCGGGAGACGCGAAGGTGCGGCCGATGGGGTTCGCGTCACCCCATATGCCGCGCGCGAGGTGGCTTCCGATCACCACCGGCCAGTCGCGCGCCGCCGTATCCGCGAACGCGACGTCCCGGCCGAGGGCGATCGGAATGTCGAGCAGCGAGAACCATCCTGGCGCGGCGCCCTCCACACGGAGCGTGGCGTGCGCAGTGTCCTCACCTCCGGCCGCGTTCGTCACGGAGTACATGAAGCGGCGCAGCAGGCGCCACGAAGCTTCCGGTGCGACGCCCGCAATGGCTGGGTGCGCCGCGAGGCGGGGGAGCAGGGTGTCCACGGCCTCCTGGCGTTGTCCTGGGGCTCCCGTGCTCCTGAGCGGACGAAAAGTCACGCTGATCACGCGCTCGCCCACTTCGGGGCGCGTTCGCCGGAAGTCGGCGACTCCCATGGAGAGTGAAGTGCCCAGCAGGACCAGCAACGGCAGCGAGAACACGATCTGCATCACCACGAATCCGCGCTGGAGGCGGGACGGCGGCGTTGCACCCACGCCTGAGTCGCGCAGCGCATTCGCTGCGCTGGTTCGCGTGGCGTGAAACGCGGGAGACACGCCAAAGACAATGCCAGTGCCGATGGCGGCCACCATCGTGTATGCGAGCGTGAATGCGTCCGGCGTGATGTTGTTGCCTTCCACGCTGCCACCGTATCCCGCAAGCAATTCCAGCAGCCACCAACAGACGGTCAGTCCCGCCACGCCGCCCGCGACCGCAAGGAGGGTGGCCTCGGTCAGCAGCTGTCGCACGATGCGCGCGCGCGAAGCGCCGAGCGAGAGCCGCACGGCGACCTCATGCCGGCGCGCGACCGCGGCGGCCACCATGAGCGAGCTGACGTTGGTGCACGTCACGAGCAGGAGCAGCAGCCCGATGACGCCGAGCACGCCGAAGATCATGATATGCTCGTGGCTCTCGGGCAGTAGTGCGTGCAGTGAAAAGACCTGCGCGATGCGCGCCATCCCGACGCGGGTCGCGGAGTCCGGCAGCGTTCGGGCGACAACCAGTTGCGCGACCGTGGCGGCGCGCTCGCGCGAGACGTCCGGGGCCAGGCGGCCGAATCCCTCCAGGATCGCGTCATCCGTGAGCCAGCGCGAAGGACGGCGGGCGATGTCGGCGCGCGCGCTGACCGGGATCCATAGGGCCGTTTGTCCCGCGTCCATGTTGCGCAGTGCTCCCTGGAACCCGCGCGGCGCAACACCCACCACGCGCACGGGCACATCGTTCACGAGTACGCGCTGTCCGACAGCGTTCGGCGCAACGCCATACAGCTGCTCGGCCCAGCCAAAGGACATCACGGCGGACAGGTCCGCGCCCGCGTCTTCCGGCATCGTGAAGCCGGTGCCTGCCGCGATTCCGACGCCAAGGGTCGCGAAGTAGCCGGGCGTCACGAATTGTGCGCTGACACCGCGCGGACCGGTGCTGTCCGAGACGTTGAGCACGACGTCGTGCGCGAGCCAGGCCGCGACGTGCGTGAATGTTTCGGACTGCGCCGCCAGCGCGCGCAGCTCCGGATATGAGAATCCGCGCCCGTGCCAGGCGGCTGTTCGCGTCGAGCGCTGCTGCGGCCGGATGAGGACGAGTGCGTCGTCGTCCGGCACGACGGGAGCGGGGCGCTGGAATTGGGACTGGATCCCCGTGACGAGCGCGGTGTTCGCGCCGATGCCGAGCGCGAAGACGCTGACGATGATGGCGACGGTGAGCTTGTTGCGCGCGAAGTAGCGAAAGGCGAAGCGCAGGTCGCCGCGGAAGGCGTCCACCCACCGCATGCCGCGGGCGTCGCGCGCGTCCTCCTGGACGATGGAGCGATTGCCGAACTCCCGCCGCGCCTCTAGCACCGCGGCCTCGCGCGACAATCCCCGGGCCATGAGTCGTTCTGTCGCGCGCTCGAGATGCTGGCGCATTTCCGCCTGCATGTCGTCGTCGAGCGACGGGCGGCCAAGGAGTGCACGGAGGCGAAGGAAGGCGTTGCGCAACATGATTGGCATAATGATCAGAAGCGGGAGCCGATGTGCACGTCGGTGCGCCAACGCTTCCCGGGAAAGAGTCCGCGCGAGACGTCCACGCGGAGCAGGCCGTCCAGGAACGACACCCCCACACCCGCGCCCGAGAGGGGCCGGCCCATCCGCGACACGGCGTCGCGTGCGCCGGCCCATCCCATGTCGTAGAAGAGCACCGGCCGGAACGTCATCCCCGACCGCGCGAGCTCGGCGCGACCGAGCCAGAAGGTGTTACCCACGCTGCCCTCGCCGGACGGGCGCGCGAATTGACCGCGCACCGTGTGAAGCCCGCCCAGGAAGAACGCGCGCTGCAGCGGGAGATGTCCCAGCGACGACCCAGCCGCCGCCGCAATCGCGATACCGAAGGCGCCGACCGGGCGGCTGAGCGATCCGTCGAGCATCACGCGACCGTAACCAGTGGCGCCCAGCGAGTCCGACCGGTTCGTCATCGCGGCCTCGAGTCGCGCGCGGGTATCGAACCTGAATCCGCGCGCGTTGGCGCCAAAGGAGCGCACCAGGTCCCAGGCGCCCCCGAGTGCGACGAGCTGCTCCGCAGCGATGTTGTCGCCGAACGACGCATTGCCGACGTACTTGCCGACCGAGAACTGCGTGTTGGGTGTTGCGCCGGCGCCGTACTGGCGCTCGCCGAACAGCCGCCAGCGGACGCGCCCTCCAAGTGGACCCCGGGCGTCGCGATCGCCGCCGACCTCCACCCCCCACGTGCGATAGTAGAACCCTTCGTCGCGCGCGTAGAGCAGGTTCGCCAGCGAGGCCCCCGACGACAGTGGCGACCCCCAGTCATCATTGGCGATTGCAAAGCGGTGGAAGCCGGCGATGCGGACGTCGGACCGTCCATTACTGCGCGCGAGCGACAGCTCGCCGTTGGGGACGCCGTCGCCGGTGCCGACGCGCGCGACGGCCTGCGCGGTGTAGCCCAGCCCAAGCACGGAGGTCAGGGATGCACCGATCGAGAAGCCTTCGATACGGTTGTACCGCATCATGTTCAACCCGGTGTGAAACCTCGGCCGCTGCGGTCCCCATCCGGCCTGGAGCGAGAAATCGAGTCCGGCCAGCAGCTCGTCACGGTCGGCCTCGGAGACGAACTGCTCGTTCCCCTCATATATGGAAGCCGGCAGGTCCGGCGACCGGGACAGCGTCGCGGTGTCGCAGGGAAGCATGATCGCCATGCGCGCGGCGCCGAACGCCGAGCGAACGCCGGCGAAATACACGCTGTCGCGCGCGCACGTGTCGCGTCGCCGCAGGATGGTGCGCGCAATGCCCCTGCTGTTCGCTGCTCGCGACCGCAGGCTCATGATTGCGCCGCTGTCGCTGCCCGCGCGTGTCAGGCTGTCTGCCAGCGTCACGAGACTGTCCGAGCGACGATACCGATACGCCGCGATGGAATCCTCACGCGCGAGGCGCGCGGCCGTCGACGTGTCCAGCGGGGGCGGCCGCCCGCCGCCGATGCTGATGTTGCCTTGCGCGTAATAGATGGTGTCGTCCGCGGTGAGGCCGAACTCGCCGGCGACCGGCACCTTCGGCACGGGTACGTCGCCGTTGACGCTGCTGTATCTGAAGCTCTCCTCGTAACGCACGGGCACGCGCAGGAAGGTCGCGACCAGATTCCCCTCGAGCGTGTTCTGCTTCGGCAGCCAGAAGCGACCCTCGTGCAGGCCGTACTCCACGGTGATGCCGGAAACCCTGACGCGGACCGGCGAGAGCATCCCCTCCATGACCTTCTCGGCAATGTTGCCATCGGTGAGGTTCTCGATCTGCTGGCGGGTTTCGCGCAGCGCCTTGCCAGTGTCCCTCGCCGCCCTTCTCCGGAGCAGCTCGAGGTCGCGCTTCGCCTCCTCGTCCGCTTCGCGCCAGAGGTCGATCTCGGCGGCCATGCGGTACGCCGCGCGCACGAGGCTGCCCTGGTCCACGTCGAACCAGAACGAGCCCACGAACGTGCGCCACTCGGGGCGCCGAGCGGTGATGCGCAGCTCGCGCAGGTTGATGCTGCGGCCGTCGGGGAGCCTGATCGTCGCCGAGTCGCCTGTCGCGTACCGGTAATACGCCTCCGCGCCGGTGGCGAGCGGATGTATCAGATCTTCTTCGTTCACCACCTCCCGCACCTTGCGCAACTCCTCGGAGGGCAGCCAGAGCGCTTCGCGTCCGGGGAAGTAGGGAATCGGCGTGATGACACTCAGGTCCATGTTCGCGCCGCCCATCGGGACTGCCGTGCGGGCGCCGGTGGTCTCGATCCAGATGCCGGACTCGCGCGCCCACCGCACGCGCGCCGCATGCTCCGTCCTGAAGAGGAGCCGCTCCGGACCGAGGCGTCGTATGCCGAGCCCCACGGAGATGCGCATGTACGACTTCGCGTCGTAGGAGCGAAGCGCCGAATCCTGCGCGAGCCGCGCGGCGCGTGCGCGCAGGAGCAGTCGGCGGGCGCCTGCGTCCACGAACGCCGTGCGCTCGAGCTCGGGCGTCACCGGGATGCGGCTCACGCGACGCGCGGGCGCGCTATCGTGTTGCGCCGGTGGCGCAGGTTCTTGCGCAAAGGCAACCGTCGCGACGAGAATCCACGCGGCAGCCAGCGCCAGGGCAGCTGGACGGAACACGGCCGCTACTCGGCGCGGCTCGATCACGTCAGGTGGTCCTCAGGATCGCGGCGAGGGCGCCGGAGAAGCGCGCCCAGCTCTCGCGCTGCTCCACGAGTTGCTTTCGGCCGGCCGCGGTGAGGGAGTAGACCTTGGCGCGGCGCCCGTTGGGCGTCTCCTCCCACTTCGCCTTGATCAGCCCTTTCTCCTCGAGACGATAGAGCGCCGGATAGAGCGATCCCGCGTTCACCTGGAGCACCTCGCGGGAGACCGCCTGGATGCGCAGGGTCAGGTCGTAGCCGTTGGTGGGCTCGGCGCGGAGCAGTTGGAGGACGATGAGGTCGAGCGTGCCCTGGAGCAGCGGGGCGGCGTTGGCAGGTGGCATTGGTCGACTAGACGGTCTAGTGGTACCGGAAGTTTCACGGCGTGCACTAGACAGTCAAGTGGGCGATTGGAACGCCTGTTTGCGGATCAACCTCAGCTCCCGGCTGGGTCATGGTAGATGCGGTCCTTCGCGGCTTTGAGCGTGATGGCCTACG
>Ga0299914_10002943_pt1 | contig 11896 bp, 12 predicted proteins | sample RVTome_10_FD_201361 | JGI IMG/M metagenome (GOLD analysis project Ga0299914, IMG submission 201361) | Soil microbial communities from uranium-contaminated site in the Upper Colorado River Basin, Wyoming, United States - RVT153D57 (version 2) ... | reverse complement strand
GCCAAGGCAGCGGCCCAGTCCACGGATGTCGAGTGCGCGAATTCGAGATCGCCGCGCCCGATGAGAAACATGTTCTCGGCCGTACCGGCCGTGGCCAGCGAGCTGTTCCTGTAAGCCGTGTGCCGGGTCACGGTCTGAGCGAACGCCTCCATAATCACGTAACCGGAGGAACCCAGGCTCGATGAGCCCCAGCGATACAGGTCCTTGACGGGTGCCGAGGCTGCGGGACGAGGCACCGCCGCGGTGACCGCCAGCGCGAGCGCCGCCTTCAGCATCTTGCGTCGGAGCTTGTCGGTCCCGTGCACGACTGACTCCGCCGACAGGCGCGGCTACGCCGCCAAGGCTTCGGAAATCTCGAGCGGCCGGTGCCCGGGCGCCATCTGCAGGCGCTGAAACAGACTGGGCCTGTCCTTGATCGAATAGTCGCAGACGTCCCACACCGTCCCGATCGTTCCCGGTGGCACCATGAGGTATTCGCAGGCGTCGTGCGATAGTTCCCGGCAGCCGATACGGTGCTCGAGCCGCAAGGTCGGCAGTTTGAAGTTGTCGAGAAGGATGCGGTGGGTGGACGAGCCGTGCAGTTGCTCGATCGGCACGTTGAGCAATTGTCTTCCGTATTGATGAGGGAAGTAGACGCTCGCGTACGCCGGCGGATCCTGGTCGACCCACAACAGTCGGTCGAGGCGCACGCAGCGATGAGCGCCGAAAGCCTCGGTCCACGGACCGGCGGATTTGTCCTCACTTACTTTCAGTGCGCGAACGAATGGCAGAAGCAAGTCGCCGGTGGCGGGATCCCTGAAACGAAAGACGAACGCCTCGCTGGCCTGGGCGCTGCGGTCCGCGATGAAGGTCCCGGTCTTGCGATGCCGCACGACGAGGCCTGAGGACGCGAGCCTGGACAACGCTTTCTGCACCGTGCCGAGGCTGACCGGCAGTTTCTCGCAGAGCCTGGTCTCCGGCGGGATGCGCTGCCCGGGCTGAAAGTGTCCCCTGCGTATGCCTTCCGCGAACGCGTCGAATATCCGCATGTACTTGGGACTTTGGGCGGCCGGGCCTTCAGCATCGATCAGCCGCTGCAGGGTTTCCAGTGCGATTTGCGACATTAATCGTGTTCGCTGGTAAACATATAGCTTTGCATCTTGTACTATATAGTAATTGACTGTCAACGCTGACGGGAATGACGATGCGAATCCGCTTGCTCGGCACCGGTACGCCGACACCCTCTCTTAAACGCATGAGCTCGGCGTACCTGGTCGAGGTCGGCGCGCGAAAAGTCCTTTTCGACTTCGGCCCCGGCGCCTATCACAGGATGCTCGAAGCCGGTGTACGGGCCGTCGAGATCACCGACGTTTTCTTTACGCACCTGCACTACGACCATTGCCTGGACTACGTGCGCCTCCTCATGACGCGCTGGGACCAGGGTGCGGGAAAGATTCCGGAGCTCAATGTCTACGGCCCCGAGTACACGAGCCGGATGACCGAGCTCATCGTCGGCGATGACGGCATTTTCGGCCCGGATCTTCGGGCACGCACCGAGTTGCAGATGAGCATCGACGTCTTCGTCGCGCGTGGCGGAACCCCACCCCGGCGCAAACCGCAGCCGCTTGTTCGCGAGGTGAAGAGCGGCGACCTGATCGACTGCGGCAGCTTCGCGGTGGAGGCGCGAGCCGTGATCCACGCCCAGCCCGTCCTCGAGTGCTTCGCGTACCGCCTGGTTCACGACGGCGCGAGCTTCGTCTATTCCGGCGACGCCGGACCGTGCGCTGCCATGTCGGAGCTGGCGAGGAATTGCGACGTGCTCGTGCACATGTGCCATTTCCTGAGCGGCACGGCACTAAGCGCCGAAATGGAAAAGCGCAATATGGGGCACGTCGAGCTTGCGGAACTTGCGAGGGACGCGGCCGTGAGGAACCTCGTCGTGAGCCATGTTACGGAGCAGATGGACGTGCCCGGGATCCGCGAGCGGATCATCAGGGAAATGGGGCAGATCTTTGCGGGCAACCTTTTCTTCGGCGAGGACCTTATGGAAATCCCGGTCCTCGACCCGGCGCCGCGCAAGCTCGATTGAAAACAGGGTGGTCGGGTCAGGATCGAAGCTTTGCCTGGCCGTGCCTCGATCAGCGGCCGCGGTCGGGACCCCCGCGCTCACCTGTCCGCCGCCAGCGTCTCTCGCTCGATGACCGTACCTCTCAGCAGCACCTTATCTATCAAACTCCAGGCGCGAACCGTCTCCAGTGGATTCTCTTCGAGGAGGAGCAGGTTCGCAATCTTTCCCTCCGCGACCGTGCCGTAGTCCTTGTCGAGCTTGAACTGCCGCGCATTGTTGATCGTTGCACTACGGAAAATCGCGTCCAGCGGGATACCGGACTGGGCCATGAAGCGCATCTCGCGGTACGTGTCGTAGCCGGGTTGATTGCCGTAGGTCGGCGCGGACGGCGTGTCGCTCCCGAGCAGCAAGGGATGTCCAAGGTCGTGCAGGAATTTCGCGGCGCGCATGCCCTGCGCCGCAATCTTTACGTAAACGTGCGCGATCTGCATATCGGTTTCATCGCCGAAGTCGAGGCGCAGTTCGTCCTTGAACCAACGGCCGGCGTCGCTGGCATACCATTCGAGAAGTGGGGCCGGGACGACCTTCTTGTAAGAAGGATCTTTCAGGGTGTCGTGACGGAAGAGATCGGCCATGCCCGGTAATACGCGAAGCGTCGGTTGAAAACCGATCTCCTGTTTGCGCACTCCCCGCAGGTGAGAGGCGATCTCTGCCGGCACGCCGGGTTCGCCAGCAACGGCGTCCCAGTTCCACAGCCCGTGAGCGATCACGTCGACGTCGGCGGCGAGCGCAATCTGCTGCATCCCGAGCGCATTCGCGTGCGCGACTAACAGCAGACCGTGCTCCCGGGTCGCTGCGCGGACCTGCCGCAAACTTTCCGTACTGAGGATCGGCCAACCCGAGGCGTCGCCGAATCCGTCTTCGATGAATACTTTGACGCAATGCGCGCCGCTTGCCGCGATTCTGCGCACGATGGCCGCGGGCGTATGCGCCGCAGCGTCGGCGCCGGCGGGCAGTGGATGCCGATCGGCGTTGCCGGGTTCGAAAATATAATCGGGCATCGCTTCGTACCTCGCCGGTTGCGGAACAAACACCGTCGGGTAACCGTCGAGCACCGGCGCCGCGCCGCATCGGAACACATCCGGATGCAATGGCTGCGACTCGAAGGCGGCGATGCCTTGCGGCAAGTTGGCAGGATCCAGTATTTGCGTGACGCCGAAGTACAAATAGCTGCGGGGTTGCTGGCGAGCAAACGATTCGCGGAGGGCTGCAAGCACCGGATCATCGCCCCCCGGTGGAACGCCGGGCGGATAACTGACGTGAACATGCGAGTCCATGATGCCCGGCGTCAGGAACATGCCGCGCCCGTCGATTCGTTTCGCCCCTGGCGCCGCAGCAATTGGTTCCGCGCTGACTTCAGCGATGCGTACGTCGCGGATGAGGACGTGGCGGTGAAGCAGCGGCCGCTCGAAATCCGGTGTAACGACCGTGACGTCCTCGATGAGGATTTCGCCCGCGCTTGCCGCAAAAACCTGCAACAAGAGCAGCAAACCGAGAGGGAGAGCAGGCCGGGAATGCACCACTTTGTAGAAGAGTCGGGGGGTGGACGCGTATTAGAATTATGCCAACAAATGGGCTTTTGTGCGAAGCATTTGCAATTAGAATACTTTCATTGTCCGGACGTAATTCGCGAGCCGTCGTGAGCGAGTTCGTCGAACACGTGCTCGAAGTCCTGGAACACTGCGGCCCGATCCGTGCAAAGCGCATGTTCGGCGGCCATGGACTTTACCGGGACGACCTGATGTTCGGCCTGATCATGGACGACGTGCTTTATCTCAAGTCCGACGGCGAGTCGGCCGCCTTGTTCGACGACCGCGGCCTTTCTCCGTTCGTGTATATCAGGAAAGGTGAACCGACGAAGACGTCGTACTACATGGCGCCGGAAGAGATATTCGAAGATCCCGAGGCGGCCGAGGAGTGGCTGCGGATCGCCTGCGACGCAGCGTCGCGCTTCAGGAACCGGCCCCGCCTACGCAGGACGCGCAGGAAATCCGCGCTGCGATAATTCACTGGAAACGCCGTAAGGCGCTACCGTCGGATTTTACTCTCCGGGTCGAGCCTCCGGAACAAGTTGTCGCGCCCGAATCCGGGGTCCCGCGGCTCGCGCACAATGTCAGCCCATCCCGATCACCATCCAGCCGCCGGCCATCATCGCCAGCGCCAGTGACACGAGCAGTATCTGGCCCATGATCCAGAGCGCCTTGTTTCTTCTGATGTCCATCACGTTTACCTGTACCAGGACCCGGTGGGCGAGGCGTCCACCGGTAATCCGTCGTCTGTGAAAGCATGAGACGCGCAGGCATAGGAAATCCATGCAGGCATAGTCACGGGCGGCATAGGATTTTCATAAAGCGTCAACGCCGAGCCGGGCTTCCGCCTGGTGTATGATGCCGGCAACGGGCGCGCTGACGTTCCTGATTCCCGGGAACGGCGCTTGTCCGTTGACAGCAGCCTTCCAGCCATGAACAACGTCGCGGGGCAGCGAGAGCTCGACGGCGCCGCACGCGATCGCGCATCGTTCATCTCGAGTCTGCCCGTCCACCGCCGTTCCGCAGCGAGCCGCGTGACGGGCACACTGGGCGCCGTCGCCGCCTGCCTGGCGCTCCTCGCACTAGCCTCGGGCGTCGCGCTTGCAGCCGAGCGCTTTCTCCACGTGCAGAACATTCTGCTCGTATTTCTGGCGGTGATTCTTTTCGCCGCCGTGCGTTACGGCTTCTGGATGGCACTGGGCTGTTCGGTGCTGAGCATCGGCAGCAGCAGCTATTTTCTCGCGGACCCCCGGTTCTCCTTCGCCGTCAGGGACGCCGAAAACGTCTGGGCATTGCTGTTCTTTCTGCTGATCTCCGGTTTCACGAGCACGCTTGCGGCACAGCTGCGCCATCGCACTGAAGCGCTGAAACGAAACAGCCGTGTGACGGAGGAACTCTTTGCCTTCAGTTCCATGCTGGCGGCGATATCCGAGACTGACGATCTGCTGCGTGCGGCAGCCCGGCGGCTCGCGTACACGCTCGAAGCCGATGTCCGGATCTTCATTCCGGAAGACGGGAATCTCACGATTCGCGGCAGCGCATCCGGCAGTACAGACCTCGCGCACGATGAACTCGATGCGGCGCGCTGGTGCTTCGAACACGGCCTCCCATCCGGTCGCGGCACCGGCGCGTCAAGTAACGCTGCAGGCCTGTATCTGCCTCTCCGCACGGGCCGCGGCACCGTCGGCGTCATCGGCCTTTGCCGTCACGGACGAGAGGAGATACGAGCATCGCATGAAACCGCGCCGATCGATTCACTGACCAACCAGGTGGCGATAAACCTGGAGCGAGTGCAGCTGGCCGAAAGGATACAGGAAGCCAGAATACTTGCCGAAGGGGAAAGGCTTCGAACCGCGTTGCTGACTTCGATATCGCACGATCTAAAGACTCCGCTCGCTTCCATTCTTGGCAACGTCAGCAGCCTTGCTCAATACGGCAAGCTTTACGATGAGGCAACTCGCATCGAAATGCTGGAAATGGTGGAGGCTGAGACGATGAGGCTGAGCCGGTTTGTCGACAACCTGCTGCACATGACACGCATCGATGCGGGCGGATTGCGGCCGACGCTCGAGATGCTCGACGTCAGCGACCTCGTCGGTTCCGCGCTCACGCGGTCGGAGAAATTTTTGCAGCGTCATCGACTCCGTACGGATCTTCCTCCGGATCTGCCGATGGTTGACGCCGATTTCGTTCTTGCGGAACACGTCCTGGTGAATCTTCTGGACAATGCGGCAAAGTATTCACCGCCGGGATCTGAAATCTGCGTGGCGGCGCACAACGCCGGCGATCGTGTGGTCGTCTACGTGCAGGATGAAGGACCAGGCATCGCCGCGAAGTATCTGGACCGGATTTTTCAACGTTTCTTCCGTGTCATGACAGCCGATCATCGACCGGCGGGAACCGGTCTGGGGCTTGCAATCTGCAAGGGATTCGTCGAGGCCATGGGCGGAACAATCTGCGCCACCAACCGCACCGACAAGGCGGGCGCGCGCTTCACGGTCACTCTGTCCAGGTCGGCCAATACAGAAGAGTCAATACGATGAACGAGGGCAACGTTCAAATCCTGCTCATCGAGGACGATCCGGCGATCCTTCGCTTTCTCAGAAACACGCTCAGGGTGCAAGACTACGACGTCGTGGAGGCGACGAACGGGCGGGACGGCATAGCCCTGGTCAGACAGGCGAAACCGGACCTGGTCATCCTCGATCTGGGACTGCCGGACATGGACGGCATGGAGGTAATCCGCGAAGTCCGCACTCAATCGCAAGTGCCGATTCTGGTCCTCTCCAGCCGCAGCGACGAGCACGGGAAGGTTACGGCGCTGGATCTCGGTGCCGACGACTACGTCTGCAAGCCCTTCGGTGTGGGCGAACTGATTGCCCGCATGCGAACCGCACTCAGGCATCGCCTTGCCAGCGAGGGAAGCTTGCCTACGTTCAACAGTGGCGGGCTAAGCGTCGACCTGTTGCGCAGGGACGTCGCCGTTGACGGCATCAAGGTAAAGCTTTCGAAGAAAGAGTACGAGATACTCCGCGAGCTGGTCGTGCACGCCGGCAAGGTCATTACACACCGCCACTTGCTCCGCGTCGCGTGGGGCACAGAGACCGGTATCGACGTCCAGTACTTGCGCGTCTACATCCGGCAACTTCGCCAGAAGATCGAGCCGGTCCCGGCCCAACCACGATACATCCTGACTGAGCCCGGCGTCGGTTACAGGCTTTCGGTCATCGACTAAGTCAGGCGCATCTCATATGCATTTCCTATGGACTTCCCGGCGGCTGGAGTCTGGATTGCGATAGCGATTGCGGCGCTCTTTACCCGCACGGACTGGAAGGTCGTTCCTGCCACGATCAAGGGCGCACTGTTCCTGATTACGCTCGTTACGTGCGCTTCATTGATGCCGGTAGAAACGCTGCCTGCCGCATCGTGGCGGACGGCGTTCGGCCTGGGCTGGGTATCCGCTGTGTTCGACAACATCCCACTCACCAAACTTGCGCTCGAGGAGGACGGCTACGACTGGGGGATGGTGGCATTCGCGGTCGGCTTCGGCGGCTCGATGATCTGGTTCGGCTCGTCCGCGGGCGTAAAGCTGGCGAACATGTTTCCGGAAGCGAGGTCCGTAGTGAACTGGATGCGCCAGGGATGGCACATCGCCGTCGGCTATGCTCTCGGTTTCGGCGTGCTGCTGCTCATCTATGGATGGCAACCCGGCTGAGGTAGATGCAGGGTGTTCCGCTGGCACATGGCGCCGGAAGAGACGTTCGAAGCTCCGGCAAAGTGCCATTATAAGGAGGGGACAGAGCATGCGGCTTCCCGATCGCTGCGCCCCGCAGCAATCTGTGGCCCGAGTACAACAGATTCCGCTACATAATCTATGTAGCAATCCAGAGACAGTAGCGCTCGGGATTCCCGAACGACTATTCTAGTGCTTCGTCTTGTCACAGGACGCAACCTTCATGTGGCGACATTCCTTTCCTTCCGTCGAAAGTCCGGTCCACCGGCCAGGCTCCTGGACAAACAAGCCTCGTGACATGTCGCTGCGCGAACGTCTGCGGCCTGGGGCCGGCAGGGTCGATGCTTAGGCGCAACAGCAATGAAAAGCGACTACTTGAGGATTGGACTGACCGCGAGCACTATCGGCGTGCTGCAGATGTTGGCGCCACCCGTTACCTCCATTCTCACGCTCGTGCTGTGCAGCGAGCTCTACGGCGTAGACGTAAGCGATCACTACACCTTCCTGGCCGTCATATCCGCGCTCCTTTATTACATGATCATGCGCCGGCAGATCGCGGAGGACTGGGGCGCTTTCATGTCGAGCTGGACCGTCGTGCAAAAAACAGCAATCTCCTGGATTGCCGTCGTCGCGATTCTGGTGTTTCTCGGTTACGCGACGAAGATCTCCAGCGCCTATTCGCGTCTCGTTGTGCTCACCTGGTTCGTGATCACTCCGCCGTGCGCGGCCGCAGCATTGGTGCTTCTGCGGAAGGCCTTCAGGCAGACGGTGATCAGCTCAGGGCAAGCCCAGGTCGCGGTCATTGCAGGCGTCAACGAAGCGAGCTTGCGATTGGGACGAGCGATCATGGAGCGGCAGGAACTCGGTTTGACGCTCAAAGGATACTTCGACGACCGCGACCCGGCCCGGTTGGCCGACATGGGTCAACACGTGCTGTTGGGGAAGTTTTCGGACCTGCGGGAGTACGCGCAGCGTGAGCGCGTCGACACAATCTTCGTGGCGATTCCCTTGAGTTACGCGCAACGCGCGCGCGCGTTGCTGGATGAGCTTACCGATACGACCGCGTCGCTCTACTTCGTGCCCGACCTCCTGTCGTTCGACCTGATGCGTTCGATGACCACCGACGTGGACGGCATACCTGTCGTTGCGCTTTGCGAAACACCCTTCCACGGCCTTCGCGGCCTGTGCAAAAGAGCGAGCGACGTGGTGCTCGCTTCCCTCATGCTGCTGTTCGCCCTGCCCTTGATGCTGACCATTGCCGCGGCGATAAAGCTCACGACGCCCGGCAGCGTCATCTTCAGGCAACGGCGTTACGGCCTGGATGGCCAGGAAATCGTCGTCTATAAATTCCGGACCATGACGAGTTCCGATGATGGCACCTCCGTTCGCCAGGCGTCCAGGGACGACCAGCGTATAACACCCGTGGGACGGTTCCTTCGCCGCTACTCCCTGGATGAACTGCCTCAGCTCGTCAATGTCCTGCAGGGCAGCATGAGCGTGGTCGGACCCCGGCCACACGCGGTCGCTCACAACGAGCAATATCGCAAGTTGATCCGCGGCTACATGGTGCGCCACAAGGTAGCACCCGGCATTACAGGACTCGCGCAGGTCAATGGCTGCCGAGGCCAGACGACAAACGTGGATGAAATGAGAGAACGACTCGCGTATGACCTGGAATACCTGGGTCGCTGGTCATTGTTGCTGGATTTCAAGATTCTGTTGCGAACTCTGGCCATATGGTTCCGGGACGAAAAAGCGTACTGATCCGCCCCGCACCCGGCAACATCACCGCATTGACACGATGTTCACATGTGGATGTGGTGGAAGCGCTCGGGTCGGAACAGAGAACAATCAAGCTGTCGGGGCGACGAGGCCGAGCTTGCGGCGTTCCTCGTTGCCGCGGCGGATCACTTCGTTTTCGAGTTCGATAAAACGTGGCTCGCCACGGTAACGATCCAGCGTCGCCGGCAGAAAACCGAATACCGCAGCGTAACCGGCGTCTACGGCTCTCTGCAGAAAGCTTACCATCCGGTCCGGATCGCCGGTCAGGGCGGCATAATAAGCCTGTCGATTGCCTGGTTGATCGAATAGAACAATATCGAGCAGGCCGTGTGCTTCCGCCGGGTGATACGTGAACAAACTGACCGAGAGTCGCATTCTGCTGGCGAGCGCATTGCTCCTGCTTGCCATTCCCCCGCTCGTATTCGTATTGGTCGCATTGACCAGCGGCATGTCGCCCGCGGATACCGCCGGCGCGCTCGTTGCGCAGTATGTCGCGCCGCGCATTAACCTTGCCGTTTGCAGCGGGCTGGGACTGCTACCGCTGCTGCTTCTCGCCGTCGTGCTGTGGGTTCGACGCCGACGCAGACCGTCGACGGAGGGTCCGCCAGTCTATGCGATTGGCGGTGTACTACCGATCCTGGCCGTCGCGGTGTTCGTGAACGCCGAGTACTGGACAGCGTTTCTGCCGAATCGTACGTTTCTCGGTTTTCCGCACGGACTCGAGTTCATCATCGGGCCCGGTATCTTCGCGCCCGTCGGTATGCTTGCCGGACTGGCCGTCGTCGCGGTCATGCGACGCATACGATCCTGAAAAACGATCGCCTTCCCGTGGATCGTCGCATGATTCTTATTCCCGGCTTGCGATGCTATACGATCCCGCGTCGGGACCGGCATGACCGACAATCACAGGGAGCGCGTTCACAACTCAGCAGGCGTCTCGAGTCGCAGAAACAGGTCACTCGCGTCGGCCTTTCAGGCTTGTGAGCAGCTGCGGGTTTTCACCGCTGCGTTCCAGAATTGCGATGTATAGATCGAGAAGCGCGTTCCGTCGTTCCACGTCCCCGGCCTGCTGTCGCTCGACGAAGTCGAGTGTCCCGTCGACCAGCTCGACGGCGCGTGTAAGGTTGCCGGCCTCGTACTCGATCTGCCCGAGGAGTTGTTGGGTGTCCCACCAGGCCGGATGCTGGTCGCCGAATTTGGCCAGCCGGATGGCCGCCGCGCGGGTAGCTGCGTCGCGAGCGTCGTCCAGCCGCCCGATGCCGCGCAGTGCCCGAGCTTTCGTATAGAGGACGTCCGCCGTCAGCGTATGTTCGGCGCCGCTGCCGGCGATCGCAAGGTCTGCGGCCCGCGTTGCGGACGCGAGCGCCGCCTCGGGTTCCTGCATGTTGATCTGAATTACCGCAATGCCGTCGAGCGATGAAATATATCGGCTGTGCTCCTCGCCGTGCGTCTGCGCCCAGATTCGCGATGACTCAACGGCATGCTCGAGAGCGCGTGCGTAATGGCCGCGTCCGCGCTCGATCGCGGCAAGCAGTTCCAGATCGTACGCGACGTTGGCGTGCTCGTTGCCGTGCATGGCACGGTCGACCTGCAATGCCTTCGCCGAGAATTCCGCTGCACGGTCCCAATCCTTGTGATTCGCATAATACGCGGCCAGGTTTGCCATCGCCGTTGCAGTATCCGGGTGGCCTTCGCCGAACAATCCAAGGCGTATATCAAGGGACTCGATGTAGGCACGCTCGGCCTCGTCGTCACGCCCGATGTAGTCGTACGTGACGCCCAGGTGATTCAGGGTCGTGGCCCTAACTTTGCGCAGTTCACCATTGTTGGCATCGAGAAGCGCCAGCGCCCGGTCGTAATAGCCTAGCGATGCCTCCAGATCGTCGCGCCAGAACGCGATGGTGCCGAGATGATTCAGGACGCGGGCCAGCGATGGGTCGCGTGGGCCGACACTTGCCTCCCGCAGCGCCAGCGCTTCCTGCGCCGCGGCGTCGGCCGCGGCCCAATCCTCGCCGCGGTAATGAATCCACGCAAGCTCCTCGAGATTCTCGATCATGATCTCGCCGGCATCGGACACGTTGTTGCGGTACAGCTCGATGCTTTGCTCGAGATGGCTTCGGGCGGGCCCGTACTGGCCGAGCCGCTCGTACACGCGGCCCAGCGTCAGCAGGAGCCGCGCACGCACCCTGGGCGAATCGCCGAGTGCGCCGTCGAGTGCGCCGTCGAGTTTCAGGGCGCCGCGATCGAGCACTTCCCGCGCCGTCAGTTCGGCGCCGAGCGCCTGGTCCGGTACATTCGTCGAGAACAGGTCGACCATGAACTGCGTTGCCTCCTCGGCGACGCGCCGCTCCTCTTCCGCCAGATCGCATCGACCTGGCGCGAGCCGGAGAAGATGCGGTACTGGTCGTGAAGAAACTCGGCGGCGGCTTGTCGCTCAATGTGTTGTCGCTGACAGGAACTGAGCCGGACAGAGCTTTTCTCGATCGGCGATGCGGGCGACGCTGCCGTGGCTCGGGCACTCGTCAACGATACTGAAGCGACACTTCTTGTGGTCGATGGCAGCGGCGATACGTCGCTGCGGCGCTTCGCACTCGGCGATGGCGGCGAACTGCAGGCAACTCCCGTGCTCTCCACCGACAGCGGGCCCCGCGCGCTGTTCGGTTTCGGAGGCGGGCAGCTCGGCGTGCTCGGCTCCGATGCCGGCGGCGACGTGTTTGCCGAGCAACGCGATGCAGACGGCGGTCA
>Ga0299914_10002941_pt1 | contig 11901 bp, 11 predicted proteins | sample RVTome_10_FD_201361 | JGI IMG/M metagenome (GOLD analysis project Ga0299914, IMG submission 201361) | Soil microbial communities from uranium-contaminated site in the Upper Colorado River Basin, Wyoming, United States - RVT153D57 (version 2) ... | reverse complement strand
GAACACCGCGATGATCGCGAAGCCGATGGCGGCGAGACGATTGCCGAAGAAGATCCTCACCGGACCGTCCTGAAGGGCCCTGGCTCCCGGGCGACTAGACAATGCCGCCGTCTCCGTCGAGGCGGATTCTCGGGTCCAGCACCGCCTGGACCACGTCGAGGGCGATCCGCAGGGTCACGGTGAGCACGCCGACGACGAGGAGGGCTCCTGCTATCACGGGCGTGTTCTGCACACTGACAGCCTCGAAGAGCACGGTGCCCAGACCTGCGGGGGCGGCGAATCGCTGCAGGATCCCGACGATCGGGAGGCCGACCGAGCCCTGCGTTCCTGCGAATACGACCTCGAGGATGACCAGACCGGTGAGAAAGTAGGGAATGGCGACGGTGAAGCGGCTCAAGACCGGCAGCAGCGCCGTCCGCCCGGCGTGTCGATCTCTCACCTGACGCTCCGACAACCCTTTGGCGCGGGCAACCATGATGTAGTCCTCCATCATCACGTCGTCCATCGCCGCCTTCGTGACGAGCAGCACCTCCCCGAAGGTCAGTAGGACGACCGCCACGATGAGGAGGGACAACGACCCTGCGAGGTCGATCGCGTGGTCGGCCAGGCCCATCTGCCACCAGACGAGAAGTGGCAGGGCGACCATGGCCATCAGGAACACCCCGCGCGGGATCCGGCGTCTGGTCAGCCGCCAGACGAGTGTCTCCGCGAGCCAGAGGACCAGCACCGTGACCCCGACGACGGCGGCAATACGCCAGAGCACCCCTGGAACAGTGATCTCGGAGCCGTCCACCCAGAGACCCTGGTCGAGCTCGGCGAGCTCGCCGAGGCCACGCCAGCTGTGGACACGCTGAAAGCCCTGCTCCAGAGCCACCGCCAGCGCGGGTGGGAAGACGGTGAGACAGACGATCCCAACGATCGTCAACGGCCCGGAGATGAGGGGCGACTGGGTGGACCCGGCGGTGCGTCCGAGCCAGCCGCCGAGGACGAAGGCGACCAGGAGCCCGATGCCCAAGACGACGAGCGTCGGAGCGAGGGCGTCGCGGATTATGTGCCAGACCGGCTCCTGGGTGAACGACATGCCCAGGTCGAATGTCGCGATGGAGGCCATCCAGTCGAAGAATTGATGGTGCAGCGGCCGGCCCAGACCGAGCTGATCCCGGGCCGCCGCTGCCTGGTCGGCGGTCATCGGTCCCAGCGAGGTGACGAAGTCGCCAGGGACGACGATGTTGATCAGGAAGAACAGGAGGGTGACGAACAGCAGCAGCGTCACGAGGCCCCATGCCACGCGCCGGAGGATGAATCCCGTCATCTACCGGGTGATTCCAACCCCGCGCTGCACACGGTCACCGCAGCCTGGAGGTCGGGATCGGTCCAAGGGATGCGATTGACGGGGAACGGTGACCCCACCCCGTCGAATCCCGGCACCGGATCGGGGAAGTCGATGGCTCCCTCCCTCCGGACACACTCGGCGAAGTCTTGGAGACTCGCTTCGACCAAATCGCGGAGCTCGGGGTCGGAGCTCGAGTCGAGCGCCCCCGAGGCCAGATGGTGACCGCAGGCGTCGAGCGCATCGAGGACGGTGCGGTCGTCGAAATCTACATCGGTCAATACTGTTGCCATCCGGGGTCTTCCCAATCCGTCGAGTGGGATCTCACCGATCGAAACGCCTCGCTCCGATAGACAGTTCCGAAAGTTCGCCAAGCCCTGGTCGAGAGTCAGAGTTGTCGTGGTCGTCGGAAGCGTCGTCGTCGTCGAGAGGCCATGGGGGTCGGTTGGTGACGGCCTGTCGGCCCCGGTCACGCAGCCGGTCAGAATGAGAAGCAAGACCGGGATGACCCCTCTGACGATGGAGACTCCTCGTCCCACATCTCCGACACAGATCAGAGCCCGTCGGCGAGGATCATGGCGATGTCCCGGACCGGGACATCGTCACGTCCCAGCTCCTTGACCCCGTCGTCGAGCATCACGAAACAGAACGGGCAGGCCACGGCGATCTCGTCGGCCTCTGTGGCGAGGGCCTCCTCGGCCCGCTCGTTGTTGACCTTCTTGCCGGTCTGCTCCTCCATCCAGAACCGGGCACCGCCGGCGCCACAGCAGAGCCCGCGGGTGCCGTGTCGTGGCATCTCGACCACCTCGTGGCCGGAGCCGCCCACCACTCTCCGCGGGGCGAGGTACACGTCGTTGTGGCGGCCGAGATAGCAGGCGTCGTGGTACGCAATCTTCTTGACCTCCCCGTTCTCCTTCTTCGGCTCGTGGATGCGCCCCTGGGTGAGGAGCTCGGCAAGCAGCTGGCTGTGATGGACGACCTCGTAGTCGCCACCGAACTGCGGGTATTCGTTTGCCAATGTGTTGAAGCAATGGGCGCATTGGGTGATGATCTTCTTCACCCCGAGCTCTGCGAAGGTCTCTATGTTCTGCAGGGCGAGCTGTTGGAACACGAACTCGTTGCCCGAGCGACGGGCGGCGTCGCCGTTGCACAGCTCACGCTGGCCCAGGATCGCGTAGTCGATGTCGGCTGCTTCGAGTAGACGAGCAAGCGCCACCGACGTGGCGGTGTTCCGATCGTCGAACGAGCCCGCGCATCCCACGAACCACAGGTACTCAGCGGAGTCCTTGCCATTCTGGCCGAAGACCGGCACCTCGAAGTCGAGCTCGGAGGTCCAATCGGCTCGCGTCTGCTGGCTGAGACCCCAAGGATTGGACTGGTTCTCCATCGCCACGAAGGCCTTGCCCAGCTCCGATGGAAACTCCGACTCCATCAGCGTCAGGTATCTGCGCATGTCGAGGATCCGATCGAGGATCTCGATGTCGACCGGGCAGATCTCGTCGCACGCCTTGCAGGTCGTGCATGCGAAGACCTCTTCAGGGCGTATCCGATCGAAGAGCGAGCCGGCACCTTCGAGGACCACGGTGGTCGAGACAGGAGCGGCGACCCCGGCCAGGGAGGCCGCGACCTCACCCGACTTGAGGACCATCTCCCGGGGGTCGAGCGGTTTGCCGGTGATGTTGGCCGGACAGACCGAGGTGCAACGACCGCAGATGGTGCAGGCGTCAGTGTCGAAGATCTGTTTCCAGGTGAGGTCGGTGGCGACGCTCGCCCCGATGGTCTCGATGTCGTCGGCCTCCAAGAGATTGGGCATGGGGCGCATCGCCCCTTTTGGCCGATCGTGCGCCGAGAGAAAGAGATTCGCCGGCGACGTGAACATGTGCCTCAGCTTGGTGAGGGGGAGGATCACGAGGAATGCCACGAAGAGGACCGCGTGACTCACCCACAGGAAACGATGCCAGTCTCCGGCGACCGCGGGATCGAACAGATAGGACAACGGGTAGCCGAGGAAGGACCAGACTTCGAAGTCGGGACGACCCGCGAGCGAGATGCGAGCGGCCTCCACGAGCAGCCCGGTGACGCCGATCAGCGCCAGTACCGAGAGGATCATGGCGTCCTCGGGTCTCGTCTTGGACCTGATCCTCCACGCCGGGACCACATAGCGTCCGACGAAGGCGAGAGCCAGGCCCCCGAGAAACACCAGTCCGGCAAGGTCGAGAACCGCGGAATAACCGAGATAGAAACCGCCATGGAGAAACTTGAGGTTGGAGGGCAGGAGGTGGTCGATCTCGAGGGTCACGGTGCCCAGGAACAGGACGATGAAGCTGAAGTAGATGGCCGAGTGCATGATCCCGGCGCGCGGATCTCGCATGAGTGTCTTCATCGACAGCCCGTCGTAGAGCCTGGCGAGACGGGCCCTCCAATCACCCGTCCGCCTGTCGCGCCCACCCTGCTGCCAACTGGCGGCGCGCTGGGCGAAGAGGTGGAAAGTCAGCCAGAGAAACGCGGCGAGACCGACATAGAAGACGAGAACGGCGGCGTCGGGGATGTTCCCGAAGACCTCGCGGCCGATCTCGAAATGGGGATGCTCCGGCAGGGTCCCCAGGAAGCCGAGCGCCAGAGTCCCCAGCGCAGTCAGGAGGCCCAACGTCTCCAGAACCTGGCTTGCCGTCGGACGGCGAACACTGACCATGGCGGGCGAGTGTAGGGGGGTGGGCGCGAGAGGTTGCAGGACCCCTCCTCGACGGCCCCTATCTCGCTTCTCCGCCCGATGGGAGGCCGAAACTCCGGTTATGGCGCGGCCGCGCTCCTCACGATTCGAGAGCTCAGCCAGGTCGTGACGGGAACGGCAGCCACCAAGCCGATCGAGCCCACCAGCGTCCGCACTATCTCGATGGCGACGATCTCCGAGCTCGCCACGAACCCGAACGACTGACCCGCGAGGGTGAACAAGATCAGCAACGGGAGGGAGGCACCGGCGTAGGCCAGGAGCAATGTGTTGACGGTGGAGACGATGTGATCCCGTCCCACGCGAAGCCCGGATGCGTAGAGCTGAGACGAGTCGAGCGAGGGGTTGGCTCCGTGGACTTCCCACACCGCAGATGCCTGGGTGACCGTGACGTCGTCGAGGGCACCGATCGCCCCGAGGACGATCCCCGCCAGCAGTAGGCCGTTGAGGTCGAGACCAGGTATGGAGAGCAGGAAGAACGCCTCCTCCGAAGCCAAGCCGGAAAATCCGGCGACGGCGAGCACCATCCATGAGAGTGCGGTGGTCAGCACCAGAGCCGAGAAGGCGCCTAGTGCCGCCACATGGGTCAGAGGGTTGTAGCCATGGGCGAGATAGAGCGAGATGAGTGCGATCGCCCCACCACCGACCAGGGCCACCAGGACCGCGTCCTCACCCTGCACTATGGCTGGAAGGATGAACAACAGCAGCACGCCGATGCTGAGAGCCAGCCCGACGAGTGCGGCGACGCCACGCATCCGACCCAACCCGATTACGGCCCCGGCGAACACAAGGGCGAGCACGACCAGCACCAGGCTCCGGTCGGTGTCCGCGTACTGGTAAGTGAGCGTGCCGTCCTCGAGGGTGGCGACAGACAGGAAGACGGTGTCTCCCTCAGTGAGGTCGGGCTGGCCGGCTTCGTCGGGAAACTCGAGGACCACCGTCTCCCCCGTCGACTCTTCGAGGAGCACGAATTGGTAGGTACGGCAGTCGAGCTCGGCCGCGTACGAGCAGGGCCCGGTGGCCGTGGCCCCCACTTCGGCGTTCACGACCTGTTGGTGAAATCCGAATTGGGCCAGGTCGAGATCGGGGGGGTTGGTGGGCCAGAGCACGATCAGACCCGCGAGGATGAGGGCCGCGATCGCCGTCATCAAGGCCGCCAGCCCACGGGGGCGCTTGATCCGACGCCGGTCCGGGCCGATGAGCCTCTCGAAGTCTGAGTGGCTGTCGGTCACCGGACGATCCTATGCCCGCGCCGCTTCGACGAAGTGGACCTCGATCATCGGCGCGGTGGCCACCAGGTGGTCGAGCTCGGCTTGGCTCGAGTACCAACTCGTCTGTTGCCGGGTGAAGACCGTGCGCCGCAAGGTCATGTCGTCGACGATCGAGGCTGTGGCGTCGAGATCGGAGCCATCGACATGGACGACGATTCGCGGGTCGGCCTTGACGTTGGCGAGCCAGTCACGTCTCCCGGGTGTCCCCGTGATGATGAACCGGCCGTCGACCCGGAACCACCAGATCTCGATGCGCCGGCGCCGACCGGTCTTGCGGCCGATGGTGGTGATGGCGATGGTCTGGTGCGACGCCAGGGCATCGAGATCAGGATCCATCAGCGGGACGGTACGGGTTCGAGTGCGGTTGAAGTCAAGTCCTCAACTCCCGAACACTGCCCTGGCAAAGAACCATGCATTCGAAGGGCGTTCCGCGAGACGACGGGTCAGATACGGGTACCACTGCGATCCGAATGGGAGGTAGATACGAAGCGGGAAGCCCTCCGCGAGCAGCCGGCGTTGCATCTCCGGACGCACTCCATAGAGCATCTGGAACTCGAACGGGTCCCGACGCGACCGGGCCAGACGTCGAGCCAGGTCGACGAGCTCACCGTCGTGAGTGGCTATCGCCGGCTTGGTCGTGGGCGTGCTCATCAGCGTCTCCAGCAGGGCGGCATACGCCTCGTCGACGGCGTCACCCGAGGTGAAGGCCACCTCGGGTGGTTCCAAATAGGCTCCCTTGCAGAGACGGATGTGGCCACCCAAGGGCATTATCCGGTCGAGGTCGGACGGTGTCCGCCGCATGCACGACTGGATGGCGACCCCGAAGTTCCCCTGAGCCGCCTGTCCCTTCTCGAACAGACGGACGGTGGCCTCGGTGTATCTCGAGTCTTCCATGTCGATGGTGACCGTGGTTCCATGGGCGAGAGCGCGCTCCCCCAGACGCTCGATGGCGCCCATCGCCAGGTTTTCGTCGATGGCCAAGCCGAGCTGTGTCGGCTTGACTGAGATGTTGGCGTCGAGGCCGTCGCTACCTATTCGGTCGAGACACTCCAGATACTCCTCGGTGGCGGCCTCCGCCGTGACGCGGTCGTGAACCTCTTCCCCGAGGAGATCGAGCGAGACGAGAAAACCGTCGCTGTTGAGGGCCTTGGTCACGATGACGGCGTCATCGAGAGTGTCTCCCGCGACGAACCGCTCCGCCAGTGTGCGCCCGGGTCGGGTCCCGGTGACGAGCTTCTCGACGGGTGCGGCGCCGGTCACCGCCATGGTGACCCTGGAGAACAGACTCAGGCCCCGCCCCCCAATTCACGTGCCCGTTCCGCCGCAGCCCGCACGGCATCCTCCACCACCGCCCGGAACCCCTTTTCCTCGAGGACGTGCATGGCGGCGGCCGTCGTACCTCCGGGCGAGGTGACCTCGTAGCGCAGGCGCGCCGGGCTCTTCCCGGTGTTCGTGAGGAGATGGCCGGCACCGCGGATGGTTTGGTGGACGAAATTCTCGGCGACATCCCGGGGCAGACCCTCCCGCATGGCTGCCTCGGTGAGCGCTTCTGCGAGCAGGAACACATAGGCGGGCCCTGTCCCCGAAACGGCGGTCACGGCGTCGAGCAGCGACTCCTCCATGACCCTTACCGCACCGACCGCGCCGAGGACCTCCCTCGCCACGTCGAGGTGGCCGGTCCCGGCATGGTTTCCGGCAGCGATCCCGGTGACACCCTCCCTGACCAGAGCGGGCGTATTGGGCATGGCACGGACGACGGGAACTGCCCCGAGTTGGGACTCGTAGGCCTGAGTGGTGACGCCAGCGGCGAGCGAGATGACCGTCTGGTCGTCCGAGACGTGACCAGCGATGAGCTTGAGGATTTCGGGCACGTCGCGAGGCTTGACGGCGACCACGATCACGTCATGCCCGGGGATGGCATCCAGTGGGTCGAGGACGACGGTGCATCCCGTCTTGTGGGCGAGCTCGTCGCCACGATCCATGCGACGGACACAGAGGGTGACCTCACCAGGCTCCCATCCCGCGGCGAGCAGGCCGGACACGAGAGCCTCGCCCATGGCTCCCACGCCGACAACCGCAACACTCGATCGTTTCGTCACGACGCCGATTCTAAGGAGCGGGTGTTACCTTCGCCGCCATGGACCTGAGGTCCGCGGCCGCCGATAGAGACAGTCTGCTGGAGCGCAGGCTCGATGAGATCGTCCCTGCACTGATGCAGCGCCACGACTTCGAGGCCTGGGTCGTCGACGCCCGTGAGTACAACGAGGATCCCGTGGCGCGCACCATGCTTCCTTCGACCTGGCTGGGCACGGCGCGACGACGCACGATCCTGGCCTTCAAGGACCACGGTCGACAGCGAGGGGCCATCTCCCGCTATCCAATTGGCCCATTTCCCTCGGTGTGGGACCCGGCGGAGCAGCCCGATCAGTGGTCGGCCCTGGCCGACTACCTCGTCGAGGTCGAGGGGACGATCGGGATCGACATCTCCACCGGGTTCGCTCTCGCCGACGGCCTCACCTCGACCGAGCACCAGTCCCTGGTCCTGGCTCTCAGCGAGCACCACCTCGAGACGGCGGAGAGCCTCGCCGTGGGCTGGCTGGAGACCCGTCTCGACGAGGAGACCGCGCCCATGGCCGAGGCATGTCAGATCGCCCACGGTTTTCTGCGACGGGCGCTATCAGACGAGGTGATCGACCCGGGGACGACGACCACCGAGGATGTGGCCTGGTGGCTGGCCCAGATCGCCCACGACACCGGCCATGGGATCTGGTTCCACCCGGGGGTGAGCGTGCAACGTCGTGGTGATGCCGTCCGGTCGCCGGCGGATGCCCCGACCGACCGAACCATCGAGCGGGGCGATCTGGTCCACATCGACTTCGGGATCGTCCGCAATGGCTATCACACCGACCAGCAGCAGCATGCCTACCTCATGGGCGAGGGGGAGAGCTCGCCCCCCGAGTCGTTACTCAGCGGAATGACACAGGGGAACCGCACCCAGGACATCCTCATGAGTGAGATGAGACCGGGCCGCACCGGCAACGAGACGCTGCAGTCGACGCTGGAGATGGCGCGATCGGAAGGGATCAGGCCGATCGTCTACACCCACCCGATAGGCCTGCACGGACATGCCGCCGGGTCGACCATTGGCCTCTGGGACAATCAGGAGCGCGTCGTCGGAGAAGGCGACTATCCGATTGGGGTGAACACAGGCTGGTCGATAGAGCTCGCCGTGGAGGTCGACGTCGAGGAGTGGGGTGGGCAGGTGGCCAGGATCATGATCGAGGAGGACGCCTTCCTCGGGGACGGTGGTGCCCGGTTCCTGGACGGCCGTCAGGAAGAGCTCTGGACCATTGGGTGATGAGTGCTCTGATCAGTTGAGACGTGACCTGATCAGCTCCACCACCGTCGCGACCGCCGCCGGGTTGTACCCCTCCGGGATGATCAGATCGGCGTAGCGCCGGGAGGGCTCGACGAACTCGAGGTGCATCGGTCGCACCGTGGCGAAGTACTGATTGATCACAGACTCCACCGATCGACCTCGCTCGGCGATGTCTCGTTCGAGACGTCGGGCGAGCCTGAGGTCGGGGTCGGTGTCCACGAAGATCTTCAGGTCCAGCTCGGAACGAAGGTCGGGATCGGAGAGGACGAGAATCCCCTCCACCACGACGACCCGGGCGGGCTCGATGCGCATCGTCTCGGCGGCGCGGAGGTGGTTGGCGAAGTCGTACACCGGGTGCTCTATGGAGAGACCCGTTCGGAGGGACTCGAGATGTGAGACGAGAAGCTCGGTCTCCAGTGATCTGGGATGGTCGTAGTTGACTCGGGTCCGCTCCTCGAAGGACAGGTCGACCATGTTGCGGTAGTAGGCGTCGTGGTGGAGAAGGGCCACCCTGCCCTCGAGACGATCGACGACCTCCTCCGCGATGGTGGTCTTGCCCGACCCGGATCCACCGGCAAGCCCGATGAACAAGGGACGATCAGGCTTCCACGGGCTCCGCTCGGGCATGGCGAGGAGCGTAGGTCTACTTGTCGGCCACCTTGCTGCGCAAACGCCTGATCTCGTCGTACACACCATCGGTGAGCGTCGTGGACGCGTGTGCGGAGACACCCCGCACTTCGGCATGCTCGACAGCCGGCTTGGGCTCCGGCTCCGGTTCCGGCTCCTGCTCCGGCTCCGGAGACGCCTCGGCCGCGGCCGGCTCGTCCATCTCCTCTGGAGCTGCGTGCTTCGGGGCACTCTCTTCGAGAACCGGCTCCAACCACATGGGCTCCGAAGTGGTGGACTGGGCTAGACCCCCGGCGAGTTGGTCGAGCCAGGAGGACTCATCGTCTCCGACGATCGCCTCGGCGACGCCGAGACGATGGAGGGTGTGGAAGATGCGGACGGCACCACCACGGCCGACACGGGCTTCGAGGAAGTCGAACGTGAAAGGCTGCACCAGGGAGACGAAGACCCCCCAGTCTTCGGGGTCCATCGTGATCGGCTCGTCGAGATCGCTGACCAAACGGACACCGGTCGCCTCGAACAGTCCGGCATCGATCACTTCCCCTTCGAGGGAGCGAAGTGCCGAGACCTCACCGAGGACGTCTTCGACGGCGAAGCCGTCACCATCGGGGCCGTCGGCGGCGCCTACGGCGAACGAACCCGAGTCGAGGGTGGAGAGAACGTAGAGGATGTCCGCGATGGCAGCGCGGTCGGATCCCCGATAGCTGCCTTTGTCCCCCGAGAGCTCGGCGCCGGTCACGGCACCGTCGACGAAGTGGATGCGCCCGCGGCGCTTGCCCTCGATGTCGAGCGAACCCGTCTTCTTGGTCACCTGCATGATCTGGAGCAGGTCGTTGATGCTCCAGTCCGACAGCTGGCCTGAAAGATTCTGTCCTTCCAACATCGTCCTCTCTGAAAGTTGGTTATCGGCACAGATCGTCACGAGATTGAGGTGACTTCAGTCCTTTTTTGCGGTCCTCATCGCCTTCTTCTGCTCACGGAGCACTGTCACGTCGTCGAAGGTGGCCACATCGGCAATCGAAGGCCAGTCGGCGGCCTTCTCCTCCCATCCCTCCGGCCTCACCCCGAGACGCTTGCCGAGTAGCCCGACGAAGATTCGCGACTTGGCGTCACCGAAGCCGGGCAGGCCCTTGAGGCGCTTGAGCAACTCAGCTCCCGATGCCGCCGTCTCCCAGATGTTCTCCGCCCTCCCATCGTACTCGTCGACGATCTTCTGGCAGAGGGCCTGGGCACGCTTTGCCATGGCCGACCAATAGCGGTGGATCGCCGGTGGCCCTTGGAACATCGCGGCCAGCTCTTCGGGGTTCCATGAGGCGATGCGCTCCTCGTCGAGGTCTTCACCGAGGCGCTCCTTGAGGAGTTGTGGCCCGTAGAAGGCTCGCTCCATGGGGAATTGCTGGTCGAGCAACATCCCCAACAGCAAAGCCAGACCGTCGGTCGCCAGGAGTCGGTTGGCATCGTCGTCTTCGGTGAAATGCAATTGGTCGGGTCGGTTCATGGGTGGGGAACCGTACCAACTAGTCCTCACCACCCGTTCTGTGAAGGGAATGACCCGATATTTGCGTATTTCCATTCACAGAACGGTTCCGGGAGCCCCGAATCGCTCTCGATCGACCAAGATTGGGCCGCGATGAGTGACGTCTACATCGTTGATGCGTGCCGGACCCCGATGGGCAAGCTCGGGGGCCAACTCGCTCTGGTGCGACCCGACGATCTCGCGGCACACGCCGTCCGGCGTCTGCTGACCCGCAACCCGGACCTCGACCCGATGGCGATCGAGGACATCCAATGGGGCGCCGCCAATCAGGCCGGTGAGGACAACCGCAACGTGGCTCGCATGGCCGGGCTTCTCGCCGGTTTACCCATCGAAGTCCCCGGCGCCACAGTCAACCGTCTCTGTGGCTCCGGCATGCAAGCGGTCGTCTCCGCCACTCATGCGCTCACCGACGGGTGGGGGGACATCATGATCGCGGGTGGATCGGAGTCGATGAGCCGGGCACCATATGTGATGAGCAAGCCCGAGAAGGGGTTCGCCACCGGATTTCCCGACGCGGCCGACACCGTGCTCGGTTGGCGTCTCGTCAACCCCGAGATGGAGCGTCTCTACCCGCCGATCACCCTGGGCATGACCGCAGAGGTCGTCGCCGAGAAGTACGACGTGACCCGTGAGGATCAGGACGTCTTCGCTCTCGAAAGTCATCGCAAGGCGCTCGCCGCCGTCGAGGCCGGGCGATTTGGCGACGAGATCGAGCCGATCGAGGTTCCGACGGACCCACGCCGCCGCTCCACCTTGACGATCGAGAACGACGAGGGCCCCAGGGCCGATACCTCGATGGAGGTACTCGGCAAACTGCCGCCCGTGTTCAAGGAAGGGGGCACCGTCACCGCGGGCAACTCGTCGCCGATGAACGACGGCGCCGCCGCCCTCCTCCTCGCCACAGCGACCGGTCTGACGCGACACGACCTGACCCCGATGGCCCGGATCGTCGCCTCGGGTGCTGCCGGGGTTCACCCCGACGTGATGGGGATAGGGCCGGTGCCCGCGTCTGAGAAGGCGCTGGGACGG
>Ga0299914_10002940_pt1 | contig 11901 bp, 8 predicted proteins | sample RVTome_10_FD_201361 | JGI IMG/M metagenome (GOLD analysis project Ga0299914, IMG submission 201361) | Soil microbial communities from uranium-contaminated site in the Upper Colorado River Basin, Wyoming, United States - RVT153D57 (version 2) ... | reverse complement strand
CCGATCCCAGCTCAAGACGAGGATGGCGCCGGTCTCCGTCGGCTCGAGGTCGATGGTGAAACGCTCCACGGGCTCGTCCAGCGATTCCCGCTCGAGCGAGGTCCGGCCGAGATCGGTGCGCGCGTCGTACGCCGTCCCCCAGATGTCGGTCTGCCGGTTGACGATGAGCGTCGCGTCGTCTCCGGTGAACGTCGTCCACAGGGTGTAGCGTCCCGCCGGGACTTCGAGGCCGCCGATCGTCACGTCGCGGTCGGTCGTGAACTGCGTGGCGGCGTTCGCGCCCGTGCGCCACACGGTCCCGTACGGCACCAGGTCGCCCCAGATCGTGCGCCCCCGCTTCGCCGGACGGCCGTACGTGATCTGCACGGCGGCGCCCCCCACGCTACGCGACACCTTTCCGGGCGGCGAGGGCAGACCCAGCCCCTCGCCGCGCGCGTCCCGCGCCGCGAACGCGCTCGCGAGCGCGGCCGCATCGATCGGGCCGGCCGGCTCCACCTCGACGCGGAGCGTGGTCGCGGCCCCCGAGATGCCGACGATGTGTCCGGCCGCGTTCACCGACGCGACCAGCGGATTGCCGAAGAAGTCGAGCGCGTACTCGTCCGCGCCCCGCGGCGTGATCGCGTTGGGTGTGGCCTGCGGGTTCGAGCCCCACGGCGTGAACACGCGGATCGGGAACGGCTCGCTCGCGCCCGCGGCCCGCGCCGCCCCCACGGAAAGCTCGAGCAGTCCGGTGGCGATCGGGATCGTCCCCGTCGTCGGGACGATCGGGCCTTCGCCCGCGAGCTCGACGGTCACGGTCTCGCTCGTCTCCTCGAGGGTGCGGGTCACCGTGGCCGTCCCGTCATCGAACGTCACTTCGGCGTGCCAGCGCCCGGGACCGCCCGGGTTCTCCTCGGGCGTCGTGTGCTCGGTCTCGAATCGGGTCGGGGTGCCCGCCTCGTCGAGCTCGACCGAGTACGTCACGCGCCGGGTCACCGGCGAGCGCCGCACGATCTCGCCATCGACCCGGTGGTCCCCCCGGCGCACGAGCTCGACCGCCAGCGTGTCCGCGCCGAGAAGCTCCACGTACGCCTCGGGCGCTTCTCCGCCCTCCGGGGCGCAGGCCCCGAGCGCCACCAGGACGACCGTGAGCCCCGGGAGCGTTCTCGAGGCGTTCGTCTTCCTCACGCGCATGGGCGAGCCCTCCTCGGTTCGGGTCGACGGAATGTATGGCGTCGCGCCCGGCTTCTGGAAGTCGAAGCGCGGGGCGCCGCGCCGCGAGCGACCCGGACTTCCGGGCCCGCGCCGCGCCCCGGACCCGCTCCGAACGGCCCGGCCGAGCGTTCTGGTAGGCGCACGAGCCGCACCCTACCTTCGGTCCATGAAACCACACCGGGTCGAAAAGCGCGCGGCGGGAGCGGTCGGGACGCTCGCCGTCGGCCGCCTGCTCCTGCAGGGAGCGGCCGCCGTCCTCTTCCCTGCACTCCTCGCCGCCCAGGCCGCGGAGGAGACCGCGACCGGGCCCTCCGAGCAGCGTCTTCTCGACTGGACGCGTCCCCGCTTCCCGGCCGCCGAGTACGAGCGCCGTCGCGAGGCGGTCCGGGCGGGCATCGCCGACTCGAGCGGCGTGATCCTGATCCCGTCCGCGCACGGGCTCAGCCACGGCGAGACGTTCCGCCAGGCAGACGACTTCCACTACCTGACGGGGCTCGAGATCCCGCAGTCGGTCCTCGTGATCGACCTCCCGACCGGCCGTCCCACGCTCTTCGCCCCACGGCGCGACTTCCGGTTCGAGAACGACGCGCGACCGAACGATTTCCCCGGACGACCGCTCGCCGACGACCCGGCGCTGGCCACCGTGTCCGGGGTCGGCGACATCCGCCCCCTGGAGTCGCTCGAGGTGGCGCTCCGCGAGTGGTCACGCCTCGGAGTCACCGTCCACGTCGACGCGGGCCGCTCGGGCCAGATCCGCCAGGTCGTCACCTCGCTCATCCCCGACTGGGACCCGCTGCTCCTCTCGCTCTACCACCTGCAGTCGACGTATCCGGGTTTGCGTCTCGCGAACGCGTTCGACGCCATCGCGCGGGCCCGCATGGCGAAGAGCGCCCTCGAGATCGAGGCCATGCGGCGGAGCGTCCGGACCACCGAGGCGGCGATCCGCGCCGCGGCGCGCGACATCCGGGACGGCGTCACCGAGCGCGCGCTCGAGGGGAGCTTCGAGGCGGGCTGCAAGAGGAACGGGGCGCAGCGGATCGCGTTCGCGCCGATCATCAAGTCGGGGCCGAACTCGCTATGGCCCTGGCGCGTGCTCGCGTCCCACTACGACCGGCGGAACCGCGCGATGCACGATGGCGAGCTCGTGATCTTCGACGTGGGGTGCGAGGTCGACCATTACGTGAGCGATGTCGGCCGCACGTTCCCGGTGTCGGGCACCTTCACGGCCGCGCAGCGCGCGGCCCTCGAGATCGAGCTCGCCGTGGCGGACGCGATCGTGGCGGCCGTCCGGCCCGGTGTCACCCTGACCGAGCTCCAGGGAGTGGCGGAAGCGGCGATTCCGGAGGAAGCGCGGCCCCACATGCAGACCGGGCTCTTCTTCGGGCACCACATCGGGCTCTCGACCGGCGACCCCGGCCTCGCGGACGCGCCGCTCGAGCCGGGGATGGTGTTCACCGTCGAGCCGTGGTATTACAACCACCGGACCGGGATCTCGGTGTTCACGGAGGACGAGATCCTCGTGACCGAGGACGGCGCGGAGCTCCTCACGGGCACGCTGCCCCGCGATCCCGACGGCCTCGAGTCCCTGATTCGCGAGCGGTGAGCGCGGGGTGCGGACCCCGGGCGGCCGCTCCGAACGCGCGCCCGATCAAGGAGTCGCAATGAATCCGACCCGCTGGCTCGCCGTCTCCGTCGCCACGCTCGTGCTCGCCTGCCGGCCGTCGGCCGAGCGGGCGGCCGTGACCCCGGACACGATGGCGGCGCCGGATGCGTCGCCCATTGCCTCGTTCGAGTTCACCACCGAGGAGGCGTTCGACGGGGCGTCGGTGCCGCCGTACACGGGCGATCACGCCGACGTGTACGCGCACATCGACGCGAACCTCGACGCGCACGTCGCGAACCTCCAGCGCTGGACGCGGCAGCGATCGATCAGCGCCCAGGACGACGGCATCGACGAGATGGCCGACATGCTCCGGAGCGACCTTCAGGGGATGGGGTTCGCCGAGGCCGAGCTCGTGCCGACGGACGGGCACCCGGGCGTATGGGGATACTACGACGCGGGCGCGGAGCGGACGCTGCTCGTCTACATGATGTACGACGTCCAGCCGGTGAACCCCGAGGACTGGGAGTCGCCCCCCTTCGAGGCGAACCTGGTCGAGAACGAGCTCGGCACCGTGCTCATGGCGCGCGGGGCCACCAACCAGAAGGGGCCCGAGCGGGCCTTCCTGAACGCGGTCTCCTCGATCATCGAGACGACCGGTACGCTTCCCGTGAACCTCATGGTCGCCGCGGAGGGCGAGGAGGAGATCGGCTCGCCGCACTACCCGCAGATCATCGACGCCGTCGAGGACCGGGTGGCGGGGGCCGACGGGGTGCTGTTCCCCATGAACAACCAGGGCCGCTCGGGCGACCTGCGGATGGCGCTCGGCGTAAAGGGCATCATCTACATGGAGATCGAGGCGACCGGCACGGAGACCGGCGGCCCCACCGCGGCCGAGATCCACGGCTCCTACAAGGCGATCGTGGACGCGCCCGCGTGGCGGCTGGTGCATGCGCTCTCGAGCCTCACCGGCGAGAACGGCAACACCATCCTCATCCCGGGCTACTACGACGGTATCCGGCCGCCCACCGAGGAGGAGCAGCGGCTCATCAACGGCCTCGTCCCGACCTGGAACGACTCCGCCCAGCAGGCCGCGCTCGGGGTCGAGCGCTGGATCGAGGGGATCGAGGGGCGCGAGGCCATCCTGCGCTATCTGTATGAGCCGACGCTCAACATCGACGGCATCTGGGGCGGATACGACGGACCGGGGGCGAAGACGATCCTGCCCCACATGGCGACCGCGAAGGTCGATTCACGACTCCCGTACGGGCTGTCCCCCGAGGAGGCGCAGCGGAAGATCGAGGACTACCTCGTCGAGCAGGGCTATCCCGATGTCGTCGTGCGCTCGATGGACGGCTATCCGGCGGCACAGACCTCGGTCGAGAACCCGCTCGTCCAGTCGGCCATCGGGGTGTTCAACAAATACGGGCACACGCCGACGGTAATGCCGCGGCTCGCCGGGTCGGCCCCGTTCTACCAGTTCACCGAGCGGCTCGGGCTGCCCCTCGTGTTCACGGGGCTCGGCCACGGCGCGGGCGCGCACGCGCCCAACGAGTACATGGTCATCCACCCGGCCGAGGGCTCGGAGGTCGCGGGGCTCGCCGAGGTCGAGAAGGCGTACGTGGACCTCCTGTACGCGATCGCGTCCAGCGATCTCAGTTCGGGACGCTGACCCCCTCGACGACCTCGACTCCCGCCGCGTTCGCCACGGTCATCCGGGGCGGCCGGTCGCGGAACGGCATCCACGCGGCGCCGTAGTCGCCCGCCTTGTCGATCGCCACGAACTTCTCCGACGGGATGAAGTCGGGGTTCACGTTCCGGTACTTGTGCCGGATCATCGCGGCGGCGTCCTCACAGGCCTCCTGCGGTGTCCGACCGGCACCCATGCGCGAGACGATGTAGTACGACGCGCAGGACTTGATGACGTCCTCGCCACGCCCGGTCACGCCGGCCGCCCCGATGTCGTTGTCGACGTACAGACCCGCGCCGATGATGGGCGAGTCGCCGATGCGACCGGGGATCTTGAACGCGAGCCCGCTCGTCGTCGTGATCCCGGCCACGCTTCCGTCCGCGTCGACCGCGAGGACGTTGGTGGTCCCGTAGCGGTGGAGGAGAGCCTCGGCGCGGACGTAGGCCCCATCCGGACCGTCACGGCCCGGAAGGTCGAGCAGCTCGGCCCACCGGCGGGCCGCGCGCTCGACCGCGTCGGGTCCGTATCCCGCGCGAGCCTGTCCTCCGCCGCCGGCCGCGTCCGACTCGGGCGGCACGAGGTGGTCGGGCGGCCCCCAGTCATCGTCGTTCGAGTGCTCCTCGCGCCACCGGAGCCAGATCTCGCGCGAGCGCTCCGTCATGAGGTCCTCGATCTCGAAGCCGAAGCTCACGGCGAACTCCTGCGCGTGGCGCCCGATCAGCATCACGTGGTCGGTGCGCTCCATCACCAGCCGGGCGACCGAGGCGGGGGTCTTGATCCCCTCGAGCCCGGCGACCGAGCCCGCGTTGTAGGTGGCCCCGTCCATGATCGAGGCGTCGAGCTGGACGATCCCGTCCTCGTTCGGGAGGCCCCCGTATCCGACGCTCGTGTCCTCCGGGTCGACCTCGATGACGTTCGCCCCGCGTTCGACCGCGTCGATCGCCGAGCCGCCCGACGACAGGATCTGCCACGCCTCGCGCATCGCGTTCTGGCCGGTCTCGTTCGAGTGGCTGGTGAGGATCATCGGGGTAGTGCGTCCGGCGCTCCGCCCGGTCGCGGCGCGAATCGAGGGACCCGCGAGCCCGGTGGCCTCGCGCGGGACCGCGCCGAGGAACGCCGCCCCCGCCCCCAGGCTCAGCCCCCGGCTCACGAAGCGACGACGATTCATCTCGTTGGACATGTCGGGCCTCCATTCACGCTGGAAGGGTGTCGAGGGTGCCACCGGGTCGCGTTCGGGTTCCCCGTCCTCTATTCGTCGGTCTTCTTCGGCCACGACCGACGCACCATGATCAGCGCCGCCACGACCGCGGCGAGCCAGAACACGCCGCCGGGGATGCCGGGGATCGCGTTGACCATCGCGGCGAGCACCGCGACGAGGGCCGCGAGCCAGAAGATCGCCTTCTTCACGGGGGTTCTCTCCCTGGGTGAGTGCGCGCTGAACATTCCGCACGGGAGGACGCGCGAGCAAGACGCGGCCCGCCACGCTACCATGCTCGCGGCCGAGAACGGGGCGCGATGTCGGGATCGATGGCGGCTCGCCCGACCCTTCCCCCTCGAGAGGAGGACGCCGGTGAACGAGAGCCCCCCTCCACGCGAGGCGTGGAGCAGCCAGCTCGGCTTCATCCTCGCCGCGATCGGGTTCTCGGTCGGCCTCGGCAACATCTGGCGCTTCCCGTACCTCACCGGCCAGAACGGCGGCGGCGCGTTCCTGGTCGTGTACCTGGCGCTCGCGGTGGTGATCGGGGTGCCGCTGTTCACCGCGGAGATCAGCCTCGGACGGAAGGTGCAGAAGACGCCGCTCGCGGGTCTTCGCGAGCTGGTCGGACGCCGCAGCGCGTGGCGCGCGATCGGGTGGCTGGGCGTCGGCGCCGCGTTCCTCATCCTCTCCTACTACCAGATCATCATGGGGTGGATCGCGGCCTACCTGGCGCGCGCGCTCGGGGCCGGGTATCGCGACGCCGACCTCGCGACGCTCGCGGCGTCCTTCGATGCGTTCACGGCGCGACCCGGTCCGGTGCTCGCCTTCACGGCGGCCGTCATGGTCCTGCTCGGCCTCGTCGTGGGCCGCGGCGTCCAGGCGGGCGTCGAGCGCGCGGCGCGCGTCCTGATCCCGGCCCTGTTCTTCTTCCTCGTCGCGCTCTCGGTCTACTCGCTGACGCTCGATGGAGCCTCGGCGGGGCTCGTCTGGTACCTGAAGCCGGATTTCTCGGCGCTCGACGCCGGGGTCGTGCTGGCGGCGCTGGGCCAGGTGTTCTACTCGATCGGGGTGGGGATGGCGGGCGCCTTCGTATACGGGAGCTACCTCGATCCCGATCGGAGCGACGTCCCGGGAAGCGCCACGAGGATCGTGGCGTTCGACACGCTCGCCGCCATCCTCGCCGGGCTCGTGATCTTCCCCGCCCTGTTCGCGTTCGGGCTCGCGCCCGATTCGGGCCCCGGTCTCCTGTTCGTCTCGATGTCCGCGCTTTTCGCGCGCATGCCGGGGGGCGACCTCGCCGCGGGTGTCTTCTTCTTCCTCGTGTTCATCGCGGGCGCGACCTCGGGGCTGGCGCTGCTCGAGACGCTGACGGCCACGGCCATGGAGTCGCTCGGCTGGTCCCGGCGACGGGCGCTGTGGACCGTCGTCGGATCGCTGTACGCGGCGGGCGGCGCGATCGCGCTCGGCTTCGGCCCCTGGAGCGGCCTGCGTCTGTTCGGGCGCGGGCTCTTCGACCTCGCCGACTACGTCTCCGGAAACGTCTTCCTCACGGTCGGGGGTCTGTCGCTGGCGCTCTTCGTCGCCACCTCGTGGGGCTTCGAGCGCTTCCGGGAGGAGACGAACCGGGGCGCGGGTCGGCTGCGGGTGACCGGAGCGTGGGGGCCCGTGATGCGCTGGCTCGCTCCGCTCGCCGTCGGGCTCGTGGTCCTCGCGGGGCTCGGGCTTCTCGGCTGAAGCGCGCAGTCCAAGCTACGCCCCGGGCTCGAGGGCGCGCTCGGTGCCGATCACGAGGACGCGGGAGGACCGGCCGAGCTCCAGGGCGGAGCGCGTCTTCCGGTCGGCGGCCGCCGCCAGCGCTCCCGCGAGACCGGCCGCGCCCGAACCACCGGCGTGGATCGCCGGATCGCCGGCGACCGGACTCGCGAGACGCCGGACGGCGTCCTCCGCCGCGGCGTCGGCGATCGCCAGCGCGAAGTCGGCCCCGGCGCGCAGCGACAACCACGCGTAGAGCGAGGTGGCCCCGGCCGCGAGCCCCGCGAGCCGGGTGTCGAAGGGTCCCTCGACCGTCAACCGGCGCCCCGCCTCGAGACTCCGCCGGATGCAGTCCGCCTTCTCCGACTCGACGACGACGAGGATCGGTCGGTGCTCGCCGAAGCGCCGCGCCGTCACGACCGCCGCCACGGCCGCGAGCCCGCCGACGCCCGCCTGCACGAACAAGTGCGTGGGCGGCGTCGCGCCGAACGGCGCGAGAGCCTCCTCCCAGAGGGCGCCGTAGCCGGCGAGCGTGTCGAGCGCGATCCGCGTCTCGGTCGCGTTCTCGGTCTCGGAGATCACGTACCAGCCGCGCTCGCGGGCGGCGGCGAGGCACTCCGCGGAGGCGACCTCGTGATCGCCGGTCGAGCGTACGACCTCGGCCCCGAGCTCCACCATCCGCCGCTCGGCTTCGGCGCTCACGATCGCGGCCAGGTAGACCACGGCCCGCGCCCCCGCGCGCCGCGCCGCCCACGCCACGGCCTGCCCGTGGTTTCCGTCCGTCGCGCACGTGACGGTCACCGGCTCCGCCGAGCGGCGCGCCACCAGACGCTCCGTGGCATAGCCGCCGCCCCACGGCTTGAAGCTCCCGACCGGGAAGCGCGGCCCCTCGTCCTGATAGTGGATCGCCCCGAGCCTCGCCTCGCCGGCCAGCCCCCCGAGCGCGATCGGGGTCCGCGGCTCGGCGCCCCACGCGCGCACGGTCTCGGCGGCGCGCCGGATCTCGGACTGCGGGACGAGGCGCTCGGCCAGCGAGCGGAGCGCCGCCTCGCGACGCCGGCGGCCGGGATTCTCGGTGAGACCCGCGACGGGGGCCGATCGGTGGGAGGGGGGAGCGGCCGCTCCCCCCCGCCAGGGACCCCCCGAAGGGGCCTTCACGGCTGGAGACGGATCACGCCCCACGCCTCGCCGCCCTCGCGCGCGTAGCGGATCCGGTCGTGCAGCCGGTTCGCGCGGCCCTGCCAGAACTCGATCTGCATCGGGTCGAGGACATAGCCACCCCAGTGCGTCGGACGCGGGACCTCGGACTCGCGAAACCGCTCCTCCACCTCGCGCTCGCGCGCCTCGAGCGCGGCACGGTCGGCGATCGGACGGCTCTGGTCCGACGCCCAGGCCCCGATGCGGCTCCCCCGCGGGCGCGTTCGGAAGTACGCCTCCGATTCCTCCTTCGACACGCGCGCCACCGGGCCCTCCACTCGGACCTGTCGCTCGAGCACCGACCAGTAGAAGCACAGGGCGGCGCGGGGGTTCTCCTCGAGCTCCGCCGCCTTGCGGCTCTCGTAGTTCGTGAAGAAGCGAAACCCGTGCTCGTCCACGCCCTTGAGGAGCACCATGCGGACGGAGGGCGCGCCGTCCGCCGATGCGGTGGCCAGCGCGACGGCCTCGGGAAGGAGGAGACCCGAGGCCGCGGCGTCGTCGTACCACCGGCGGAACAGATCGATCGGGTCCTCGACGGCCTCGAGCTCGGAGAGCCCCGACGCCACGCCCTTCGTGAGCGTTCGGATCGCGCGCAGGTGCGCGCGCAGGTCGTCCAGCGCGCTCACGCGCCGCGTCCCTCGCCCGGACCGTCGCCGTGCTCGGATCGCGGTGCGCCGGGGCGGTGCCTCCGGCCGCTCGAGGCGCGTCCCCCGCGCTCGAGCGCGACGCGCGCCGCCGCGTCGGAATGACGCGTCGAACCGGCGATCGGCTCGCCTCCGTGTGGGAAGCTGCGCATCGGCTCCTCCGTGTCGGGTCCGGCCGCCGGTGGCCCGGTCGGCGCCGGCTCCGGTAGGGCGCCAATGTCGGACGTCGCCGGCGCTTCGATCAAGCGCGGGCGTGCGGAACCCGTGAAACGATTGCGATGTCCGTATCTTTTTGCCCTCCGACCGAGTCCGGACCTCCACGCCAACTCCCTGTCGTCCACCGACCTGCGGATCCGACCGGAACCGGCACGGTTGTCGCCCCACCGGCCCCGCCGGCAGAGCGACGTAGACAGGGAGGCGCGCGCGATGAGGAAGATGAGGTGGCTACTGGTGCTGGCGACGCTTCTGGCCCCGGCATCGCTGACGGCAGGACCGCGGGTGGACTTCACGGGCCGCTGGTGCAGCCGCTGCTGCAGCACGTGGTGCCCGTTCGACCGGCGTGGCATGTACACGAGCTGTCTGCCGGACTTCCGGCTCCAGACGAGCGGCACCCACTGCGAGTACAGCGACCGCCATTACCTCTGGGTGGGCGGCTGCTCCTGACCCCTCCCGATGTGGCGCGCCCCGGGGTCGATGCCCCGGGGCGTACGCGGTCCTCGCGCGCCCGGCCGCCGGCTCGCGAGCCCGGCCGAAGGCGATGCACCCGAGCTCCGGCGCCGGCTCCCGCGAGACTCAGTCTCCCGGCCCACCCGCGGCCAGGACGCACCAGTCGATCTGGACGTCGTTCGAGACCGCCGACCCGCTCAGCGCGCGGGCGGTGATGATGCAGCCCTCGACCGGGGGTCGGTCCTGCGCCCATGTCGCCTCCCACGCGCCTTTCCACGGAGTCGGGATCGGCGTCGCGTACACGTCGATCGACGGGACGCGCGACGTCTCCACCTGAATCGAGTCCGCGTCGTCGGGCACCTGGAACTGCACCAGGACGCGCACGCGACTCGGCTTGACCACCGGAAGCGTCCGAACGTCCACGACCACCGGCTCGGCCGGTCCCGCCGGCGGTGGCGGTGGTGGCGGCGGTGGTGGCGGCGGCGGTGGTGGCGGTGGTGGTGGCGGTGGCGGCGGGGGTGGTGGCGGCGGGGGCGGAGTCGCCACGAGCGCACACCAGTCGATCTGCACGTCGTTCGAGACCTGCGTGTCGCTCACCGCGCGGGCCGTCACGATGCAGCCCTCGACGGGCGGCCGGTCCTGCGCCCATGTCGCCTCCCACGCGCCTCTCCAGGGAGTCGGATCCGGTGTCGCATAGACGTCGATGGAGGGGACGCGCGACGTCTCCACCAGAATCGAATCCGCATCGTCGGGCGTCTGGAACTGGAGCAGGATCCTGACCCGACTCGGCTTCGAAACCGCGACCGTACTCGCGGAAAGCGGGACCGGATCCGCCAGCCCCCCCGGTGGCGGCGGCGGAGGTGATCCGCCCAGGAATCCCATGTAGAGGAGCAGGTTCGGGCTGCCGGACCCCGCGTTCCCCACGGCGCCCGGGGTCGCGTTCCCCACCAGCGCGACGGTCACCTGGGACGGCGCGGCGCCAGGGTTCGTGTCGAGGTAGAGCGCGGCCACACCCGCCACGTGCGGTGCGGCCATCGAGGTCCCGCTGATCGTCGCGGTCGCGTTGTCGCCCGTGTGCCACGCGGAGGTGATCCCCGACCCGGGGGCGAACAGATCGAGGCACGAGCCGTAGTTCGAGAACCCGGAGCGCTGGTCCGTCGTCGTCGTGGCGCCGGTCGTGAGCGCCGAGGGCTCGCGCGCCGGTGACTGCGTGCACGCGTTCACGTCGTCATTCCCGGCCGACACCGTGAACACCACGCCGGCGGCGACGGCGTTCGCGACCGCCTGATCGAGCGCGGCGCTGGCGCTCCCCCCCAGGCTCATGTTCGCGACCGCCGGGAGCCGGGCGTTGGCGGCCACCCAGTCGACACCGGCGATCACGCCCGAGGTGGACCCGAACCCGTTGCAGTCCAGCACGCGCACGGGGACCACACGGGCCGCCTTCGCGACGCCGTAGCTCGTGCCCGCGGCGGTGCCGGCCGTGTGGGTCCCGTGTCCGTGGCAGTCCCCCGTTCCGCCGCCGTCGACGATCGCCGTGAACCCGGCCAGCATCCGTCCCGCGAAATCGGTGTGGGTCGCACGGATCCCGGTGTCGAGACCGTAGAACGTGACGGCCGAGCCGTTCGGGCCGAACGTGTACGCGTCATCGAGCGGCAGGGCCCGCTGGTCGATGCGGTCGAGACCCCACGACGGCGTGGGGCTCTGGGTCGTCCCCACCGACATCACCCCGTCGAGCTCGACCAGCGCCACCCTCGGGTCGCGCTCGAGGAGCGCCGCCTGCGCGGCGGTCATCGTCGCGACGAACCCGCGGAGCGCCGTCGTATACACGCGCTCGGCGGTGACCCCGAGCGAGGACGCGATCGTCGCCGTGGTCGAGACCGCGTCGGTCCCCGCTCCCGCGAAGACCACGATGTAGCGGGCGGTATCGGTCGCTACGACGCCGGCGGACGGGGTCCCCGGG
>Ga0299914_10002939_pt1 | contig 11901 bp, 6 predicted proteins | sample RVTome_10_FD_201361 | JGI IMG/M metagenome (GOLD analysis project Ga0299914, IMG submission 201361) | Soil microbial communities from uranium-contaminated site in the Upper Colorado River Basin, Wyoming, United States - RVT153D57 (version 2) ... | reverse complement strand
GAGCCGACCGCGTCCTCATCTCGTCCCACGACCTTCTCGACGGCGTCGTGGCGGCCCTCGCACAAGCTTGACCGGCGCCCGTTCTTTGGTTGTGGGGGAACGGTCTCCCCCTTCTTTCGACCGTGGCTTTCGCTATCCGTTCCCTACGGTCCAGAGAAGCTGGGAGCCGTTCGCCAACGTCCAAAGAACCGATACCGTGTACCCCGACGATCCGGCCCGGGTGGCGGAATCGGTCAGACGCGGAGGTCTTAAACACCTCTGTCCCGAACGGGACGTGTGGGTTCGACTCCCACCCCGGGCACCTTCAGCAGATTGCGGGAGCGGCCGGTTGGCTCCATCCTGTCAGGTAATGCCACCCGAGATCGCCTCCCCGGCACCCGACTCCACCCCGATCTCCGACTCGCGTCTGGCCAATCTCGGGGCGCGCCATGTCGCCGACGCCTATTCGGGTTTCGAGACCCGGTTCCGCATCGTCACCCGCCGGGCCCGCATCCGCTTCCCCGAGCGTGACTGGCGGGGGATGGCCGCCGATGCCCGCGAACGGCTCGACCTGTATGAACGGGCGGCCACTGGGGCGGCGCGGGCCGTGTCCAGCCTGCTCGGTGAGCGCGTCCGCGAGCCCATGGTCTGGGCGGCGATGAAAGCGGTTTACTCGGGGCTGATCCAGGATCGTGACGACTGGGAACTGGCCGAAACGTTCTTCAATTCGGTGACCAGGAGGGTCTTTTCCACCGTCGGCGTCGACCCTCGCCTCGAGTTCGTCGACACCGATTTCGACACGCCTCCCTCCGAGGCGACCGTCCCCCTCCACCGGAGCTACCCGTCGATGGCCCTCGACGAGTTGGTGCGACGCATCCTCGTCGATGCCTCACTCGGCCCCGAGTTCTCCGACCTCGACGGCGACAGCCGTCGGGCCGCCGAGATGATCGAGATCCATCTGCGGGGGATCGGGGCGCTGCGGGTCGTCGATCGCACCGAAGTCATCGGGTCGGTGTTCTACCGGGGCAAGGGTGCGTATGTGATCGGACGGATGTACTCGGGATCCCATGTGGTGCCGCTGGTGCTTGCCCTGCTGCATCCATCGGATGGGATCTCGCTCGATGCGGTCCTGCTCACCGAGAACCAGCTCTCGATCCTCTTCTCGTTCACCCGGTCCTACTTCCACGTCGACGTCGACCGGCCCTGGGAGCTCATCCGCTTCCTGCGCACCCTGATGCCCCGCAAACGCCTGGCCGAGCTCTACATCAGCCTCGGCCACAACAGGCACGGCAAGACCGCTCTCTACCGGGAGCTGCGGCGTCACGTCCTCACCTCGGGCGACCGGATCACCATGGCCCGGGGAGCCCGAGGTCTGGTCATGGTCGTGTTCACCCTCCCCGGTTTCGATGTCGTCTTCAAGGTCATCAAGGACCGCTTCCCGCCCCAGAAGACCATGACCCGGTCGCAGGTCAAGGAGAAGTACCGGCTCGTATTCACCCACGATCGGGCGGGCCGGCTCGTCGACGCCCAGGAGTTCGCCTACCTCGCTCTGCCGCTCGACCGCTTCGAGCCGGAGGTCCTGGACGCTCTGACCGCCGAGTGCGCCCGGTCGGTGAGAGTCGACGAGGCCACCGTGACCATCCGGCACGCCTATGTCGAGCGCCGGGTCATCCCGCTCGATCTCTACCTCCGCGATTCCGACCCCGCCCTGGCCCGGGATGCCATTGTCGACTACGGCAACGCCATCCGCCAGCTGGCTGCTTCCGGCATCTTCCCCGGCGATCTCCTCCTCAAGAACTTCGGGGTCACCCGTCACGGGCGGGTGGTCTTCTACGACTACGACGAGCTGGCCCGGCTCACGGACTGCCACTTCCGGGAAATGCCGGGGGCCCCCGTCGACGATGCCGAGCTCGCCTCGGAACCGTGGTTCTCGGTGGGGCCCAACGACGTCTTTCCGGCCGAGTTCTCGACGTTCTTGGGGGTCCAGGGCGAAATCCGCCAGGCCTTCATGAGTAAGCACGCCGACCTTTTCGACCATCTCTGGTGGCGGTCGGTGCAGGAGCGGGTGGCGGCGGGGGAGTTGATCGAGATATATCCCTACGAGGGAGAGGCGCGAATCGCCCCGGGCCCCGTCGAACGGGCACCCACTAGCCTGCCCACGTGAGTTCCTACCCCCGCGAGTACGAGCTGAACGTCGTCCTCCGCGACGGTGTCGGCGCCAGCATCCGCCCGATTCGCCCCGACGATACCGACCTGTTCATCGACTTTTTCGAACGCCTGGGGCCGGAGAGCCGCTACTTCAGGTTCTTTCGGGTCAAGCGATCCCTCGACCCGAAGGAGGTGAGCTATTTCACGACGGTCGACTACGACCGGCGGATGGCGCTGGTCGCTCTGGTCGGTGGGCGAATGGTGGGAGTCGGGCGCTATGACGCCCTCGATCAAGACCCGACCACGGCCGAGGTCGCCTTCTCTGTGGCCGACGACCAGCAGGGGCGCGGCCTGGGCACCGAACTTCTCCAGTTGCTCACCACCTATGCCCGCGGCAGGGGAATCCACCGGTTCCGAGCATTCGTTCTCCCCGAAAACCGTCAGATGATGCGAGTTTTCCGCAACTCCGGGTTCGAATTGACCCGGACCCTCGACGACGGCGTCTATACCGTCGACTTCCCGGTCGAGGAGTCCGAGAGCTCCCTCTCGGCCTGGGCCGAGCGCGAGCGACGAGCCGTCACGGCGTCACTGCTGCCCATGTTCTTCCCCCGGGCGATCGCCGTCATCGGAGCGTCGACCAACCCCGAGTCGATTGGCAGTCGGTTGTTCCGCAATCTCCTCCGCGACGGATTCACCGGCCCGCTGTACCCGGTAAATCCGACGGCCCGTGTCGTCAACTCGGTGCGGGCGTACCCCACCGTCGGTGATATCCCCGACGAAGTGGACCTGGCGTTCGTCGTTGTTCCGGCGGCCGCGGTCCTCGAGGTTGTCGGGCAATGTGCCGAGGCGGGCGTGCGGGGTGTGGTAGTGATATCGGCCGGCTTCTCGGAGGTGGGCGAGGAGGGTGCTGCACAGGAAAGGGAGCTCGTTCGCATCGTGCGCCAGGCGGGCATGCGCATGGTGGGACCCAACTGCATGGGCCTTCTCAACACCGCCGCCGAGGTCGAACTCAACGGCACTTTCGCTCCCGTCTTCCCTCCGCGAGGGAACATTGCCATGTCTTCCCAGTCGGGTGCCCTGGGGATCTCCATCCTCGATTACGCCCGTTCCGGGGGGATCGGCATCTCCCAATTCGTATCGGTGGGCAACAAGGCCGACGTCTCGGGTAACGACCTGCTTCTGGGGTGGGAGAACGATCCACAGACCGACGTGATTCTTCTCTATCTGGAGTCGTTCGGAAACCCAAAGAAGTTCTCGCGCATCGCCCGCCGCATCGCTCGCACCAAGCCGATCGTGGCGGTGAAGTCGGGACGCACTGCAGCCGGCAGCCGGGCTGCCTCCAGCCACACCGGGGCGTTGGCGTCGTCGGACGTCGCGGTCGACGCTCTCTTCCGCCAGGCCGGCGTCATCCGGGTGGAGACCATCGAGGAGCTGTTCGGAGTCGGTTCGCTACTCGCCGACCAGCCCGTTCCCGGTGGGCGCCGGGTGGCAATCGTCACCAACGCCGGCGGTCCCGGCATCCTCGCCGCCGATGCCCTCGAGGCCAACGGATTGGAGATACCCGCCCTCTCCGACGGCCTCCAGGAACGACTCCGGACCAAACTCCCGGCGGAGGCGGCCACCGCCAACCCGGTCGATCTCATTGCCTCGGGCGGACCCGAACAGTACGAGTTCACGGTCTCGATGTTGTTGGAATCGGGCGAAGTGGACTCGGTGATCGCCATCTACATCCCGGTGCTCCCGGGCGGAGCCTCCGCAGTGGGGAATGCCCTGCGCCGCAGCCAGGACAGCTACAACGGCGAGGTCGCCTTGCTGACTGTCCTCATGCAGCAAGAAAGCGCCCAGTTCCTGATCGGAGCCGAGGGTGCCCGTTCGATCCCCACATATCTGTTCCCCGAGCAGGCCGCCCTGGCCCTGGCCCGGGCAGTGCGATATGGAGAGTGGAGGCGGCGTGACCCTGGCCGCGTGCCCCACTTCGAAGATGTCGATCCGTCTCGGGCCACGGCCGTCGTCGAGAGTGCCCTTCGTCGGCTGGGGGAGAAGGGCGGCTGGCTGGAGCCCGACGAAGTCAGCGAGATCGTCTCGGCCTTCGGGCTATCGGTCCCGGTGACTCTGGTGGCTGCCGATGTGGACGAGGCCGTTGCCCGGTCTGCCGAGATCAGCGGGCCGGTCGTGCTCAAAGTCATTTCCGACTCCGCACTCCACAAGAGCGACGTGGGCGGTGTCGCCTTGAACGTGTCGGGCGAGGAAGCCGTGCGAGACGCATTCCAGCAGGTCACCGGCGCCGTCCCCGATGCTACGGGGGTGGTAGTGCAGTCGTTCGTTTCTGAAGGCCATGAGGTCCTGATCGGCTCGACCGAAGACCCCAACTTCGGCTCGCTGGTTGGCTTCGGCCTCGGGGGCGTGACTGTCGAGCTCCTGGGAGACGTCGCCTTCCGGATCCATCCTCTGACCGATGTAGACGCCGCTGAGATGGTGCGGGCGATCCGCGGGTTTCCGATGTTGGAGGGCTATCGGAACATGCCCGTCGGCGATGTCGCCGCCGTCGAGGAGGCGCTCCTCAGGGTCTCGGCCATGCTCACGGTTCTTCCCGAGATTTCCGAGATGGACCTGAATCCGGTGAAAGTGTTGGGGCCCGGCGACGGTGTGGTCGTGGTGGATGCCCGCATGCGGGTGGAGCCGCTCGATCCAGACGAGAGACCGGAGCTGGCCGATCTACCCTCGGTCAAGGCTTAAGACTCGCTGCGCAGGCGATGGTAGGTAATGGTTGGCAAGTATCAGGTAGAGAGGACTCAGTATGTCGTTGGTAGATGTCAGCCGAGAGGGGGCCGTCGCCGTCGTCAGGCTCAGCCGGCCGCCGGTCAATGCCCTGAGCGCCGAGCTGTCGGCTGACCTCCTCGAGGCCTTCCGGGAATGCGGCGATCCGGCCATTCGTGCTGTGGTCGTCACCGGCGAGCCCCATTTCGCGGCCGGGGCCGATATCACCGGGTTCAAGGCGGCCTTCGACTCCGGATCGGATGAGGCGCTGGCCTCGGCTCTGTCTAATGCCATCTGGGAACTCGAGCGCTTGGCAAAACCTGTCATCGCCGCTGTGCGTGGCTTCGCCCTCGGGGGCGGCCTCGAACTGGCCATGGGCGCCGACTTCCGGTATCTGGCCGAAGACGCCAAGGTCGGGCAACCCGAGATCCTGCTCGGCATCATTCCCGGGGCGGGGGGAACGCAACGCCTGCCTCGTATCGTCGGCTATCAGAAGGCAAAGGACCTCGTCTACTCGGGCCGCCACATCGGGGCAGAGGAGGCCGCTGCCCTCGGTCTGGCGGACAAAGTGGTCGCTCCTGACGAGTTGTTGGAAGTGGCCCTGGCCGATGCCGCTGAATGGGCGGCGGGACCGACGCTCGCCATCGCGGCGGCCAAGAAGGCGCTCAACGATGGTTGGGGTCACTTCCTGGAGCGTGCCATGGAGATCGAGGCGGTGGAGTTCTCCAACGCCTTCAGGACCGTAGATGCCGAGGAAGGCGTCGACGCATTCCTCGCCAAGCGTCGCCCTGGCTTCACGGGCACCTGACCGGCACCTGACCGGCACCTGACCAGGAGCCGGGTCGAACGAGAAATTCGCGGATCTAGGGCGAACCTACTCACTCCTGTATGCAGGCAGGGGCTGAGACGTGTTGAATGACGCCCGTACGCAAACGAGACCCGTGCCAGGGAGGCAGGCGAAATGAACGTCCACGGGGGCGCGTTACAAGACGTGGTCGATTCGGTCGCGGCCGCCGAGTCGACTGTCGTCGTCCTCGTCGAATCGGTCGACGGGTCTGCCGGGACCCTGGTCGACTTGCTGCCCAGCGAATGGAGTCTGGCGCGGGCGGCCGGGTCGGCGGCCTCCCGGGTCAAAGTGGGTGGGGTGGTCGACGAGTTGGATCTCGAGGACTCTGATGCCCGGTTGATCGTCGTGGAGGACGCCCAGTGGGCCGATCCAACGTCGTTGGGGCATTTGCAGCGTCTGGTGAAGGAAGCCGACCGAAACCTCACCGTCGTCATCGCCCACCGGCCGCTGACCGGCGTTGACAACTGGTGGATCGACCGGTTCGCAGAGGTGGCGCGCAGCCATGCCGTTCTTCATGAGGTGACCCTGGATTCGCCGGTACCGGCGACTCCCCTCCCCGCCGGGCCGGCTGTCGATCTCATCCTGGCGGCTGCCTTGACGGCTGAATCCATTTCCGTCCCTTTGGCATCACGTCTTCTCGGCATTTCGGAACCGGACGCCCTGGCCGCCGCCGAGCAACTGGTGGAGTCCGGTTGGTTGCGCGAGACGCGCAAGGGCTTCCATTGTGCTCGCCCGGTCTCCGCGGCAGACGTCGGCGAGGCTCGAATGGGCTACGTGGCTGGCCGCCTGGCGAGGGCCATGGAGGAGTTGGGTGGACCGTCCGCCGTAATCGGCAACCTCCACCTGGCGGCCGGCGACGCCGGACAAGCCTTCTCACGCCTGGCGGAGGCGGCATTCGACGCCCAGGCGCATCAAGCGGGGGGCGAGGCGTTTCACCTCGCCTCGGCGGCCCTCGAGGCGGCGGCCGAAGCCGGGGTCGACGATCGCCAGATGCTGGGCCAGTTGCATCTGGTATGCGCTCGGTTCCTGCGCACCGCCGGCCGATCGGTGTGGGCCGCCGAGCATCTAGACGAGGCGATCGCCATGCTGGAAGGGGTGGCGCGGATCGATGCTCTCGGGTTCGCCGCCGCGGTAGCCGACGATCGTCAGCACCCCCAAGAGGCGGAGAGGATCCTGGCGGCCGCCGAGTGGGAAGCAGTTCGCCAGGGGGAGACGGGAAAGCTGGCTTCCCTCTCCAGCCTGCGGGCCCGGTCGCTCCACCGGATCGGGTTCACGACCGAGGCCGATGCCATGATCGCCAAGGCCGACGAGCTGTTGAAAGTCGACTCCACGAAGGCCCAACGTTTCAACGCCGCCGTGAACGAGGCGTGGATCCACTTCGATCGCGGAGAGGTCGCTCGTGCCGAGACCGAATTCGCCCGACTTGCCGAGGAAGCGGCCGAGTTGGAGGGTGCCGCTTCAGTTGCCGACAAGCGGGCTTGGTTGGCGCGGGCGCAGTTCGGAACGGGCCGACCCCAAGAGGCGATCGAGGGCATCGCCACTGTCGAGGCCCTCGCCGAAGAAGCGGAAACGGAGGGCCCGCTGTTCTTGGCGGGTCTGGCGAACACCGAGGGAGCCCTCGCATTCGGTCGCTACGAGGAGGCACTGGCGTCGGCCGACCGGGTGCTTGATCTCGTCGAAAGGCAGTTGCCAGCGTGGGAGAACGTGGCGCGGTTGCAGAGGGCGCAGGGCCTCCTCGGCCTGGGTCGGGTAGACGAGGCGGCGACCGAGGCAGCCAAAGCTGAGGCTGCCACGCCGCCGGGCGCAGATGGTTGGCGCTGGCGGCTTCGTGCCCGCGCCCTCCAGTTGGAGATCGATGCCGCCGCCGGTCGACCGTGGGCCAAGAAGGAGGCGGAGGATCTGGCCGACAAGATGCTCCAGGCGCACCTCTTCGGGTGGGCCGGGGAGCTGATGAGCGCCACTGCCGAGCATGCCAAACACAAGGCCATCGCTCAAGAGGCGATGGCGCTGGCGCTCAAGATCGGCAATCCCATGCTGGCCGCCCGGGCGGCCTCGGCGGGCCGGCTGTGGCGGGAGGAGGTGGCGGCCCCGGTGATCCGGGCCGTGCGGGCGGTGGGTCGCCGGCTTCCCGACGGTTGGGAGGAGCGATGGGAGTCTCTCAAGCCGGTTCAGGAGGCCCTGGCCGCCCCGGAGCCGACCGGAGACGATGAGGAGGCCAACACCGAGGCACTCGACCATGCCTTGCGTCGGGCGGGATTGGCCGGCGCCGAGGTCATCCTCAGCCCGGCCCAGCGCCGAAGCCGGGGCTTGACCCGACGTCGACCCGCTTATCGTCCCTGGCAGATCGCCGCTGCCGCCTTCGGGGTCGTCGCCCTGGCGGGGGCGACTTCGGTCGGGGTGGCCCAGCTACGACCCGAACCCACCCCCGCAACGGTGACCGTTCGCGTGACTTCTCCCACCACCGTGCCTCCGCCTCCGACCCTGGAGCAGACGGTATTGGCTGTTCCCGACGGGGTCGAGTTCTTCTCGGGAGTCGCCGAGTACCGGGGCGGGCCGGAACGGACAGGCTTCTCGGAGGCAACGGGAGTGAGGAGGGCCGGGGGCCATTACTGGTTCCAGGAGACCGCCGGTCCCATCGAGGCCGCCCCGATTGCCTATGGTCGCAACGTTCTGGTGGGTAGCACGGACGGCACCTTCTATGCCTTCGACCAGACCTCAGGTGACATCCGATGGACTGTGCCCAACCTGGGCCGGATCTCCACGGCACCCGCTCTGGGCCGGGCAAGCGTCGGGGAGGGGGAGGTGGTCTTCGTCGTCGTCGCCACCGATGACGGGGTGGTGTGGGCCCGGGACGCCGTCGCCGAGTCGGCTGCGGTGGCATGGCAGACCCGGATCGGATCCAGGGTCAGGTCGTCCCCGGTTGTCGCCAACGAGGCCGTGTTGGTCGCCAGCGAGGATGGCTTCGTCCACGCCCTCGGGTTGAGCAACGGCGATGAGGTGTGGAGGTACCCCAGCGAGGGCGAGCCTGGCCTGGGGGCGATCACCGCCGACCTCACCTACCACGACGGGGTGCTCTACGTCGGGACGCAGGAAGGGGTCATGCACCTCGTCGATGTCGCCACCGGCACTGAAGTGTGCCGGACGGGGCCCCTGGGGGCGGCCGTGAGTGCCAACCCGGTGATATCGACCGACATCGTGTACGTCCCGACAGCCGGCTCTCAGATATTCACGTTTCCGGTAGGCGCGTGTGAGGGATTCGTGCCCAATCGTTCGCCGGTCTACGGCTCGGAGACCCCGGTGAACCTCGCCCCCGCCATCGTCGGGGAGGTCTGGTATCTGCCCAATCGTCGCTTCCTCTACGCCCGGGATCTCGCCGACAACACAGTTGTAGTAAGCGAGGGCACCGAGCGGCCCTTCGATGTGTGGCCGGTCACCATGGTCACCATGGACTCGCCGATTTCGACCCCCCCAGTGGTGGCGAACGACACCGTCTACTTCGGGACCGAGAACGGCCTCGTTGTTGCGGTCGACGCCCAGACGGGCGAGCAGTTGTGGGAGTGGCAGACGGGCAACTTCGTCAGGGGTGCCCCGGCCGTCGTCGATGGGGTCGTGTTCATCGTCAGCGGCGACGGCACGATCTACGCCGTGGGCGGGGAGTAGCCGGCCTCGACGAGGGACTTCAACCGACGCAGGTTGCCCCGCCAGATCCACCACAGAAGCGGTCGGGCGAGCCAGCCGGCGACCGGTCCGCCCCACCGCAGCGGGAACGAGAGGTTCTCTCGCCAAGTGAGCCGGGTTTCCCCCGCCACCGGTGTGAGCTCGAACCTGCCGACCCCGGTGACGGTGCCGGTGTGTTTCACGGCGATCAGCCGACGCTCGATCCACTCGGTGACTTCGAGCATGTCGACGGTTCGCAGTGGACCGATCCGGGTCACGACTGTGAGACGAGTACCGACACCGGCTGTTGTGGCGGCGGCGAACTCGATCGACTCGGCATCGGCCATCCATTGGTCGTGGGAGGCGAGATCAGAGATCGCTGTCCAGACGGCGTCGATCGGAGATTGGATGAGGACGGAGATGACTATCACGGCCGCCAGGCTATTGCCGGCGGACGGTGTTGTTTTCGGTGTGGTTCTTGGTGTGGGTTCGGGTGTGGTGGGGGCGACAAAGGAGTCGCATCTTGTCTACGTCGGTGTAGCCGTTGTCGGTCCAGGCGGGGTCGTGGTGGGCGTCGCACCAGGCGGGGGGCCGGTCGCATCCGGGCCAGGTGCATCCGCCATCTCTGACGGCGAGGGCGCGGAGCTGGGCCGGGGTGGCGGTGCGGACCGACCGTCCCATGGCCAGGGGTACTGATTCGGTGTTGACGATCATCCAGGAGACTTCGGCGTCGCAGAGGATGCGGCGGGCGGTCTCGGGCGTGATGGTGCCGACGTGGCCCAACTCGCAGCGCCGGCCGACTCCTCCGTCAAGGGTGTCGACGTCGACGATGAGGGAGACGTGGGGTCGGTGCCCTCCGATGACTCCGGGGTGGTTGTTCAAGGATTGTCGGCAAATGTGGCCGAGCGCCTCGGCTCGCCGGAGCGGCGCCGGGCGATCGTCGGAGGAGTCACGGGCCTGGGGGGCCATGGCGGCGTCGAGGGCGGTGAGGACGTCTTCGCCCAGTTCGCGGTCCAAGAGACCGTCGATGCGGACCATTCCCCCCAGGGTGGGTGAGGCGTGTAGATAGGCAGAATCGCGTTGTCGTTGGGCGGTCTGTTCGCCCGGGTGACGTCGGCGCAGTTCCGACCAGTAGTCGATGGCTCTACGCACATCCTCTAGCGAAAGCTCGTCGGCGAAACCCAGCAGCATTTCCTCGTGCTGGCGGTACTGGTCGGGGTGGCCGGTCGCCGCCCGGGCCAGGATCCGAACCCGGGAGCACGATAGGTCTCCTGAGGCAAGCCGCCGAGCCAACTCGTGATGCTCATTCAACGTGTTTCCCAAGGAGACGACGCGTCGGGCGCTGCCGTGGTCGGTGTCGGTCACGGCAGCCAACCACGAAGTGATGTTCAAGAACCCCTCGATGCCGAAGTCGCCCCGCACCGCAACCTGATGGGTCCGGGCGGCCAGCTGCTGGGTCAGCACCCCGATCGCCGCCGAGATCTCGACCACATCAGTACGCAACTCGTCATAGGTGCGACCGGAGGGCTCGTCGTGGACCAACTCCTCGAGAGCCGATCTCAAACCGCCCATCTCCGACCTCCCAACACTTCAGGCTCTGACCCGGCGCCTTTACCCGGGTGGTGGGGTGCCCGGGTGGTGGGGAAGTACTCATCACCATAACGAACATACGTTCGATTGTCAGCCCGCCTCTCGGACCCGATACGCCCGCTCTCCCGACACTCTGCGACAATTAAGAATGATGTTGTATCTCGATCATGCCGCCACCACGCCGATGCGCCCCGGGGTCGTCGAGGCGATGGCGCCGTATCTGGAGGACCGGTTCGGCAATCCCTCAGGAGTGCATGGGGTGTCGCGTGAGGCCAAGAACGCCTTGGAAGACGCGAGGGAGCGGGTGGCGGATGCTCTCTCATGCCGGCCGCTGGAGGTTGTATTCACCGGAGGCGGCACCGAGTCGGACAACCTGGCCGTCAAGGGCGCCGCCTTGCCAGGAGGTCGGCGCGGGGGTGTACTGACGATCGCCACCGAGCATGAGGCGGTCCTCGAGTCAGCCAGGTTTCTGGAGCGCCTCGAGTGTCCGGTGACGATCGTGGGCGTGGATCAACTCGGGCGCATCGACATCGACGAGATTGCCGGCTCCGTCGATGACGCCACGGCGGTCGTGTCGGTGATGTGGGCCAACAACGAGACGGGCGTGATCCATCCGGTCGAAGAGATCGCCGCCGCCGTTCGGGAGGCGAATCCCAACATCGTGGTCCACAGCGATGCCGTCCAGGCGGTGGTGTCGGAGCAACTGACGGCCGAGGCGGTGGATCTGCTGACCGTCGCCGGCCACAAGGTCGGCGGGCCCAAAGGGGTCGGGGTGCTGGTAGTCAAGGAAGGTGTGGCCCTGGAGCCGGTCGTCCACGGCGGCGGCCAGGAGTTGGGTCGCCGATCGGGGACCCACAATGTCGCCGGGGCGGTGGGAATGGCCATGGCGCTCGAGTTGGCGGTCGCCGATCGGAAGCGCTTGC
>Ga0299914_10002938_pt1 | contig 11901 bp, 7 predicted proteins | sample RVTome_10_FD_201361 | JGI IMG/M metagenome (GOLD analysis project Ga0299914, IMG submission 201361) | Soil microbial communities from uranium-contaminated site in the Upper Colorado River Basin, Wyoming, United States - RVT153D57 (version 2) ... | reverse complement strand
CCGCGCGGCAAGGGAGAGCGGCGACGGGCCACTGTGCTCTTCTCCGACCTCTCCGGCTACACGGCGATGAGCGAGGCGCTCGATCCCGAGGAGGTCGACTCGGCCATGGCGGCGATCAAGGCCGACGCAGGGAGGATCGTCGAGCGTCACGGGGGCATCGTCAACCAGTTCATCGGCGACGAGGTCGTCGCCGTTTTCGGCATCCCGGTGACGCACGACGACGACCCCGTGCGGGCGGTGCGGGCGGCCGTCGAGCTGCACGAGGCGGTCCGCGCGCGCTGCCCGACGCTGGAGGCGCGTCTCGGGCGGCCGGTCCGTTTCCACACCGGGATCAACACGGGCCTGGTCGTCGCGCACCGGGCCGGGGACGCGAGCGGCCGGTTCGTGCTCACCGGGGACGCGGTCAACACGGGGGCGCGCCTGCGGGGGGAGGCCGGGAAGGACGAGATCCTGCTCGGCCCCGAGACCGAGCGGCTGACGAGGGACTTCTTCCTCACCGAGGCCTGCAGCCCGCTGCGGCTCAAGGGGAAGAGCCGGACGCTGGCTCCTCATCGGGTCGTGGGAGCGAGGGACGTCGCCACCCGCTTCGAGGCCGCCGCGGAGCGGGGCCTCACCCGCTACGAGGGCCGCGCCGACGAGCTCGGGACGCTTCGCGGCTGCCTGGAGCGGGCGCTCGGCGGGCAGGGCCAGCTGGTGACCGTCTCCGGAGAGCCGGGAGTGGGCAAAAGCCGGCTCCTCTTCGAGTTTCGCCGTGGCCTCGACCCGGCAGGCGTGCGCGTCCTACAGGGCCGCTGCCAGTCGTTCGGAAGCGACGTCTCGTACCTGCCGTTCGTCGAGGTTCTGGAGGCCGCGCTCGAGCCGGACGAGGAAGGCGGCGACGAGCAGCGGCTCGAGCGCCTCGTGGCGGCTGTGGATGCGGTCGACCCGGGGCTCGAGCGCTACCTCCCGTACTACCTCCAGCTCCTCTCCATCCCCAGCGACCGGTATCGCCTTCCGCCCCGGTTCATGGGCGAGGAGAAGCGCAGGGCCTTCGAGGAGGCGCTGGTCGCCCTGCTGACGCTCCTGAGCCGCGAGCGACCGCTCGTCCTCATGCTCGAGGACTGGCACTGGGCGGACGAGGCGTCCGACTCGACGCTGACCTATCTGGCCGGGGCGATCGCCGGCTCTCCGCTGCTCGTGACGGTGAGTCACCGGCCCGGCTACGGAGAGGCCTGGGGAGCCCGCGGCCACCACACCTCGCTCGCGCTGAAGCCGCTCGAGGCGGAGGCCACGGAGGGGATGGTCGCGTCCTGCCTCGGCGCGGCCGGGCTGCCCGACGGCCTCGGGCGGCTCGTCCACGAGCGCACCTACGGCAACCCGCTCTTCGTCGAGGAGGTCTGCAGAGCGCTCCTCGAGGACGGGACCGTTCGGGTCGAGGGCGGGGCGGCGGTGCTGACGAAGCCTCTCGAGGGCCTCGTCCTGCCGGAGACCGTGCAGGCCGTGATCCGCAGCCGCCTCGACCGGCTTGACCCGCAGCTCCAGGAGACGCTGGGCCTCGCCTCGGTGATCGGACGGGAGTTCGAGCGGGCGGTCCTCGCGCGGATCCATCCCGACGGAGGCCGGCTCGACGCGTCCCTGTCGGCGCTCCTCGCGCAGGACCTCGTCCACCAGGTCCGACTGGTGCCCGAGGTCGAGTACGCGTTCAAGCACGTGCTGACCCAGGTCGTCGCCTACGAGACCCTCCTGCTGGGCCGGCGACGCAAGCTTCACCGCCGTGTGGGCGGCGCGATCGAGGAGCTCCACGCTGGAAAGCTGCCGCAGCTCGCGGAGGCGCTGGCCCACCATTTCGACCTCGGCGAGGTCTGGGACAAGGCGGCGACCTACCGGATCCGGGCCGGCGTGAAGGCGCACAACCACCACGTCCTGAGCTCGGCGCTCGAGCACTTCGAGCGGGCCGAGGAGATCCTCGCCGCGCACGCTCCCGAGATCGGCTGGCGCGACCGCTACGACCTGTCGTTCGCGAAGGGCTCAACGCTCGGCGACCGCGGGGCGTGGCCCGCCGCCTACCGGGAGATCTCGGCCGCCGAGGCCCTCGCCGACGAGCACGGCGACCGCGACCTCCAGGTGCAGACGATGCTCGCCCGGGCCAACGCGGCGTTCTGGGCCCATCTCTTCGACGACTCGCTCGCCATCTCCGAGCGGGTCGAGGCGATGGTGGGCGACGATCCGGCGAGGCGCATGGGGGTCACGTCGACCCAGGCGATCTCGAACTTCATGTGCGAGCGTCTCGAGAGGACGCTCGAGAAGGAGCGCGAGCTGGCCGAGCTCTTTCGGCAGGTTCCCGACGCGCCGCAGTCGAGCCGGGCCGCCTTCGTGCTCGGCGTCTTCCACCGGTGGCGCGGCGACAGCCGCACGGCGGCCGAGTACCTCGACCTGGCGGTGCGGCGCGACCGGGAGACGGCGAGCGCCGGCGTGTACCTCCAGTCGCTCATGCACTACTGCCTCGCCATCGGGGAGCTGGGCCGCTACCAGGAGGCCGTCGACCTGCTCCTGGAGGGCCGCGCGTACGGCGTGCGCGCGGACTCCCTCTACGGAGTGCTGAAGATCGACAACACGCTCGGCTGGGCCTTCCAGGAGATCTGCAACTACGAGGAGGCGGTCGTCCACAACGAGGCGTCCCTGCTCGCCACGAGCGCGACGAAGGGCTCCGACACCTCGACGCTCTCCGAGCTGGACTCGTTCGGCCGGCTGAACCTCGGCGACCTCTACCAGTCGCTGGGCGACGTCGACCGCGCCCGGGAGCACTTCGAGACGACGTACGAGAACGTCGGCAAGACGGACTACTTCCTCGCCCGCACGCGCTGGGAGGCCCGCTGCCTGCTAGGGCTCGGGGAGGTTTCCCTGGCAGTGGGCGAGGTCGGCCGGGCGGAGGGCTTCCTGGCCGAACTCGACGCCCACCGCTTCACGGAGCGCTTCCCGTTCAAGAAGCACCGCGTGCGCGCGCTGCGGCTCCAGGCGGGCGTCGTCGCGGAGCACGGCGAGCACGCGGAGGCCGCCCGCCTCCTCGGAGAGGCCCTCGCGACCGCGCGTGCGGTGGGGAACCCGCCGCAGCTCTGGAGGACCCAGCTCGCCCTCGCCGGGGTCTCTGAGCGCAGCGGGCGGCGGGAGGACGCCCGCGCCTCCTACCGGGCGGCCGGCGACACGATCCTCGGGGTCGCGGACGGGCTCCGCGATCCCCTCAGGGACGTCTTCCTGGCGTCCGCGCCGATCCGCGAGGCCCTGGCGAAGGCCGAGGGGCGGTAGACTTGCGCGTCCGGGGGCCTGCGCGCGGAGGGCCCGGGAAGGCGCCGAGGGCGCATAGCTCAGCGGGAGAGCGCCCGCTTCACACGCGGGAGGTCGCTGGTTCGATCCCAGCTGCGCCCATCGCCTCGTACCATGCTCGGCGTGCGGATGTGGACACTCGTCCTCGTTGCCGCCGCGATCCTCGTGGGAGGGTGCGGGACGCAGGAGCTCGAGGACGAGCTCAGCGTCCAGGGCGCGGGCGGCCCGCTGCCCGTCGTGGTCGAGGGCGGCGGCGAGCCGATCCCGGTGGCGCAGGAGCAGGTCCCCCGGCGCTGCGACGTCCGCGAGGAGCGGCTCGGGACGTCCCGAGCCGCCTACGCGGCGCGCGCCCGGGGCGCCGTGGCGGCCTTCCGTCGGCCCGGCGGCCCGAGGATGCGGGTCTTCCAGAGGACGAACGTGAACGGCGTCCGTACCGTCTTCGGCGTCCTCGCGGCCGTGCGCGACCGGGATTGCCGCGTCACCTCGTACCGCGTGCAGCTCCCGATCCGGCCGAACGGCGCGACCGGGTACGTCCCGGCCGACCGGGTCCGGCTCTTCCGGGTGCGGACGCGGATCGAGATCGATCTCTCCGAGCGCCGCGTCGACTTCTTCCGCAACGGGCGCAGGGTCCTCCGCGTGCCGGCGGCGATCGGCAAGAACGGAACTCCGACGCCGGTCGGCCGCTACTACGTCAACCAGCGCCTGCTCGCGCCCGACCCGTCCGGGCCGTTCGGCCCCGGGGCGATCGGGATCAGCGCCTTCTCGCCCGTCCTCACCGGCTGGACGCAGGGCGGGCCCATCGCCATCCACGGGACGAACAACCCCTCCTCCATCGGGGCGGCAGCGTCGTACGGCTGCCTGCGCATCGAGAACCGCCACGCGCGGCGGATGCTCTACGCGAACCCGGAAGGCACGCCGGTCGTCATCCGGGCCTAGCGCCCGCGCGCCGGCGGACTCCGTTGACTGCCTCCCCGTCGGGGTGGTTGAATCGCCGGGACTCAGGGGGGAGGGAGGAGCGTCATGCCCACCTATGTGAGCCTGCTCGACTGGACGGACAAGGGAGTCGTCAACTTCAAGGACACGGTGGATCGGTACGAGGCCGCCCGGGAGGCGGCCGCGGCCAAGGGCGTCATCTTCAAGGACGTCTACTGGACCGTCGGCCAGCACGACCTGGTCAGCGTGGTCGAAGCGCCCGACGACGAGACCGCGACGGCGTTCCTCCTTTCGCTCGCCGCCCAGGGCAACCTCAGGTCGACGACGCTTCGCGCCTTCAGCGCCGACGAGATGCGCGCCGTGATCGCGAAGAGCGGCTGATCCGGCTCAGCGCAGCACGAACCGCAGCCGCGAGCGGTTGTTCGCCGGATTCGGGTCGGGCGTCGCCGACCGGACCCGCGCGTCGTTCACCACCGACTTGGGCGAGCTGTTCAGCCAGGTGTAGACGCGCAGCAGCTTGACCTTCTGCGACTTGATCGTGCCCAGCGGGCACCGGAGGAAGTCGGTGGTCGGGTTGAACGTGCAGCCGGAGGCCCCCGTGAGGCGGTTGAACCAGACGTGCCTCGGCAGGGTGGCTGTGAGGACGACCGACCGGGCCTTCGCAGGCCCGTTGTTCTTGACGCGCAGGAAGAACGAGAGCACCGTGCCGCTTCCTCGCCGGGCCCAGCTCTTCAGCCCGAGGTCGGCGCCCGCCCGCGTGTAGCGGGCCGTGTACGTGCCCGAGCTCGAGGCGGTGACGTTGTGGACGCGCGCCCCGCCGTCCGACCACGAGCGGAAGGCGTAGCGCACGCCGCCGACGGTCTGCGCCGCCGGCGCCGCCAGCGTGTGCACCGAGTCCTCGATGACCGTCTCCGTGAACGGCGCCGGGCCCGAGGCGCTGTCGAGCGTGAGCTCGATCCCGGGAACGGTCGCCGCCAGCGTGACGGCGACCGTGCGCGGCTGGAGGAGCACGCTCGCCGTGTCCTGCAGGCCGCCGGAGTCGGTGACGGTCAGGCGCACCTCGAGGTGCGACGGGTACTCGTGGTCGGGAGCGACGAACGCGCCGCTGGCCACGCCGGTCTTGACCTCGACCGGGTGGGTGTGGCAGTTCGAGGGGCAGTGGTGCATGAGGAGCTCCCACGAGTACGCCGAGGCGGGCAGCGGCCCGTCCTGGGCGTCGACCGCCGTGCCGCCGAACGGGAGCGACTGGCCGACCGCCCACGTCGTCAGCGAGGTCGGGGCGGTGATCGCCGCGGCCGGCGCCGTGTTCCCGACGGAGATGAGCACCGTCACCTCGTCCCAGAGCCCCGCCGGGTCGGTGACGCGGAGCTTCACGGTGACCGTGCCGACCTGGGTGTAGGTCCGCTGCGGCGTCGCCGAGGTCGAGTCGTCGAGGGCGCCGTCGCCGTCGAGGTCCCAGGCGTAGGAGAGCGCGCGGGATTCCGGATCGGACGAGCTCCTGCCGTCGAACTGCACGGCGAGCGGTGCGAGGCCGCTCGTGGTGCTCGCCTGGATGCGCGCCGTCGGCGGCTGGTTGCCGGCCGAGTAGCTGATCCGGCGGATCGCCCCCGGCGTCTTGCCGCCACCCTCGACCGGGTCGCCGCCGAAGTCGGCGTAGAAGAGGTCGCCGCCCGGCCCGATCTCGAGGCCGACCGGGTTGGTCGCCGGCGCGACGAACGTGATCACGTCGTTCGGGTTCGGCAGCCCGCTCCCGCCGGCGCGCATGGCCCAGATGCAGTCGCGCGAGTAGTCGGCGAAGAAGAGCGCGCCGTCGTAGGCGGCCGGGTAGGGGCCGCCCTCGTAGAAGGCGAGGCCCGAGAGCGACGTGCTCCCCGACGGGCAGCTCTCTCCCGGCACGACCTTGTCCGCGTGCGCGTAGGAGTAGTACGGCGCGTGCACCGCCGAGGGCCCGGCGGCGTACAGGTTCTCGCAGATGGTCATGTGGAGCCGCTCCCAGGCCGGGGGCGGGAGCGGGCCCTCGATGCACGGCCAGCCGCCGTTTTCGACCGTGCCGAGGACGTTGGTGATCCGGTCGATCTCGTCGAACTTGCCGAAGCCGACGTCCCCGATCCAGAGCTCGCTCGTGCCCGGCCTGAACGTCGTCCGGAAGGGGTTGCGGAGCCCGTACGCCACGATCCGCCTCGCATTGGGGTCGGGGTTCGAGAAGAGCGGGTTCGTCGGGAGCGCCGCGCCGGTGGCGGGGTTCACGCGGATGATCGTCCCGTCGAGCCCGACCGGGTCTCCGGACGTGCGCAGGTCCTGCGAGCGCAGGCTGCCGCCCTCGGCGGAGGGGGCCGTCTGCGTGCCGCCGACGCCGGTGGGCGGGTCGCCGCACGGGTTCTTCGGGCTCCCCGCCTGGCCGTAGTCGGTGAAGCCGAACGCGGCGCCGTCGCCGGCCGAGGCGTAGAGCGCGCCGTCCGGCCCGAACTGGATCTGCCCGACCGAGTGGCTGGGGAACTGCTGGCACCAGTCGGTGATCAGCACGGTCTCGTTCCCGGCGGCGTTCAGCCGCGAGAGCCGCGCCGAGGCGACGCAGCCGGCCGTGTTGGGCCCGGGCGGCGTCGGGCAGGCGTCGTTCCAGCGCGGCGCGGCGCCGCCCAGCATGGCATCGCGGGTGTAGAGGACGGAGACGGACGGGTCGGCCGGGAAGGTCGGCGAGAGCGCCATCCCCAGGAGGCCGCGGTCCCAGTAGTCGTAGACCTGCGTCCGCAGGTCGGCGTAGGTGCTCGGCGTCGGGTCGGCGAGGCTGTCGAAGACCTTGATGAGCCCGCTCTTCTCCGCCACGAACACGCGCCCGTCCGGCGAGAAGCGGACGACCATGGGCTGGACGAGGCCCGTGATCGCGACCGACTCGTGGAAGCCGGGCGGCAGCGTCGGCTCAGCCGACGCCACGCCTGGAGCGAGCAGGCACGCGAGAGCCGCTGTGAGGACGAAGCGCCGCACGGGACTTCACCTGGCGGAGACAGTTGTACGCCACCTTCACGGCGGCGACAAGTCCAGACTTTTCAGCGAGGAGCTAGCCCGTGCGCTCGGCCCGCCAGCCCGCCCGGCGGTGGAAGCGCTCGACCTCGAAGAGGACGGCGACGCCCGCGACGGCGCCCAGCGCGGCTCCCGCCGCCTGGGCCTCGGGCGCATCCACCGCTGCGAGTCCTCCCCAGGCGACCAGGTAGCTCCAGCCTGCGATCGCGGCCGAGTAGACGAGGGCGAGCCCGAGACCGTGGGAGACCGGAAGGAAGCCGAGCAGCTGCACGTTGATCCCGGGCCGCTCTGTGTAGAGGCCGCCGTAGCTCTGCGTGCCGAGGGAGGAGGGCAGCTGGAGCTGGCGCTCGAGCTCGGCGGCGCGGCGGATGAGCGTCCCGGAGATCTGGGCGTTGCGGAGCTCGTAGACGAAGATGCCGAGCGTGGCGAGGAGCCCGAGGATGCCGACGCCGAGGAGCTCGGCCGCCGGGCGCGGGCGGCCGATGATCGCCACCGCGACGCCGGTGACAGTCGGCACGAAGGCCAGGAGCCGGAAGTGGACGTCGATCAGCGTCCGCAGGTACTGCGTCGTCTGCTCGTAGTCGAGCCTGAGACGGTCGTCGGCGTCGAGCGGCATGGTCGCGAGTATGCCGGTCGCGCCGGATCCGCGTCAGCGCGGCGGGCCCTCGTAGGGCCGCCGCCAGAGCCGGTAGGCGAGCAGGAGCGCGACGGCTCCGAGCACGAGCGGAACGAGGAAGAAGGGAACGAGGTCGCCTCCCCCGGCCGTGACGAGCGCCACGGCGCCGAGCATTCCGAGGACGGCAAAGAGCCCGGCGCCCAGGGCGGCGGCGTACAGGTACGGCCGGTCGGCCGGGCGCCGGCCCTCGGGGGAGGAGGCGTGGGGACGTGCCTCGGCGGGCAGGTCGGCCGTCCGGAGCGCGGTCGCCTCGGCCGACTCCTCGCCGGCCGCCGGCTCGACGGCGAGGTCGGGGTCGAGCCGCGGGACGCCCTCGAGCTGAGCCGCCGAGAGCCGCAGCCTGACGGCCAGGGCGGCGTGATCCACGCCTTCGACCTGGGCCCACGGAATCGCGCGCCGGTCGTGCGTGAAGGGCGGCGAGCCACGGTCCACGACGACGAGCACGTCTCCGGCATGGCGGAGGAGAGACGTGACCTTCCCGGCCGGGTCCCCCTCGGCCGTGTAGGCGACGTAGTCCTCGAGCCCTTCGGCGCCCCGGCCGCCGGGGGGCTGTTCGTATGTCCACCGTGCATCGGGCATGGCAGGCGGGTACCCGCCGCACGTAATCGCAAACGGTCTCATTGTGGGGGAGACGACGATTCCGAAGCCGAGGCCAACGCCGCGTCGAGGGGCGCCTGCTCGACCAGCCGGGACCGGCCTCCTCCGGGCCTTGACACAGACCGGCTGACTGTCAGACAATCGGACAGTCACTGCCGGGCTCTGAACGGGGGAGGTTCAGCATGGCTGAGGAAGAGGTGTTCGACGGCAGCATCTCGCGACGAGATCTGCTGAAGGGCGCAGCGGTAGGAGCTGCGTTCGCCGCCGGCGGCGGTAGTCTCTACGCCGCCGAGCGGGCCGCCGCGAGCGGCCAGGGGTTGAGGCAGGGGCCCGACCCCTGCGACGGGTCGAGAGACCTGTTCATCCACAACGGGAAGTTCGTCGACCACCGCGGGGTCGTCGCGAAGCAGATCTCCGTCAAGGACGGGGTCATCGCCGCCGTGGGGAAGGCCAAGGATCTCAGCTCGTGCACGCGCAACATCAACCTGCGCGGACGCACGGTGATCCCGGGGCTCCTCGACTCCCACGCGCACTTCACGCGGACGGGCACGAACCCGGGGTACGAGACGAGGTGGATCGAGACCGTCTTCTCGATCGCCGAGCTCCAGCAGGCGGTCTCCGACCGGACGGCCACCGTTCCGCCGGGCGGGTTCATCACGTGCGCAGGCGGCTGGAACCAGAACCAGCTCGCCGAGGCGCGGCTGCCGACGCTGGCGGAGCTCGACGCCGCCGCGCCCGCCCATCCGGTCTACCTGAGCGGGCGCACGAACACGCTGGGAGCCGCGTTCTTCGCCGGCTTCGGTATCACGACCGACCCGGTGACCGGCCAGGTCTCCAGCACGGGCGGCGCGACGACCGCGCTCCGCTCGATCCAGACCTTCGAGGACAAGGTGCGCGGAACGGCCGACGCGATCGCGTTCGCGGCCGCGACCGGCCTCACCTCGATCCACGACACGAGCAACCTGACCGTCCAGCCCGACGACTACGCGGTCATGAACACGCTCTACCAGCGGAGCGGCCGCAGCCTGGACGTGCGGATGCGCCACTACCGCTACTTCGGAAACACGGCCACGATCGACCAGCTCACGACCTACATGGACCCGATCTACCGCGAGGCCGGGGACGAGACCTACCGGATCAACGGGGTCGGCGAGCAGATCGGGAGCGCGGCGAACTACCTCGAGCATCTGCGCGCCGTCGCGCGCGCCGGCTGGCGGGACCAGCAGCACACGCTCTCGGCCGCCGACCACCCCCACCACTTCGAGGTGATGATCCAGGTCGGCACCGAGTTCGACATCAGCGACCTCCGCTGGTCGCTCGCACACATCCCGTTGGCGACCGAGGAGCAGATCAACGGGCTGAAGGCGGTCGGCGCCGGCGTCACGATGCAGGACTGGCTGTACCTGAGCGGCAACCCGGGCCCGCCGTGGCGGATGGTCGTCGACAGCGGGATTCCCGCCGGTGCCGGCACCGACTCGACGAACGTCGCACCGCTCAACCCGTGGCTCGCGCTCTTCTACATGACGACCGGGAGGAACAACGCCGGCGTCGAGACGAACGCGGGGCGGACGATCAACCGGCTCGAGGCGCTGAAGATGTACACCGTCGGAAGCGCCTGGTTCTCGGAGGAGGAGAACGAGCTCGGGTCGTTCGAGGTCGGGAAGAAGTGCGACCTCGCCGTCCTGAGCGACGACTACCTCACCATGCCGGATGAGAAGCTCCGCAAGGTCAGGTCGCTGCTCACGCTCCAGGGAGGGAGGGTCGTCCACGCCGCGGCCCCGTTCGCCTAGGAGCGGATGGATCCGTCGACGGAGCTCACCGCCCCTAGCGGCTCGATCCGCAAGAATCACAGGGTGGCGGTCGAGCCGGAGCTTCGTCGATGGGACGCGCTGTTCGCAGCGCGCACGCACGCTGGCGCGGGCGAGGGTCTCCTCGAGATCCTCGCCCTCGCCGGCGCGCAGGACGTGATCTCGTTCGCGGGCGGCTTCCCGGACCCGGCCACGTTCCCCGGCGCGGTCGTCGCGGAGATCCTGCGCGAGCTCGCCGAAAGCGGCGACCCGTCGCCGTTCCAGTACGCGCCGACCGACGGGCTGCCCGGGCCGCGGGACTACGTCGCCGGCCGGCTGGAGGCCGACGGGCGGCGTCCGGGCGACGGGGAGCTGATGCTGACGAGCGGCTCCATCGAGGCGCTCGAGCTGCTCGGCAAGGCCCTCGTCGACAGGGGCGACCGCGTCGTGGTCGAGGCACCGACCTACCTCGGCGCGATCATGGCCTTCCAGAGCTTCGAGGGCGAGGTCGCGTCGGTGCCGCTCGACGCCGACGGGCTCCGGGTCGACGCGCTCGAGCGGCTGCTCGCCTCGGGGCCGGCGCCGAAGTTCCTGTACACGATCCCGGACTTCCAGAACCCGGAGGGCGTCACGCTCTCGCAGGAGCGGCGCGAGGCGCTCGTGGAGCTGGCCCGGCGCCACGGGCTGCTCGTGATCGAGGACGTCGCCTACCGCGAGCTCCACTTCGGCGGCGAGCGGCCCGCCTCGCTCTACTCGCTCGCCCCGGACGTCGTCCTCCAGATCGGGACCTTCTCGAAGACCTTCTTCCCGGGCGTCCGGCTCGGCTGGGCGGCGGGCCCGGCCGACCTGGTCGCCAAGCTCGTCTGGGGCAAGCAGCTGACCGACCAGTGCGCCGGCGCCCTCGGCCAGCGGCTCCTGGAGGAGTACGGGCGCCGCGGCCAGCTCGACGAGCAGCTCGCGCGCTCGCGCGAGATCTACCGCGGGCGCCGGGACGAGGCGCTGGCCGCTCTCGAAACCCACCTCGGCGGCCGTGCGACGTGGACCGTGCCCGAGGGCGGCTTCTTCACCTGGGTCGAGCTCGCGGAGGGAGACGCACGGACGGTCGCCGCCCGCGCGCTCGAGGCCGGCGTTGCCGTCGTCCCGGGCGTGCCGTTCTTCGTCGCCGGCGGCGGCGAGCGGAGCCTCCGCCTCTCCTTCAGCCAGCTCGCGTTCGAGAACATCGAGCCCGGCATCGCCCGCCTGGGCCAGGCCCTCCCGTAGCGGTCGGTCAGGGCAGCGTCCGCGCCAGGATCACCGCCCGGTCGGTCCAGGACTCGAGCGCGAGCTCTCGCAGCGGGACGAAGCCGAGTGCGCGGTAGAAGGCGCGCGTGTCGGCGTAGGTGTCGGTCTCCCGCTCCTCGGGCTCGGACTCGGCGAGGGTGAGGACGCAGAGCAGCCGAGCGCCGTCGCGCGCCGAGCTCGGCCGCGGCCCGCTCGACGAGCTGGCGGCCGAGGCCGCGCCTGCGCCGGTCCGCCCGAACGGCCATCCAGGTGATCTCGGCGCTCGCCGCCTCCTGGCGCCGCAGCGTGAGGAAGCCGACGAACTCGCCA
>Ga0299914_10002937_pt1 | contig 11902 bp, 10 predicted proteins | sample RVTome_10_FD_201361 | JGI IMG/M metagenome (GOLD analysis project Ga0299914, IMG submission 201361) | Soil microbial communities from uranium-contaminated site in the Upper Colorado River Basin, Wyoming, United States - RVT153D57 (version 2) ... | reverse complement strand
CAACGTCCCGGCCGACAGTGACATCCAGGACGTCGCCGGGCTCGAGGGCCGCAAGCTCGGCATCACGGCCAAGGGCGGCGGCGAGGAGCCGATGGTGAACTCGGTGATCGCCGAGAACGACCTCGACGTCGAGATCATCCCGCTCGGCGAGGTCGGCCCGGCAGTCGTGAGGGCGATCCAGAACGGAACCGTCGACGCGTTCGCGGGCGGGATCACCGACATCACGACGCTCGAGGCCGGCGACATCGAGTTCCGCGACATCACGCCCGAGGACTACGACCCGATGCCGGGCGACTGCCTCATCTCCACTCAGTCGGCGCTCGCCGACGAGGGGACCCAGGACGTCGCGGCCAAGATGATCCGCGCCTGGATGAAGGGCGCCTTCTTCGCGATCGCCGACCAGGAGGCGGCGGTCGACATCGCGTGCAACTCGATCCCGCAGGAGTGCGAGGACCGCGAGGGCTTCACGGCCCCCTTCGCGGCGAAGATCGTCGACATCATCCAGCCGGTCGACACATCGCTACCGCCGACGGCGCTCGACCCGGCGGGGTGGGAGCAGACGGCCGATGTCCTGCTCACCAGCGGCGCGCTCGAGGACGAGGTCGACATCGACACGCTGATCGCGAGCCCCGAGGTGAAGGCGGTGACCGACCGTGCCTACGAGGACGTCGACGCCATCCGAGAGGCGGCCGAGGAAGACGCGGCGAACTACCAGCCGCAGAGCTAGCGCCAGGTGACGGCGACGGAACGCGGCTACGTCGGGGGCTCCGTCCCGCGCGTCGAGGACGAGCCCCTGCTGACCGGGAGGGGCTCGTTCGTCGACGACGTGAGCCGTCCCGGCCAGCTGTACGCACGCGTCGTGCGCAGCGCCGTCGCACACGGGCGGCTGCTCGGGGTCGACGCCCGTGCCGTGCGGGGGCGCCCCGGCGTCGTGGCCGTCGTCACCGGCCAGGACGTCCCCGACGTTCGCATCCCGATCCGCGTGGCCCCGACACCCGCCGCCGAGCGGGCGCTCCAAGCTCCGCTCGCCCGCGACCGCGTCCGCTACGTCGGCGAGCCGGTGGCCGTGGTCGTCGCGACGGATCAGTACCTCGCCGAGGATGCCGCGGACGACGTCACGGTGGACGTCGAGCCGCTGCCCGCGGTCGTCGACGTGGGCGAGGCGGTCGCCGACGGCGCGACGGCGCTGCACGACCGCGTCCCGGACAACGTCGTCGACGTCGCCCGCGTGCGCAGCGGCGACGACGTCGCGGAGCTGATCGCGTCGGCGGCGGTCGTCGAGCGCGGCGTGCTGTCCGTCCAGCGCCACACGGCGATCCCGCTCGAGGCGCGAGGGCTCGTCGCCGAGCCGGGCGGCGGCCGCGCTCTCACCGTCTGGGGCCCGGCGAAGGTCAAGCACTTCAACCGCGCGATCCTCGCCTCGATGATCGGGCTCGACGCGGGCGACATCCGCTTCCTCGAGCCGAACGTCGGCGGCGGCTTCGGCCCGCGCGGCGAGTTCTACCCCGAGGACTTCCTGATCCCATGGCTGGCACTGCGGCTCGGCCGCCCCGTCAAGTGGATCGAGGACCGGCGCGAGCACTTCGTCGCCACGAACCACTCACGCGAGCAGCGCTGCGAGATCGAGATGGCCGCCGACGCGGACGGCCGGCTCGTCGCGTTCCGGGCGGTGGCCCACGTCGCGCTGGGGGCGTACACGCGGACCCATGGCATGGTGCTCGCCAAGAACACGCTCAGCCACCTGTCGGGCCCGTACTGCTGGCGGGGGTTCGAGGCGGAAGCGTTCGGCGTGCTGCTCAACAAGACGCCGGCCGGCACTTACAGGGGCCCCGGCCAGTATGAGCCGGCGTTCGTCCGCGAGCGGATGGTCGACCGGATCGCCGCGCGCCTCAGCCTCGACCCGGCGGAGATGCGCCGGCGCAACCTCGTCCCCGTCGAGTCGATGCCCTACACCGTCGCGATGGGGACGTCGGAGCCGGACGTCGTCTACGACACCGGCGACTTCCCGTACCTGTTCGGGCGCCTGCTCGACGAGGCTCGCTACGACGACCTGCGCGCGCGGATCGCGGCGCGCCGCGAGGCCGGCGAGACCGTCGGCCTCGGCGTTGCAGCGTTCGTCGAGGCGGGCGCGATCGGCGGCGAGGAGTGGGCGCGGATCGAGGCGCGCGGCGACGGCCGCTTCGTCGTGCACACCGGCATCGCCTCGGTCGGTCAGGGGATCGCCACCACGCTCTCGCAGATCGCCGCGGACGCGCTCGCCGTCCCGATCGAGGCGATCGAGGTGAGCCACGCCGACACCGACGCCGTCCCGGAGGGCCGCGGGGCGTTCTCGAGCCGCAGCATCGTGTTCGGCGGCAGCGCGGTGCTCGGCGCCGCCGAGGACCTGCTGCGAAACGCGCGCGCCGCCGCGGCGGCCGCGCTCGGCATCGACCCCGAGGCCGTGGAGCTGAAGGACGGAGTCGCGCGCGAGCGGTCGCGGCCGGAGCGGGCGGTGCCGCTCGGCGCCGTCCGCTGCGAGGGACGCCATCACTTCCGCAAGAGCGAGCGGAGCTGGTCCATGGGGGCCGCGCTCGCGGTGGCGTCGATCGACCCGGCCACCGCGGCCGCGACCGTCGAGCGCTGCATCGTGGCGTGCGACGTCGGCCGCGCGATCAATCCGCAGATCGTGCACGCGCAGATCGTCGGGGCCGCCGCCCAGGGCATCGCGGGCGCGCTGTTCGAGGAGCTGCGCCATGACGCCGACGGGCAGCCGCTCACGACCTCGTTCATGGACTACCTGATGCCGACGGCCGCCGAGATCCCGGAGATCGTCCCGGTCGTGCTCGAGCTCGAGCAGCACCGCAAGGAGTCGGCCAACCCGCTGGGCGCGAAGGGTGCCGGCGAGGCGGGGATCGTGGGCATCGGCGCGGCGGTGGCGGGCGCGGTCGCCGACGCGCTGAGGGATCCCGCGGCGGTCAGCGATCTGCCCGCGCGTCCCGACCGGATAGGCGCCGCCTATGGCGGCCGGCGGGACTTCGTCTTTGACCGCCCGGCCGGCTCGACCTAGCGTGCCCGGGAGGGTAGATCACGCGATCAGCGGAGGATGAGATGCCGTACCGACCCCTCGATGCCCGGGGATGCCCGCATGGCGGCGGGGATTTCCCTTTCGATCCGGGCCAGGCCGTTGACAATCGTTCGCGACAGACGGAATAGTCCGGCCATGGCGAACTCGACGGGTGTCGAAGCCGAGCAGGATGCCGTGAGCGCCGCGCGGACCGGATCGTCGCCTGCCATCGAGATCAAGGATCTCGGCAAGATCTACCAGACCCGCCACGGCGCCGTCGAGGCCGTGCGAAGCGCCACGTTCTCCGTCGACCGCGGCGAGTTCGTCTCGCTCGTCGGCCCGAGCGGCTGCGGCAAGTCGACGATCCTCCACATCGTCGCCGGCCTGCTCGAGTTCGAGGGCGGCGAGGTGAGGATGGCGGGCAAGCCGGCGAACGCCGGCCGCCGCGACGTCGGCATCATGCTGCAGCGCCCGGTCCTGTTCCCGTGGCGGACGGTGACGCAGAACGTGCTCCTGCCGACGCGGGTCTTCAAGATCGACCGTCGCGGCGAGCAGCGCGAGGCCGTGCGCAGGCGCGCCGCCGAGCTCATCAAGCTCGTCGGCCTCGAGGGCTTCGAGGAGAAGTACCCGTGGGAGCTCTCCGGCGGCATGCAGCAGCGCGCGAGCCTTGCGCGCCTGCTCGTGTTCGAGCCCGAGATCCTGCTCATGGACGAGCCGTTCGCCGCGCTCGACGAGTTCACGCGCGAGCGCCTCAACAGCGAGCTCGCGCGCCTTCACGAGCAGCTCGGCCGCACGGTGCTCTACGTGACGCACAACATCCAGGAGGCGGTCTTCCTCTCCGACCGCGTGGTCGTCATGAAGCCGCGGCCCGGCGAAGTGCTCGAGATCGTCGACATCCCGCTCGAGCGGCCGCGCCGGATCGAGATGGTGGCCGAGACCGAGACGGCGGCTCTGGTGGCGCGCATCCGCCGGAAGCTGGGCTTCGAGCAGGAAGAGGCGACGCATGGCGACGGCTAGCGACACCCCGAAGATCGCCGAGACCGGCGTACCCGGTCCCGCCGCCGGCCGCCGGCCGCCGGCCGTGCCCGGCGAGCGCGGGAAGGTCACGAGGTACCTCTGGCCGGCGTTGACGCTCGTGTTCCTGATCGGCCTCTGGGAGGTCCTCAGCCGGACCGGGGTCTTCAACGAGATCATCGTCCCGCCGGCGAGCGACGTGTTCGTCGCGCTGGTCAACCTGGCCGGCGAGGACTACTTCTGGGAAGCGACGTGGGTCACGGTCAAGGAGACCCTGGTCGGCTTCGTGCTCGGCGTGGTCGGGGCCTGGATCCTCGGCACGCTGATCGGCATGGTGCGCTTCTTCAGGCTGACGCTGTACCCGCTCGTGATCGCGTTCCAGATCACGCCGAGGATCGCGCTTGCGCCGCTGTTCCTCACGTGGTTCGGCTTCGGCATCACGTCGAAGATCGTGCTCGCCGCGACGATCTGCTTCTTCCCGGTCCTGATCGCCGTCGTGGTGAGCCTCGACACCGTCGACAAGGACGGCCGCTCGCTGATGCGCTCGTTCGGCGCCTCGCGCTGGGTGGAGTACCGGATGCTGGCGCTGCCGGCGTCGCTGCCGGTCGTGTTCGCGGGCATCAAGACCGCGGTGACGCTGGCGCTGATCGGCGCGATCGTCGCCGAGTTCGTCGGTGCCTCTGAGGGCATGGGCGTCCTCATCAAGACCTTCAACTTCCAGCTCCAGGTCGCCGAGGGCTTCGCCGTGATCATCGCGCTTGCCATCGTCGGGCTCGTGCTCTACGGGATCACGGAGCTGATCGAGAACAAGCTCGTGTTCTGGCGGGGGCACTGACAGCCACCAAGGGGAAGGTCGGATGGACAAGGGACGAATTCGGTACGCACTGTGCCTTGCCGGGCTGCTCGCGGCGGTGGTCGCCGTGGGCTGCGGCGACGACGAGGACGAGGGCGGCGGCAGCGCCGGCGGCGGCGAGCAGGCGGAGATCCAGGACGTTCAGATGATCATCCCGTTCCCGCCCTCGATCGCGCTGCTCGGCCTCCTCATGGCCCAGGAGCAGAACTACTTCGAGGACGAGGGCATCAGGCTCGAGACCTCGGTCGCCGAGGAGGGCTCGGGCCAGGTCAACCAGCTCATGATCGCCGGCCAGGAGAAGTTCGGGCGCAGCGGTCCCGACCTGACGATGATCGCCAACGCCGAGGGCCACGACCTGCGCATGATCGCGACGTTCGCGCGCGGGATCTTCACGATCGAGGCTCCCGTCGGCTCGGGCGTGGACTCGATCGAGGACCTCAAGGGCAAGGCGCTCGGCGTGACCGACCTCGCCGGCGGCGAGATCGGCCTCGTGAACCAGGCGCTCGCCGAGGCCGGCCTGGAGCCCGACGAGGACGTCGAGCTCAAGGTCGTCGGCCCGGGCGGGCCGGCGGCGTTCCGCGCGCTCGAGACGGGCGAGATCGCGGCCTACGCCGGGGCGACGAACGACTTCGCGGCGATGGAGGCCAACGGGCTCTCGTCCGAGTCGATCGTGCCCGAGAGCCTCGTCGGGCTCCCGTCGAACGGGTTCGTCGTGATGCAGGAGACGCTCGACAACGAGGCCGACCGCGAGATCGCGATCAAGATCGTCCGCGCCTGGCTCAAGGGCGACCAGTTCGCGCGCCTGAACCCCGACGAGGCGTTCCAGATCGCCTGCGAGGCGGCGCCGGAGGACTGCAGCGACGAGGCGACCGCGCGGGCCTACTTCGACCGGTCGGTCGAGGTCGCCACGCCGCCCGAGGGCGTGCGGCCGGGCGAGAACGCGCCGATCGACGCGTTCGGGACGATCCAGAACGCGCTCGTCGAGGGTGGCGATATGAAGCAGGAGGTCAACCTCGAGGAGGTCTTCCCGACCACGTACGTCGACGAGTTCAACGAGGGGTTGGAGGAGGAGCCGCGCTGACGGTCATCGACGCACACAGCCACTTCCTGTCGCCGGGATCGATGGATCTCCTGCGGCGGGGGGACTATCCGCTCGCGCACATCGAGGAGCGCAACGGGTCCGGCCCGTGGGTCGTCTGCAAGCAGGGGCTCGAGTATCCGCTCACGCCCCTGTTCTACGACGTCGAGCACAAGCTGCGCTGGATGGACGAGCGCGGCATCGACGTCGCGCTCACCTCGATCGCGGCGCCGTTGTTCTTCTACGAGCTCGAGCCCGAGCAGCACGTGCTCGACGTCTCGCGCGAGATCAACGACGCCGCCGCCGAGCTGGCGAAGGCGTCGGGCGGGCGGATCCACGGCGTGGCGACGGTGCCCATGGTGGCGCCCGAGCTGGCGGCCTCGGAGCTCCGCCGCGCCTGCGGCGAGCTCGGGCTCAAGGGCGTCGAGATCGGCACGAGCATCGCCGACAAGCAGCTCGACGACCCGTCGCTCGAGCCGTTCTACGCCGCAGCTGAGGAGGTCGGCGCGCCGCTCTTCCTGCACCCCTACACGTTCATGCTCGGGCTCCAGTCGCACCCCGGCTTCGAGCGCTACTTCCTGCTGAACACGATCGGCAACCCGATGGAGACGCACCTCGCCGCGGCGCGCCTGACGCTTGGCGGGGTGTTCGACCGCCACCCGCGGCTCGTCGTCCACCTCTCGCACGGCGGCGGCGGCCTGCCGTTCCAGCTCGCGCGGCTCGACGGCACGTACGCGAAGCGCTCGTACGTGCGCGAGACCGCGAGCAGGCCGCCGTCCGGTTACCTCTCGAACTTGCTCTTCGACACGGTCCTCTACGACCCGGCGCCGATCGAGTTCCTGCTGCAGACCTTCGGTCCCGACCGCGTGATCTTCGGCACCGACCATCCGTTCGACATCGCCGACCTGTCCGGGCTCGAGGTGGCGAAGCGGCTGGGCGACGACGTCGCGGAGAAGGTCCTGGGCGGGAACGCCGCGCGCGCCTACGGGCTTTGACCGAGCCGCAAGAGCTCGTCCCCGGACGGTTCGAGGTCGACGACGACGGCACGGCGTGGCTGTCGGCGAGCCGCTGCACGGCCTGCGGGCGCGTGGCGTTCCCGCCGCGGCTGGCGTGCCCGCGCTGCCGGACGCGGACGATGGCGCCGCAGCGCGTCGGCCGGACGGCGACGCTCTACGGCTTCACGGTCTGCCACACCGCTCCGAGCGGCTGGCGGGCGCCGTACCTGCAGGCCTACGTCGAGCTGCCGGAGGGCATCCGCGTGTTCACGCTCGTGAGCGACGACGTCGTGCCGGCCACCGACGCGCTCGCCGTCGGCGAGCCGATGGAGCTCGTGGTCGAGCCCGTCCATCCCGGGGCCGCGATCGTCACGTACAAGTACCGTCCGGCCGGCGAGCGCGCCGATGCGTGACGTCGCGATCGTTGGGGTCGGGATGCACCCGTTCGGCAAGCATCCGGACAAGTCGCTCGAGCAGCTCGGCGCAGATGCCGTCTGGGCCGCCGTCGACGACGCCGGGCTCGATCCGCGCCGCATCGAGTGCGCGTACGTCGGCAACTCGCTCGCCGGGCTCCTCAGCGGCCAGGAGGGCGTGCGCGGCCAGGTGATCCTGCAGGCGGCGGGCTTCGACGAGCTGCCGGTGATCAACGTCGAGAACGCCTGCGCGAGCGCGACCACGGCGCTGCGCGGGGCCTGGCTCGAGGTGGCCTCGGGCGCCTGCGACGTGGCGCTCGCGCTCGGCGTCGAGAAGATGTTCGTCGGCGACACCGCGCGCTCGCTCGCGGCGCTCGCCGGCGACTCCGAGCTCGAGCTGGCGCGGATGGGCATGCAGTTCAGCGCGACCTACGCCGCCCACCCGAAGTACGACCTGCGCGGCAAGATGCGCGACTACGGCTGGACGGCCGAGGACCTCGCCGAGGTCGTCGTCAAGAACAGCCGCCACGGCTCGCTGAACCCCTACGCGCACCACCGCCGGGCACTGACCGCCGCGGAGGTGCTCGGGTCGCCGATGATCAGCGACCCGCTGACGCTCTACATGTGCTCGTCGATCGGCGACGGGTCGGCGGCCGCGATCGTCTGCGCCGCCAAGGTCGCGGCCGAGCTCAGCGAGCGGGCGCCGGTGACGATCGCCGCCTGCGCGCTGCGCTCGGGCCGCGTCTTCACGAGCGGCGACGAGGGCCACAGCACGCTGCGCGAGATGGCGGCGGACTTCTACGAGCGCACGGGCATCGGACCCGACGACGTCGACGTCGCCGAGGTGCACGACGCGATGGCGCCGGTGGAGCTGCTCGTCTACGAGGGCCTGGGCCTGTGCGGCCCGGGCGAGGGCCCCGAGCTGCTGCGCTCCGGCGCGACCGCGATCGGCGGCTCGACGCCGGTCAACCCGAGCGGCGGGCTGACCTCGCGCGGGCATCCCGTCGGCGCCACCGGGCTCGGCCAGGTCGCCGAGCTCGTCTGGCAGCTGCGCGGCGAGGCGGGGCCGCGCCAGGCCAAGGAGCGCCCGCTCGTCGGCCTCGCCCACAACCAGGGCGGCCTGCTCGCCGGGATGGACTCGGCGGCCTACGCGCTCACGCTGCTCAAGCGCTGACCGGCGCGGCGGCCGGATCGACGCAGAGCCGCGCGACGTCCTCCATCGCCACGAACCGCACGCCGTCGTGTGACTCCATGTGCTTGATGATCTGCTCGAGCCCCCAGGCGCGGTGCGGGACGCCGGTGATCTTCGGGTGCATGCAGTACTGCATGACGCGCGGCTCGCGCTCGGACTCCTGGTAGAGCATGTTGAAGTGCGACGTCAGCACGTCGGTCACGTGCGACGGCGACGAGTAGGGGACGCCGCCCATCCCGACGTTCTTCGGGATCTGCATCAGGTTCAGCTTCCAGTCGTCGAGCCCGGCGGGGATCTCGACGATCCGCCGGCCGTCATTCTCGAGCAGGTACGGCAGGTCGTCGTTGTGGAAGTCGCTGTTGTAGAGGTAGCCGAGCTCGGTGAGGATCCGGATCGTGTTGGTCGTGGTCGTGTACTGAGGGCTGCGCCAGCCGACCGGGCGGCTGCCGAGCGCGTTCTCGACCGCGGTCGTGGCCGCCTCGATCTCGGCGCGCTCCTCGTCGGCGTCGAGCTTGAAGAGCGGGATGTGGCGGTAGCCGTGGACGGCCACCTCATGGCCGCGCGACGCGATCGCGTCGACCACCTCCGGGTACCACTCGGCGGTGATGCCGGTGACCGGGAACGTCCCGCGCACGCCGTGGCGCTCGAGGATGTCGAGCAGCCGGTGGACGCCGCGGCGGGTGTCGTACTGGCGCTCGGTGAGGTCGCAGAAGTTGATCCTGCCCTCGGTCCAGTAGCAGCTTGTGAGCTGGTAGCTCGGGACCGCGGCGTCGACGTCCCCCTGGGTGTCGAACGTCAGCATCACCATCATGCGGACGCCGTCCGGCCAGTTGTCGAACAGCTTCGAGGGCAGCTCGCGCCCGAACGTGGCCTCCCACTGATCGCGGTGCCAGAACTCGGGCTGGAGGTCGGGGTTGGCCGGTTCGAGCATCGTGGGCCTCATCTCTTCTCGTACGACACGGTGGCGCGCAGCGCGGGGATCAGCTCGGCTCCGTAGCGCTGCAGGCGCTCGAGCCGGCCTCCCGGCAGCAGGGCGAAGCTGATGCGGTCGATCCCGAGGTCGAGCAGCGGCCGGATCTTCTCGACGCAGTGGTCGAGGTCGCCGGCCACGCCGATCCAGTCGACGAACTCGTGGCTCACGGACGGCCCGTCGGCGCGGCGCGAGAGGTGGCTGCCGAAGTCGTGCGCCGCCGCCGCGACGCGGAACTCCTCCTGCCACGGCCGCAGCGCGTCGGGCAGCTCCTTCCAGCGGTTGAACCAGCGCGCCTGGCTCACCGCCCACGGCCGCACGTCGGCGATCGCCCGGTCGCGGTCCTCGGAGAGCGAGATCGTGAACCAGAGGTCGACGGTCACGTCGTCGAGCGTCCGGCCCGCCTCGGCGGCGCCGGCTGCGACGTGCTCGAGCTGCCAGCGCGTCAGCTCCGGGTTCGCGGCGCCCATCAGGATCACCCCGTCCGCGACCTCGCCGGCGAGCCGCAGCATGCGCGGCTGGCTGGCGGACAGCAGGATCGGGTACGTGGTGCCGCCGGTCAGGACCTCGACGCGGCGCCCGTCGCGCTCGATCGGCTCGCCCCGGCTCATCGCGCGGATGTCGAGGATCGCGCGGCGCAGCCCGTCGATCCGCGCGGCGCGCAGCCCGAGCGGGAAGACGGCCGCGTCGCCGGAGCCGATGCCGAGCTGCGCGCGCTCGCCGCTCACCTCCGCGAGCGCGGCCAGCGCGCTGGCCGTCACGGTCGGGTCGCGGGTCACGGGGTTGGTCACGCCCGGGCCGATCGTGATCGAGTGCGTGCGCTGCGCCGCCAGGGCGAGCGCGACGTAGACGTTCTTCGTGTAGAGCTGCGAGTCGGCCAGCCACGCGGCCTCGAAGCCCGCCTCCTCGGCCGCGTGGGCGAGATCGCCGAACCGTACGATCGGCTCGCGCGGGCTCAGCCCCATCATGAAGCCGAACCCGGTCACAGCCCGAGCACCCGCTCGGCGTTTCCGCCGAGGAGCAGGTCGATCTCCTCGCGCTCGAACGCGAGGCCGCCGAGGGGCTCGTCGGCCAGCCCCTGCAGCACGCGCACCCACTCGGCGTGCCGGACCTTGCGGACGGTGCGAAGAGCCGGCCAGTCGGTGCCGAACATCACGCGCTGCCTGCCGGCGGTCGAGATCAGCCCGCGCAGCTCCTGCGCGAAGCGGTCGGGGGAGCGGAGGTACTTCGCCTGCCAGTAGGCGATGTCGAGGAAGACGTTGTGGTGGTGCCAGGCGATGTCGGCCGCCTCCTGCCACCACGCCATGCCGGCGTGCGCGAGCACGAAGGTCAGCTCGGGGAAGTCGTTCGCCGGCTGGTCGCACAGGATCGGCATCGTGCAGTCGCTGCGCAGCGGCCCGATCTCCTGCCCGGTGTGGATGACGACCGGCAGGCCGAGCTCGGCGCAGCGCTCGTACACGCGGTAGCACGCGGGGTCGTTCGGGGACACGCCGGCGGGCGGCCAGATCTTCACGCCCGCGAGGCCCAGCTCGGCGTGGGCGCGCTCGATCAGCCGCCGGGCGTCGGGCCGGCGCGGATCGATCCCGCCGAAGAAGACGAGGCGGTCGGGGTGACGCGCGCAGGCGCCGGCGAACAGCTCGTAGCGGCGCTCCAGCGACACCGAGTCGCCGACCCCGGAGTAGAGGCCGAAGTCGAGCAGATAGACGACCGACCGGTCGATCCCCGCCTCGTCCATGTCGGCCACCAGCCGGTCGCCGTCGGGGTCGAACCAGTCTTCCTCGATGCGGCGGCGCACGTCGGCGGCGGGCCGCCCGGAGAGCCCGGCGCCGTACTCCGCCATCGCCTCGTACCAGTACGCCGGCGCCATCTCGGCGCTGTAAAGGTGGGCGTGCGCGTCGACGACTCGGGAACTCACAGGTTGCCTTCCTCCCGGCGGTTGAAGTACTCCTTGAGCGAACGGCCCTCGCGGGCGGCGTGCAGCCGCGCACGCGACTCCTGCGTCGCATGGCCGAACTCGTGCAGCGCGAAGTGGTGCTCGATCGCGTCACGCATGCCCATCAGGTCCTGCGTACGGTTGAGCGAGCGCTTCAGCAGCGCGAGCGTCACCGGTGGCATCTCGGCGACCCGCCGCGCGAGCGCGGCGGTCTCCTCGGCGAGCCGGGCGGCCGGCACGAGGTCGGTGACCATGCCGAGCTCGAGCGCGTCGGCGGCCGGGATCCGGTCGCCGGTGAACAGGTAGCGCTTCGCCCGTCGCACGCCGATGTCCCACGGCTGGACGAGCACCTCGAGCCCGACGCCGCCCATCTTCGGCAGCGGGTCGTAGAAGAACGCGTCGTCGGCGGCG
>Ga0299914_10002936_pt1 | contig 11902 bp, 10 predicted proteins | sample RVTome_10_FD_201361 | JGI IMG/M metagenome (GOLD analysis project Ga0299914, IMG submission 201361) | Soil microbial communities from uranium-contaminated site in the Upper Colorado River Basin, Wyoming, United States - RVT153D57 (version 2) ... | reverse complement strand
GCAGGCCGTCGATGTGCACGGTCCAGGCGAAGTAGGGCGAGGGACGGAACCGGTCGAGCTTGCGCCGCAGCAGCACGGCGTTGGTGCACAGGTACACGAAGCGCTTGCGAGCGATCAGCGCCTCGACCATCTCGACGATGTCCGGGTGCAGCAGCGGCTCGCCGCCGGCGATCGACACGATCGGCGCACCGCACTCCTCCACGGCGGCGACGGCGTCCTCCACCGACACCCGCTGGCGCAGGACCTCGGTGGGGTGCTGGATCTTCCCGCAGCCGGCACAGGCGAGGTTGCAGGCGAACAGCGGCTCCAGCTCGAGCACCAGCGGGAACTTGTCGCGGCGGGCCAGCTTCTGGCGCAGCAGGTACAGCCCCACCCGCGTGGTCTGTCGCAACGGAACCACTAGCGAACCTCCTCGGGCAGCGAGAAGCGGACGGTCTCGGCGGTGACCGCCCGGGTCTGGATGTCGAGCGCGCCCAGCCCGCCGAGGGCGGCGACGACCCGGTCGACGATCTCGGCCGGGGCCGACGCGCCGGCGGTGACCCCGACGGTGGCCGCACCGGCCAGCCATCGCAGGTCGATCTCCCGCTCGTCGTCTATGAGATGGGCCGGGCATCCGGCCCGCTCGGCGACCTCGACCAGGCGCCGGCTGTTCGACGAGTTCTGCGACCCCACGACCAGCAGCAGGTCGCAGTCGCCGGCGATCGCCCGCACGGCGTCCTGCCGGTTCTGGGTCGCGTAGCAGACGTCGTCGGCGGCGGGGCCGGCAAGGCCCGGGAAGCGGTCGCGCAGCACCGCGACCACGTCCGCCACGTCGTCGAGCGCCAGGGTGGTCTGTGTGACGTACGCGACGCGCCCGGGGTCGCGCACGGCGACGTGTGCGGCGTCCTCGGGCGTCGACACCAGCCGGATGTCGGCCGCCTCGCCGATGGTCCCCTCCACCTCGTCGTGGTCGGCGTGGCCAACCAGGACCACGCTGTAGTCGCGCTCGGCGAAGCGCCGCACCTCGCGGTGCACCTTGGCCACGAGCGGGCAGGTGGCGTCGATGACCGCCTGCCCGCGTTCCGCCGCCGCCGCCTCGACGGCGGGGGACACACCGTGGGCGGAGAACACAAGCCTGACACCCTCCGGCGCCTGGTCGACCTCCTCGACGAACACCGCGCCCCGGGACTCGAGGTCGGCGACGACGTGCCGGTTGTGGATGATCTGCCGGCGGACGTAGATCGGCGGGCCGTAACGGTCCAGCGCCCGCTCGACCACCTCGATGGCCCGCTCGACCCCGGCGCAGAACGAGCGCGGCTCGGGCAGCAGGACCGTGCGGGGCCCGGCGGCGGCGGCCCACGCCGCCAGCGCCCGGGCGGTGCGGCGCAGCGCCCGGTAGGCGCCGACGGTGGGAGGCTCCTCGGTGACGACTCGTACTACGGCCCGCGGCCGATCGGGCGCCGCTTCGACCAACCAGGCGCTCTCCGCGTCGTCGGCCGTCGTGACCGGGCCCTCGTGGATCCGCAGGCCGAACCGGGCGAGGGCGCTGGCGACCAGCGGTGCCGAGGCCAATGGCACGCCGCCGAACGGTCCCACCACCTCGGTGGCGACCACCACATCGCCGGACTCCAGGCCCGGCGGCGGCGGAGCCAGCCAGCCGGCGACTGCCATGGCCGGGGCGCCCCGGCAGCGAGCTGCGAGGTTGATCGCGGACCGTCGCGACCGCTCGGGCCCCACGCCGGTGACGATCGTCTCCAACTCCGGAGCGCCCCCCGCCACCGCCCGCGCCTCGGCGCGTCGGGGCGTCAGGACGATCCCCGGGCGAGCGGTCATGAGGGCACCTCATGACGGGCCGACCGAGCGACCGCCAGGGAGCCGGGCGGCGATGGGGTCCGGGGGCGCAGCCCCCGAGGGAACGGGTTCATGAGCGCACCGCCTCTCGGCGGTAGCGGCCGAGCGCCGTCAGCGGGAACGTGTGCCGGTAGAGGTGGTAGTTGATGTAGAAGTCGCCGGGGAAGCCGGTCCCGGTGAAGAGCTCCTCGTCCCAGGTGCCGTCCGGCGTCTGGGTATCGACCAGGAACGCGATGCCGCGGCGCACGGTCTCGCTGTCGCCGTGCCCCGCGGCCAGCAGCGCCAGCAGCGCCCACGCGGTCTGCGACGCCGTCGACGTGCCCCTGCCGACCGCCTGCGGATCGTCGTAGGAGCCCAGGTCCTCACCCCAGCCGCCGTCGTCGTTCTGGTGGCGTTCGAGCCACGTCACCGCCCGGGTGACGCCCGGGTCGCCGCGGCCGGCTCCCGCGGCCACGAGCGCGGGCACCGCCGCACCGGTTCCGTAGACGTGGTTGGCACCCCAGCGCCCGAACCACGAGCCACCGGGTTCTTGCTCGGCCCGCAGCCAGGCGATGGCCTCCCGAAGCCGGCCGGCGTCGGCGGCGGGCTCGTCGGCCAGCATCTCGATGGCGTGGGCGGTGACGTCGGCGGACGGCGGGTCGGTGACCTCGCCGAAGTCGCAGAACGGCAGCCCCGCGCACAGCCGGCTCGTGTTGTCGGCGTCGAACGCCGCCCAGCCCCCGCCCCGGCTCTGCATGCCCTCCACCCACCTGACGGCGCGCCCGATGGCCTGCCGGCGGCGGGTCGCGTCCAGGCCTGCGACCCGCCGCAGCGCCAGCACCACCTCGGCGGTGTCGTCCACGTCGGGGTAGTTGACGTTCGCGAACTCGAACGCCCAGCCACCCGGCGGGAGGCCGGGGCGGCGCACGGCCCAGTCCCCGGCGACGGTGACCTCCTGGTCCAGCAACCACTGGCCCGCCCGCACGAGCGCCGGATCGTCGGGCGCCACGCCGGCGTCGGCGAGGGCCACGACCGCCAGGGCGGTGTCCCACACCGGCGACTGGCACGCCTCCAGGCGGCGGCCCCGCCGGTCGTGGATGGTGAAGCGGTCGAGGCCCGCCAGGCCGGCGACCATGGCGGGATGATCGGGCGGGTAGCCCTGTGCGTGCAGGGCCAGCAGCGAGTACACCCATGGCGGCTGGATGCCGCCCCAGGAGCCGTCCGCCTCCTGGCGGCGGACGATCCACTGCTCCGCCAGCCGGAGGGCCAGCCGCCGCAGCAACACCTTGGGAGGAGCCCAGCCCGGCAGGCGCTCGTACCCCCTGAGCACCCGGTCCAGGCGCTCGAACCGCCGGGGCCACCCCGAACTTGCGGCGGCTGGAGCGGTCATGGCGTCGCCAACCGCCGCAAGTTCGCCGATGGAGAACGGCAGCGGGCGGACCAGGCGATGCGCCGCCACCACGGTGAGGGGGACGATGGTCTGCCGGGCCCAGCAGGCGAAGTCGTACACGTTGAGCGGGGCGCGGGCCGGCAGGAGGATCACCTCGGGCGGCAGCGCCGGAAGATCGTCCCACGACCACTGGCCCACGAGGGCGAGCCAGATGCGCGTGAAGACGCGCGTCCGCTCGATGCCGCCCGCGTCGAGGACGAACCGTCGGGCCTGCGCCAGGTGCGCGGCGTCCCGCGCGTCGCCGGCCAGCCGCAGCGCGAGGTAGGCCTCGACGGTGGTGGACAGGTCGCCGGGGCCCCCGTGGTACGTGGCCCAGGTGCCGTCGGCCCGCTGCTGGGAGCGGATCCAGTCGCCCGCCGCCCGTGCCGTCCCCTGGTCGAGGATGCCGAGGACGTGGCGCAGCAGGAGGTCCTCGGCGTCCATGGTGACGTTGGTCTCGAGCTCGCCCTTCCACCAGCCCTCGGGATCCTGGAGGCTCAGCAGGTGGTCGCGAGCCCGCTCGACCGCCCCGGTGACGGATGCCGCAGCGGGGGCGATCGCCGGCGCATCGATCGCCATCAGAACTCCCTGTCGACGACGAAGCGGGCCAGGTCGGCCAGTTCGGCGCACGTCGCCGCCGCCAACCCCGCACCCTCCAACGCCCGGCAGGCGGCATCGAGGTGCTCGCGGGCAAGCGCCTCGGTGGCCTGCCGGGCGCCGCAGGCCTCGACCAGCTCGGTGGCCTGGGACACGACGCCGGCGTCGAGCGGCCCGTTGAGCAGCAGCCGCCGCAGCTCGCCGGCGCGGCCCCGATCGTCGGCCCCCAGGGCGAAGACCACCGGGAGCGACTTCTTGCGGGTGGACAGGTCGTTGCCCCGGGGCTTGCCCGTCCGCTCGGGGTCGCCCCAGATGCCGAGGATGTCGTCGACGGCCTGGAAGGCGACGCCCAGGTGGGCGCCGTAGCTGCGCAGCGCAGCAACCACGGGGGCGGGCGCGCCCACCAGCACCGAGCCGATGGCGGCGGCACAGGACAGGAGGGCGCCGGTCTTGCCGGCCACCATGCCGAGGCACTCGTCGCTGGTGACGTCGGACCGGCCCTCGAAGGCTACGTCGTCGGCCTGGCCGCCGATCATGGCCGCCACTGCGTCGCTCAGCTCGGCGCTGGCGGCGGCCCCGGCCCGGCCGTGCTCGAGCAGGACCTGGTGGCCGAGCGTGAGCAGGGCGTCGCCGACCAGCACGGCGGGACCGACGCCGTAGAGCGCCCACACCGTGGGACGGTGGCGGCGCTCGCGGTCGCCGTCGATGACGTCGTCGTGGAGCAGCGAGAAGTTGTGGACGAGCTCCACGGCGACCGCACCGGGTACCCCCGCGGTCGCATCTCCGCCCGCGGCCTCGGCCGACAGCACGGCCAGCGCGGGGCGGACGCCCTTGCCGCCGGCCCGGGCGCTCGGCGCACCGTGCTCGTCGCACCAGCCCAGGTGGTAGGCGGCGATCCTGCCCAGCTCGGGATTGAGCCGCTCGACGGCGGCCACCATGGCGGGGTGAACGACGTCGCGGGCCCGCGCGAGCGCATCAGGGACGGACGTCATCGTGCTCATCGGCGTGCCTCCGGCCCGCCAATGAGCACATCGCCGCTTCGCGGCGATAGGGCACTGTGCTTATGGTTCGCTCGCTCACGCTCGCTCACACGGCGACCTCCTCATCGGCCGGCCGTGCCGGCAGCCGGCGCGTCTGCCCGGCGGCGAGGAGGGCATGGCGGGCGGCGGTGTTCCCGCTGCGGACCGCCCCCTCCATCGTCGCCGGCCAACCGGTGGCGCTCCACGCCCCCGCCAGCACCAGCCCGGGGACCGCGGTCGTGCTGGGCGGACGGGCGGACCGGGACCCGGGCACTCCCCTGAACGTGGCCGCCGGCTCGCGCGAGACGAGCGTGTCGACGACCCGGGCGGCGCGCGCCAGGGGGAACAACTCGGCCAGGCCGGCGACGACCGCCGCCTTGACCTCGTCGGCCGGCCGATCCATGTACGAGTCGGCCGCGGACAGCGACACCGCCAGGTACTGGCCCCGGTCGAGCCCGGCGCCGACGGTGCGGTCGAACACGAACTGGACGTCGGTGCCCACGCCGGCGACGAGCTCGAGGTCGGTGACCCGCCGGTCGTAGACGACGTGCACGTTCACGATCGGTGACACGCCGAGCCGCGCGCGCACCTCGCCCAGCCCGTGCAGGTCGGGCACCACGTCGGCCACGGCGGTGTGGGGAACGGCGACCACGACGGCGTCGGCGACGCGCTGGCTGTCGGCGACCCTGATGGTGAACCCGGCTCGCCCGTCCGGCGGCCGGTCGACGGCGGTGACGGGCGCACCCGTCAGGACCTCGACGCCCGCACGCTCGAGCGCACGCAGCCCGGCGTCGCCGTGCAGCTCCCCCAGCGGGACCGACGCCCAGCCGATGTCGGCGGCGGCGGCTTCGGTGAGCAGGCCGGTCTGGAACACCATGGCCGCCAGCGCCAGCGACGCTTCGGTCGCCGGCAGGTTCACGGTCGGGCGGCAGATCAGGTCCCACAGCGCCGCCTGCGCCGCTGGGGACTGGCGGTGGCGCGTTAGCCACTCGCCGAACGTCCACTGGTCGGTCTCCGCCGCATCGACGTCGACCCGGCGGAGCGCGAACGCCGCCGGACCGAGCCGCAGGCGATCACGGACGGGGAGGTGGCGGTACGTGAGCAGCGACCTGCCGAGGTGGGCGGGCGCCGGGAGCAGGCGGCTGCGGCGCAGCCGCACGGTCCGGCCGCCGGGCGCGACCACGGGGACGTCGAGGCGTGACTGCAGCCGCACCCGGTCGGCCACCCCGAGGCGCTCGAGGAACGCCCTGTACGCCGTGCAGCAGCGGAGGAACACGTGCTGGCCGTTGTCGAACCACAGGTCGTTGTGGCGGAACGACCACGTTGCCCCGCCCAGCCGCCGGCGCCGCTCGACGAGGGTCACCTCGGCACCGGCGTCGGCACACGCGAGCGCCGCGGCCATCCCGGCGAGTCCCCCGCCGACGACGCAGACGCGGGGCCGGCTCATCCTGGCGGGCCGGTCGATAGCGACAACAGGCTGCGGGCGGCGACGCCCACCTTCTGCCCGGTTGTGAGCGAGACGCGACCCCGCAGGACCGCGCCGGGGTCGCGCTCGATCTGGTCGAGCAGGCGACGATAGATGCCGGCCATGGCGGCCACGCAGGCTCGGGAGCGGTGGTCGAGGTGCGGGAGCAGGCCCAGCCCCCGCTCGTACCAGCCCCGGGCTCGTTCGGCCTCGAACGTGAGCAGCGCCGCCAGCCGATCGGCCGGTCCGGTCGCATCGGGCGCGCAGCCGAAGCGGGCCAGGTCGTCGGCCGGCAGGTAGACCCGGCCGAGCTGGTCACGGTCCTCGACCACGTCACGGAGGACGTTGGTGAGCTGGAGGGCCACGCCGAGGTCGTCGGCCAGCGGCGCCGTCGCCGACGGCCGATCGGTGCCGAAGACCGCGAGCGACAGCCGCCCGATCGATCCCGCCACCTGCCGGCAGTAGCCGATGAGGTCGTCGAACGTCGCCGTGCGCGCCAGGACGAGGTCGCGGCGGCAGCCCTCGAACAGGTCGGCGACGGCATCCGGAGGCAGCGGATAGCGGCGCACCACGTCCGCGAGGGCCACGAGCACCATGTCGCCCGGGACGGCGGCCACACCGTCGGCCATCGTGCGGGTCGCCCGGGCCTCCAGCTCGTCGAGCGCCCGGGCCCGAGCTTCGATCGGGCCGGGCTCGTCCACGATGTCGTCGACCCGGCGAGCCAGTGCGTACACCACCGCCATCGCCCGGCGCTTCGCCGGGGGCAGCAGGGCGATGCCGTAGGCGAAGTTCTTGGCCTCCCGGCGGGTGACCTCGGCGCACGCGGCGTACGCCCGGTCCAGATCGGGCCTCTCGCGGCCCTCGCGTCGAGGCCTTGCCGCCGGAGGCGCCAGAACCCGTAGCGCGTGGCGCAGTGTCCGGGCCTGGCTGGGTCGGACCGGGCGGGCCAGCACGTCGTAGTTGGCGGCCTCGATCGCGTCCGCCGCCGCCAGGCCCCCGGCGACGTATCCGGCCACCGCCAGCCGACACCAGCCCCGCAGCGACCGGGTCAGCGGGATCCCCGCGGCCAGCAGCTCCCGTGCCCGGGCCAGCTCGAAGGCGACGACGGAGCGCAGCGCGGCCGAGGCCTCCGGCGCGATCAGGTCTGCATCGACGACGCCGAAGCGCTGCAGGTCGTCGGCGGGGAGGTAGACGCGGCCACCGGCGGCGTCCTCCCCCACGTCCTGGAGGTGCTCGACGACCTGCAGCCCGCCGCACACACGGTCCGACAGTGCCTCGCGCTCGGGCGTCAGGGCGCCGGCGATCGCCAGCACGGCCGCGCCGATGGGGTTGGCCGACAACCGGCAGTAGTCGAGCAACTGGTCCCACGTGGCCTGGCGCACGATCGCCTGGTCGCGCCGGTTGGCGGCGATGAGGTCGAAGAACGGGGCCGCGGTCATGTCGGTGGCGGCGATCGCCCGGCTCAACCGGGCGGTGACCGGATGGCTGGGCCGACCGTCGAGCGCCGCCCGCAGGTCGCCCTCCAGCCAGTCGAGGGCGGCGGAGCGATCGCCGCGATGCTCGTCGCCGAGGTCGTCGGTCAGGCGAGCGAAGGCGTAGACGGCGAGCAGCTGCTCGCGGGCTTCCCGGGGGACGAGCCGGGTGACGACGGGGAAGTTCTCGCGGTCAGCCTGGGCGAGGAGCCGGGCCTCCGGCGGGAGGGCGGGCCGGGGTACGGCGCCCCCCGGTTGGATCGCGACCGCGATGTCGCCCATGCGCCGACAACTCCCCGCTTTCGTACAAGAATATGACCCTATGGTCAGAGACGTTGTACGTACCATATAGCGCGCATTGTGTCGCTCACGTCATCCTCACCAACGTTGCTGCGCTTCCCGCTCTTGGCGCCTGCGGCACCGGGCCGCTCGGGCCGCGGCTGCGCTTTCGCGCAGCCTCAGGGCGCATGGGCCCCCGGGTACGCAAGCCCTTCCGGATCACCCGGTGCCGAGGACGGCGCGCATGGTCTCCCGCGCCAACTGCACGATGAGCGCGACGGCACGCTCGCGTGGCGTCCCCGGTCCCGCGAGGACCGGGCCGACGCCGTCGACGAAGCAGGTGAGCGCCGCATCCGCCAGCTCTCGGTGGCCCGGCTGGCCGCGCAGGCTGCCCGCCGTCAGCTCCAGCAGGAGCATGAAGCCGGGCGTCGCCGCCATCACCAGCGTCACCATCGCCGCCGACGGCTCCAGCTGTCCGCCGGCCCGGTCGGCCGCGGCCCGTACGTCCCCGACCACACCGGCGACGACCGACTCGACCGCAGCCGCGAACAGCGCCTCCTTGGACTCGAAGTGCCGGTAGACGCTGCCCTTGGCCGTTCCTGCCCGCGCCGCCACGTCGCTGACGGCAACATCGCCGTAGCCGCGGGCCGCGAACAGGTCGACGGCAGCCGCCACGATGCGCTCCCGGGCGGCGTCGGGCACCTCGGAGCGGCCGGTCAGCGCCGCCTCCCAGGTGTCGGCGTGGAACGCCTCCGCGTCGCCGCTGGCCAACAGCTCGGGCAGGACCTCGCGGATCGTGGGCAGCGGCAACCGCCGCCGGTCCCGCAGCAGCCGGATCAGCCGGAGCGCCTGGACGTGGCGCTCGCTGTAGCGGAAGCGATTGGCGCCGACGCGCTCCGGCGGGGGCAGGAGCCCGGCGTTGCGATAGTGGTGGATGGTCGTGGCCGGGATCCCGGTCCGCTCGACCAACTCGGCAATCGTGTAGCGGCCGGCCCCCGTCATGCGGCTACCTTCCCCAGCGCGGCGGTGGGACGCTGGGACGACCGAGGAGGCACCGCAGCATGAGGACCGTGGTGGTCACCGATTCGAGCGGCCGGCCGTCGCGGCCCGCGGGGAACGAGGCGGCGATGGTCGTGGTGCCCATCACCATCCTGCTCGCCGACCGTCAGGTTCCCGACGACCAGATCGATCCGCTGGTCGTGGACGAGACCCTGGCCCGGGGCGAGCCGATCAAGACCCGGGCCCCCGGCGTGATCGACTACCTCGACGCCGTCGAGAGCACGGATGCCCAGGCCGCGGTGATCCTCACGCCGGCCGCCGAGCTGACCGCCATGTGGCGCCACGCGTGCCACGTCCCGTGGCTCGCAGACAGGCCGGTCGCGGTCGTGGACACGCGTACGGCGGCGTCGGGCCAGGCACTGGTGGCCGAGGTGGCATCCGAGGCGGCCCGGGACGGCAACCGGTCGCTCGCGGACGTGGTGGCCGCGGCGCAGGGGGCCGCCGCACGCGCCCGCGTCATCGGGGCGGTCGGTACGGCCGAGCCACTGGTGGCCGCGGGCATGGTCGAGATCGAACGTGGACGCGGGCGACCGACTGTCTTCGAGGCGCGGCAGGGGACGATCGAACCGCTGCGGGTGCTGGACGGCGAGGACCCGGTGACGGCGCTCGCCGACCTCTACGGCCGGCAGCGGGGCGCCGGTGACCCGGTCGCGTTCACGGGCGCCGGCGCCGGGCGGGGCGGGCAGGCCATGGCCGAGCGCCTCGCCGAGCTGGTGGGCTCGGACCGCCCGCCGGAGGTGTGCAGCGCGGCGATGACCGTCTACACCGGCCGGGGAGTGATCGGCATCGCCTGGCTCGACCGGGCCTGACGCGTTCACGCCGGCAACCTACGCGGCCCGAGCCCGGGATGGCGGCATCCGGGGCGACGCTCGTGTGCCACGCCGCGGCACGGAGCGTCACGCGTGGCGGGCATGGAGACCACGAGCCGACGTGCGGAGAACGCCCAGGTCAGACCCCTACGGGCGGCCCCACCACCCGGCCTGGTACCACAACCTGCGGTCGCAACCCCGGGCCACTGTCACGGTCGACGGCACGACGCGCCAGGTGCAAGCCCACGAGCTGACCGGACAGGAGCGCGACCGGTGCTTCGAGCATGCGGTCCGGATGCACCCGGGGTTCGCCATCTATCGCACGCGTGCCGCCAACCGGCGCATCCCGGTGATGCGGCTCGACCCGGTTTGAGCGACCCGCAGCTCAGCCCGTCGGCAGCCCCAGCACCTTCGCGGCGTTGTGCCGCAGGAACTTGGGCCACACCTCGTCCTTGAACTGCACCCCGGGCAGCTCGCCCATGATGCGCTCGAGCGACAGCCCCATCGGGAAGTAGCCGGCGTAGATGATCTTGTCGGCCCCCCGGGTGTTGGCGTAGTCGATGATGGCCTTGGGGTAGTACCTCGGCGCGAACGCACTGGTGGAGTAGTAGAGGTTGGGCCACTTGAGCATCAGCTTCACCGCCAGGTCGGCCCAGGGCTCGCAGCCGTGCCGGGTCACGAAGACCAGCTCGGGGAAGTCGTAGCAGACCTCGTCGATCAGCTCGACGTGCTGGCACGCGAAGCGCAGCCGCGGCCCGGGGATCCCGGCGCAGCAGAACACCGCGATCCCCAGCTCCACGCACTTGGCGTACAGCGGGTACATCTTCTTGTCGTTGATCGGCACCTGGGGGAAGGTGCCGGCGGGGAAGACGCCGATCGAGCTGATGCCCCAGGTGTCGTGCGCGTTGACGATCGCGCGCACGGCGTCCATGCCGTCGTTGGGGTCGACCGCGAGCTGGGGGACGAACCGGTCGGGATGCTCGCGCACGGCCCGCTCGCCGATGTCGCCGTTGATACCGATGACGCCCTTCTCCACGCCCCAGAGGTCCATCTCCCGCAGGGTGACGTCCAGGGGATCGGCATCCTTGTCGAGCTTCTTGTCCGGAACGTCCTTGAACATGTACTCGACCGGGAACTCGAAGTCCTCCTTCGACTCCCGGTCGTGCGTCTGCTTGGTGATGAACGCGTACTGCTTGCGCATGTTCCGGGCTGGGAACCCGATCATCGTGTCGATGATCCCGATGTCTAACGGGGGCGTCATGTCGCTGGTTCTAGCAAGGGTCGGGCGCCGATGCCCGGTCGAGGGCTAGGAAGTGTCCATGACGAGCGATCCCGACCCGACCACCGCCGCCACGACACCCACGGTGCCCGAGGCCGATGCCGAGCCCGTGCGCGGGCGCATCGTCGTGGGCGTCGACGACTCCGAGCAGGCCGCGGTGGCCCTGCGGTGGGCGCTGGCGGAGGGGGTCCTGCGCCAGGCGACCGTGGAGGTGGTGCACTCGTGGTCGCCGCCGATGTCAGCCATGCCGTTCGGGGCCACGTTGCGCCTGCGTGCCCACGAGGGCGAGATCGACGCCGTCGCCCGGGAGTCGGTCGACGAGATCGTCGACGCCGCGCTGGCAGAGATGGACGACCAGCCGCCCGAGGTGCTGCGCACGATCCTCCCCGGTGCCCCGGCGCTGACGCTGGTGGAGGTGGCCGAAGGCGCGGACCTGCTGGTGGTCGGCTCCCACGGCCGCACCGGGCTCAGTCGCCTGGTGGTCGGCTCGGTGGCGATGGCGTGCGTGCAGCACGCACCCTGCCCGGTGGTGGTGATCCGGACGCCGTCCGAGGACTGAGGGTCGATTCCGCGGACCGTGCAGCCCGCACGGGCCGAGGGCAGGCAGCCGTCGTGTATCGAGGCCGAGCGGATAGGCCCGCACGTCGGCACCGAACAGTACGGGATGTGCAGCGTGAGCCCAGGC
>Ga0299914_10002935_pt1 | contig 11908 bp, 9 predicted proteins | sample RVTome_10_FD_201361 | JGI IMG/M metagenome (GOLD analysis project Ga0299914, IMG submission 201361) | Soil microbial communities from uranium-contaminated site in the Upper Colorado River Basin, Wyoming, United States - RVT153D57 (version 2) ... | reverse complement strand
CGTGCCCACCGAGATGATCGTCTACCCGCGCACGCCGCACGGACCGCGCGAGCCCAAGTTCCTCATGGACGTGTCCGAGCGCATCCTCGCGTGGTTCGAGAAGCACTTGAGGAGGGACGTGGTCACGGCCTCCACGGGCTCGTAATGGTCCGGGACCGGAAGGACGGTTCTTGACGAGCGCCGCGTATTCGGCTATAATACCGAATTATGGATACATTCGGTACTTATGACGAATACCATCTCGCGCTCATCGGGGACGTGCGGGGGTCACGCGCCCACCCCGATCGCGCCGCGCTCCAGAGGCGGCTCAAGGAGGCGCTCGAGACCGCGAATCGGGAGCACACGCCTTCCGTGCCGCTCGCGATCACCGCGGGAGATGAGTTCCAGGGTCTGCTCGCGCCGGAGCGGGCCGGGCTCGCGGTGGATCTCCTCGTCGAGCTCGGCGAGCGCCTGCACCCGGTCGAGCTCGCCTTCGGGCTGGGGTGGGGGACGCTCGCCACCCCCCGCGGCGCGACGACCTCCGTCTCGGAGCTCGACGGCCCCTGCTTCCACCGCGCCCGGAACGCACTCGACCGGGCGAAGACCGACTCGACGTGGGCCGCCCTCGAGGGCTTCGGACCCGCCCTCGACGGGCTCGTCACGGGCACCTTCGGTCTGATGGCGGTGATCCGCGGCGGGTGGACCGGGAAACAGGCCGTGTACGTGCGCGACGCCCGCCACGCCGAGCGCTACAAGGACGTCGCGGAACGACATTCCGTGGTCCCGTCGGTCATCACCGAGAGTCTGCAGTCGGCGCACTTCAAGGCCCTCCTCAGGGCCGAGGACGGGCTGCGCCTCGCGCTGGCGGCGCTCGCCGGCGGCGGGACCGGATTCGGAGCCGCACGCGAACCCGGCCGGGATTCGTTGAAGTGACCGAACTGTCGAGCCCGTCCGCCCTCCTCCTCGGGCTGCTGTTCGCGGGTCACGCCGCCGCGGACTTCCTCCTCCAGACCCGGGCCATGGTCCGCGGGAAGGGGCAGGCGAAGTGGCTCGGGCTCCACATCGCGACCGTGCTCGCCGCCCACGTCGCGGCGCTCGCGCCCCTGCTCTCGCCGCGCGTCTTCGCCGCGACGATCGCGCTCGCGCTCGCGCACCTGGCCATCGACGTCGGCAAGACCCGGGTCGGCGCGCGCCTCGCCGATCGGCCGCGCGCGGCGCCCGTCCTGTTTCTCCTCGACCAGACGCTCCATGTGGCGACGCTCGTCGGCGCGTGGCTCTGGCTCTCGGGCGGACCCCTTCCCGCTCCGCGCTGGATCACCGACGTGGCGAGTGCGACCTGGATCGCGTGGTGCTTCACCGGCTATGCCTTCAACGCGAACGGGGTCGGGAGCCTCATCGCGCACTTCCTCGACCCGCTGACCGCGGCGCCCCCGGCGGTCGCGCCCGAGCCGCCGGCGGGCCGCGGTCGGCTCATCGGGATCCTCGAGCGCACGCTCGTGCTCACGCTGCTCCTCGTCGGCCAGTGGGGCGTGATCGGGTTCGTCCTCGCGGCCAAGTCGATCGCCCGCTTCGAGGAGCTCAAGCGGCAGGCGTTCGCCGAGTACTACCTGATCGGCACGCTCCTGAGCGTGCTGTTCGCGATCGGGACCGGTCTCGCCCTGCTCGCGATGGCGCCATGAGCCGCCCCCCGGTCGTGCCGCGCGAAGCGGTGATCCGGCTGTGGCTCGACCGGCAGGGGCTGTCGCGCCCGCAGGCGGCCCCGCTCGATGCGGACGCGCTCGTCGTCCTCCTCGAGCGGACCGGCGCGCTCCAGCTCGACTCGATCAACGTGCTCGACCGGGCGCACTACCTCACGCTGTGGTCGCGTTTCGGCCCGTACGACCGGTCGGCGGTCGACCGCTGGGTGTATGGAGACCGGGTCGCGTACGAGTACTGGGGGCACGAAGCGTCGATCCTCCCCATCTCGCACCTCCCGCTCGGCATGCGCCGCATGCGGCGCTTCCCCACCGAGGCGTGGACGTCGAGGGCGTGGTGGAAGCACTTCTCGACCTCGACCGCCTCGAAGCGGCGCGTGCTCAAGCGGCTCCGGGAGGAGGGACCGCTCGAGAGCGCCGATTTCGAGCGCCGGGCCGACGAGCCCGAGGCGACCGGGACGATGCCCCTCTCGAAGGAGGACAAGCGCACGCTCAAGCTCCTGTGGCACGACGGCCGCGTCGCCGTCCTCGACCGGCGCCACTTCCGGTGCGTGTACGACATCGCGGAGCGCGTGTATCCGGAGACCGACGCGGTCCGGACGCGCGAGCTCGAGGACTCGTGGCTCCTGATCGGGCTGTCGGGGAACGGCATCGCGTCCGAGCGCCACCTCGTGAACTACATGACTGCCCCGACCCTCAAGCAGGCCGCCCGGCGGCGCGTGATCGAGCGCAACCTGAGGCGGGGCCGGATCGTCGAGGTGCGCGTGAAGGGCGCGCGCGGGCCGTTCTACGCGCTCCCCGAGCACCTCGATGCGCTCGAGGCCGCCCCCGAGCCACGCGGCACCACGCTCCTGTCGCCGTTCGATTCCATGCTCTGGCAGCGCGGTCGCGCGGAGGAGCTGCTCGACTTCGAGTACCGGGTCGAGATCTACATCCCGCCCGACAAGCGACGGTACGGCTACTACGTGCTCCCCATCCTCCACGAGGGCCGTTTCGTCGGCCGTCTCGATCCGAAGCTCCACCGCGCCCGCGGGGCGCTCGAGATCCGGTCGCTCCACCTCGAGCCGGGGTTCGAGGCGACCACGGGATTCGTCGCGGGGCTGCGCGATGCGCTCGAGAGCCTGGCGTCCTTCGTGGGCGCCGACGATCTGCGGCTCCCCCGGGACTGGATGCGCGCGCTCGGCTCCTGAGCGCCCCGGCGGCGATCTCGCGCGGGCTCCCAGGGCGACTCATCTTTCGCGTGTGGCCCGTTTCCCGAATACCGAGCATGAGGTGTCCCGTGATCCGCACGCTGCTCCGCCCGTTCTTCCTCGTCTTCACGTTCTCCCTCGCGATCCCCGGCGCCGCGCTCGCCCAGGACGCCGATTCGACCGAAGTCGAATCCGGGGAGGAGGACGAGGACGAGGCCCTGCCCCTCGAGCCCGCCCGCTCGTTCCAGCTCGACACGGACGAGGGGACGTGGCTGTCGGTGGACGTGAGCCCCGACGGAGGGACGATCCTGTTCGACATGCTGGGCGACCTGTTCACCGTCCCGATCGCGGGCGGGGACGCGACCCGGCTCACCAGCGGGCTCGCGTTCGACATGCAGCCGCGCTACAGCCCGGATGGCGAGGAGATCCTGTTCGTTTCCGATCGCTCGGGCGGCGACAACCTGTGGACGCTGGACCTCGCCACCGGCGACACGACCCGGATCACGAAGGGGAACGGCAACTCGTGGATGTCGCCCGAGTGGGCGCCGGACGGCGAGTACCTCGTCGCCTCCAAGGGCGAGACCCGACTCGGCGTCGTGAAGCTGTGGCTGGGTCACGTGGACGGCGGGAGCGGCCAGATCCTGACCCCCGAGCCGGAGCAGCTCAAGACGGTGGGGGCGACCTTCACCCCGGACGGCCGCTACATCTGGCACGCGCGCAGGACCGGGAGCTGGACGTACAACGCGTCGCTCCCCGAATACCAGCTCGCGGTGTACGATCGGGAGACGGGCGACACCTTCACCCGAACCTCCCGCTACGGCTCGGCGTTCCGCCCCGCGATCTCGTCGGACGGCCGCTGGCTCGTGTACGGGTCGCGCCACGAGGACGAGACCGGGATCCGGATCCGCGACCTCGACAGCGGTGACGAGCGCTGGCTCGTCTACCCCGTGCAGCGCGACGAGCAGGAGTCGATCGCCGACCGCGATGTGCTTCCCGGGATGGACTTCACACCCGACTCGCGCGAGCTCGTGGTCTCCTACGGGGGCAGGATCTGGCGTGTCCCGGTCGAGGGAGGCGACCCGGTCGCCGTGCCGTTCCGGGTGAACCAGACATTCGTGATGGGGCCCGAGGTGAAGTTCGAGTACCCGGTCGAGGACGATCCCACGTTCACGGTCCGGCAGATCCGCGATGCGGTCCCCTCGCCCGACGGAGCGCGGATCGCGTTCACATCGCTCGACCACCTGTACGTGATGGACTGGCCGGACGGCGCATCGCGCCGGCTCACCGACGCCGCGCTCACCGAGGCGCACCCCGTGTGGTCGCCCGACGGCCGCTGGATCGCGTACGTGACCTGGGAGCCCGAGGGCGGCCAGCTGTGGAAGGTGCGCTCGGACGGGAGCGGCGCCCCGGTCCGGCTCTCGAGCCAGGCGGCCACCTACCAGCAGCCGGCGTGGTCCCCCGACGGGGGACGGATCGTCGCCATCCGCGGGGCCGCGCGGGCCTATCAGGAATCGACCGGGCCGTTCGCGCCGGGGGCCGCGGATGACATCGTGTGGCTGGCCGCCGACCCGCCGTCGGGCGGCGGACCCGCCACCTTCGTGGCGCCCACCGAGGGGCGCTCGAACCCGCACTTCACGCAGGACGCCGACCGCATCTACCTGTCGCACGGCTCGGACGGGCTCGTGTCCATCCGCTGGGACGGGACCGATCCCAAGGAGCACGTGAAGGTGGTCGGCAACCGCCGTCCGGGCGCCGAGGAGCCCAACCGGGCGAGCGCGATCTTCATGGCGCCGGTGGGCGACCGGGCCCTCGCCCAGGTGAACCGCGACCTGTACGTGGTCACGGTGCCGCGCGTGGGTGGCGAGGCACCCTCGATCTCGGTGGCGAACCCCGACGACGCCGCCTTCCCGGCCCGCAAGGTGACCGAGATCGGCGGCGAGTTCCCGGCCTGGGGCGCCGACGGACGCACCGTGCACTGGTCGATGGGGAACGCCCACTTCGTGTATGACCTCGACCGCGCGCGCGTGGTGGAGGACTCGATCGAGGCCGCGCGCGAAGCCGAGGAAGAGGCCGAAGACGAGGCCGACGACCCCGCGGAGACCGAAGACGAGGAGGCGGCCGAGGAGGAGGAGGAGGAGGAGGAGGAGGAAGAAGAAGAAGAAGAAGAAGAAGGCGGCTACGAGCCGGTCGAGCAGCGCATCCTCATCGAGGCGGCGCGCGACATCCCCGAGGGGTCGGTCCTCCTCACGGGCGGCCGGGTGATCACCATGGAGGGCGACGAGGTGATCGAGAACGCGGACATCCTCGTCACCGACAACCGCATCACGGCCGTGGGCGCGTCGGGCTCGCTCGACGCGCCGGCGGACGCCGAGCGGATCGACATCGCCGGCACTACCGTCGTCCCGGGCTACGTCGACACGCACGCCCACATGTGGCCCGCGTGGGGGCTCCACAAGCAACAGGTGTGGATGTACCTCGCGAACCTCGCCTACGGCGTCACCACGACGCGCGACCCGCAGACGTCGTCCACCGACGTGATCACGTACGGCGACCTCGTCGAGGCGGGCGAGGTGATCGGCCCGCGCGTCTACTCGACGGGCCCCGGCGTGTTCGGCGACTACGTGCTCGAGGCGATCGAGGATCGCGAGCACGCGGATCGCATCCTCAAGGCGTACAGCGAGTACTACGACACGAAGACCATCAAGATGTACATGGCCGGGAACCGCCAGCAGAGGCAGTGGGTGATCCAGGCCGCCCGGGAGCAGGGCCTCATGCCCACCACGGAGGGCGGGCTCAGGGCCCAGTACGACCTCACGCTCGCGCTGGACGGCTACTCGGGACTCGAGCACTCCTTCCCCATCTACCCCATCTACGGGGACGTCGTTCGTCTGTTCGCGGAGTCGGGGATCGTGTACACGCCCACGCTTCTGGTCGCGTACGGCGGACCGTGGGCGGAGAACTACTGGTACGCCACCGAGACTCCGCACGACGACGAGAAGCTCGCCCGGTTCACGCCGCACAGCGTGCTCGATGCGTCCACACGGCGCCGGAACGCGGGCTGGTTCATGGACGAGGAGCACGTGTTCGAGGACCACGCCGAAGGCGTGAAGCAGGTCGTGGACGCAGGCGGCCGCGTGGGCGTCGGGAGCCACGGCCAACTCCAGGGGCTCGGGTACCACTGGGAGCTGTGGTCCATGCAGTCGGGCGGTCTGTCCGAGCACGACGCGTTGCGGGCCGCGACGATCTTCGGCGCCGAGGCCATCGGTCTCGGAGGGGATCTGGGCTCGATCGCAGGGGGGAAGCTCGCCGACATGGTGATCCTCGAGGAGAACCCGCTCGAGGACATCCGCAACACGAGCACCATCCGGTACGTGATGAAGAACGGGCGGCTGTACGAGGGCGACACGCTGGACGAGGTGTGGCCGCGTCAGCGGCCGCTGGCGGCCTCGGGCTGGAAGACCGCGGAGCCCGTCGAGGTGGATGCGGGCACGCCCTGAGCGGCGCGCCCGGACGGGCCGGGGGTGGGACGCGCCGTGGAGATCCGGGACATCGGGGCGTTTCTCGGCTACTGGGAGGGGATCCGGTCGCGCACGCGGCGCGTCGTCGACCGGATCCCGGACGAGCGCTTCGACTGGTCCCCGCGTGACGGGGCATGGTCGTTCGCCGATCTTCTCCGCCACCTGGCGTCCATCGAGCGCTGGATGTTCACCGAGAACGCGTTCCGCCGCCCCAGCCGCTACCCCGGGTGCGGCCCGGAGCTGGCCGATGGGCCGGCGGCGGTGCGCGGCTACATGGACCGGCTCCACCGCGAGTCGCTCGAGCTTCTCGCGACCCTCGGGCCCGACGATCTCGAGGCGCGCTGCGTGACGCCCGCGGGGTCGGAGATCACGGTGTGGAAGTGGCTGCGCGCGATGGTGGAGCACGAGGTTCACCATCGGGGACAGATCTACCTCATGCTCGGCCAGCTCGGCGTGGCCACACCACCGCTCTACGGCCTCACCGCGGAAGAGGTCGCGGAGCGCAGCCGGCCGTGATCGGGCGAGCCGGCGTGTCGGCCGTGGTCGCGCTGCTCGTGGCCGGGTGCGGGACCCCGGGAGCGCTCCCGGAGTCGCTCGACGCGTATCCTCACGCGACCGCGATGGCCGACTGCGCTCCGTGGGACGGGATCGCGACCTCGCTCTTCCTCTCCGCCGCGCCCCTCGAACCCGCCGCGCCGCCCGGCTCGGAGGTGCCGCGCCCGCACCTGTGGATCTCGGTATACCGGGGAGTGGACGCGCTCGCGGGCGAGCGGTTCGAGATCGATCAGGACCGCACGGCCGGCAGCGCCCTGTGCGACACCGCCGGACCGTGCCGCCCCGTCACGGGCGGGTGGATCCGCTTCCGCGACGTGTCGACCCGCGAGACGCTGGTCGGAGAGTTCGAGATCGAGCTCGGCCCGGCCGGTGCGGCCAACCGCGGGACCGCCGCAACGCTGGCCGCCAGGTTCCGGGCGCGCTGGCACGAGCGGACGTTCCTCTGCGGATGACGGGCTCGAGGAGCGGCCCGGCGGACGAGCCCCGGGAGCGGGCGCGCCAGTTCTTCGGCGCCATCCGCGCCGGAGACCGCGACCGCCTGCGCGAGCTCGCCATCGCCGACCCCGACCTCGTGTTCGCGATCGATCCGGACGGCTGCTGCGGCGGCACCGTGATGAACGCCGCCGTCGGGCTCGGCGACCTCGACCTGCTCGAGACGCTCCTCGAGCTGGGGGCCGACCCGAACCAGCCGAGCGCGTGGCCGCCCGGACCGTTCCGCGCGCTCCACTCCATCCCCGACCGTCACCTCGACACGGTCGGCCCGTGGCTCCTCGAACGGGGCGCCGCGCTCGACGCGCACGCCGCCGCGAAGCTGGGCATGACCGACGCGCTCGTGGCGCTCCTCGACGCCGATCCCGATGCCCTCCACCGGCCGGGCCCCGACGGACAGCGGCCGCTCCACGCGGCGCGCACGCCGGAAATCGCCGATCTGCTCCTCGACCGCGGGGCCGCCATCGAGGCACGGTGCATCGACCACGCGAGCACTCCGGCGGAGTACGCCGCCACGAGCCGCCCGGACGTATGCCGGTTCCTGCTCGACCGCGGGGCCCGGGGCGACGAGTTCATGTACGCGATGATCGGCGACCTCGAGCGGCTCGACGCCGCCATCGAGGAGGACCCCCGCGTCGTCCACGCGCGCGCGACTCCCGATCGGTTCACCCCGACCGAGGGGGAGGCGGCGCACATCTACATGTACAGCATCGGGAGCGGAGCCACCCTGCTCCACGCCGCGGCCGTGCGCGGTCCGGGCGACGTTCTCGAGCTCCTGCTCGAGCTCGGGGCCGACCCGAACGCGCGCGGCGGATACGACGACCAGACCCCGATGCACGGCGCCGCGTGGGAGAACCGGGCCGACGCGATCCGCTCGCTCGCGGCGGCGGGGGGCGACGTGGACCGGCCCTCGGGCCGCATCCACCGGACGCCTCCGCTGACGTGGGCCATCATCAACGGCTCGCTCGAGGCGGTCGAGGCCCTGATCGAGACCGGCGTGACCGTGGAGGAGGGGCATCTCGACGCCGCCCGCGCCGGGCTCGCTGGCGAGTTCCGCGCGTGGTCCGCGTCCGGGCCGGAGCGCTACGAGGCCATCCTCGCGCGGCTGCGGGACGCGGTGCCTCCGGTGTGACGCGCGTTCACCGCCGCGTCCCGGTGCCGGTTTCACGGGCTCGGATGTCGAACGCTTTCACGCCGTCCGCCCCGGCTCGTTGCACGGGCGAGTCGCACCGGATCCTCCGACACCCCTCGACCCGGAGCCCTACATGAGCGATGCCACGCCCGACCTCGATCGTCTGCGCTACCCCATCGGCCGCTTCCACCCGCCGGCCGTCCCGCTCTCGCCCGAGACACGGCAGCGGTTGATCGACGAGATCGCCGCCGCGCCGGCGGCGCTGCGGGAGGCGGTGGAAGGCCTCTCCGAGGCGGAGCTCGACACGCCGTACCGCCCGGGCGGCTGGACCGTCCGTCAGGTCGTCCACCACGTGCCGGACAGCCACCTGAACTCCTACGTCCGCTTCAAGCTCGCCACGACCGAGGACCACCCGACGATCCGCACGTACGAAGAGGGGGCGTGGGCGGAGCTGGCCGACGCGCGCGAGGCGCCGATCGGATGGTCGCTCGACCTGCTGGACGCCCTCCACGCGCGCTGGACGGGCTGGCTGCGCACGCTGGGCACCGACGACTGGACCCGGACGCTGGAGCACCCGGAGATCGGGACCCTGACCCTCGATCAGCTCCTCGCGCTGTACGCCTGGCACGGACGCCACCACGTGGCGCACATCACCAGCCTGCGGGAGCCCTCGCCGGCGTAGGTCACGGCGGGCAGGGCGGCCATCGGGAGGCCCGCGGCGGGCGGTTCAGACGCCTCGCCGGAAGAGGAGCTCATCCCCGGACGCCCGGAGCTCATCCACCGACGCGACGCCGCACAGACGGACCGCGTCCCGGAGCTCGGCCCCCAGGAGCTCGAGCACCCGGCGGGCGCCGGCCTCGCCGTCGACCGCGAGCCCCCAGAGCACGGGACGGCCCACACACACCGCATCGGCGCCGGCGGCGAGCGCCTTCGCCACGTCGGTGCCACGGCGGATGCCGCCGTCGACGAGGACGGCGAACCCGTTCGGCGGCCCCGCCGCCCGCACCGCCGTCACCACATCCGGAAGGGCCTCGATGGTCGCCGGCGAGCCGTCGAGCTGCCGACCACCGTGGTTCGAGACCACCACACCCGCGGCGCCGTGCTCCACGGCCAGGCGCGCGTCGTCGGGGTGCACGATGCCCTTCACGACGAGCGGGAGGTCGGTGAGACCGGCGAGCCACTCGAGGTCCTTCCACGAGAGCGCCGGATCGAACAGCTCGGTCACGTAGGCGGCGAGCCCCGAGTCCGCCTCCGCCCCTCCGACCACGGCGGCGCGGGCGGAGAGGTTCGGGAGCGTGATGCCCTCGGGGAGCTGGAAGCGGTTCCGGACATCGCGCTCCCGCACCCCCCACACCTGGGCATCGACCGTGAGGACGATCGCCGCGCAGCCGGCCGCTTCGGCCCGGCGGACCAGGTCGGCCGTCGCCCCCCGGTCGCGGTACACGTAGAGCTGGAACCAGACCGGTCCGTCGCTCGCCGCGGTCACGTCCTCCATCGCGGTCGTCGACAGCGTCGAGAGGATGAGCGCCGTTCCCGCGCCGCCCGCGGCCCCCGCGGTGGCCCGCTCGCCCTCCTCGCACGCCAGCCGGTGGAACGCGGTGGGAGCGACGAGGATCGGCATGGAGAGCTCGGAGCCCAGCACACGGGTGGACAACCGACATTCGCTCACATCGCGTAAAACACGATATCGCAAGGTGATACGATCGTAGGCGGCGCGATTCTCGTGCAGCGTGACCTCGTCCCGCGCGCCCCCCGCGTAGTAGTCGAACGTCATCTGCGGGAGCCGCACCGCGGCGGCCATCTCGTAGTCGAACACGCTGAGCAGATCCATGCGCGGAGACTACGGTCCGGGTCTCGGGACGCAACCGCCGCGCGCGTCTCCCACCGGCGGGGCGCCCGGCGCCGCGACCGCCCGGCGCCCCCGCCCGGGCACTCCTCGAGCATGAAGGCCACGCCCTTGTGGGGCGCGCCCGCGGCGCCATCATGTCGGGGTCCCGGAACCGGAGCCCGCCGATGTGGACCTGGGCACAGGACCACTGGATCGCCCTCGCCCTGCTCGGCGCGTACGTCGCGCTGCTCGTCAGGCACGCGCTCGAGGGCCGGCGGGCCACGCACGGCCGCACCGACTACTACGTGGGCGGCCGTTCCATGGGCGGCGTCGTCCTCGGCCTCTCCTTCTTCGCCACCTACTCGAGCACGAACAGCTTCGTGGGCTTCTCGGGTCAGGCCTATACGTACGGCGCCCCGTGGCTCCTGCTCGCCCCCGGGGTCGTCCTGTTCAGCTTCGCGTCGTGGGTGTGGATCGCTCCCCGCCTGCGCGCGTTCACGGGTGCCGTGGACTCGGTTACGCTGGCCGATTACGTCGGATTCCGCTTCGCCAGCACGCCCGCGCGCACGGTGGCCGCGTTCCTCATCATCTTCGCGAGCTTCCTGTACATGATCGCGGTGTTCAAGGGGATCGGGAACCTGCTCGAGGTGTTCCTCGACATCCCGTACGTGGCCGCGATCGCCTTCGTGTTCGTCGTCGTGATGGCGTACACGATGGTGGGCGGGTTCATCTCGGTCGTGAAGACCGACGCGGTCCAGGGCCTCGTGATGATCGTCGCCGGCGTCCTCCTGTTCGGCGGCACCGTGCGCGCGGCCGAAGGGTTCGACGCGATCCGCGCCATCGCCGCCGATCCGGCGACGTCGTCGCTCTTCCGCTGGGACGCCGCGATGCCCTTTCCGGTGCTCATCGGGATCGTCGTGGCGGGGACGCTCAAGTTCATCGTCGATCCGCGGCAGCTGTCGCGCTTCTACGCCCTGGCCGACCGCCGCGCCCTGCGCCGCGGCGTTTGGGTCTCGACCGGCGCCTTCCTCCTCGTGTACACGCTCCTCCTCCCGGTGGGGCTGTACGCGCACGCGATCCTCGGCGGCGGGATCGCGGAGTCGGATCTGGTCGTCCCGAGCCTGCTCGGCGAGGCCGCGATCCTGCCGGCGCTCCCGGCCGCGTTCCTCGTCGTGGCCATGCTCGCCGCCGCGATGTCGTCGCTCGACAGCGTGCTCCTCGTGATGGCGTCGACCTGGGAGCGTGACGTGGTCTCGCTCATCCGCCACGTCGAGGAAGAGCGCGTGGTGTCCGAGACGAGACGCTACGTCGCGCTCTTCGCCGTCGTCACGGCGCTGCTCGCGGTACGACCCCCGGGCAGCATCGTCACGCTCACGGCGTTCTCGGGGAGCATCTACGCCGCCTGCTTCTTCCCCGCCGTCGTGCTGGGCCTCTACTGGCGCCGGGGATCGGGGGCCGCCGTCCTCGCCTCGTTCGCGGGCGGGCTGACCGTGCTGCTCCTCTGGGACTGGCTCCCCATCGGC
>Ga0299914_10002933_pt1 | contig 11911 bp, 11 predicted proteins | sample RVTome_10_FD_201361 | JGI IMG/M metagenome (GOLD analysis project Ga0299914, IMG submission 201361) | Soil microbial communities from uranium-contaminated site in the Upper Colorado River Basin, Wyoming, United States - RVT153D57 (version 2) ... | reverse complement strand
TCGCGGACGGCGAACGGCTCTCGCTGGGCGACGTCACCCTCGAGGTGCTCGCGACACCCGGCCACACCCCAGAATCGATCAGCATCGTCGTTTCCGACCGCGCCGGAGCGGAGCCCTACGGCGTGCTCACCGGGGACACCCTCTTCATCGGCGACGTCGGCCGGCCCGACCTGCTCGCCGCCGGCGGGCTGACACCCGACGAGATGGCGCGCCAGCTCTACCACTCCCTGAAGAAGCTGACCGCGCTGCCCGACGCCACTCGTGTGTTCCCCGCTCACGGTGCCGGGTCGGCCTGCGGCAAGCAACTCTCCAACGAGACGGTGTCGACCCTCGGGGAACAGCGCGCCGTCAACTACGCGCTCGCGCCGATGACCGAGGACGAGTTCGTCGCGCTCGTCACCGAGGGCCAGCCGCTGGCGCCGGGGTATTTCTCGTACGACGCCCAACGCAACCGCGAGAGCCGGCCGTTGCTCGAGGAGGACAAGCCGCCTCCGCCGATGAGCATCGACGAGGTGCTCGACCGCGTCGAGGCGGGCGCGGTCGTCATCGACACCCGCGACCCCTCGGAGTTCGCACGGGGTCACCTGCGCGGGTCGATGAACGTGTGGCTCGCCAGTCGATTCGCCGAGTTCGCCGGCGATGTCGTGCGACCCGACCGCGAGCTCGTGGTCGTCGCCGACGCCGGCACCGAGCTGGAAGCGCGCGTGCGCTTGGCGCGCATCGGCTTCGATCGGGTGGTCGGCGCGCTCACCGAGCCCGAGCAGGCGTTCGTCGCCCGACCCGACCTCGTCGAATCGTCATCGCGACTCTCGGTCGACCAGCTCCATGAGCGGGCACGGCGGATCCCGGGCCTGGTCGTGCTCGACGTGCGCAACCCGGCGGAGCAGGCTGGCGGGGTGATCCCCGGCGCGATCCCGACTCCCCTTCCTCGGCTCACCGAGGCGCTCGGATCACTCGATCCGGCCGCGCCGACCGTGGTGTACTGCGCCAGCGACGCCCGGTCGTCGATCGCGGCGAGCGTGCTGCGCGCCCACGGCTTCGCCGACGTGAGCGACCTGCTCGGAGGTTACGAGGCCTACTCGCGAGAGGAGCAAGCACCGACGATGAGCGTGAGCGATGAATGAGCGACGCGACGAGAGCGAGGTTCCGCCTGCGGAATGCTCGCGGCTCGTCGACGCGGGCGCGGTGGTGATCGACGTCCGCACCGAGCGAGAGTGGATGGTCGGCCAGGTGGACGGCTCGACGTGGATCCCGATGGACGAGATCGAGAGCCGCCGGGACGAGATCCCCACCGACTGCGCGATCGTCGTCGTGTGCCGGTCGGGCGCGCGCTCGGGACGGGTGGCCGAGGTGCTCCGCTCGTGGGGGCACGACGCGGTCAACCTTGCCGGAGGCCTCCAGGCGTGGGACGAGGAGGGCCTCCCCTTCGACGGCACCGTCGCGTGACGGTCGGGCACCGTGGCGGAGCGAGGTCTCGCGCCGCCGCTCGGCGGACGATCGAGAGGCCGGCCGTTAGCCTCCGGACGTGATCTTCGACCGGCGTGACGCCCTCGAACGGCTCGCGAACGAGCAGTTCGACGTGCTGGTCGTGGGCGGGGGAATCACCGGCGCCGGCGTCGCGCTGGACGCCGCGAGCCGCGGCCTCACGACCGCCCTGGTGGAGCGCGACGACTTCGCGTCGGGAACGTCCTCGAAGTCGTCGAAGCTCGTCCACGGGGGACTTCGCTATCTGCAGCAGAAGGAGTTCCGGCTCGTCTACGAGAACCTCGCCGAGCGTCACATCGCCCGCAAGAACGCGCCGCACCTGGTCCGAGTGCTCCCGTTCCTCCTGCCGATCATGGGCAAGGGCGGTGTGATCAACCCCCGGCTCGCGCGCGCGCTCGGGTGGGCACTCTGGATGTACGACCTCACCGGCGGAGCCCGCCTCGGACGCCTCCACAAGCGCATCAGCAAGGAGGCGGCGCTCGCCCACATGCCGGTGCTCCCCCCCGAGCGCGTCGGGACCTCGTACCTGTACTACGACGCCCAGGCCGACGACGCCCGCCTCACACTCGCGATCGCCCGCACCGCGGCAGAGCACGGCGCCGTCGTCGCCAACCGGACGAGAGCCGTCGGATTCCTCGGTGACGCGGCGATCACCGGTGCCCGCGTCGAAGCAGACGGTGCGACGTTCCCCGTGCGAGCTCGCCGAGTCGTCAACGCCAGCGGCGTGTGGTCCGACGAGATCAGGGCGCTCGACGAGGGTGCGGACCCGCACTCGATCCGTCCGGCCAAGGGCATCCACATCACAGTCCCGTGGTCGAAGGTCCGTAACGACATCGCCGCGATCATTCCCGTCCCCAAGGATCGGCGATCGGTCTTCGTCGTCCCCTGGGGTGACCAGACCTACATCGGCACGACGGACACCGACTACCAGGGGCCGATCGACGATCCGCAGTGCACTCCCGACGACGTGACGTATCTGCTCAACGCCATCAACGCGTCGAGCACCGAGAAGATCACCGAGGCCGACGTCGTCGGCACCTGGGCCGGTCTCCGTCCGCTCCTCGCCGAGGCTTCCAACGAGCGGACCGCCGACCTGTCTCGTCGACACGCGGTGAGCGTGAGCGATCGCGGGCTCGTCACCGTCACCGGCGGGAAGCTGACGACATACCGCCGTATGGCAGAGGACACTGTCGACCGTGTGGTCGAGCTCGACGGCAAGCGGGCGCGCTGTCGCACCAAGCGCCTCCCGCTCACCGGAGCACGCGGCTTCGAGCATCCCACCGGTGGCGGCGAGCCGAGCGTCCACGCGCACCTCGCCTTCCGGTACGGCACCGAAGCTGTCGAGATCCTCGCGCTCGTCGACTCGGATTCCCGCCTCGGCCAGCCGCTCGTGACCGGCCTCCCGTATCTCCGTGCGGAAGCGGTCTGGGCGGTCGAGGCCGAGATGGCGACCACGCTCGACGACGTGCTCTCGCGGCGCACCCGCGCCCGCCTGCTGGCCCGTGACGCATCCGCGGCCGCGGCCGACGACGTCGCCCGACTGATCGCGCCCGCGCTCGGGTGGGACGACGACGAGATCACACGTCAAGTCGGCCACTACCGCCGATCGGTCGCGGCCGAGCGCGACGCGGCCGAGCTCCCCGAGACCGCCCTCGACGCGTCGCTGGGCGCGTGATGGTCACGACCGGCGCCCCGACGCCGCCGATCGAGTTCTCCGGTGACGCCACCGCGGTCTCGCCTCGACTCGCAGCGCCCCGCGTCGAGGTGTCCGAGGAGCTGATCGCGCGCCTTCGCGACGCGTGCGGAAGCGTTTCGGTCGACGCGGCCACGCTCCGGGAGGCGAGCCGCGACTGGTGGCCCCTCGCGATGACGTGGGCGCTCGACAACCAGGTCGCAGGACTCGCTCACGTGGTCGTGGCGCCCACGTCGTCCAATGAGGTCGCCGACGTCGTCCGGATCGCGAACGAAGCAGGCATCCCGGTGACCGCGGCCGCCGGTCGCAGCGGCGTGTGCGGCGCGAGCGTGCCGCTCCACGGCGGCATCGTGCTGGACCTCAGCGCCTTCGAGGGCATCGTCGACGTGGACACGACGTCGCTCGTTCTCGATGTCCACCCCGGAACATTCGGCACCTGGCTCGAAGCACACCTCCGCGCCGACTGGCAGCTCACCCTCGGCCACTGGCCCCAGTCGATCGACCTCTCGACCGTGGGCGGCTGGCTCGCGTGCCGGAGCGCCGGCCAGCTCTCGACTCGCTACGGGAAGATCGAGGACATGGTCATCGGACTCGACGTGGTCCTGGCCGACGGACGCACGATCCACACCGGTGGGTCTCCTCGCGCCGCGGTGGGCCCCGACCTCAATCAGCTCTTCGTCGGGAGCGAGGGCACACTCGGCATCATCACCGGCGCGAGGCTGCGGCTCCACCCGATGCCGCGTGCCGAGGTTCGCGCCGCGTTCGGGTTCGCCAGCTTCGACGACGGGCTCAGCGCCTGCCGTCGGATCCTGCACCGCGGCGCGACTCCGGCGGTGTTGCGGCTCTACGACGCCGTCGAAGCCGACCGCAGCTTCGGTTCGGGAGACCACCACGTGATGCTCGTGCTCGACGAGGGCGAGCGCGACCTCATCGACCCCGTACTCGACGTCGTCCTGGCGACCTGCCTCGATGCCGGTGCGGAGCGCCTCTCGGACGACCTCGTGGACCGCTGGACGGAGCACCGCAACGACGTGAGCGCGCTCGAGGCCCTGATCTCGCGAGGCTATGTGGTCGACACGATGGAGATCGCCGGGTCCTGGCGCACGCTCCCCACGATCTACCGTGCGGCGGTCGACGCGATCCGCGGCGTAGAAAGCACGCTCGTGGCGTCGGCGCACCTCTCGCACTCCTATCCGGACGGCGCCTGCCTCTACTTCACCTTCGCCGGCCAACCCGAGCCCGACGATCGGGACCGGTACTACGACGCCGCGTGGACCGCCGGTACCCGAGCGGTCCTCGAGCGCGGCGGCGCGCTGAGCCACCATCACGGCGTCGGTCTCAACCGCGCCCGATTCGTGCGCGAGGCGCTGGGCGACGCGTTCGACGTGCTCGTGGCGACGAAACGCGCGCTCGACCCGAACGGGATCCTCAACCCCGGAAAGCTCGGTCTGCCCGACCCGTTCGCGTGACACCCCGGGCAGCGCGGTGAGCGTCCTCGTCCTCGACGTCGGAACGTCGTCAGTTCGCGCCGCGATCGTTCACCCCGACGCCACCCTCCACCACGAGCACGCCGCCCGCTCGCTCCCCGACTCTCCTGCGCCCGGCCTCGTGGAGTTCGACGCCGCCGCGATGGCCGACCTCGTCCTCTCGCTCGCCGAACAGACGCTCGGTGCCGCAGGGCCGGTCGACGCGGTCGGAGTGACCAACCAACGCGGGTCGGTAGTGGTGTGGGACCGTGAGACCGGCACGCCGGTTGGCCCGGGAATCGGGTGGCAGGACCTCCGCACGATCGGCCGTTGCCTCGAGCTGAAGGGCGCCGGGTACACGCTCGCTCCCAACCATTCGGCCACCAAGATCGAGGCCCTCCTCGACGCCGGCGATCCCGACCGCCGCCGCGACCTCTGTGCGGGCACCGTGGACGGATGGATCACGTGGACGCTGTCACGCGGGTCGGTCCACGTCATCGACGCCACCAACGCGTCGGTGACCGGCCTCACCCGACCCGACCAGTCGGGATGGGACGAGGCACTGGTGGACGCTCTGCGGATCCCGGAAGCGACCCTCCCGGCGATCGTGGACTCGTCGGGGACGATCGGACAAGCGCACGCGCTCGCCGGCGCGCCGCCGATCACCGCACTGGTGGGAGACCAGCAAGCTTCCCTCGCCGGTCAAGGCTGCGTCGCCGCCGGCGATGCCAAGATCACGTTCGGTACGGGTGGCATGCTCGACGTGGTCGTGGGCTCCGAACGCCCGGACGCGAGGCACCGCGCCGCCGGGACGTACCCACTCATCGCCCGTCGTCGGGGCGGGCACGATCTCTGGGGGGTCGAGGCGGTGATGCTCGCGGCCGGCACCAACATCGAATGGCTCCGCGACGAGCTGCGCGTGGTCGCGTCGTCGGAGGAGACCGCGCGGGTCGCCGCTGCGTGCGAGCACACCGACGGAGTCTGGTTCGTTCCCGCGCCGTTGGGTCTCGGCACGCCGTACTGGGACTACGGCGCACGGGGCACGCTGCTCGGCCTCACACGCGGCACCGGCCGCCCGCAGCTCGTGCGGGCAGTGCTCGAAGGCATCGCCCACCGCGGGGCCGACATGGTCGATGCCGCCGAGACCGACACCGGGCTCCGGATCGAACGCCTCCGAATCGACGGCGGGATGAGTGCCAACCCGACGTTCGTGCAGGCGCTCGCGGACGCGTCCCAACGGAGCGTCGAGGTGTCGCCCGCGCTCGAAGCGACCACGCTCGGCGCCGGGTTCTTGGCGGGGCTCGAGATCGGCACGTGGAACACCGACGAAGACCTCGCGGCCACCTGGCGTCCTCGGACGCGGGTCGAGCCGCAACGGGCGCTCGACCGAGACCGTTGGCGTGAGGCCGTCGCTCGCGCAGAGCGCTGGATCCCCGACCTCAGCTCGATCTCGTTCCATCCGGACGATCGGTAGCGGGCCTTCGGGTTTCGGAACGTCGACGACGCACCGGCGGGCTCAGCGCGACGGCGTCTCTTCGGGAAGCTGCGTGAGCAGCCAAGCCCCGGCGACGGCGCCGCTGGAGGCGGCGACCACGCCGAGCACGGCGTTCGCGCGAGGAAGATGGCGGACCGCCACGAACGTGGCGGCGGCGTCGGTCGCGTCGGCGACCATCCCGAACTCGACCCAACGTCGTAGCTGCGTGCCCTCGTTGGCCGCGACCACTGCGCCCGCGCCGATGATCAGCTCCCGGATTCCTAGCGCCCGCGTGAGCGCCTTCACCCCCCGACGCTTCGCGTCGGCGCCGATCCACATGCCACCGATCAGGCCCGGCGTGAGGAGCATGACGACCCCCAACGTGGCGCGCGCATAGCCGCCGACCTTGAGGAGCCGTCGGAGCTGGGCGACGTCGACGTCTGCGGGCACGCCTCGACCTCAGCCGAGTGGTTCCACGACGTCGCCGGAGCGCACGACGCCTCCCGCGACGACGTCGGCTCGGAGCCCGCCGCGATGGACGAGCGCCGTGCGCAACCCGTCCCGCCCGACCAGGTCCTCGAGATAGGCGCACGGCTCCGCCACACGTACGCCACGGAGCACGACGTCGCCGATCCGGAAGTCGCGGCCGACGAGGTGGTTGAGCGGCACGCCCGCGGTCACCAGGTTGCGGCGAGTCTCGGCCACGTCGAGCTCGAGGTCGTGCTCACGGGCGGCGCTCTCCACGGCCTCACGTTCGATGAGCGTCACCTGGCGCCCGCCCCGCCGGTCGCGGGAGAACTTGCCCGCGGACGTCGCGTACCGGTCGCCGTCGATGCCGACGTTCTCGATCAGGCGCGCCTCGCCGCGGACCTCCATCGGCTCACCCTCGACCGGAGCCACGTAGATGCCGACCAGCTCGCCTCGGAACACGTGCGCCATCGTCCCACACGATGATGCGCTCACAGGTGACAAATATCGCTCGCCATGCACGCATCATGACGTGGGGGGCTGGTTCCACTCGCTCCACCCGGTGCCGGTCCCTTCGGCGCTCGTGAACCGGCAGAGCGCACGGGGAAGACGGCCGGTGCGTCCGTCGGCGCCCTCGAGCGTCACGGGAGCGGCTGCGAGCACCTCGACGTCGACCTCGAGCTCGTGGTTCAGGACGAACCGGGCCGCGGTGGGGATCGCCTCGGGTCCGAGGTGGGTCTCGACCCGAGCCGCGGTCACCGGCTCGAGCTCCTCGCCCGGCCGCCAGATCGAGCCGAACGCGCCGTCCCCGATGCCCTCGGATTGCACGAAGTTGAGCGCGAACCGGTCGTCGAGCTGGAACGCGCTCCAGTGCCAGGCACGTGCCCACCAGTCTCGTTCGCCCCATGAATGGTCGCGCTCGCCTCGCCCGAGGAACGGGACACGAGCGTCGCCGACGAGGAGCTCACCGTGGACGATGCCGGCGTGCTCGTAGTGCGCGCCGGTATCGCCAGGATACGGATAGTCGTACTTGGGGGTGACCGCCTCCCATTCGAGGTCGAGGCCGACCGCGAGGCGCTCGCCGAGCTCGCCGTGATACGCGTCGGCCGGGTCGTCGAGACGAACACCGAACGCCTCGAGCCCGAGACCCCAGTGCTCCATCGGTGTCTCGCACACGAGCTCGGCCCAGAGGGAGTCGGCTCGCACTTCGAGCGCGTTTCCGCGCGGGAGCGGGACTTCGTGGTCGCGCACGGAGACGAGACCGAACTCGGGCGACACGAGGAATGCCCAGTACCACGCGACGCGTCGGGTCGGGACGAGCGCGAGCAGCACGAAGCCGCCCGTACCATCAGCTCGCGAGAAGTCGAAGTACCAGCTCTCCACGTAGTGGAAGGCGTCTGCCGGCTGGTGCCGGCGTTCATCGGCAGCGGTCGCGACGATCACGCGCTCGGCGCGGCGCGGCTCAGGAGTCGTCGACCCCTTCGAGAGCGAGGAGCGCACGCTTCATCGGCAGGCCGCCGCCGTACCCACCGAGCGAACCCCCCGACGCGACGACACGGTGGCACGGCACCACGATCGGGACCGGGTTCCCGGCCATCGCGGCGCCGACGGCGCGGGCCGCGCCGGGTCGGCCCGCCATCTCCGCGAGCTCCCCGTAGGTCACGGTCTCGCCGTAGCCGACGTTCTCGAGGAGCGTTTCGAGCACCCTCCGGTGAAAGTCGGCCGAGGCCTCGTCGAGGTCGATGGGCACGGTGAAGCGTCGGCGACGACCGGTGAAGTACTCGTCGATCTCGATCGCGATCTCGCCGTCGCGCTGCTCGTGCGCCTCGATCACGCTCCGGCTCGTGCCGGGCAGATCGACGTGCCGGACGCCGGTCTCGCTCGCGTACAGCCGCAGGGTGCCGATCGCCGTGTCCTGTTCCCAGCACCACAGATCCATTCCCCCGCCCCCGTCACCGTGCACCGAGCCCGTGCGCGGCGCGCCCTGCTCGAGCCCGCGGCGACACGATACCGACACCTGCGACACGACCTACAGCAGCTCGCCCACGAGCTTGCGCTCGGCCACGAGCTCCTCGGTCGTGACGCGCAGCTTGTCACGAGCGAAGTCGCTGTGTTCGAGGCCCTCGACCACCGACCACCCCGCGCCGTCGCTGCGGACCGGGTAGCCGAACTGGAGCCCTTCGGGCACGTCGTACTCACCGGAGCTGCACACCGCGACGGAGACGACATCGTCGTCCGGAGTGGGGCGGGTCAGGCTCGTCACCGAGTCGATCACGGCGTTCGCCGCCGACGCCGCGGACGACGCGCCCCGGGCCTCGATGACCTTCGCGCCGCGTTGCTGCACCGTCGTGATGAACTCTCCCTCGAGCCAGGCCTGGTCGCCGATCACTTGCGGGGCCGGATCACCGCTGATCCGGGCGTGCTCGTAGTCGGGATACTGCGTCGCCGAATGGTTCCCCCAGATCGCGACGCTGCGGACGTCGCCGACCGGGACCCCGGCCTTCCGCGCGAGCAGGCTCTGCGCCCGGTTCTGGTCCAGGCGCGTCATCGCGAACCAACGGTCGTCGGGCACGTCGGGAGCATGGGATCGGGCGATGAGGCAATTGGTGTTGCACGGGTTTCCCACCACCAGGACGCGGACGTCGTCAGCGGCCGAGTCGTTGATTGCCTGGCCTTGGGGCTTGAAGATCCCGCCGTTCACCGTGAGCAGGTCGCCACGCTCCATGCCCGCCTTTCGCGGGATCGACCCGACGAGCAGTGCCCACGAGGCACCATTGAACGCCGTCTTCAGATCCGACGTCGCGACGGTGTCGGCGAGCAACGGGAACGCGCAGTCGTCGAGCTCCATCACGACGCCCTCGAGCGCATTCATCGCGGGCTCGATCTCGAGGAGGCGGAGCACGATCGGCTGGTCGGGTCCCAGGAGCTGGCCCGATGCGATTCGGAAGACGAGCGCGTAGCCGATCTGCCCCGCCGCGCCGGTGACCGTGACGTGGACCGGTGAGGTGACCATCGACTCGGACACTATCTCCGAACGTTCGCAACGGTCATCGCCGCGAGGAGTTGGGCGCGGGCCTCCCGAAGCTCCGCGATGCGGGCGGCCGCACCGGCTGGTTGCGCGCCGTGGTCGGGGTGCGCGTCACGCAACAGCCGACGAAATCGGCGCAACACCTCCTCGCGCCGCAGCTCGGAGCCGGCGGTGAGACCGAAGACCTCCATCGCCCATCGTCGCTCGACCGGGATTCCGCTCCATGGGTCGATCGGCGCGCGATGGTCGATACGACCGTCACGTCCCTTCAGGGGAACGGCGACGCGAACGCCGTGCGCGAACCGGCGGATCGCCAAGCCCTCTGGAAGCGACCCCGGTCGTCGCAACGCAGCATCGATCGTGCGGAACGCCCGATCCCGCGCCGCGGGCGCCAGCGACGAGGCCGCCATCACGGCACCGAGGACCTGAGGATCGGGCGCGCCATGGGTGTCGAGCTCGAGGACCTGCCGACCGCCGTAGTCGAGGATGCGATGACGCGATCGGTCCAATCCGTGGGTGTCGGTCTGAAGTCGGTAGCGAAGGGCAATGCGCGGCACGGTGAGGCCCTCACGGGCTTCGCGGACGAGCCGCGGAAGGAGCTCACGCGCGTCGTCCGGGAGGTCGCCGGCGAACGCGGCCACGACCGCACCGACCAGCAACGGGCCCGCGGCGAGCCCCGAGCTCGGGAGATACGAGCTCCCGACCGCGACGCGTCGGGTGGGCATGTGCCGACGCGTGTGCCGCACGTTCAGCTCGGCGCGCACTCCTCCGGTCGGGCCAAAGCGCTCGTGCTTCTCGTCCCCGCCAGCAGTCAAGGATCGCAGCGTACCGACCCGTCCCCGCCCGGCTCGACGCGGCTCGTTTCCACCGGGACGGCGCAGACTCTGCTGGAGGCGTGCTCACATGTGATCGACGATCGCGGCCGCGAACTCGGAGGTCTTGACCTCGGTTGCACCGTCCATCAGCCGCGCGAAGTCGTAGGTGACGATCCGGTCGGCGATCGTGGCGCCGAACGCGGCCACGATCAGGTCTGCAGCCTCGTTCCAGCCGAGGTGCTCGAACATCAACACGCCTGAGAGGATCACCGAGCTCGGGTTGACCTTGTCCTGACCCGCGTACTTGGGCGCCGTCCCGTGAGTCGCCTCGAAGATGCCGTGCCCGGTGAGGTAGTTGATGTTGCCACCGGGAGCGATGCCGATCCCGCCGACCTGCGCGGCGAGGGCGTCCGAGATGTAGTCACCGTTGAGGTTGGTGGTGGCGATCACGTCGAAGTCCTCGGGTCGCGTGAGCACCTGCTGGAGGGTGATGTCGGCGATGTTGTCCTTCACGAGCACCCGGTCGCCGGGCTCGCCGCCACAGTCGTCCCACGAGACGGCCACGTCGGAGAACTCCTCCCGGGTCACCTCGTAGCCCCAGTTTCGGAACGCGCCCTCGGTGAACTTCTGGATGTTGCCCTTGTGCACGAGCGTGACGCTCTTGCGCCCGCGGGCCACCGCGTACTCGATCGCGGCGCGGACCAGACGCTTCGAACCGGTGATGGACACCGGCTTGATGCCGATTCCCGAGTCGGGTCTGATCTGCCAGCCGAAGCTCTCGTGCAGGACCTCGATCAGCTTCGTCGCATCGGGCGTGCCTTCCTCGACCTCGAGGCCGGCGTAGATGTCTTCGGTGTTCTCCCGAAAGATCACCATGTCGACGAGCTCGGGATGGCGGACCGGCGACGGCACCCCGGGGAACCAGCGGACCGGCCGGAGACAGACGTAGAGGTCGAGGATCTGGCGCAGAGCGACGTTGAGCGACCGGATCCCCCCGCCGACCGGTGTGGTGAGCGGGCCCTTGATCCCGATGAGATGATCCCGAAACGCGTCGACGGTCGCCGGTGGAAGCCATTCGCCGGTCTCGTCGAACGCGCGCTGGCCCGCCAGGACCTCCTTCCACGCCACCCGGCGCGCACCCTCGTACACCTTGTCGACGGCGGCGTCGAGCACCAGCTTCGCGGCCGGCCAGATGTCGATCCCGGTCCCGTCGCCTTCGATGAAGGGGAGGATCGGCTCATCGGGCACCGAGAGCCGGCCGGCGGCGAGGGTGATTCGGTCGGCCATGGCCCTACCTCCCGAGGAGGACGATGACGAGTGCAACCACGTACGCGACCGCGAACGCAGCGGCGGCAAGCGCCCCTGCCGCCGGGGCGTAGGGCCCTGGGCGACCGGCGACCCCGGCGAGCGCGTACCCGCAGGCGGGACAGCGATCGTCCTCGGGGGCGATCGGCTGCGAGCACTGGGGGCAGATCGCAGCCG
>Ga0299914_10002932_pt1 | contig 11912 bp, 11 predicted proteins | sample RVTome_10_FD_201361 | JGI IMG/M metagenome (GOLD analysis project Ga0299914, IMG submission 201361) | Soil microbial communities from uranium-contaminated site in the Upper Colorado River Basin, Wyoming, United States - RVT153D57 (version 2) ... | reverse complement strand
GAGCGCACCCTGTCCGCCGCCGGCCTCGTGGTCTACGAGGGCGAGCACGCGCTGGTGACCGGGCCGGCCCGGTCGGGCAAGAGCACCGCCCTGCTCACCGTCGCGGCCGCCTGCCGCGCCGGCGGACGGGATGTCAGCGTGGTCGGCGTCGCCGGGCCGCGCTCGCCGTTGGCCGGCGACGCGTCGGTCGACGACGTGGTGGCGCCTGGCGCGATCGTGGACAAGCTCGTGCCGCTGGTGGAGCGCGCCAGTGACGCCGGGAGGCTCGCGCTGGTGCTGGTCGACGACGCCGAATCGCTCGACGACCCGGGCGGTGTGCTCGAACGGCTGTCGACGTCGGACCTCCCCGGCCTGCTGTTCGTCGCCGCCGGCCGCAACGACGGCATCCGCACCGGTTACTCGCACTGGACCCGGCCGCTGCGCCGCTCGAAGCTCGGCGTGCTGCTCCGCCCGGACGTCGACCTCGACGGCGACATCCTCGGCGCGTCGCTGCCGCGGCGGGCGCCGGTGGCAATGGTGCCGGGCCGGGGCTACGTCGTGAACAGCGGCGAGGCCGAGCTCATCCAGGTGGCGCTGCCGGGCTGACCCCCCGGCGAACCTGCCGCGAGATCGGTGGCCCCGGCAACCGATTCCGCGGCAGGAAGCGGCTAGCCGGCCGCGTCGAAGGTCGACAGCGTGCCGGTGCCGGCGTCCAGCACGTAGACATCGTCGCCCGATGCGCCCAGAGCCACCAGCGCCGTGTCGCCGCCGCGGCGAAGCACCAGCTCGAGCTCGCCGTCGTCGCCGATGCGCCACACCTCGTTGGTGAACGTCAACACGAGCAGGCCGTCGTCGGTGGCCGCCAGGTCGCGGGCCTCGATGTACGAGTCGCCGGCGGACGCGCCCTCCGACGGGGCCTCCACCGGGTTGCCCTCCTCGTCGCGCTCCACGGACTGGGTGAGCCCCTCGGGCCCGCCGCCGGGCGGCAGCGCCACGATCCGGCCGTCGAGCACCTGGTCGTCGACGTAGTAGACGGTGCCGTCGGGTGCCACGGTCAGCGGGCCTGCGAGTGCGTCGTCGGCCACCTCCCCGACGCTGCCGTCGGCACCGATCGACACGACCTGCAGCGCGTCGTGGTCGGCCACGAACACGGTGCCGTCGGCCGCGGCGGTGAGCGCGCTGAGCTCCTGGACCGCCGGAACGGCCCCGTCGTCGACGCTGCCGTCCCGGTAGCGCACCAGGCTGCGGCGGTCGGGGTCCGTGGCGAACAGCGTCCCGTCGTCGCTGGCGGCGATGCCGGCGACGGTCGACACCGCGTCGAGGCCGTCCGCCTCCGCCAGTCCGTCGCCCGACAGCTGGAGCACCTGGCCGTCGCCGGTGGCGACCCACACCATGCCATCGCCGGCGGCGACGTCGATCGCCTCGACCAGATCGTCGCCCTCGACCACGGTCTGGAGCGCGCCGACCTCGGCGGCGTCGTCACCTCCGTCGTCGTCGGAGCAGGCCGCGACGGTGACGGCCCCCAGCACAAGGGCGGCCACGGGCAGCGTGAGCACGGGCTTCGGCCGGACCAGGCGTGGCATCAGCGATGTTCGAGGCTGTCGATGACCTCGTCCATGCGTTGGCCGGCGGCGGTGCGGTCGGCGGAGATGGCATCACCCACGGGATCGGAGTTGAGCCATTCGTTGTACGCCCGTTGCTCGTCCGCGCTCATCTCCGCGTACGGCTTGATGGGCCGCCGGTCGCCGGTGGTCCCGTCGGCGAAGAAGTCGGTGTCCATGCCGGGCGCCTGACTGCCGAGGGCCGCATTGGTGGCGTCGATGACCTCGGCCGACGTCCACGTGCCCTTGACCCCGTACTCGTACGCCGCGGTCGCGCTGGTGAGCTCGGCCCTGATCCCGTCGCGGACGTTGGCCATGTTGGCGTATTCCTGGTCCACGGCACCCTCGAGGCCCGACATGCCGAAGTTGTCGATGGCCTGATCCAGGGCGAAGCTGCCGATGCTGATGGCCGAGCTGGCGGTCTGCCCCGCAACCGGCACCAGCCCGACGACGTCCTTCACCAGGCCGACGCCGTCGAGGAAGCTCTGCCGGGCGGCGATGCGGGCCTCGGTGGCGTCGACCCGGGCGTTCTCGTCGGCCTCGGTGACCAGTCCCATGAGGCCGCCGATCTGACGCGACTCGCCGCCGAACCCGTCGCCGGTGTCCGAGCTGAGGGCGGCCTGGACGAACTCGAGGCTGCCCCGGTAGACGGAGTTGGCGGCTTCATCGTCTGTCATCAGCACCCTGAGGAAGTCGTGGGCGTTGTAGAGGCCCTGCTGGGCGTTCTCGTCGGCGTCGCCCACGGACGACGGCATGACCTCGTGGGTGCGGTCGGCCAGCTGGTCGATGTGCGTGCGGGCGCCCTCCCCGAGGGTCGGCAGGAGCTGGTCGAAGTGGACCTCGTCCTGGTCGCCCACGGTGTCGACGACGATCTCGAACAGGGCATCCGACTTCGCCGAATCCCAGTGCTGCAGGCCGTTGTCGACGACCGCGGCCAACGCGTCGCCCAGGACGGGATCGATCGTGTTGGGGCTGTAGCGGAGCAGCATCTCCATGTTGGTGGCGGTGCGGCCCGGGTAATAGATGGTGCCGTCGCCGGGGTTCTTCACCCCCAGCCAGTCCAGGGACGCGTCCTGGTTGGCGCCGAGCGCATCGAGGATGTTGATCTCCGCCACCGAGTCCTCGATGCCCCACGGGATGCCGTTCATGTAGCCGGTCGGCGTGGCGTCGTGTGCCAGCAGGTAGTCGAGCTGCCGATTGGCGACGTCGACGAGCACGTCGCTCGGCAGGGCGGCGCTCTTCACCAGCAGGCTGTAGTGCAGGTTGTTGGGCTGGTCGAACTCGTCGGGCTGCCAGAAGTTGGTGAACTCCCGTACCCACTCCTCGCCCAGCCGGTCGCCGTCGGCGAGGTTCTGGTTGTCGGGATCGTGGCGGTCGATCTGCGGCGTGGCCGCCCGCGTGTCCATGGCGGTGGTGAGGATGGTGGCGAACGGCAGCAGCCGGTCCTGACCCCACCCCGGGTTGTCGCCGTACTCGCCGCCGGGCCAGGCCGCCTCGATGAGCGCCGGGATCCGGCCCATGCCGTCGACGCCCATGCCCTCCACGAACGTGACCGCGAACGCGGGATCGAACTGTCCCCGCGTCGCCCGGTCCGCCAGCCCGTCGAGCTCGTCGGCCGAGACGCCGTCCTCCATGGCGGCCCGGATGTCCTGGGTCAGCTGGCTGGCGGCGGCGATGGCCGCGTCGCGGTCGGCGTAGCCCACGTGGCCGAGCCGCAGGATGGACTCGTCGCCCATCGACAGCACCATCGCGTCGAGCTGTTGTGGGCTCAGCGGGCGCTCGCCCAGGTTCCGGTTGGCCTGGAAGAAGGCGTTGGCGACGTCGCCCGCGAACTCGTCGAGGTGGTGCCAGTCGCCGACGAGGTCGGTCAGCGTGGCGTCGGGCTCCCCGAGGGCCGGCAGGTAGGGCGAACCGCTGCCGCGCAGGCCGGCGAGAGCGCCGGCGACGGCCTCCGCCTGGGTCTTCAGCGTGGCGACGAGCGCCAGCCCGTCGCTGGAATAGCGGCCGAGCTTGAAGGGATTGGCGCTGCTGGAGGCCATCAGTGTGCCTCGGGCTCAGACCGGGATGTTGCGGCCGGGGCGCCGCCTCGTCGATGTCGGCGCATCGGGTTCCAGCGCCGCCTGGTTGTGGCTGCGCTGCGCCTGGTTGGCACCCTCGGCCCCCGACACGATCGACGACGCCAGCGTGGCCAGCGTCTCCTTCAGCCCCGAGGCGGTGCCGGTGATGCGGGCGCAGGCGCCGTCGAACTCGTGGCGGTAGGCGCCCTCCCAGTCGACGATGGTCGGCAACATCGTCGACCGCGCGTCGAGCTGAGTCCCGAGGGTGCTCGCCGCGGTGTTGAGTGCGGCCACCGCCGCGGCGGCACCAGCCCACGGAAATTCGGCGACGGTGGCGCCGGCCACCGCCTCGACCCTTGCCGGCATCTCGGCCGCCATGCGTTCCTCCCCATCACCGCAGCCGCCCGCCCCAGCGAACGGCGACACATTAGAGGCCGAGCGGATAGGCCCGCATGTGGGCACCGAACCGTACGGGATTAGCAGCGTGAGCCCAGGCCTCATAGCTCGGCCTCCGGGCAACACTGACAACGGTTCGCCGAGACGACGGACCTATCCGCGCCTCCTGTAGTTGAGCCGCGCAGGGCACCAGTGAGTGCTGACTAGTGTGGCGGTGGGGACGACCCGCTGGCTGGGACGAGCCGACCGTGGGGGGTCGGCGTTGCTGCAACCACAAGGGAGCCGACAATGACGCAGGGTGTGGTCAAGTCCACGACCGAAGCGATCCAGGCCATCGACAACATGAAGCGGACGATCAACGGGGGCCTGCTCGACAGCATCAGCACCTTCGTGAGCCACGGCGACAGCCTCAACCCCGAGAACTTCGCCGGTGGATCGGCCGATGCCTTCTACGCCGAATGGCCCGACACCAAGCGCGCGCTCCAGACCGCCATCGAGCGGCTGACGATGATGAGCGACGACATCATGACCGTCAACACCAACATCCAGACGGCAGGTGGTAACCAGTAGCCGTCCGACGGTCGGCGACTACGAGCTCGAACGGCAGATCGGAGCCGGCGCATCGGGGACGGTGTGGCGGGCCCACAGCCGAGGCCCGATCGCCCGGGTCGTAGCGCTCAAGCGGCTGCGGGTCGGTGGCGGCCCCGGCGAGCTCGAACGGCTCCGGCAAGAGGCCGCCCTTCTCACCGAGCTCGACCATCCGCACATCGTGCGGGTGCTCGAGGTGCTGCGCGACGGAGACGGCATCGCGCTGGCCATGCAGTTCGCGCCCGGCGGATCTTTCGACGAGCTCTTGGCCGAGCGCGCCCGCCTGGCACCGGGTCAGGTCGTCGCGGTCGCGGCCCCCGTCGCCGACGCCCTGGCGTCGGCCCACCGGCGGGGCGTTCTCCATGGCGACGTCAAGCCGGCCAACGTCCTGTTCACGTCGGACGGCGAGCCCTTGCTGTCGGACTTCGGCGTGGCCCGGACCCTGGGTGGCCGCACCGGCGACCAGGTGAGCGGCACCGCCGAGTACCTCGCCCCGGAGCTGCTCGACGGCGCCGATCCCGACCCGCGTGCCGACGTCTATTCGTTGGGCGTCGTCTGCTACCAGGCGCTGGCGGGGCAGCCGCCGTACACCGGACCGGTGCCGTTGGCCGTGGTGCGGGCGGCCGAGGTGGGCCGGCACCTGCGCCTGGAGAGCCTGACGCACGTGCCCGAGCCGCTGGCGGCCGTGGTGGAGCGGGCCATGGAGCGCGATCCCGGGCAGCGCTTCGCCTCGGCGGACGACCTGGCTCGCGCCCTCCGGAGCACCGTGCCGGTCGGCGACATCCGGCTGCCGGGGCCGGCGCCCGGCGCCGCCGACAGCGGGGAGCCGCCGGGCGCCACCCGGACCTTCGGTCCTCGCCCTCCCGGCCCCGAGCCCGAGGCCGCACGCCGCATGCCGGGCAGGGTCGCGGTGCTGGCGGCGGTCGGCGTCGGGGCGGCCGGCTTGCTCTTCCTGGTGCGCGGCCCGCTGTCGTCGGACGACGACGCCGGGCCCGACTGCCCTGCGGACGACGCGGCCGCAGCGCCGGCTGGCCGGGGCGCGGTCCAGGTGGAGGGCGACCCCGAGGGCGACGGCTGCCCGACGGTCGGCGTGTATCGGCCGGAGGCGGTCGCCGGCAGCGAGCTGATGGTGCTGAGCATCCGCATCGACGGCGACCGCCAGCGGATCGCCATCGGTGAGCCCGGCGACCAGCTGGTGCTCGGCGACTGGGACTGCGACGGCGTCGACACGCCCGGCCTCTACCGGACCGGCGCCGGTGACGTGCAGTACTTCGACGCATGGCCCCGGGTGGAGCAGCAGCGCTACCAGCCCGACCGCACCGAGGCCGCGGGGTCCGGCGGGAGCGCATCGCTCTCCGAGGGTGACGGCGACCGCTGCGATCGCATCGAGGTGGCATCATCTGAGGGCGTCTCATGATCGAGATCGGTTGCTGGGGGACGGTGACGCGCACGTGAGTGCCCACTTGCAGCTCGACAGGCCGCACCGGTGGTCGGATGCCAGCCGTGGACTCGCAGCGCTGGCCGGTGTGGCGATCCTCGTCGTGGGGGTGCCGGTGGCGCTGGCCTCGTGGGTGGGCTGGCCGCTGCCCACCGAGGTTCCGACGCTGTCGCAGATCGGCGACGCGCTGCGCGACACCTACATCCCCGACGAGTTCCTGGTGAAGGCCCTGGCGGTCGTCTGCTGGCTGGTCTGGATCGAGCTCGTGGCGTCGCTGCTCGTCGAGGCCGTCGCCTACGTGCGGGGACGCAAGGCCGGCGCAGTGCCGTTCGCGGGCGGGCTGCAGCGGGGCGCGGCCCGGCTGATCGCCACGGTGGCGCTCCTCGGATCCCTCCTCGCCAGCAAGGGCCTGTCCGGCTCGGACGGGTTCGGGCTGCGGGCGCTTGCCCCTCCCACATCGCAGCCGCTGGTGACGTTGGTGGCCGACGAGCTGCCCGCCGCGCCCGACGAGGCCGTGGGTCGGGCGGGTGCCGCGGTCGGCGCCCGCCTGGCGCCGCGCCCGACGTACGAGGTGCAGCGCCGCGACACGCTGTGGGACATCGCCGAGCGACATCTCGGCGACCCCTTCCGCTGGCGGGAGATCTTCGGGCTGAACCAGGGCAAGGTCCAGCCCGACGGGCGCTGCCTGACCGACCCGGACCTCATCCATGCCGGCTGGCGGCTCGAGCTTCCCGACGACGCCGGCGGCCTGGCTCCGCCGCCGCCGCCAGCACCGTCAGCATCGTCGGGACCGCCGGCACCGCCGGTCCCCGTTCCCGACGCCGCCAGGCCCACCGCCGACGGGGGCGGCATGGTCCTGCTCGACGATGGGCGGGGCCCCGGGGGGCCGGAGGGGCCTGCAGTCGTCGCCGATGCCGCTCGGGCCGGAGGCCCCGAGGCGGACGACGAGGGCGGCGGCATGGTGCTGCTCCCCGACGACGAGGCGTCGGGCCCGGCACCGGTCCCGCCGCCCGCACCCCAATCGCCCGGTGAGCAGATCGCCGCCGGCGACGGCTAGGAGCCCGACACGATGGCCTCGACGACGCTTTCCTCCCGCCCGACCCCCAGCGGCCCAGGTCGGTCGGCGCCGGCGCTCGTGCCCGGCGGCGGGCGGCAGCGCCGCTGGTCCCTGGCCCTGCTGGCGGTCCTGGTGACGATGGCATCGGCGCTCGGATTCGTGGTGTTGTGGATGAACGCCGGCGGCCGCGAGCCGGTCCTGGCGCTGCGCCGCAACGTGACGGCCGGCCAGACCATCGAGGCCGACGACCTTCAGGTCGTGCGCGTCGCAGCCGACCCTGGCATCGACCCCATCGCCTCGTCAGCGCGGGACGATGTCGTCGGGCGGCCGGCTGCGGCCGACCTGCTGGCCGGCACACTGCTGGTCCCGGAGGCGGTCGGCACCGCCAGCGGCCTGGAGGCAGGTCAGGCTGTCATTGCCGTGCCCGTGTCGCCCGAGGAGCTGCCCGCAGACCTGGAGGGGGGCGACCGCGTCGTCCTGCTCCGGTCGTCGACCAACGCACCGACCGGCGACGCTCCGGCGGCCGCGACCATCGGCGACGGGACGGTGGTCGCGATCCAGCGCGACGACAGCGGGTCGACCGTGCCGGTGTCGGTGCGGGTGGCGGAGGGCTTGCTTCCAGAGATCGCCGCCGCCATCCAGTCCGATTCGATCACCGTGGCGCAGGCGGCGTCCTCCTGACGCATGGCGTATGTCGCGTTCGCTTCGGCCAAGGCGTCGCCGGGGGTCACCACCACCATCACCGCCCTGGCCGCCACCTGGCCGCGGGATCGTGATCTCCTGGTCGCCGAGCTCGACCCCGCCGGGGGCGATCTCGGGGTGCGGTTCGACGTGGCCACCGAGCCGGGCCTGGTCACCCTCGCGGCCGCCGGTCGCCGTCAGCTCGACGGCCCCACGTTGCTGGGTCACACGCAGCCGCTGCCGTTCGCCGGCAGGCCGGGGACCGACGGCGACGCCGAAGGCGCCGTCCGCAGGGTGCTGGTGGGGCCGGTGGCGGCCGATCAGGCCGGTGCCGCCCTCGCGGCGCTGCGAGGTGGGCTGCCCGGGGTGTTGTCGTCGCTCGGCGCCGACGTGTTGGTCGACTGTGGCCGCCTCGACCCGGGCTCGGCTGCGCACGACGTCGTCACCGAGGCCGACCTCCTGGTGGTGGTCGCTCGGCCGGTGGTCGCCGAGGTCCATCACCTGGCCGCGCGGCTGTCCGGCCTCCGGCCCAAGGCGCTGTCGCTGCTGCTGATCGGCGACCGCCCCTATTCCGTTGCCGAGGTGGCCGACGCCGTCGGCGCCAACCCGCTCGGAACGCTGCCGGTCGACGACCGTGCCGCGGCCGCACTGACCGTGGGCCGGTCCGACGGGGCGCGGATCCTGCGCCGCTCGCGGCTGCTGCGCGACGCGAGGGCCGTGGCCGAGGGTCTCGCCGCCTGGCTGCTGCCGCCGCCGCCCGTCCGTCCGGCGGCGGCTCCCGCGACGCGCCCGCCCGCGAACGTACCGGCGGACCAACCGCCGCGGCCGCGGCGTCGGCGTCCGGATCCCGTGCCCACGGGCGCGAACCCACCGCGGCCCAAGCACTTTCGCCGGGAGCGCCACGAGGAGCGCCGGTGAACCCCCAGCACAAGGCGCTGGTGCGGGAGTTCCGCCGCGAGGTGGCCGACGAGCTGACCGAGCGCCTGCGCGCCGACGAGCTGGCAGAGCGGGCCCGGATGTCGCCGGCGGACCAGCGGCAGTTCGGGCGGCAACTGATCAACCGACGCCTCGAGCGCTACGCCAAGCAACAGCTGGAGCAGGGCCGCGAGCCGCTGACGTTCGAGGACGAGACGGCGCTGGCGCAGGCGATCCACGACGCCCTGTTCGGGCTCGGCGCCTTGCAGCGGCTGCTCGACGATGAGTCCATCGAGAACATCGACGCCAACGGCTGCGCCGACGTGTGGGTCACCCGCGCCGACGGCACCAAGCACCGGGCCCCACCCATCGCCGACAGCGACGACGAGCTGATCGACACCCTGCGCATGACCGCCGCCCGGGTCGGCCTGACCGAGCGGCGCTTCGACACCGGGTCGCCATCGCTCAACCTGCAGCTCCCCGACGGCAGCCGGCTGTTCGCCGTCATGGCGGTGACGTCCAGGCCCTGCGTGGCCATCCGGCGCCACCGCTTCCCCAAGGTGTTCCTCGACGACCTGGTCGGCCTCGGGTCGATCGACGTGGCCCTGCGCGAGTTCCTGTCGGCGGCCGTGCGGGCCCGCAAGAACTTCATCATCTGCGGCGGCGTCGACGCCGGGAAGACGACGCTGCTGCGGGCGCTGCTCAACGAGGTCGGCCCCGACGAGCGGATCGTCACCATCGAGGACAACCTCGAGCTCGGGGTCGACCGCTACCCCGACCTGCACCCCGACGTGGTGGCGTTGGAGGCCCGGGAGGAGAACGTCGAGGGCGAGGGCGAGATCGACCTGGCCACCCTCGTGCGCTGGGGCCTGCGCATGAACCCGGACCGGGTCATCGTGGGCGAGGTCCGTGGCCACGAGGTCATCCCCATGCTCAACGCCATGAGCCAGGGCAACGACGGGTCCATGTGCACCGTGCACGCCAACTCGTCGCTGTCGGCGTTCAGCAAGCTGGCGATGTACGCCGTGCAGGCGCCCGAGCGGCTCAACCTCGAGGCGACCAACCTCATGGTGGCGAACGCCATCAACTTCGTCGTCTACATCGCCATGTCGCCGGGCAGCGAGGGCGAGGGCGGCGTGCGGCGCTACGTCTCGTCGGTGCGGGAGGTCGTCGGCGCCGAGGGCCCGCTGGTCGTGTCCAACGAGATCTTCGTGCCCGGCTACGACAAGCGGGCCATCCCCGGGTCCCCGCTGCGGGACAGCACGCAGGGCGAGCTCGCCGAGGTGGGCTTCGACGCGTCGGTCCTGTTACGCCCGGACGGCTGGTGGAACTGAGCCTCGCGGCGGGCGTGGCGTCGGCCGGCGGCCGGCGTCGCCCGGCATTCCTGGCGCAGCTCTGGTTGCTGAGCAACCAATTCGGCGCCAGGAAACCCTCAACCGCCCTCGGGACGCGGGCGGTAGATCGCCGTGTGGACGGCCTGAGCGACCAGCCGGTCGCCGCCGGCGAACAGGCCGACGTCGAGCTCCACGAACCGGTGGCCCTTGCGCTCCCACTCCCGGGTGACCGTGGCGAGCGCGTGGACGGCGTCGCCGTCGTGGACGAGTCCGTGGTGTTGCACCTCCGACTCGACGTGGATCCACGGCCCCAGCCGCACGTTGGCCGACAGGACCCGGTTGGCGTCGCGCAGCAGCCAGCCGGGATGGGCGACGCCGCGGCTGGCGTAGAGCGGCAGGCACTCGCCGACCTCGGCGAGATACTCGGCAGCGGTGTCGGCGTGGAAGCCGTGCGGGGCGAGGGCGAGCGCCGTGCAGGCGGCCAGGCTGGCGGGTGACGCGTCGGGCGCGTCGTCGGTCTGGCGGACCGCCGCCCAGCCGGCCCCGGGCCGCGGGGGCGTGTCCTCGGGCAGCGTCGCTTCGCCGCTGGCGCGGACGGCGCCGTCCGGGCCCCGGAGCTCGAGCGCCATCCGGTGGCCGCCCGGGGATGGCGCGATCTCGCCGGCAACGACGACGATCTCCTCGCCCTCGTACACCGGGGCCAGGAACCGTGCCCGCATCGAGCCCCGCCCCAGCCAGTCGAGGCCCCACGCGGCGGCGGGCGGATGGGTCATGTAGGCATACACGTCGACGCCGGGTACGAGCCCACCGGCGAACCCATAGCGGCGGGCGACAGCGTCGTCGTGGATCTGGTTCGCGGACGCGGTCGCAGTGTTCCGAGCCACGACCCGGTACTCATCGACGGTCTCCATCGGCGTCAACCTAGGCGTCCGCAGGGCGCGGTCATACGTGCGCGGACGGGGGGTGGGGTGGGTCTAATATCCCGGCCGCACGCGAGCTATCGGCAGCTGGGGGCGGGCGCTGGGGTCCCGATGCGTGTGGGAGGAATCGACGAGTGGGAAAGCCTGGCGCACCGCTGACCCTCGTCGCGCTGACGGCCCTGGCTTTCGCGGTCGCCGGCTGTGGCGGTGACGACGGAGAGAGCGTCGACCCGCCGACTGCTGAGGACGAGACCACGACGACCGAGGACCCGCAGGAGAGCCACGAGGCAGATGTAGTCGCCGCGTATGCGGCGAGTTGGACTGACTTCATCAAGGCGGGTGACCCGCCGTCACCCGATGCCGTGTTCCTCGCGGATCACATGTCTGGCGACGCCCTTGAGGTCTCGCGCAACCTCCTGCACGAGCTTCAAGCCGAAGGAGTCGTTCTCCGGGGTACATACCAGTTCGACGCGCGGGTCACTGAGCTCGCTGACGATAGGGCGGTGGTGGAGGACTGCGGGCTGGACCAGATGGAGGTGGTCTCACCCACCTCAGGGGAAGTGGTCGAGCCTCATGATGACGAACGCGACGGCGTTGTGGCCGAACTGACGTTGGAGGGTGGATCTTGGAAGGTCATCAGCTATGCGGACGATGGGCAGGTCTGCGCCTGATGCTGCGACGAGCTACCTACGCGGCCGTCGGGTTCGCCGTCACGGTGTCCTTCGTGGCCTTTACGGCGGTACCCGCCGGCGCTGACGACTTCGGGGACCGTCGCGTAACAGTCGACAACAACGGCGACTCTGCCTCCGGTACCGCCGAAGAGAGCGTGCCCGTCATCCCTGCCGGCAACGGCGGTGGCAGTGGTGGTCCCAACTGCACGAGGTCCGCTGGCACGCCCGACTACTTGCGCTACGGACCACGACTGTTCTCCACGATGGAAGAGCAG
>Ga0299914_10002931_pt1 | contig 11912 bp, 8 predicted proteins | sample RVTome_10_FD_201361 | JGI IMG/M metagenome (GOLD analysis project Ga0299914, IMG submission 201361) | Soil microbial communities from uranium-contaminated site in the Upper Colorado River Basin, Wyoming, United States - RVT153D57 (version 2) ... | reverse complement strand
CGGCTCTGGTCCAGGACCGGATGCAGGTGTTCGACAAGAAGACGGGCCGATCGATCGGCTTCGAGCGGTGTTTGCACGAGGCGCGCGAGTCCGAACGAATCAAGCTCACGGAACCGGAATCGGGCATCCTCCACACGATCGACGCCATGCGTGACGACGAACAGCACTGGTACACCCTCGTCGAGGAGGGGTTGCTGTACCTACACGCCCGCGCTGCGGTCACCTTGTTTGACGATCTGCTCCACCGAGCGTTCGGTGAGCGTCTGGCCAATCATCTGCCGCTTCTGGTGCTGCCCATCGGGACAGAGCCGCCCCAGGACTTCCAGACTCTCGTGGACCGGGAGTACGAGAACATCGCGGAGTTGCTCAAGCCGAAGCGACAGGCTGGTGCCGAGGCCGCGGCGCGTGTCCGTGCGCTCCTTACGATGGAAGCGCACGTGGAGGACGACGCCGCCGTCAGCAACACCGACGTTCGTCGGGGGGTGAAGGGCATCCGCGGGGGCAAGAGCCGTGCACAGGTGTTTCCGAAGCTCGCCGACATCACCGCGACGGGGGGGCCAGGGGCTGTCTGTGGTGATGCGCTTCGTGAAGAAGGGCGGTCTGCCGGTCCGGCTCGTCAGGGACGGGGACCGGGATGTCGCCGCGATCCGCGAGGTCGACCTGCAGAAGAAGTACCACCGGAGTGCAACGGACTTAGCCAGGGCGGTCAACCTAACGCTCCCGAAGTCGACAGCCCTGCGCCGCCACCTCGGCGTCGACGCCGACCCGTCGTGCGTTCACACGTTACCTTCGAGAGCCAGAAACTCACCTACTACTCCGACAACGCCTTCACACGGATGCGGGACGCCTTGAACAGCGGCATCGATATGGAGGCGATCGGGGCGAGCCCACGGCACGGCCAGGAAGCGGGGGCCGCGACCGCCATGCACTCAGACCGGTTGCCGACCGTAGGCTCCCGTGTCCTGACCGCTCGACGCGGCCAATCGACGCCGGCGTGCGGTCGGCGCGGGCGGGACTGGCGGCCCGCATCCACACTTCGGACAGGCCGAGGCAAAGTGGCCATCCCGCACGGCAGCCCGCTCTACGTCGCAGGGACGACATGCACCGCGGAAGGCTCCAACCGCAGCTCCACCACGGTCCAGTAGTCATCTATAGGGTGGCAACCTCGGCATGGCATGCGGGCAGCGGCGGTTCGGTCCATCGCAGGGTCCTCAGTGGTCGGAGGGCTCCCGCCCGATCAGCCGCCGTCGTCCGGCCGCGGCCAACGCAGGGCGCTCCTCCGCGGATGCGCGAGCCACGAGTTCGAGCCCGCGACTGACCCAGTCATGGCACCGTGCTCCGTCACCCCGGACGTCGGCGACGTCGGCGAGCAGAAAAGCCGCCTCGCAACGGAGCCGAACCCACGCAGGCGTTTCCTCGTGCGCACCGAGACTGGACCACACCTTTTCTCCAGCCTCCTCGGCGGCCTTCTGATCCCCCCGCGCCAACGCCAGAACGCCGCGGGCGTGAATCCTCAACGACCGCGCCCGCTCCCCGGCCCACACCCGAGCGCGCGGCACTCGTGCCCCATTCAACAGGCGCTGTGCGCTTGCCAGTTGCCCAAGCGCGACCTGAGCACGCGAAGCCATGCACAGGCACTCGGCGGTGAGCTCGTGGTCACCCACCCGCGTTGCCAGACGCGCCGCGAGCGTGCATTGGGCTGTCGCTTCGGCCCAGCGCCCCAAACCGAAGAGTGCCGCGCCAAGTCGGACGCGTGTCGGAACACTGCGCGACTCCTCTCCGAGGGAGTCGAGCAGTACCAGCCCCGCCCGCTGGTGCTCGACCGCGTTCGGCACGTCATCGTTAAGGGTGAGAACGGCTCCCAACCAAAGGTGCGCGACCGCGCGGCACTGAGGCGAGGCCTGGCCCTGAGGCAAGTTCAGCACGTCTCTCAGATCACGTTCGTGGGCCTCCTTAGAATCTCCACGGGAGGAGATAAGCGCTCGGTCGAGGCGGAGCCACCCCGCTTCTGTGCCCTCAGGGCCCCCGCCGACGAACTCCGACGCGATCTGCCCTGCCATCTCGCGCAGCTTCACCCCATCGCCCTGGGCACTGCCGGCAAGCAGGTCGATCCGCCGTAACAGCCTCCGCGTCGCGGACTCTCGCTCCAGCGCCATCGCGCCAGACACCGCGGTGGAGGCGAAGCCGAACTGGCCACGTGTGAGCATCGCCATCGCGAGATAGCGCCAGGCGGTCGCCTCGTCCTCCCGCGAGAGCGCCGGGCCACCTGCAGACGCGAGTGACCCAGCCAGCACCGCCCCGCCGGTACGCACGGCTCCCGTCCGACAGCAGTCGAGGCCGAACGCGATTGATGTCGGTGACGCCGGACGGCTAACTGGGCCCTTCGCCAAGGGGCGACCCGCGCGGCGCAGGACAAGTGCGTCGTCGACCAGGGCGCCCATGAACAGCTTCCCTCGACTACCGAGGCCGGCCCCTGCATGCATGACGATGGTGAGAGGAACGGCCTCCAGCCCTCTGATCACGTAGTCCAAGGCGGCCCAGGAGTCCTCGTCGGTCGCGTCGAGGTCATTCAGGACCACTACCAGTGGTGTCTCCGCGGTGGCGGCCAGCCAGCGCAGGATGGCGTGATGAACCCCGACGGGGTCGGGCAGCATCGGACAGCCCGGATCCAGCGGTTGATCAGGGCCGAACCGCAGTCTCCGCGCCAGTTGCGAGCCGTGTGGGAGTGACTCTGCCACGTGAGTCCAGAGGTCGAACGGCGCCCAGTCCGAACCGGCTGTCGCTGCGTCCCACCAGTCGACACCGCTGGCGGCCGCGGATGACCGCCAGACGGGCAGGCAGCGCCCCGCGTCGCCCTCAAGGAGTACGGCGACCGGAGTCCGCGCGGACATCGCCTTCAGGATGACCGACCACGTTCGATCCAGCTCCGAATCGTCGACGCCCCGCCGTTCTGGTCGATCCTCCCTCCGAGAGTGCTGGCCGGGCGAGAGGGGGTCGCCGGTCATTACCGCGACCTCCGGGCCCGGTAGGCCCCCCGCAGCAGGTCCGCGACCAGGGCCTCGTTCGTCGGCGGAATGCCCAGGCGATTGTTCATCGTGTGCGCGAGGTTCCACAAGATGAACGTGAGCTGCGTGGTCAGTCGGCGCGCCCGCGCCACGGCACGGAGTTCCGCGAGCCCGTCGCGCAGGTCGTCGAAGCAGCCGTCAAGCTCTGGCCCGACCAAGTGCTCGACGATGTCGGGCACCGCTGCTGAGGTGTTCAGTTGACCGGACAGCATGGCGATCAAGCGGTCACTCGGTCCAGGTTGTCCCTCACCTGGGCGAGCAACGCCGGTCAAGGAGCGCCAGTACCGAGCGTAGTCTGCGAGCGCCGCATCGGCGAGGTCGGGAACCATGTCGTGGCCCGCGAGCAGAGCATCGAAGTGCCACACCCCGACGACGAGTCGGAGGTCTCGGCGCCCCGTGGTGTGCTCGACGCACGCGAGAGCGAGACGGCTAGACACATCGAAGAGTCGCTCGCACACCTCCATGCCGTCCGGTCCGCCGTACTTGTCCGTCTCTGGTTCGTAGTCGGCGACCTCAGCCCGCTCGATCGACGGGCACGATCGCGCGGCGTCGTCGAGAGCTCGTCGTACGGCGGAGACGTCAGCCCGATCGGTCACGCGCACTCGGTGACGCAGGTGGAGCCCGCCCGCAGCGTACCGGAGGTAAAAGACGCGATCGATCAGACCCTGGCTCCGTAGCGCCGTTGAAAGGGGCGCGACGTGGTGGACCAGGACTCGGTCAGACTCGTCCTCCCATCGGTCGGCCTCGACGAACAGCTTCTGGTAAACCCACCGGTCCTCAGCCATTTGCGTGGTGTCCGTCGACGTGGACGAGCAGTTCCGACACGTGGGCGCGACCGGCGATGGAGAGCGTGGCGTCCTCCGGGCGTGGCAGGAGTTCGCTCATCAGGAGCCAGCCGTCCGGCAGGCGGCCCGCGTGGACATCGGTCACGAGCCGACGGAGCCCGTGGAAGCTCAGCGGGTTGTGAAAGTCGAGATACTGGGGCGGCACGTGCGCGCCGGCACCCGCCAGGCCCGGCACGAGTCGCCGGACGAAGCCACGCCGGGGCAGGCCCGTGCCCCGTCGCCAGGAGTCCAACCGACGAGCGAACGAGGCCGGCGCCTCGCTCCGCTCCGGCAGGGGTACCGCGGCGAACGGCGTCGCCCACCTGGCCCGTTCGAGGACCAGGCGTCCGACCTCGAGGCGTGGGCGGTAGGCCCGCACCGGTAGACCTTGGAAGATCTCCCAACGGTCCAGGACGTCATACATCCTCACCCGCTCCGACACCGTGTCCTCGGCGATGCGGGGCGAAAGTGCCCGGAGGAGGAGCAGGTCGTCCGGCAGATTGAGGTCCCGGAGGAAGCCCAGGTGGATCGGCTCGACCTCACGTTCCAGCCGGGTCGAGAACAGCCTGAGGGTGTCGTCCTGGCAGTCATGGCTGAGCAGGAGGTCGGACAGCGGCAGGGTGCGACCGGGATCGGGGCTGGGTTCGCCTGGTACCTCGAGGACCCAGCTGGTCAGTCGAGGATGAAGCTGGAAGTTGAGTCCGAGCACCGGCGTGATCTCCACGGGAAGGGGCTCCATCTGGGCGAGCTGTGCGCGCACGTCGGCCAGGGCCGCTCGGGTGGTCAGGTCGGGCGCTCCGAGATACCGGGAGAGGTACTTGTAGCGGCCGCTGTAGATGCCGTTGAGGACGAGGCGGCCAAATGCCGTCGGCTCGTCCGGGCTCGCCGGGACGGCCTGGACGAGTACGCCGAAGGACGCCGGCCCGTCCTCTGCCAACAGGGAGTCGAAGAGCGCCGGTTCCAACTGCACCGGGCCGTGCTCAGCCTCCGCGACCCGTCGACCCAGGGGCGAGTCGATCCAGGAGGGCGGAGCGGTGAGGCCGCGGACACGCGACACGAGCTGGTCATGCTGGCTCAGCTCGGTCAGGAACGCAGCGACGTCACGGCACAGCCCACCGCGGCCAAAACGGTCTGTGAAGGCATCTCGGAGCAGCTGGTGCGGAATGTCCGTCAGGGCTGACCGAGCCAGGGCCAGCGCCGGCCGCACGATGTCGCGTAGCTCCTCGAGGTCGATGCCCAGCGCCTCGCGGGAGAGCCCGGACCACGACGTGTCCACGTAGACCGGGACCGAGCCGCGCTCGAGCGCCAGTGTATCGGTGAGCCGCGCCAGTCGTCGCTCCCGGTCCGCAAGCGGAGCCTCGGGATAGTCCTTGATCAGCCCAGCGAGCTCTCGCACCTCGCCCGCCATCCGGCTGTCACCCAGCTGCTCCAGCTCTCGGGCCAGGAACAGCAAGCCAGAGTGGTCGACCGCCGTCTTCGGCAGCATCCGGTTCAGCACCCCGGCCCCGACGAGGGAGTCGACCAGCCTCGTCCACACCGGTCGCTCCTCCGCGGAACGGGCCAGCATCGTGGCGACGGCGTCAGTCGAGCGGTTCTGGGCTACGTCCAGAACCTGCCGCGCAGCCGGGCCGAGACTCGGCGTCCCTAGACGGGTCGCGCTCAGCGGGAGCCTCGCGGCGGCGGCCGGGTCCAGGTGGCGACTGACCCAGCGGTGGAGAGCGTCGACCCGGAGGCAGGTGACGCTCTGCCAACCGGCCCCGTGGGATCCGCTCGGCGGTCTCCGCCACGACACCAGCGCCACCGCCGCGAACCCTCCGAACGGCGACGTCCGGGTGGCAGCTCGGAACAGGTAGCGCGCGAGCGCCGACTCGTGTCTCTGCTGGCGTGCGGTTATCCGCTCCACCGGAGAAGCGTGACTGATCCACTGGACCGCGTTCCAGAGGTCTGGACTCGACAGCATCACGTGACCGAGCATGTCGGCGTCGAGCAGGCGCTGTCGCATCGTTGCCGCCACCTGGTTGCTCTCCTGCGCGTACGTCGACTCGTACTCACCGATCGCGATGTCCACCTCAGACTCGGCAGTCGCGAGGTCGCTCAGCCGCGCTCGTACTGCCGTGGGCAGCTGCCCGGCCCTCGGATCCGTGGCCAGCATCGACGCGATCGGCCGGCCGCCGTGCACGGCGCGCTTGAGCGTCAGCAAGAACCGTCGCAGGGCTACATCCTGGCAGCCGTTGACGGCCTCGAACAGGTCGTCCACGCACGACGACGACAGTATGAGGTGGCGCTCCTGGAGCTTGTCGAGACGCTCGAGAAGGGCCGCGCTGCGGGTGACAGCGAGCCCCGAGAGCACCTCCGCGGGCAACCCGGCCACCCGGACGGCCACCCAGGGGGCCACCCGCCACTCAGTCCCCATCTCGGCCCTCCTGCGCGCGCCGCGGTCCTCCGACCACGAATGCGAACACGGCCGTGTGGTGGTAACCGTCCAAGCCCAGCAACTGGTCCGCCCGAGCCTGCGCGAAGCCGCCCGACGCCGTGTACGTCAACCCCAGTGCCTCGGCGTCGAGGTAGAGCCTGTCCGTGAGATACCCCACCTGGAGCGCCGCGCCCCGATAGCCCCGGTCTCCGAAGCGATGGAGCCATTGGGCGAGTGGCACGACGAAGAACAGGACCACGGCTCCCTCCCCGTGCTCGTGCTGGAGCAAGAGGTTCTCGCGCGTCGCACCCCAGTCGACCTCAGCCACGGGCAGGAGGGCATGACGCTCCGGGTCGTACCGGTAGGAGCCTGGCGGGACATCAGTGACATCGTGCACGAGAGGGAAAAGGGCCGGCCCGAGCTCGGCTCGGGGAGCGAACGCGTGTGGAAGGGGGGCCGCTGCCGAGGCCAGCACCGTGCTCAAGTCTTGAGGGCTCAGCGGCCCCGGGGTAAGGCCCGCACTGCGACGAGCCTCGATGATCTCGACGAGCCCGCGTCCGGCGATCCACTCCTCACGAGAAGGCGGTAGGGCGCGTGCCCGTCCTACATCCCCGGGTGGTGGGTGGACCGCCGCCTCACCGACCGGCACGTGACGGCCCTGCGGGTGAGCGGACGTCGCCACAAGTCGCGCCGCCAGATCGGCCGGCCAGAGCGCAGTCTTCCCACGCCGAGGACCGGAAGGTGACCTCATCTCGTCCTCGGTCACCGCGAACTGTCCCCCTGTGCCGCTGGCTGGTCTGCAGGGCGATGCAGCGCGAGGACTACCGCGGGGACAAGGTTGCGCCCGTCGACGCCCAGCACGGTCGAAAGCTGCTGATCGTCGAAGTCCCACGTCTCGTGACACCGCCACCCGGCCAGGGATGCGACCAGCCCGAGACGGTGCGCCATTAGCCCGGCGTCGAGCAGGGCGTACAGGTAGGCCCGCTCCCCGTACTTTGCGCGCAGCCGCTGAACGGCGCTCACAACGGCCACCACCGCGACTGCGTCGTCCACCAGAACCTGGCTGGCCTGCGCCGTGCCGTCGAGGGCGCACTCGGCCAACTCCTCGGTGACCGCCCCCTCCCGGAGCCCCTCCAGGGAGTGGTCGACCATGAGGTAGTGGTACAAGCCGGCAGCGAGACCCGACCGCTCGGGGTACATCAAGTAGAGCTCGGATGAACCGAGGTTCCCGCCGGAGGCGGTGTAGCGGACCAGGTGGTGCCCACCATCGGATGTCGGCACGCTCCGACCGCCCGCGCTGTAGTGCAGGACGTGGCCGAGTACCTCTAGATCCGGAGCTACCGGCCCCGATAGGGATCCGTCGTCGCGACGAGTTGGTGCGGGGAGCTGCACCCGCCTGGTTACCTCATGACGGAGGAAGGCATGACGGTTCAGCCGCTTCGTCTCGGGGCTGAGGTGGTGCTGCATGCCCGCCGGCTGCTGCAGGTGCCACGGCTGAATGGCCGCGTTCCGGTGGTACAGCAGTGCCATGTTGTCCCGACCACCCCTAGGCAGCGACACAGTCAAGGGACTGACCCTATCCCCGCAGAGAGGGCACCCTGGCAGCCTCAGGACGGCCCGCAGCTCAGCTCGACCACGGCTTGGGTCCCAGGTCTCCACTCCGCCGACCACGGGCGGCTGAAACAGCCGGGTGAGCTGACCGATCACCAGTTGCGCCGTGCGACTCACGATTGCTAGCGACCACATGCCGCGGCTCGGCTCGTTCGACCCTTGGTCCGGTCGTGTCGGTTCCAGCAGCTGGGACATGGCGCAGACCGGACACGCCGATGCCCGCGGGTACATCAGCGGCCCGATATGGAGCGACTCGGGATCGAGACAGAGTAACAGGCGGTCCATGAGCAGGCACTTGCGAGCCGCCGTCTCGTGAACGAGGCGGTCTCCGACGCTCACCACGAGATCGACGTCCGCAGTGTCGGCGGACCACGTGGCGTCGACGCGGAGGATGTCTCCGATCCCGCTCGCTGCCAACTGACGTCCGAGGGTGGTCGCCCAGTCCGAATCGCTGACGATGGCAATGCGGGCCTGTTGCAGCGCTCGCTGAACCTGGAAGCGACTACGAGAGTGGCCGGTGACACGGAGATAGCGGCTGAAGAACGTCAGCTGCTTCTCGAACGCGCTGGCCATCTTGTAGCGCTGGTGCGCGGCGACGTCGTCGGCGCCCTCCTCAAGGAGTCCGTTCGTGTTCAGCAGGTGCAGGACGTCGAGCAGGGACTCGGCCGAAACCTCCGGCAGTACCTCCAACAACTCCCCCACGCTCCTCGCGCCGTCGAGCAGGGGGGCCAGTTCGTCGACGACCCACTGCGCAGAAGGTCCCCTCAGCGTGAGAGGGTCGGCCCCCACCAGGTGGATCCCGCCGTCCACCGGGATGGTCACCAGGTCTGACACGAAGCGCGGCCGGGCAGGGAGGCGCATCTCCCAGATGGGCGCATGGGTCAATCTCAGCCCGTCCGAGTGCTCGACTCCCGGTCCGTCCATGCCACTCACATTTGCCGGTCGGAGCCGTCGAAGACAGCCTCAGTGAACCGCTTCCGAACGTACCGACCTAGTGCCTCGGACCCGCCGGGGCGCTGATCATCGCGCACACACCGAGGACATGTCCCGACCCGCACGAACTCGTGCGATTCCAGGCTTCCGAACACCGCGTCGCCGCGCCAGTAACGTCCGCGCTGGCTCGACGGAAGCGGTGGGTCCCCGCTTGCCAGGGACAGGAGTTCCCCTGCGAGAAGAGCACCGACCTGCTCGACGAGGACGGGCCAGACTCCTGCGAACCACGGGCTCTCTGGTCGGATGATTCCAGCCTCGCGGATCGCGTCGTGGACCTCCACGTCGTTCGACTGCGAGCGCACGCGCCGCAGCCAGCAGGCGTGACACGGAGTGCGCTCCGGAACGACAGTTGGCCCGATCTGGAACTCGTGCGCGAGGAGCAGACCCAAGGTCCATGCGGTGCCGTGGGTCCAGCACGCGTCATCCAACTCCTTCTCCAGTTCGGGCAGCGGGCGCTCACCGGCGAGGCCCGCGGCGGCGAAGTCATCCAGGGCCGGAAGAGGCGCACCTGGCTGGACCGCCGTGACCGCGACGCCGCTGTCAGTCAAGAGTTGGGCGCAGCGATCGGCCACGGCTCCGACGCCGACCAGGAGCACGGTCGGTGGCTCAGGCGAAGGGGATCGGGTCATCAGTGACCATGTCCTCGGTTCGCTTGCCGTAGCCCATCCGCTCTGGGGCCGTGTACAGGCGCGGGTGCGCGAGGTAGCGGATGCCGTGGGAGAAGCTGATCCGCATTAGTTCTGGCACGATCACACGGACGACAAGGAGACCTGCGTCTCGGACTTCCGGGAGGGTCACGTCGACGACGAAGACCTCCATCCGGTGGTCGCGCAAAGTCTGGACAACGTGACGCAATGGGTCCACACACGAAACGTCTGCAGGTAAGGAGCCCCGGGCCGGCGCGTCTCGGGTGGCGAAGAGGAACCGTTGTGGAGCGTCATCGCCGGCGTACAGCATCCCGAAGTGCACCGGGGACAGCGGGAGCCCGCTGCGCACGACGTTCACGTCCGCGCTCTCCGCGGACCAGGCCAAGGCAACTCGCAGGCTCCCAGCTTCCTCGACCACGCGCACCGCAGCAGCGGCCCAGCTGGGTCGGCACGCCCCTATCGTGACCGCGCGGGGTGAGCCGTGAGCAGCGAGCTGGACCACACCTACGACCGGGATGCCGAGATCGCTGGTCAGGTCGAAGAGGTGGGTCTCCACCCCCGCGTGCCGAGCGCGCTCGACGAGCTCAGCCAGCACAGGATCGGACCAGGCCTGGGTCTCGATGCGTGGGAAAGGGAGTTGGTGCAACCACCACAGCGCCAAACTGTCGCGTTCGATAACTTCGCACAGAGCCGACAACACGGCACCGTCGTAACTGGCCCCGGCCGCAAACCCCGTGGACTCGGGGTACACAAGGTGTGAGTTTAGCGGATCCGGCAGTCCTAGGTAGACAGCCGTGAGCGGGATCCATGCCGCTCGGCCGCGGGTCAGCGAGTAGCCCTTGACCCAGCGATCAGTCGCGGTGGAGTCGGGAGTGCGGAGGCGGTATCGGGGATCGGCGAGCGCACGTTCGCGGAACGAGCACTGGGGCAGGCGCCGGGGGTCTAGCGCATCCTCGCCCAGCTCGTCTGCGCTGGCCGTGAGGACCCCGGAAACCGGGGGCATTGACGCGCAGTAACGCTCCAGGGCCTCGCAGCAGGCCCGGAGCATGGCCGTATCGTCGTCCCACGAGGTGCCATGCCCGGCAGCGTCTTCCGTCGAACGGACCTGCTCCACGTGCAACGCGGTGAGCCGCCCGACTCTGACGGAGTAGCCGTGGATCTGACCTTGATGAGAGGGCGGGAATGCTAGCCGTTCAGGCTCGCGCAGCACACCGCACTGGCCGTCGATCAGCGGTCGTAGCCGCTTGAGGAGCGCGTCGGAGTCCAACTCGGATCAGCCGGTCACCGCCCGGTGAACCGTCATTCAGACGGCTGCACGCGGACGACTTCGTGGCGGCCTGCTTGTTCAAGAAGGGCCTCGACCGTGCCATCCTCGCCCATGACCTCGACAGCTCTCCGGTGCAAGGTGACGAACGCTTCAGCCAACTCAAGGTCGACCGTTTCCACCTCCTGAGCCACGCAGTACGACGATGCGCTTGAGACGGTGGCGACGCAGCAGAATGACGACCAGGTGGACGCGGCGAGACTAGCCTCTCCGCCCATGTCGCGCGCCTTCTCCACCGTCAGGTTGAGCTGCCGCATGCCTTCACGGACCGTCTCGGTTCTCCTGAGCTGGGCGATCTCGGCTTCCAACTCGGCGATGCGGGCTTCACTTGACTCTTCGGAGGGCATGGCCGATCCTCTCTCGGTAGTACGCGCGAACGACGGATCTAGCACTCACGAAACTAGCACCGGCCAACACGGGTGACAATCGTCTCTTAGAACGGAAGGTGGTTGTGTCAGCGGGAGCGACGAGCTCCACCGCGCACGTCATTCCAGGGCCGTGACCTGGCGACGACGGAGTGTGGACTCACGATGAGGGCGTCACTCGGTGGGGTGTCCCACGGGTCGGGTCGACGGTCTCGGGTCACGTAGATCCACCCGGCGTTCCTTCCCGACGACGTCGTGCAGATCGACCGTGTCGTGGTGTCGTCGGGCGACTCGTACACGAGTGGGCGAAGGTGGCTGCAGGTCGAGACGTTACCTACGCCGGCGCCGACCACGTCCGGTACTCCGGCAGCGTCGCAGGGTCGTCGGGCGACCTGGTCCATGGCCCTTCGAAGAGCACGACCACGTCCGCAACGGCCGGTGACGTGACCTGCCAGGCGCCGTCGTTGTGGGGGCAGCCGTTTGGTGGCGGGTATCCCGGGGTTGCCGACTACAAGGGCCGTCGGCGACTTCCCCTTCGCACAGGTGTAGAAGGCTTGGTACTTGGCCTTGTTGCCGGGATTGTTGCTCATCTCATCGAAGAAGACGCCGCCGATGCCGGGATAGAACGTGCTGTAGCGGTCGATCTCCGCGCTAACCTCTGCCAGAGGTC
>Ga0299914_10002930_pt1 | contig 11914 bp, 9 predicted proteins | sample RVTome_10_FD_201361 | JGI IMG/M metagenome (GOLD analysis project Ga0299914, IMG submission 201361) | Soil microbial communities from uranium-contaminated site in the Upper Colorado River Basin, Wyoming, United States - RVT153D57 (version 2) ... | reverse complement strand
GGAGGCCTCTACGGGGCGGGGTTCTTCGGTGGCCTGATGTGGTGGCTCGTCGAGTTGGAGTTGATCGCACTGGTGCTGGTCCCGGTTCAGGCGGCCTTCCTGGCCGCCTATGGATGGTGGCTGGCCCGATACCGTGACCATCCACCATCGAGCTGGCTGCTCCTCGCGGTTGGCGGCTGGGCTCTCGTGGAGCTGATTCGGTATCGCTTCCCCGTGGGTGGTCTGGAATGGGGAGCCGCCGGTTACGCATTGTCGGACAGCCTCTTCCTTCGTCTCCCGGCTGCTGCGGTGGGGACGAGCGGGCTGACCGTTCTGATAGTGATGGTGGCGGCCGGGCTGGCACTCGTCGCCACTCGCGACTTCGAGTATCCGCTTCTGTGGTCGGGGACCGTGCTCGCTCTCACCGTGGTCGCCACCCTCCCGTCTGCCCTCTTCCACGTCGACCATGATCCCCGCCAGGTGGCCATCGTCCAGGGGTCGACCCCCTGTCCTTTCGAGCGCTGCCCCCCCGACGAGCGACTACGCACCTTCGAGCAGCATCTCGAGATGACCCGCACCATCCCGCCAGGAACCGTCGACCTGGTGGTGTGGTCGGAGGGGTCGACGGGTTCGACCAACGCCGATCCAGTGCTCAACGATCACATCAGGGAGTCCATCGCCGAAGAAGCCCGACGCATCGGAGCCCCTCTGCTGGTCGGGGGTGATCGAATCGTGAGCGACACCGAGTGGGTCAACGCCAACGTCTACTTCGACGCCGAGGGAGAGATGGTCGGCGAGTACCGAAAGCAGCATCCGGTCCCGTTTGGAGAGTACGTACCGCTACGGCCGCTGCTCGGTTGGATCCCGGCCACGGACCGGGTTCCCCGCGACATGATTCCCGGCGATGGGCCGGTCGTCTTCGAGGACGAGCTCGGGTCGGTGATCTCGTTCGAGGGGGGCTTCTCGAGATATGCCCTGCAGACACGTCGCGCCGGCGCCAGTGCCATCGTGGTGGCCACCAACGAGGCTTCCTACGGCCCTGACGCCCCCACCGCAGACCAGTTCATCGGGATGACGCGGATGAGGGCGGTCGAGCTCGGCGTCCCGATCGTCCACGCCGCGGTCACCGGAAAGTCCACCATCATGGACAACCAGGGCTCGTTCAGCGCTACCACCAGCCTCGGCACGGTGGAGGTCTTCTACGGTGAGCTGGATGCCTCCACTTCCACCCCTTTCACCACGATCGGAAACTCGGTCATGTACCTGGCGGCATTGGCGGGTCTCCTCGGGTGGGCCCGGGTGCGGCGGCTGGTAGGTTCGGGACACCGCAGTCACGAAGAGGAGTAGTAGATGTCCCAGGCCCTCGAAAATCTGCTTCGAGAAGAGCGAACCTTCCCGCCGTCGGCGGATTTCACCGCGCAGGCAAATGCGAAACCGGGGATCCACGAGGAGGCGGCGAAGGACTACGAAGCCTTCTGGCTCAGACAGGCCCTGGAACGCATCACCTGGTTCAAGGAGCCCACCCAAGGGCTCGACGACTCCAATCCGCCCTTCTACAAATGGTTCGCGGACGGTGAGCTCAATCTCTCCTACAACTGTCTCGACCGCCATCTCGAGGAACATGGTGACCAGGTCGCCTATCACTGGGTTGGTGAGCCCGGAGACACCAGGACCCTCACCTACGCCGACCTGGCCGGCGAAGTCAACAAGTTCGCCAACGCGTTGAAGAGCCTGGGTCTGGAAAAGGGTGATCGGGTGGCGATCTACATGGGGATGATCCCCGAACTGCCCATCGCCATGCTCGCATGTGCCCGTCTCGGACTGGTCCATTCGGTGGTCTTCGGGGGGTTCAGCGCCGATGCCCTCTCCTCACGCATCCTCGATGCCGAGGCCCGCATCGTGATAACCCAGGACGGGGCCTGGCGCGGCGGCAACGTCGTACCACTGAAAGCCAACACCGACGAAGCGCTGGAGCGGACACCAGGTATCGAGCGCTGCATCGTGGTGAGACGCACCGACCACGGAGTCGAGATGCAGAAAGGACGTGACGTCTGGTGGCACGACCTCGTCGAAGGCCAGTCGGCGGTTTGTGAGCCGGAGGTGCTCAACGCCGAGGACCCCCTGTACATCCTCTACACATCGGGGACCACCGGTAAGCCGAAAGGAATCGTCCATACCCAGGCCGGCTATCTGACCGGCATCACCACCACCCACTCATACGTGTTCGACTTGAAGCCCGACAGCGACGTTTACTGGTGTGCAGCCGACATCGGGTGGGTGACCGGCCACAGCTACATCGTCTATGGGCCCCTGTCCAACCGGACGACCGGGGTCATGTACGAGGGCGCTCCGAACCACCCGGACCTCGACCGCCTCTGGCAGATCATCGACGAGTACGGGGTGACGATCTTCTATACCGCGCCGACGGCGATCCGCGCCTTCATGAAGTGGGGAGACGAGCACGTCGACAAGCACGAGATGTCGACGCTCCGGGTCATCGGCACGGTTGGTGAGCCGATCAACCCCGAGGCGTGGATGTGGTACCACGAGCACGTGGGCAAGGGGAGCTGCCCCATCGTCGACACGTGGTGGCAGACCGAGACCGGGGCGATCATGATCACCCCGCTACCGGGCATCACGGCGACCAAGCCGGGATCGGCCACCAAGCCGTTTCCGGGCGTATCCGCCGATGTGGTCGACGACGACGGCAACAGTGTCCCCCTCGGTGGGGGTGGTTACCTCGTGATCACCGAGCCCTGGCCGGCGATGGCGAGGACCATCTATGGAGACGATCAGCGCTATGTCGACACCTACTGGTCCCGGTTCGAGGGAAGGTACTTCCCCGGCGACGGGTGCAAAAGGGATGAGGACGGCTACTACTGGCTGCTCGGTCGGGTGGACGACATCATGTTGGTGTCGGGGCACAACATCTCCACGACCGAGGTGGAGTCGGCTCTGGTGAGCCATGTCGCCGTCGCCGAGGCGGCGGTCGTGGGCCGGTCCGACTCGATCACCGGTCAGGCCATCGCCGCATTCGTGACCCTGCGGGGCACATTGACCGGGGATGAGTCCCTCATCGATGAGTTGCGCGAGCACGTCGCCCACTCGATAGGTCCTATCGCCAAACCCAAGTCGATCGTGTTCACCGGCGACCTTCCCAAGACCCGCTCGGGCAAGATCATGCGCCGGCTCCTGAAGGACATCTCGGAGCATAGACAACTCGGTGACGTGACCACGCTGGCCAACGCCGACATCGTGGCCGAGATCAGCGAGAAGGCATCGGCATCCAGCGAGGACTGAGAGGCGACCTGCCCGTATCCGGTACCAGGACTACGTCAGGAATACGCCGACGACGAAGGCCACCGCGATCAGGAAGCCGCCGGACAGTTCGATGCCGATCGAAGTCAAGACGGCTCTGAGTGCGCCTTTGGTCGACGCCCACGCCATGGCCGTGCCCCTCCGGGCCCGTTCGAAGAGGTAGATGGTGAGGACGAACCCGATCGGCGCACCCAGGATGGGTATCACGAAGAGGCCGACGGTGGCGACCGCCACGGCGAGGACCAGCACCGAGCCCGGCAAACCCGTCTCTTTCAGGCGACGCCCCGGGAAGAGATACTTGACCACCGTTGCGACTACCGCGAGGGCGACACAGAAGCCGAGGACACCCCAACCGATGAGGGTCGACTCCTCGAATGCCCATATGGCCACGGCCACGATCTGGAGAGCCAACCCGGGGAGGATGGGGACGACGATCCCGACGAGACCGACGAGGACGGCCACGCCTGCCAGGAGGTCGTGGATCTCCAATGATCAGCCGCCGCTCGAGGAGTCCGCCAACCGGGCAACGAGATCGGATGCCCCGGCGAGTACCGGCTCCCCATGACCGAAGAGAGCTACCTCGTAGTCGAATCCGGCCAGTTTGGCTGCGGAGGCGTTGGCGAGGTCGATGTCGTCGCTGAAATCCGGGTTGGGGCCGGCCACGCCACCATTTGACCCATTCAGAGCGTCGCCGGCGACGAGAATCCCAGCGACCGGGTCGAGAACCGAGATGTGGCCGGGAGTGTGCCCGGGAGTGGCGATGATCTGGAGACCGTTCCCCACCACGTCTCCGTCACCGACGGCCTGGCCCTCCGTGGGGGACTCGATCCCGGTGAGGTCGGCCGCCCCGGCGAACCATGGGAGACTCTCTGTGGTCGCTGCGATGACTGCGGGGATGCTTCCTTGGTGATCGGGGTGGAGATGAGTGACGACCAGTGCCCCGACATCTCCCCAGACGAGACCGACCTCACCGAGAGCAGCTTCGATGGCTCCCTCGCTGCCTTCGACTCCGGTGTCGACGACGACGGCCTCACCGTCCCGGTAGAGGATGTAGGCGGAGACGAAGCCCAGGTCGACGCGGTGCCAGGCGTGGCCGACACCGGGGGGGCTCGTCTCTGGGGCGCGCGATTGGGACGTCGAGGTCGGACGGGGAGGGCTGGTGGTGGTCTCCGGCTCAGGAGCCGGGATGTCCTCGGACGGATCTCCGGAGCAGGCGGCGGTTCCCAGGACCATCAGTGCCAGACCGGCCTTGCCCATGTCGCGGATCAGGACCCGTCGGGTCGGCAACGAGGGGGCTGTCATCCGCCCAAGGCTACGCCACAGGCCGATCTGGGTGCGCGTAGGGTGTCCGCCCATGACGACCAAGATCATTCTCCCCGAAGCCGACCTGCCCACTCATTGGTACAACATCGTCCCCGACCTGCCTTCCCCACCACCGCCAGTGTTGCACCCGGGCACTCATCAGCCCGTGGGCCCGGACGATCTGGCGCCGTTGTTCCCCATGGACTTGATCCTGCAGGAGGTGGCTACGGACCGATACGTCGAGATCCCCGAGGAAGTGCGCGAGGTGTACCGCATGTGGAGACCCTCGCCGTTGCACCGGGCCCATGGCCTGGAGAAGCTCGTCGGCGGCCCGGCCCGGATCTACTACAAATACGAGGGCGTGAGCCCGGTCGGCTCGCACAAGCCCAATACGGCGGTGGCCCAGGCCTTCTACAACGCCAAGGCCGGGGTGGAGAAACTCGCCACCGAGACCGGGGCCGGCCAATGGGGATCCGCCCTCGCTTTCGGCTGCTCCCTGTTCGGTCTCGAATGCGAGGTCTACATGGTGAGCGCCTCGTACTACCAGAAGCCCTCTCGCAAGGCGCTCATCGAGACTTTCGGGGCGACCATCTACCCGTCGCCCTCGTCGAATACGAACTACGGCCGGTCCGTGCTCGAGGCCGACCCGGAGACCCCGGGGAGCCTGGGCATCGCCATCTCGGAGGCAGTCGAAGTGGCCGCCACCAACGAGAACGTCAAGTACTCGCTGGGCTCGGTGCTCAACCACGTCCTGATGCACCAGACGATCATCGGGGAGGAGGCTCTCCAGCAGCTGAAGATGGTGGACGAGACACCGGACGTGATCATCGGGTGTGCCGGGGGCGGGTCCAACTTCGCAGGGCTCGCCTTCCCGTTCGTGCGAGAGAAGATGGCTGGGACCATGGACCCGGTCGTCCGCGCCGTGGAACCTGCCGCGGCGCCGTCACTCACCAGAGGGAGTTATCAATTCGACTTTGGCGACACCGGCCAGATGACACCGCTGGTCAAGATGCACACACTCGGTCACCCCTTCATCCCCGATCCGATCCATGCGGGTGGCCTTCGCTACCACGGCATGGCGCCGCTGGTCTCCCATCTCGCCGAATTGGGTCTCATCGAGGCGACATCACTGCACCAAACCGAGACCTTCGAGAAGGCCGTCAGCTTCGCCAGGGTCGAAGGCATCATCCCCGGTCCGGAACCGACCCATGCGGTGGCCGAGGCAATGAACGAGGCCGAGCGGGCCAAGGAGGCAGGAGAGGAGAAGGTGATCCTGTTCAACCTCAGCGGCCACGGGCATTTCGATATGACCGCCTACCAGGCCTTCTTCAACGGCGAGCTGGTCGATTACGACCATCCGCAGGACAAGATCGACGTGGCCATGGCACAAGTCCCCGTCGTTTCCACCTGACCGGCTAGAGACGATCAGGAGGGACAGTCGGGCTCTCCGGGATGGAGACCCCGGACGAGGAGCTGGACTGGTTCACCCGTGCCGTCGGGGCTCTCCCATGTGGTCGCCTGGGTGGCGTCGTCGAACGTAGTCAGCACCGAGCCGTCGAAGACCTCGCATCGCCAGCCGTTGGCCAGCTCCGTCCAGACCGACAGGTCGGTGTCCTCGAGAGGCCACGGTCTCACCTCCTCGAACTGGGGGTCTATTGCGTCGGGCCCCGCGATGACCCGGACGCGATCGGGCTCGTAAGGCTCGGCCTCGGCCTCGACGAGGAACCCGTCGATGGTTCCGATCAATTCGAGGAGGGCGAGGTTCCGATCGGAGGGCGATTCCTGGATCCCCAGTGCGTATACGGCGAGCCGATGCTGCCCCTGGTCGTCCCAGAACTTGATCACCTCGGTGGTGGCGTCGGCGACCATGTCCATGGCGCTGTCGTCGGTCTCATCCTCGATGTCTTCGAGCCCGATGCGCTCGACGAGGTCGAGGATCTCGGCCACCTGGGTGTCGTCTAACTGGGCCACCAGGTACGGGGGAACCAGACGGCCCGGATACTCAAGGGTCTGGAACCCTGGATGGATCAGACGCCCGTCGCCGAGAAGCGTGTAGCGGGGTGCGACGTTGAGGATGACCTCGACCGGTGCGAAACCACCTTCGGAAAGGACCTGTAGCAGCGGTTCGTCCTCACCCACCGCGTCGGGAGACTCCCCGGCCGGCGCACCGCAGGCGGCGAGCACGAGCCCAATCGAGAGCAGCACGATCGTTGATCTGGATCTCATACTCCTTAGATGGGAGTAGGTGCCGGGTCGGTTCCCGTCAGCTCGCCTCCCAGCCGGCCAGCCCCTCGTCGACGAGATCGATAGCCCAATCCAGTTCATCCATCGTCGTGATCAGAGGAGGGATGAAGCGGAGGATGTTCCCATCGGGCCCACATTCGATGATGATCAACTCGTTGTCGAAGGCATGACCGGCAACGTGTTGGAAAGCCTTCGCATCTGGAGTGCGGGTCTCACGGTCCTCGACGAACTCGACTCCGATCATCAGCCCCAGCCCGCGTACGTCACCGATGGTCTGGTGGCGTTCCGCCAGTTCGCGGAACCGGGTGAAGGCGTGCCCCGACAGCTCGCGGGCGTGTGGGAGCAGGTCGCCCATGGTGTCGATGACCGCGGTGCTCGCCGCAGCCGCCACGGGGTTACCCCCGTAGGTCGTCCCGTGCGATCCCGCTGGCCAGGAATCGACGATCTCCCGGCTCGAGCCGTAGGCGGAGAGCGGGAACCCGTTGGCGATCCCCTTGCCGAACGCCATGATGTCGGGCTTGGCGTCGAAGTGATCGGTGGCGAACCACTCGGCGGTGCGGCCGAACCCGGTTTGGACTTCGTCGTAGATGAGGAGGATTCCGTGCTCGTTGGCGAGGGCGCGCAACGCGGAGAGGAACTCGGGCGGGGCCGGGTAGTACCCACCCTCCCCTTGCACCGGTTCGACCAGGAAGGCAGCGATGTTGTTCGGTGACACGACGTGTTTGAACATCATCTCCAGCTCGTGGAGACACCTCTCCACGGCAGAGCCCATTTCGACGCCCCACCGGTAGGGGTGTGGGAACGGAGCGACGAAAACCGAGCCCAGCACCGGGTGATAGCCGTCCCGATACTTCGCCTTGGAAGTCGTGTAGGTCACCGAGCCCATGGTCCGCCCGTGAAAACCGCCCCGGAAGGTGATCACGCCCTGGCGCTTGGAGGTGAACTTGGCCATCTTCACCGCGGCCTCGACGGCCTCGGCCCCGGAGTTGGCATACCCGAACTTCTCGATGCCCTCGGGTGTGATGTCACGAAGTCGCTCCGCGGCGGTGACGAGAGACTCGAAATGGACCACCATCCCGGAGTGGACCAGCTTGTCGAGTTGGGCCCTGGCGGCCTCGACGACCGCCGGATGACGGTGACCCAGGTTGGTGACCGCCGTGCCGCAGGCGAAGTCGGCCCACCGGTTGCCGTCGGGGTCTGTGATCCAGATCCCGTTCGCCGTTTCGGCGTGAATCTTGGTGTTGAAAGCGATGACGGGGGCGAGAACGTCGTTGTGTCGGCTGAGCAGGTCGGCCAATTCTGACTCCTTTGGTTCCGGTAGCGGGCGTGTGTCGGTCCGCAACGTGTCTAAGGAGCGGCGAATACGCCTCGTCTCGTGGCCCTGGGTGTGCGGGCTCTCATCGGCCAAAGCCTAACCGCTCGACCCGCCGGGCTGATTGGCGCCGACCGCCAGATGGACGGCGGCCAGGCCCTGGATCCCCGGAAGCCGTCGGGGGTCGATTGTTCGGTCGGCGGTCGGTGCTGACGCCATGGGGAGTGAACCTAGATGATCCTCTCCGGGGGTAGGTTCAGTTTCCATGACGTCGCTGCGCTCTACGAGGGTGGTCCTCGAGGAGGAGACCAGACCGGCGACGGTGCGGTGGGAGGACGGTGTGGTGGTCGAGATCGGAGACGGGCCTGCCGACCACGACCTCGGTGATGTGGTGCTCCTCCCCGGGCTCGTCGACTCCCATGTCCATGTCAACGAGCCGGGTCGCACCGAGTGGGAGGGATTCGCCACCGCGACACGGGCGGCACTGGCCGGCGGGACCACCACCATCGTCGACATGCCCCTCAACTCGATCCCACCGACGACCAGCGTCGACGCGCTGATGGAGAAACAGAGAGCTGCCGGGGGGAAGCTGAGCGCCGATGTCGCGTTCTGGGGCGGGATCGTCCCCGGCTCCCTCGGTGAGGTCCCGGCTCTGACCGAGGCGGGAGTGTGCGGGTTCAAGGTGTTCCTCATCGACTCCGGGGTTGCGGAGTATCCCCCGGTGCTTCCCGACGAGATCTCGGGGCTCTCACTCGACCTGCCCATCCTGGTTCACGCCGAGTCGCCCGAGTTGGTAGGCGCACCGTCCGGAGGGTCCTATCGGGACTATCTCGACTCCCGACCGCCCGAAGCCGAGTCGACAGCCATCGAGAGCGTGGCCCACCTCCTCTCCCCGGTGCACGTGCTCCATGTGTCTTCGGGCGACGGTGTGGATGCGATCAAGGCGAATCCCGGCATCACTGGAGAGACCTGTCCCCACTACCTCACCTTCACCGCCGAGGACGTCACCGGTGTGGAGTTCAAATGCGCACCTCCCATCAGGGACCGAGCCCACCGGGAGGCGCTGTGGCAGGCGCTGGCGGCCGGGACGCTGTCCATGGTCGTTTCCGACCACTCCCCGGCCCCACCGGAGCTGAAAAGAGGAGACTTCGCCACCGCCTGGGGAGGCATCTCCTCGCTACAGCTCCGGCTATTGCTGACCTGGACCGGTGCGAGCGAACGCGGGATGGGCCTCGAGATGCTGGCTCGGTGGCTGGCCCTCGCCCCGGCGAGGCTGGCCGGGCTCGATGATCGCAAAGGATCGATCGCAATCGGCAAGGACGCCGACTTCGTGCTCTTCGACCCCGACGCCGAGACCGTGGTCCGTCGTGGTGACCTCCGTCACCGCCACTCGCTCACTCCCTACGAGGGCATGCGACTTCGCGGCCGTGTGCTCGACACGACGCTGGGCTCGCCTGCGAGGATGCTGACGCGCAGATGATCGACCTGATTTCCGAGCGAGTCGGTGGGCACGTCCTCGACTGCAACGACGAGTTCTTCGCCCCCGCCAACAACCTGATCGACCCCAACCCACCCATCGCCAACGACGAGTACACCGACCGCGGCAAGTGGATGGACGGATGGGAGACGAGACGTCGTCGCGAGCCCGGCCACGACTGGGTGGTGATCGGGCTGGGCATCCCCGGCCGGATCCGCAAGGTCACGGTGGACACGTCGTACTTCACGGGCAATTTCCCCGAGCAGTTCTCTCTCGAAGCCGCCGGCATCGGCGACCTCGATCGGGCGGAATGGATCGAGATCGTGCCCCGGACGGATCTGACAGGAGCCACCGTAACCGAGTTCCTGGTGGACGATCCCCACCGCGTCGAACTGGTGCGGTTCAACATATACCCCGACGGCGGTGTCGCCCGTTTCCGTGTCGAGGGCGATCCGATCCCGGCGATCGACCTGGTGTGCCCCGACACCGAGATCGATCTCGCCCTCTCCGCGGTGGGCTCTGAGGTGGTCAACGCCTCCGACCTCCACTACTCCCATCCGGCGAACCTGCTCCGCCCCACCTCGTCTGTCGGGATGTGGGACGGGTGGGAGACCAGGAGACGCCGCGGCCCCGGACACGACTGGGTCCTGGTTCGCTTCGGGATGCGCGGACGCGTAGATCGGCTGATCGTGGACACCACACACTTCAAGGGGAACGCACCGGGATGGGTTTCGGCCGAGTTCTCCGACGATGGTGAGAACTGGGTCGTGGCGGCGGATCATGTCGCCGTCGAGCCGGACAGGGCCAACGTGGTGGATGTCGGAGGGGCCGAGGGCGAGTTCTTACGTCTCTCCATCCACCCCGACGGGGGAGCGGCGCGGTTGCGGGCATTGGGGACCGCCGACCCCGCGGCCGCGGGCGGGCGCCGAGTCGCCTACCTGAACTCGCTGTTTGGCCAGGCCGCGGCACGCTTCTTCCACACCGCCTGCGCTTCCAGTATTTGGGTCGACGAGATGATCTCCCGCCGTCCCTACCCGACCGCCCAGGCCGTGCTCGACGAGGCAGAGGTGGTCTTCGCCTCCCTGGCAGAGAGCGACTGGCTGGAGGCGTTCGGTGGGCATCCCCGCATCGGGGAGAGAGGCGACTCGACGACCAACCGCGAGCAGGCGGGCACGGCCACGGCGTCGCGGGAGACCATCCGGGACTTGATCGAGGTGAACCGTCGCTACGAGGACAAGTTCGGGTTCACCTACATCGTCTACGCCACCGGAAAGACTGCCGATGTCATGCTCGCCATCGCCCGTGACCGTCTGGAGAACGAACGCAACCAGGAGATAGCCAACGCGGCCGGCGAGCAACGGAAGATCACCGCGACCAGGTTGAGACGTATGTTGTGTCAGGAGGTTCGATGACGACTTTGACCACCCATGTCCTCGACACCGCCACCGGAGACCCGGCCAGGGGGATGAGGGTTCACCTCTCCCGGGCGACGGAATCGGGGTGGGAGCGGCTTGCTGAACAGGTGACCGACGACGACGGGCGGGTCTCCGGTTTTGGTGATGTCTCGGGAGGGCGACACCGTCTCGGGTTCGAGACCGGTGAGTACGGGAACGACTTCTACCCATTCGTGGCGGTGGTGTTCGAGATCGACGAGACCCGAGCCCACTACCACGTCCCGCTCCTGCTCAGCCCATACGGCTACAGCACCTATCGGGGGAGTTGACGTGCCGTTGGGCGAGACCCGCTGGGGGAAGAGCGACATCCGGCTCTCGAAGGTCTTCCGCGGTGACGATCAGGACGACTTCGTCGATATCACGGTGCGGGTGCTGTTGAGGGGCGACGTGGCCGCTGCGCACACAGAAGGGGACAACTCGGCCGTGGTGCCGACCGACACCATGCGCAACACGGTGTACGCCATGGCCCAAGATCGTCTCGGCCGGGACCTGGAGCGGTTCGGCGAGACTCTGTGTGCCCACTTCCTCGACAAGCCGGGCATCGAGGGGGCGGAGGTGACCATCCACGAGGCCATATGGGCGCGGGAGACGGGGAATGGGTTCGTCGGCGGGAGCTCGGAGCGTCGCAGCGCCCGGGTGGTCCGTGGCGACGAGCAGTCCACTTCAGCCGGTGTCGAGGGTCTGGTCGTGTTGAAGACGAGTGGCTCGGCATTCGAGGGTTTCCCCAAAGACGAGCTCACCGTCCTCCCCGAGGCGTCGGATCGTGTCCTGGCCACCTCGATCACCGCCGAATGGAGCTACTCGACCGTCCCGGAGGACACGTCCCGC
>Ga0299914_10002929_pt1 | contig 11917 bp, 10 predicted proteins | sample RVTome_10_FD_201361 | JGI IMG/M metagenome (GOLD analysis project Ga0299914, IMG submission 201361) | Soil microbial communities from uranium-contaminated site in the Upper Colorado River Basin, Wyoming, United States - RVT153D57 (version 2) ... | reverse complement strand
GCATCGACGCACAGGTCGAGGAAAACGTCGCTGATGAGGCGGCGGGCGGGCATGCCGAAGGAGACGTTGGAGACGCCGCCCGTGATGTGCAGGTCCGGACCGAACCGTTCCCGGAGCTGACGGACGGCCTCGAGGTAGGCCGCCCCGGCCTCCGCGTCGACACCGATCGGGATGACGAGCGGGTCGACGTGCAGCGCGTCCAGGGCAAGGCCATGGGTCTGCGCCAGCTCGATCATCTCGACTGCACGGACCATGCGCTCCTCGGTGCCCGTCGGCATCGTGGCGCCCGTGGAGGACAACACGACCGGGCAGCCATGACGGGCGGCCAACTCGAGGACATCGACCCTGTCCGCGGCCGCCGAGTTCAGCAGCGGTCGCGCACCTCCCGCCCATCCCGGGTCACACAGCTCCAGTCCGGCGGCCATGACGGACGAGTCGGACGAATCGATCGACAGGGGCGCGCTCGACACCGGTCCGACGACCGTGACGAGCCACGTCATCGCCTCCAACCGGCCGTCGACCTCCGGGGACACCTCGTCGACGTTCAGATCGAGATACGCGGCGCCGCCGGCGATCTGCCGCAGCGCCATCCAGCGCACGTAGTCAGCGGCCGTGCCGGCGTCGGGTCCACCGGACATCCCCTCGAGGACCGCGGCCATCACGTGTTTCACGCGACCTGCGGCGAACTCACGCGTGTCCTGAACGACCCTTGGCACCGGGAGCAGTGCCTCGCCGTCGTCGACCGGCACCCGGACGGCCGGCTGTCCGGACGACGTCTCGGTGACACGCGCGCCGTCACGGCGGACGACCCGGCTGGTGTGGATGTTCTCGCCGATGACGATGAACGGGCGCTCGGCCCCGGTGGCGGTCACGTGTTGTCTCTCCTGGCGGGTGGATGCGGTCAGGCGGCGATTGGCACGAACCGACAGCCGTCAACGAACAATTCGAAGAAGTCGTCCTCCGTCTCGAGCTCGACGTGCTCGATCCGGCCGACGAGGGCGTCGAGCGCATCTCGGCGACTACCCGACAGCAACAAGCCTGCCGCGCCCTGGAGAGCCGCGTTCCCGACCCGCCGCACGCGGTCGACGCGGACGGGCGCGATGAGCCCGATCTCGATGGCGTTGACGACGTTGATTGCGTTCGCGAATCCGCCGGCAAGGTAGACGCAGTCGACCTGGTCGGCGGTCACGCCGAGACGGCGCAGGAGGATCCGCTGGCCGCACGCGTTCGCCGCCTTGGCCTGGGCCAGCAGGCTCGCATCGGATCGGGTGAACGTGATCCCGTAGCCTGGAGCAACCAGGATCTCGTCCGCGCCCTCGCTGAAGCGCCCCTCCGTGTTCATCCGATCGGCCCGGCGCAGCTCCGCGAGGATGTCGACCAGACCCGAGCCGCAGATCCCGACCGGGTCGATGCCGCCGATCGTCGCGAAATCGAAGCGATCACCGTCGAGGCGCACCGATTCGATGGCGCCGTCCGCACCGGGCATCCCGAACCGAACGAGCCCGCCTTCGAACGCTGGCCCGGCTGGGCAGGACGCAGCGAGGATGCGCCTGCCGTCGGTCACCACCACCTCCGTGTTCGTGCCGATGTCGACGAGCATGCGGACGCCGGAACCGCCCGCCAGGTCGACTGCGACCAGGTCCGCGGCGGTATCCGCCCCGACATGACTGGCCACAAGAGGCGCGCCGACGACCCGCCCGTGGGGGTTCATCAGCAGCCCGACCTCGTGGGCGCGCCGGCGGATCCAGGTCGTCGAGGCCTCGCCGGCCAGCATCGCCACTTCGGTGACGGACCGGTACGGCCACTCGCCGATCGGGGCAATGTCGATCCCGAAGTACAGGTCGCGCATGGTGCTGTTCGCGACAATGATCGCCTCGTACACCTCGTGACGGTCGATCCCGTGCTCCCGGTACAGGTCGCGGAGGGTGTGGTTAAGCGACCGTCGCAGGGCCATCCGCATCGTTCCCGGGAAGTCCTTCTCGTAGGAGATCCGGGTCATCACGTCGCTGCCACCGAATCGCTGCGGGTTCTCCAGCGCGCCACCGGCCACGACTGCGCCGGTCAGCAGGTCGACGAGCTGGAGCACCACCGTCGTGGTCCCGACGTCGATCGCGAGGCCCAGGACGTGGGCGCGGCGCAGGTCGATTGGCTGGCCGTTGTAGCGGACCGCGGTCTCGTCCGCCGTCACGACCGGGTCGAGCACGGTCGCCGGCACGTCGGTCGGCCCGAGGATGCGCATGCGCCGCCGGATGATCGAGAACTCGACGTCCCGCGCGGTGTCCTCGATGCGTGCCTGGCAGGCCAGCCGGAACTGCCCCGGCAGGTATGCCTCCGGCTCCGTGCGCGGCGACAGCCCCTCGCCGCCCGCACGAACCTCGACGACACATTCGCGGCACCGCCCGGTCCGCCGGCACGAGGCCGGGACCGCCGTCGACACCTCGTCCGCGTAGTCGAACAGGGTCCGACCGGCGATCAGTGGTCGGTGCTCCGTCCCCTGGATGACGTCGGGCACGCGCGGCTCCTCGGGTCGCGTTGGCAGCGGGGAGTGCCCGCCGGGTCTGTGCTGGGACTATCCCATGCTGGTAGCGGTTCTGCAAACGTTACCGCAGGATCGGGCCCTGTCCCGCGTCGACCGCGTCCGGCGGCTACGTCCCGGCGGGCACCGGTCCGCAGCTGGGACGGGGGTTGAAGACCGTCGGGAGGAGCACCGTCTTCGGCTCGCCCCCGTTGAGCCGCTCGAGGAGGAGCTCGGCGGCGGTCCGGCCGAGGAGAATCGTGTCCCGCGCGACGGACGCGATCGGCGGAGCATGTAGCTCGGACAGGTCGACCTCGTCACAGGTGATGAGCGAGATGTCATCGGGAACCCGGACACCGTGGCGAACGAGCGCGCGCACACATCCCGCGAGCACCTGGTTGCCGCCGGCCACGATCGCCGTCGGCCGCGGATGCATCGCGAGCAGCTGTTCGGTGCTCCTCTCGCCGTGCTCGGCAGACAGCGAGCCCACCAGGCTGATCGTCTCGTCCGGGATCCCCCGCGCGGCGACCGCGTCGGCCATTCCGGCGATCCGTTCCCGGACCGGCCACAGGTCAAGGGCACCGGTGATGAGCGCGACCCGGCGGTGGCCGAGGTCCAGGAGGTGGGAAACGCCGACACGCATGCCCGCCCGGTGGTCGTTGCGGACGATGCTGGCTCCCAGCTCGTGGGGCACATCGCGGTCGATCATGATGATCGGGACGTCGACCTGGGCAAGGACGTCGAGGGTCTCCTCGCGCCGCTCGCTGGCCAGCGACAGGATCATCCCGTCGACCCGGCGGGCCTGGAAGAAGCGGATGTGTGCGGTGTCGAGCTCCGGTTCGTTTTCCGAGTTCATCAGGAGCATGGAGTAACCGGCCGAGCGGAGCACCGACTCCGCGCCGGACGTGATCGTGGCGATCAGCGGATTGGAGATGTCGCCGACGACGTACCCCACCGACAGGGTCGCCCCCCGGCGCAGGCTCTGCGCGAGGAAGTCCGGCTCGTACTCGAGCTGCCGCACGGCCGCCAGAACCCGCTCGCGCATCTCCGCACTGACGTCCGGATGCTCGGAGAGGACTCGCGAAACCGACGAGATCGCGACGTTGGCAAGCTCTGCGACCTCGCGCATGCTCGCCCGCTTGCGCCGCGTGTCATAGCGTGTCGCGTCGCTCACCCACGTCCCCTTTCGGTTCCGCTGCTGGGGCCCATCGCGGAGCCACGTCGGCCCCGTCCCGGCGCGTTCCAGTAACGGTTTCAGGGACGGTAGCACATGCCCCGACCGCCCCGGGCAGGTATCGTGTGTCGCCCATCGCCGGGTTGACGATGCGGGAGGCCGGATGCCACGATGCGTAATCGAAACTGGAAACGGTACCGCCCCCCGTCTGCGACCCCCGTCGTCGACTGATCCGGCGGCCACCACCCCGGAGGACTGCAGACCCGATGACCATCAGCCCAGCGCCAGATCGTTTCGCGTGGTACCGGATGATGGTCCGGATCAGGCTCTTCGAGGAGAAGGTCCAGGAGCTGTTCATGAGCGGACAGATCCAGGGCACGACGCACCTGTGCCAGGGCCAGGAGGCCGTCTCCGTCGGGGCCATCGCTGCGATGCGCCCCGGTGATGTCCAGACCAACACCTACCGCGGGCACGGCGAGGCGCTGGCCCTGGGCATGGACCCCGAGACCGCCTTCGGTGAGCTGATGGGCCGTACGTCCGGCGGGTCGGGCGGTGTCGGCGGATCGATGCACCTGATCGACTTCTCGAAGGGCAACATCGGCGCGAACGCGATCGTGGGTGCGGGGCTGCCGATCGCCGTCGGAGCTGCGGTTGCGTTCCAGATGCAGAAGAAGCCGAACGTCGCGCTGACCTTCTTCGGCGACGGGGCGACCAACATCGGGACCTTCCACGAATCGCTCAACATGGCCGCCGTCTGGCAGGCGCCGGTCGTGTTCATCATCACCAACAACCTGTACGGCGAGTACAGCCCCCTCCGGGCAACGACACCGATCGACGATCTTGCCCGTCGTGCGGACCCCTACGGCATGCCCGGGATCGTCGTCGACGGCCAGGACATCGATGCGGTCCACGGGGCGACGAGCGAGGCCGTCGAGCGGGCACGCCGCGGCGACGGGCCCAGCCTGCTCGAGATGAAGACGTACCGGTTCCGGGGCCACAGCCGGTCCGACCCGGCCAAGTACCGCCCAGCCGGGGAACTCGATGCCTGGAAGGCGCGCGACCCGATCGACCTGCTCGGGGCCAGCCTGATCGCCGATGGCGTGATCGGTCCCAACGACGCAGGTGAGATCCGCACGGAAATCCAGGCCGAGATCGACGCCGCGGCAGAGCGTGCCGCGACCGCCCCGTACCCGACCCTCGAGGAGACCCGTCCGTATGTCTACGCAGACTGAGGCCGCGCCGGCCGAGGCGGCCGGCGCCACGACCGAGCTCACCTACCGCGACGCGATCAACGCGGCGATCGACGATGCAATGGCCGCCGATTCGACCGTCCTCCTCATGGGCGAGGACGTCGGCGCGGACGGTGGGGTGTTCAAGACCAACGCCGGCCTCATCGAGAAGTACGGCCCGGAGCGCGTTCGCGCGACACCGATCTGCGAGAACGGCTTCCTTGGCGTGGCCCTCGGTATGAGCCTTGTCGGGCTGCGCCCCATCGTCGAAATCATGTTCGCCGACTTCCTCCCGACGGCCGGTGACGCGATCGTCAATCAGCTCCCCAAGTACCGCTACATGAGCGGCGGCCAGACGTCCGTCCCGGTCACCGTCCGTTCGATCAGCGGCGCGACCGGACGATTCGGCACACAGCACAGCGCGACCGGCGAGAGCTGGTTCATGCACCTGCCCGGGTTGCGTGTCGCAACCGCCGGTTCGCCGGGATCCGCCTACAGCCTGCTGCGCGCCGCGGTCGACGATCCCAACCCGGTCCTGTTCTACGAGCACAAGGGCCTGTACGGACGGAAGGGCCCGGTCAACCGCGGCGAGGTGGCGGAGATCGGGAAGGCCGCCGTCCTGCGCGAGGGAACCGACGTCACCATCATCGCCACCCTGCTGATGGTGGAACGCGCCCTTGCGGCGGCGGAGCAGCTCGCGGGTGACGGGATCAGTGCCGAGGTCATCGACCTGCGCTGGCTGCGGCCGCTGGACCTCCCGACCGTTCGTGCGTCCGTTGAACGGACCGGGCGCCTGGTCGTCGCCGAGGAGCAGGTCCACGCCGCCGGCTGGGGAGCGACGATCGTGTCCGAGCTGACCATCGGCGGCATGGCGTGGGCCAGCGCGCCGCGCCGGGTCTCCCTTCCCGACGACCTGCCGATCCCCTACACCCCGCCGCTCGAGGACGAGGTCATCCCGTCGGCGGACGGCATCGCGGCCGCTGCCCGGGCGAGCGTCGGGAGTTGACCGTGGACCCGGGCGCCGGGGTGTCCGCCCTGGCCTTCGATCGTCGGGCGCTGCTGATCGATCGAGTCGAGACCATCGCGTTGCGCGCGCCGCTGGCGCGACGCTACGCCGGAAGCGCCTACAGCATGGTCAACCGCTGCACGATCGTGACCAGGCTCCACACGCGTGACGGTCTCGTGTCCGAGGTATACACCGGCGACACGGACGTCGAGCAATCGGTCATCCTCGGGATCATCCACGACGAGCTGGCCCCGCGGATCCTCGGACGGACCGCGACCGATCCGGAGGGCGCCTGGCGCGCGATGGAGCCCTCCACGAACGACATCCTGCGCGATCGCAGCCTCGCGCTGCAGGCAATCGCCTGCCTCGACGAGGCTGTCTGGGACCTGTTCGGCCGGGCGCTCGGCCAGCCGCTGCATCGCATCTGGGGAAGCGTCACCGACGCAGTGCCGATCAGCATCATCGGCGGCTACTACCACCTCTCGCACGATGAGGTCGGTACCGTCATCAACGACTACGTTGAGGCCGGCTTCGCGGGCATGAAGTTCAAGGTGGGCGGCAAGTCGCCGGCCGAGGACGCGCGCCGAGTGCGGGCCGCCCGCGAGGCGGCCGGACCCGATTTTGCCTTGATGGTCGATGCCAACCAGGGCTACGACAGGGCCCAGGCAGTCGAGTTCGCCCGGCTCGTCTGGGACCTCGACATCCGCTGGTTCGAGGAGCCCTGTCGCTGGACGAATGACGCCCGCTGGATGCGCGACGTCCGGTACCAGACGGGCATCCCGGTGTGCGCCGGCCAGAGCGAGACGACTCTTGCGGGTCTGCGCGACCTGATCGTGACCGGCGCCATCGACGTCTCGAACTTCGATGCGAGCTGGGCCGGCGGGCCGACCATCTGGCGCAAGGCCGCGGGCCTCGCGGCGGCGTTCGGCGTGCAGCTCGGTCATCACGAGGAGCCACAGGTCGCATCGCACCTGCTGGCGAGCGTCCCGGACCATACCTTCGTCGAGTGCTTCGACGAGGAGCGCGACCCGTTCTTCTGGCGGCTGACCGACATGTCGAGCCGGATCGCGGGTGGGCGGTACGGTTTGCCGGTGGGCCCCGGGTTCGGGATCGAGCTCGACTGGGACTATGTGCGCGCCCATACCGTCGCGACGCGGTCGACCGATCGCTCGACGAGCGCCTGAGCGGGGCGCAACGTGACTGCCGTGACGGGCTTCTTCCACGGTGGCATCACCGTGTCCGACATGGACCGCGCCCTCGTCTTCTACCGGGACGGTCTCGGTCTCGAGCAGGAGTTCGACCGGATCCTCGACGCGCCGTACCTGAAGACCGTGCTGGGACTTGCCTTCGACCACATTCGGGCGGTCTACCTTCGGATCCCCGGCGGCGGGTTCGTCGAGCTCCTGGAATACGTCGGTGTCGAGCGCGTGTCCGCGGCATCGCAGCCGTGCGACTACGGCGCGGGGCACGTCTGCCTGTTCGTGGACGACGTCGAAGCCATGCATGCGCGGCTCGTCGGGCTCGGCTTCGCCGCACGTTCCGAGCGGGTCGTCGAGATCACCGCCGGGCCGAACAAGGGTGCGCGGAGCTGCTACATGCTCGATGCCGACGGGTACCCCGTCGAGCTGTTCCAGAAGCCTCCCGGGTGATGCGCGGACGTGCCGTCCGGACGTCCCGGATGCCATGAGCTGAAGACAGGAGGTCTTGATGCGCCGACCGATCGACACCCTTGCCGAGGGCCTCGGCCACCCGGAGGGCCCGGACATCCTTCCGGACGGTCGCATCGTCATGGTCGAGACCTACACGAGCAAGATCGTCGCGTGGTCGCCGGACAGGGGCATCCACGACTACGCCGACTGCGGCGGCGGGCCCAACGCCTGCATGCTGGGCAGCGACGGGGCCGTCTACATCACCCAGAACGGCGGAACGGTCGGAGCGTGGCGCGCCCGGGTCATGGGACGGCCATCGATCCAGCGGGCCTGGCCGGACGGCCGGGTCGAGGAGGTGGCTGCGGTCGTCGACGGCATCGCGTTGCAGGCTCCCAACGACCTGACCTTCGGGCCCGACGGCCGCCTGTACTTCACTGACCCGGCGGACTACCTGCCGAACGACCGCAAGCCCGCTCGCATCTTTGCGCTGGACCCGGACGGGACAGGTGCCCTGCTCGAGGAGATCCCCGACGCGTACGCCAACGGAATCGTCGCCGAACCCGATGGCTCGATCGTCTGGGTCGAGTCATACGAGCGGGGTGTCTACCGACGGCGACCAGACGGCGCGTCCGAGTTGATCGCCCGGCTGCCGGAGGGCCACATCCCCGACGGCCTGAAGATCGCCGCGAACGGCGACCTGTGGATCACGACGGTGCTTGGCGGCACGGTCGACATCGTGGCACCCGACGGGACCCTGAAGGATGTCCTCGAGACCGGTGGCGCACCACTCAATTGCGTCTTCCACGAGGGCTCGCTGGTCATCACCGACTTCGGCGACATCACCGAGATCACGGGAGATGCCCCCATGGAAGGCCGACTCTGGCGCGTGGACGTCGGCGTCGCGGGGATGCCGCTCTTTCGGGGCGCAATCGGCTGATCTGGAGGTGGTCATGAGTGGGTCGGGGAAACGGGCAGTCGTCACCGGGGCAGCCAGCGGGATCGGGCAAGCCGTGGCAGTGCGGCTGTTGCGTGAAGGGGTGGCCGTGGTTGCCGCCGACATCAACGAGGCAGGCCTTCGCGCGGTCGTGGATGCAGGTGCGACACCATTCGTCGGCGATCTCGCCTCCGACGCGGACCGGGACCGCCTGGTCGAGATCGGCAGCGGCGTGGAGTACCTGGTCAACGCCGCAGGGATCATTCGGCTCAAGCCGATCCTCGAGTTCGACGTCTCCGACATCCGCGACATCTACGCGATCAACGTCGAGGCGACCTGGGACCTCGTGTCCCGTATCGGCCGTACGATCCCGGCCGGCGGCGCGATCGTCAACCTCTCCTCGTCGTCGGCCAAGCTGGCGACCACCACCGAGGCGGCCGTGTACGCGTCGTCCAAGGCCGCGGTCCTGTCGATCACCAGATCGTTCGCGTACGCCTTCGCCCCGCGCAACGTGCGGGTCAACGCGATCTGTCCAGGGATCATCGACACCCCGATGCAGGACCGTGTGCTCGCCGACGTCGCGGCCCGGCGCGGCGTCACGGTGGAGGACCTGTCGGCGGCCCGCAACCAGACCGTTCCTCTCGGTCGCGCCGCCTCGGCGGACGAGTGCGCCGGGGCCGTCTGGTTCCTGCTCGGCGACGAAGCCGCGTACATGACTGGGCAGGCCGTCAACTTCAGCGGCGGGCTGGTCATGTGGTAGGCCTGCTCCGCGTCACGCGGCGGTCCGGCGCAATCCTTTCCAGTAACGTTGACAACGGCCAAAGCTGGAAACGATACTGACGCCATCCGGGGCGAGGGGTCCGGCCTGTCGCGGACGCGACATGACGAACGGAGGAGGAGATCATGCGCATCGGATCTCGAGGAGCCCTGGCGCTCATCGCGACGCTCTCACTGGTCGTCGCCGCGTGCGGCTCGACACCGGGCGCCACGACCGCGCCAACCCAGGCGCCCGCGACGGCAGCAGCCTCCGACGCTGCGCCGCCGTCTGACGGCCTGCCCCACTCGGCCACGCTCAAGGACGGCTCGACCTTCACGCTCCACCCACGCGTCGCCGAGAAGCTGGCCAACGGCGAGCCGATCAACTACGTCTTCTCCTACGGGTCCACCGCGATCCCGCTGTTCTCGCCGCAGTACGCGAACGGTTACGAGCGGACGCTCCCAGAGGCCCAGGCGATCCTGCCGATGAACGGCCAGGCGGTCGCACCGGCTTCGGCGGTCCAGGACATCAACGAGCAGATCGCGCAGATCGACGCGCTGTTCAAGGCGGACCAGATCGACTGCCTGTCGGTCCAGTCGACCGGGACGGATGCGTTCACCAAGATCGTCAACGACATCATGGCGACCGGCATCCCGGTCTTCACCGTCGGCGTCGAATCCAACGGCAACGAGTTCACCAACTTCACCCAGATCTCGAACAAGGAGGGCCGCCAGGCGGCCGGGATCATCGTCGACTATATGAACGCGAACGACCTCGACTTCAAGGTCTTCGCAGTGTCCGGCGGCGACCCGACACAGAACTGGGCACAGGGCCGGATGCAGGGCTTCATCGATGGGATCATGGAGGCCATTCCGGACGCCACCTTCGTCAATGACGCCAGCTCGGCGCTCGTCACCACCTACGACCCGGCGGGCACGTACGACGCGTACCGCGCGTTCATCCAGGGCAACCCCGAGGTCCAGGTGATCGAGAACGTCGACATTGGCGGTGAGCACGCCGCGCGCGCGATCGCCGACTCCGGCAACACCGGCAAGATGTACTCGTTCGGTTGGAACGTGAGCATCGGCCAGCTCGACGCGATCGAGGCCGGGACGCAGATCGTGGCCCTCGACCAGCAGTGGGGAGATCAGGCCGGATTCGGAGCGCTCGCCTGTGCCGAGCTGCTCGCGAACGGGACGGTCCTGCCGAACACCAACACCCTCAAGCCGATCACCACCGAGAATGTCGTCGAGGCGCGTGAGGAGTTCATGGCGATCGCCGGGGAGTGATTGCCGGCGTTCCCACTCCGCCCGGACCGGTCCACCTCGGTAGACCGGTCCGGACCGTGTCGTCGACCGTGAGCAGGCAGAGGGGCAGGTAGCGGATGGCCGGTAACACCACGAACACAGCACCAGAGGCGGTCGCCGGCGGCTCGGCAGGCGATCGCTGGTCGGGACGCGCGCTTGCCGTCGGGCTGCGCGTCGGCGGCCTGTTGATCGCGATCCTCATCGTCATCGTCGTGTTCACCCTGCTCAGCAAGCCGAACACGTTCCTGACCATCACCAACTCGCTTGGCGTGATGCGCTCGATGAGCACCATCGCGATCGTCGCGCTCGGGCTCACCCTGGTCATCGTCGTCGGCGAGATCGACCTGTCGTTCGGGTACATGTACGGGCTGGCCTCGATCCTGATCGGTGTGGCCTGGGTCGTCTGGGGCTGGCCGATCTACCTCGCCATTCCCCTGGCGTTTGCCGCGGCCGTCGGGGTGGGATCGATCAACGCGTTCCTGGTGACGGTACTCAAGATCCCGTCGTTCATCGTGACCCTGGGAACCGGCCAACTCGTGTTCGGCACGACACTGCTCGTGTCGAACACGGCCACCCTGAACCCTGCCTACCCTCCGCCCGGCCGCGCCGTTCCGCAGGACCAGGTGGAGTGGTTCTTCGGCCTGTCCAACCAGGACCTTCCCCTCGGCCTCCCGATGCAGGCGATCTGGATGCTCGGGGTCGCCCTCGTCATCGGCTTCATTCTCAGCCGATCCCTGTTCGGCTTCCGGCTCAAGGCCATCGGCGGAAACCCGGCCGCGGCAGCTCTCGCCAGGCTGCCGATCGTCAAGTACAAGTTCGCCGCATTCATCATCTGCTCGATGCTGGCCACCCTTGCCGCGATGCTCGACTTCGCGTTCATCGGGTCCGTCCAGCCGAATGCCGGCGTCGGTCTCCTCTTCCCCGTCTTCGCTGCGGTGATCATCGGTGGCGCCAGCCTGTCCGGCGGCCGGGGTACGGCGATCGGGACGCTCAGCGGAGCCCTGCTGCTGGCGATCATCGCCAACGGCCTGGCGTTGCTGTCGGCCGGGTCCTACCTGAGCAACTTCGTTTCGGGAGCGGTCACTATCGCCGCCGTGGTTCTCGACCGGTTCACCCAGAGCCTGCGCAGATGACCGCGCTGCCGCCGGCCGTCGCCGGCGGGTCGACCACGGTCGACGAGGTGCCGGAGCGGGGCCTCCGGATTCGCGGCCTGCGCAAGTGGTACGGCGACACGCGAGCCCTCGACGGCCTCGACCTGGATGCACGGCCCGGCGAGATTCTCGGGGTCGCCGGGCCGAACGGCGCCGGCAAGAGCACGCTGATCAAGATCCTCGCCGGAGAAACCT
>Ga0299914_10002928_pt1 | contig 11918 bp, 11 predicted proteins | sample RVTome_10_FD_201361 | JGI IMG/M metagenome (GOLD analysis project Ga0299914, IMG submission 201361) | Soil microbial communities from uranium-contaminated site in the Upper Colorado River Basin, Wyoming, United States - RVT153D57 (version 2) ... | reverse complement strand
CGACCCTGCCCGTGTCGCGTTCACGCCGTGGTGCTACACGCTCTCCGACGATGAGCTGAAGCTCCCGGTGACGGATGGAGGCTTCGTGTTCGCGGGCGGAGACTCCCTGCGCGACTACAGTCCGCTCGTCGCGGCGGCACGCGGGCTCGATTCGTCCGTGACGATCGCGACTCGCCGCTATCTCTCCCCCTCCGAGGGAGGCCTCCCGAACAACGTCCAGGCAGGTCCGGTGACGCATCGGCGATTCTCCGAGCTCACAGCGACCGCCGGGGTCGTCGTCGTCCCGATGGAGGACCGGGACGATCGCAGCGCCGGCCAGGGCACGTACCTGAACGCGATGGCCCTCGGCAAGCCGGTCGTCGTCAGCGACGTGATGGGAGTGAGGGACTACATCGAACCCGGGAGGACCGGGCTAGTCGTCACTCCGGGCGATCCCGGCGCGATGCGCCGAGCGCTCGATTGGGTGCTCGCAGAGGCGAACCGCGCCGACGTCGAGCAGATTGCAGCCCGAGCCCGTCGGGTCGTCCGCGAGCGCTTCGGTCCCGAGGCGTACGTTCGAGCGCTGCTACGTACGGTCGACGGGTCGCTGACCTGAGGGCGGAGGCAGGCAGCGAGAGTGAGCGCCGCCGTCGATCGACTGCGATCCGCGTCGCGGGCGCTGGATAGGCTCACGCCGTGACTGCAAACCGCGACGTGACCGCCTGCGTGCTCGGGGACATGGACCTGCTCCGCCCCCTCGTGCTCGCGGGCGTCGGGTGCGCGATCGTCGCACGCCCCGGCAGTCCCGCGAGCTACTCGCGGTTCGGAGCCCCCGCCGTTGAGTGGGTGGATCACTGGTCGGACCCCGGCCTGCTGGTCGACCGGCTCGTCGAGTTCGGGCGAGCGCAACCCTCGCCCCCGGTGCTCTTCTACCAGAGCACCGGTGATCTGCTGATGATCTCGCGCAATCGAGAGCGGCTCAGCGAGGCGTTCCGGTTCGTGATCACCAACGCCGAGCTGGTCGAGGACCTCACCGACAAGGCGCGCTTCCACGACCTCGCCGAGCGGCTCGGTCTACCGGTTCCCGCCACGCGCTTTCTCAACCCCGCCGACGATCCGCACGGATGGCGACTCGACTCAGGGTTTCCGCTCCTCCTCAAGCCCGTGGTCCGCGAGTTCGCCAAATGGCGGAAGGTGGCCCCGGACTCGAAGGCGGTGACCGTGCACGGCAATGCCGAGCTGGAGGAGCTCTGGCCTCGCCTCGCGACCGCGAACGTCGCGATCCTCGCCCAAGAGCTGATCCCGGGCCCCGAGTCGCGAATCGAGAGCTACCACACGTACATCGACGAGTCCGGGCGTGTAGTCGCGGAATTCGCCGGCCGGAAAATTCGGACGCGTCCCGCGGAGTTCGGCTACAGCACCGCCGTCGCGCTCACCGATGCGGCGGACGTAATCGAGGTCGGCCGCGGCGTGGCACGGCGGCTCGGGATCACTGGCGTCGCGAAGCTTGACTTCAAGCGCGCCCCGGACGGCAAGCTCCTGCTGCTCGAGGTCAACCCGCGCTTCACGCTCTGGCACCACCCGGCCGCCGTCGGCGGCCTCAACATCCCGGCCCTGGTGTTCGCCGACCTGACCGGCGGCGACCGGCCCCCCACCGCCAGGGCTCGCGCGGGGGTCAGGTGGTGCGACCCGTGGGAGGACGCCGGGGCGGCTCGCGAGTCCGGCGAGCTTGACGCGCGGTGGGTTCTCGACACCATCCGTTGCGACGCCAAGTCGGGTTTCTCGTGGGACGACCCGATGCCGTTGCTGCGCGGCGTGGTCGCTCCCCGGGTCAGGACCCGCGCCCGAAGGCGGCTCGGCCGGCATCGCGCAGGTAGATCGCGGGCCGAAGTTTGAAGCCAGTCTGGTGCGGGCGAACGGATCGAGCCGGAGCGCGAACGGCACGGGCATGAGATACGGACTGATCTCGGACATTCATGCGAACCTCCCGGCGCTCGAGGCCGCGCTCAAAGTGCTCGAGCGGGTGGATGTCGACGAGTACCTCTGTGCCGGCGACCTGGTCGGCTACGGTCCGATGCCCAATGAGTGCGTGGCGCGTATCGCGGAGCTGCAAGCGACATGCGTCGCTGGGAACCACGACCTGATCGCGCTCGGCCTGCCGCCCGACGACGGCGTCTCCAATCTCGCTCGGGAGAGCCTCCGATGGACGCAAGCGGAGCTGAGCGAGGAGTCGAAACGCTATCTCGAGGCGCTCCCGGCGGTGGTCACGACCGGCTCCGGCGTGGTGATAGCCCACGGGTCACTCGATGATCCCGGCGAGTACGTTCGTGACGAGGTCCAGCGTTGCGAGCAGTTGCGCTTGCTGGAGGCAGACCACCCGGACGCTCGATTCCTCGTCCTTGGCCACACGCACCGGAGCGCGATCCAAGGAGCGGAGCGCGGAACCGTCCCGCTTCGATGGAAGCGCTCGGTGAACCTCACTCCCCGGGAGCGCTACCTCTTTAACCCGGGGAGCGTCGGTCAATCGCGGCAGCGAACCGCACGCAGCCGGTTCATGGTCCTCGACCTCGCACGCGGACGGGCGACGTTCTACGCCGTACGGTACGACGTGGGGGCATGCCGCCGGGCACTTCGCGAGCGGGGACTGCCGAGCTGGTCGTTTCACACCAGGCCTGTTCGCTGGCGCAGGTGGGCAGGCGTCCTTCGTCGTTCCCTGCAGTCCTCACGCTGATCCGGCACCGCCCGCCTCGCGCGGGCGGGCGCGGCTGCCCGCGGCGCCCCGAAGCGTGTCGCGAAGCGTCCGCCCGAGGGGGCGGATCCTGTGTCGGTAGACGTACGCCGGCACGGCCGACCCGCGATAGGCGCCGAGCAGGGACCGCTCGCGAAGCTCCGGACCCCACTGGAGCTTGTGCTGGTCGGCGTCGCCCATGAACTCGTACCGCGACAGGCCTTCGGCGATCGCGGCCCGAAGCGCTTCGGCGCGGAGCATCGTCCCCGGGGCGAGCCGACGGTAACGCTCGTCGAACGCCGACTTCAGCAGGAAGGCCGCGTCTCCCAGCACGCAGCCGTACGCGGCGGCGATCGGCGCCCCGTCGAGCTCGAGGAGGTGGAGCCGGAGCCAGCCCTTAGCGGCGGCGGCACGAGCGAACTCGGTGTAAAGCCGGTGCGCGCTCGCATCGCGGATGATCGCGGTCCCCGCGGCGCCCTTCCAGCCGGAGGCCTCCAGCTCGTAGAACCGATCGAGTTCACGCCCCAGGTCGGGACCTCGGACGGTCCGAAACGCAATCTCACCCTCGCGCTCGAGGCGCTTTCGATAGCGGCGGACGTTCGATCGTTGGTTCTGGCTGACTCTCGCGAGGAGCTCGTCCCAGCTGCCGGGAAGGGTTAGAAAGGGGCTGAGTTGTTGGCGCGAGACGGCCGTCCGGAAGCCGCTATCGTGCAGCGCCTCGGAGGCGATCGACAGGCTCCGGCTTGAGCCCGGGACGCCGGTGAGCCGAAGCGTCGTGGCCGGCAGCGTCGCGAGATGGCGCCACAGCGCCGCGCGCGCGGAGTCGTCAGCCGCAATCGCGTCCCAGTCGCCGGTGTGTTCATTCGCCGCGCTTTCCACGACTCGGCTCGACCGGCGGACCAGGCTGGCCCCGGCCCGAAGCTCGCCATGCTCGTCGACCAATAGTGCCGCGAAGGCGCCATCAGGCGCGAAAGCCCGCCACCACGCCAGCGCCCATTCATGGGTCAGCGAGGGTGTCGCCGCGAGACGATTCCACGCGGACTCGATGGCGGCGAACTCTTCGACCGACTCGAGGACGATCATGCGGTTGCCGGGTGGGTTCGTGGGCGACACCATAACCTCAAGCCTAAGTTGAGCGCCGATCAAGAGCAGTCAGGATCGCTCCGTCGCGGAGTCTTCTGGTCATTGCTCTCGTTCGTCGGCACGAAGGCGCTGACCTTCGCCGCGACGCTCGTCCTCGCACGACTGCTGGCACCGTCCGACTTCGGCGTCCTGGCCGCCGTCCTCGCATTCATCACGTTGCTCGAGCTGGTCAGCGACCTCGGCATGAAGGCGACGGTGATCTACGAGAGCGAGCGCGGGATCACCAGTCGCGTCCACACGGCGTTCACCCTCAATCTCGGGTTCACGATCGTGCTGACGGCTATTGCCGTGGCGCTGGCTCCACTCGTCGCCGCGTTCTTCGACGCAGAGGGGCATTCTGCCCTGTTCGCCGTCGCAGCCCTCGACCTGCTGCTGCGCGGCATGGGCAACATCCACGACGCTCTGCTGCTGCGGGAGATGGAGTTCAAACGACGCATCATTCCGCAGCTGACCAGCAACATCGCACGTGGAGGCACGATGATCGGGCTGGCGGTGGCTGGGCTCGGCCCGGCGGCACTCGTGATCGGCTTCGTTGTCGGCAGCGCTGTCTGGACACTCACGCTTTGGATCATCAGGCCGTACCGGCCGAAGCTGTTGATCGACCGGACCGCGGTCAGGGGTATCGCGACCTACGGCGGGTGGGCGTCGGGCCTTGCGCTGATCGCCGCGATCGGCCAGCGCGCGGACGTAGCGGTGATCGGCAACGTGCTGGGCGCCCGGGCCCTGGGCCTGTATACGATCGCGCAGCGAGTCCCGGAGCTCGTCGTCGGCAACTTGACGTGGAACCTCTCGATCGTCGCGTTCCCCGCCCTCTCCCAGCGTCGCGAGCGTGGCGGTGGAAGGCTCACCGACACCACCCTCAACCTGATCCGCTACTCGTCGCTTTTCGCCCTGCCCGCAGGCGCACTCCTCGCCTTGCTCGCGCCGGCGCTGGTCGTCGTGCTCTTCGGGGAGCGATGGGCGGAAGCGGGGGCAATCATGGAAGCGCTCGCGATCATGTTCGGAGTCGCGTGCGTGGTCCTCCCGCTGGGGGATACGTTCAAGGCGCTCGGAAAGCAGCCGATCATGGTCGCGGTCAACGCCGCCAGCGTTCCGGCGTTAATCGGGGCGATGCTCCTCGCGGCGCCGGCCGGAGTGGTGGCCGTGGCTTGGGCGCGGACCGGGATAGGCGTCGCCCAGGCGGTCGTCTGGTTCGTACTTATCAGCCGGGTACTCGGACTGCCGCTGGCGGAGGTTGCGGCGAGATCGCGTCCGGGGCTCGTCGGGGCAGCGGGCGTTGCGCTCGCGGGCGGCGTGGTGCGGCTCGTCCTCCCGGGCGCTGACCTCGGCTCGCTCTTGGGCGGCGCCACCGCCGGGGGACTTGGAGGATTGCTCGCGCTCCGCGTGGGCGCACGGCGCGAGTTCAACGAGCTGCGGGGCCTCCTTCACCGCCACGTCCTGTCGTCGGCCCTGGTTCCGGCTCGGTGGCGGTGGAGCCCCCCCGTGGGCCCGGTGGAGATCGAGCAGGCGGTCGAGGTCAGCTCCGCTGGGGGGGAGCCCGGACCGACCTAGATGTCGCCATGGCGATCAGTCAGCACGACCAGGACTCGAATTCCTTGCCCGTGTCCTCCCGAAGCCAGTTGGCCTCGGGTTCGAACCGCGCAAGCATTTCCTCACGGAGCGCAGGCTCGAGCACAGGGCGTTCGATCGGGGACGAAAGCGGACGCTTGAGCGCTCCCATGATCCGGATCGCCGAGCTCGGAGGCAGATACCAAAGTAGGCGCAGCGCCTTGTCTGCCAGTCGCGTTCGCCGCAGCCGTCCCACCACCGGGCCCAGCTTCCGGCGCTCGGAGCTCCGGCGCACCTCGACGTGACGCTCGGATGGACTGAAGCGGTCGTCGACGCCGAGGAAGCGGAACATGCGGACAAGCGTGGATTCGGGATCGTCGCGCAACTCCGCCTGCTCGAGGACCAGGAGAGCCGAGCGAGGGAAGCACTCCAGGTAGCGCCTGACCTGCGTCGCATATCGACTCGCCGCCAGGTAGACGTTCCGGGACTCGTCTGGGTCCGCAAGCGCCTCCTGGGCGGTCCTGCTCTCATAGCCTTGGGCGACTCGCTCGATGTACTGGCTGATCGCCCGCTCCACGGGATCGCGGACCATGTAGATGAGCTTGGCATCGGGGACGAGATTGTGGATGCGCTCGGGCACACCGCGGAAGACGGGATGCATCGTGTATTGGACCGAGCCCTCGGCGCGGATCGGGGCCGAGTCGAAGAGGCTGTCGTACCACTCGAGGCGGTCGCGGTAGTCGGCATGCGTCATCACCGCCGGCTCCTTCTCCCGAGCGAAGGAGATCTCGGGGTGCTGCCGGAGATACAGCCAGAGGCTGGTGGTTCCGCACTTAGCAGCGCCGATTACAAAGGCATTCGGGAGCAACCAATCGACGATATCCCTTGTGCCGTTCGCGGCGCGCCGCTAGCCGAGCAACCGTTTCAGCAGGACCAGGATGACAACGGGTTGCCCGTGTACTCACGGAGCCAGTTGGCCTCGGGGCGGAATCCTGCCCGGAGCTCGTCGAGCTGAGCCGGATCGAGGCGCGGTCGCTCGATCCGAGGACCCGAGAAGGGTCGCTTTAGGACGCCCACCACACGGGTTGCCGTCGGCGGCGGAAGCACACGCGCGATCCCGCGGAGGGCAGCCTGCGTCATCGTCTGGTCCCTGACGCGCTCGCCGAGCGGCCCGAGCCGGCGCCGTTGGTCGCTCACCTTCACCTCCACGCGAGGCACGCTGAAGCCGTCATCCACCGAGAGGAAACGGAAGATTCGTGAGAGCGTCTCCGCAGGATCCTCGCGGAGCTCGGCCTGATCGACGATCATGAGGCTCGACCGCGGAAAACGATCCAGGTAGCGCTTCGCCTGCGTGGCGTATCGGCTCGCCACGATGTACTGATTCCGCGTCTCGTCCGGATCACCCAGCGCCTCGCCGATCGGCCGGTCCTCGTAGCGATGCGCGACGTACTCGACGTAATGGCTGATCGCCCGGTCCACGGGATCGCGGACCATATAGATGAGCTTGGCATCGGGGACGAGATTGTGGATGCGCTCGGGCACACCGCGGAAGACGGGATGCATCGTGTATTGGACCGAGGCCTCGGCGCGGATCGGGGCCGGGTCGAAGAGGCTCTCGTACCACTCGAGGCGGTCGCGGTAGTCGTCGTGAACGAAGAGCGCCGGCTCCTTGTCCCGCGAGACCGCGACCTCGGGGTGCTGCGCGAGGTATACCCAGAGGCTCGTCGTCCCACACTTCGCGGCCCCGATGATGAAGGCGTTCGGCAGCACTGTGGCGACATTAGACCCTGATCGGCCGGAGCGCGTCGGCTTGGTGTCTCGCGATCGGTGTGCGCCAGCGCCCTCTATCGAGGCAGGCTGCTCCGCAAGCCCGCTCGCGTACGGCGCCAGACTCCGTACACGTTCTGGGCGAAGTACTCCTCGAGGCCGGGGATCCGGCTCAGGGCGCGCATCGCTTGAATGGCCCGTCCCGGGCCTAAGTTCGTCTCGGACCAGACCGGTTCGAGGCCGCAATCGCCCATCGCTCGCCGAAACCGTCGCAACGTGATCCTGCTGATCCCGAGCGAGGCAAACGACCGCGCGTCGCTGTGCGCTCGGACGCGACGATACTCCTCGAAGATCACTCCTTCGGGGAACACCAGATGAGCCCAGGGCAGCCGGCTGTCGATCGCGCCGCCGTATGGAGCCTTCCAGAACGGCCCCCACTCGATGGCTAGCAACCCGCCGGGCGCCAGTCTGCTCGCGATGGCCGCGATCAGCTCCTCGAGGTACGGGCTTGAGGGGCCGGCTCCATACCGCCTGAAGGCCTGCGTCGCGAGCGCGACGTCGAACGGCCCCTCGGGCAGCTCGCCGACGTGGCCCCGGAACGGGGTGATGTCCAGCGGCACCTCCCTGCCTTCCCGTTCGTCATTCAACCTCTCCTGCGCCAGCTCCACCCTCGCGCCGGCCATTTCCATTGCGACGACTCGCCGTACCCTCCGGTCGAGGACGGCGAGCCCGACGTCCCCAGCGCCCCGTCCGACCACCAGCGTCGATTGACCAGCGAAGCGAACCGAATCCGGAAGGCGTTGCAGGAAAGTCTCCGCCTCGGCAGGCCCTGTCCGCGACCACTCGTGCACGAAGCGCGGAACTGTGAGCCCCGGCCTCACCTCGACGGGCTCATCGGCGGCCGCGCTAGGCGTGCGAGTGGTAAGCCGGTACGCGCGCGCGATTGCCTTGCTTCCGCGCGCACCCATCGCGACCGGACTCTATAGCGCGTCGGCAAGGGCTGTCGATCTGAGGCAGGTCCGGAGGTCCGGGTTTCGGTGTCGGTGGTGGTGACACGTCGGGCTCACCGCCGGGAGTCGCCATCGGCATCCGTGCCCAGCATCCGCTACGGGCCCTCGACGCCCCCGCTCGTATCGGTGTCGGTGGTCGTGGTATCCGTGTCGGTCGTGGTCGTGGTATCCGTGTCGGTCGTGGTCGTGTCCGTGTCCGTCGTCGTCGTGTCGTCGGTCGTGGTGTCCGTGGTCGGCTCGGTGACCTCGCCGGCGGGGGCCTCCTCCTCGACGGCGGGCTCGTCACTGTCGCCGTTACCTGCGGCGATCACCGCGACGGCCACGCCGAGGCCGATGATGGCCGCGACGAGGACGCCGATCAGGACCTTGGAGCGGGTGCTGAAGCCACCGTTGCCGGGTGGCGGTCGATCGGGCTCCGGGGCGTCCATGCGACGGGTCGGGTCTTCGTTCATCTCACGCTCCTAGCCGCCGTCGCCGGGTTCCACCGTGGTCGTCTCGGTGGTCGTCTCGGTGACGGTCTCAGTCGTGGTCTCAGCCTCGGCCGTCTCGGTCGCGGTCTGGGTCTCGGTCTCCGTGTTGGTCTCGGTCTCCGTGTCGGTGTCGGTTTCGGTCGTCGTGACGACGTCATCGCTCCCGCTGGAGTCCGCGGCGACGATCGCGAGTGCCACACCGAGGCCGAGCACCGCGGCGACGAGGGCCCCGAGCAGGATCTTGGTTCGGGTCGACATCCCCGGCTCGGGCGGCTCGTCCCCATACCGCGGCGGCTCGCCACCCGGCGGGGGCGGAGGGGGCGGCGGCTCCATACGGCGCGTCGGATCTTCGTGCATGCCAGTCAGCCTAAGCCCTCGGGCGGACGCTTAGCGCCGAGTCGCCCCTACCGGCCACCCTTCAAAGTCTCTCTGCTGCACACGGTGCGCCGGCCCGCGAATTCCACAAACCGACGATTGACATTGGACGCGATCCCGTATAGTGCCGTCACACCACTCAGCAAGGAGGGAATCAGTGCTCGCCACGCGGCGTGTTCGATGGAGGCTGGGCCCGGCGTCGGTTTGCGTCGGATTGGTCGCTGCCCTCGCGCTCATCGGTAGCGCCACGGCCCAAGCGGCCAACCAAATCTTGCGTCCCAACGCCGACGTCAATATGCAGTGGAACGTAGTGGGCGACACCGAGGGCTGGGCTGTCCTTGACGATCCGATTGAGCAACCGACAGGACCCGGTGGCGGCGACAACATCGAGGCTTCGGGTGCAAATGAGCACGCGCGAGTCGCCCACGACGACGTTACATTGCCCCCGGGGTCTACGCCGACTGATGGCCGCGTCTGGTTCTACGCCTTCACGAATGCGAATACGCGGCTCGAGATCAACGTCTACTGGAACGGGGCCCTCCGTGCCACCCGCAAGATCGCCAAGGGACAACCGTTTGCATGGCGGTCGCTGGCCGCCCTCCCCCCAGATGAGGTAGCCATCAATGATCTCGACGTACGCTTCACAACACTCGACAACGGCGTCGCGCGTGTTCGGGCCTCGTATTTCTGGCTCCAGGCGTACGGGGGTCCACCGCTTCGGTTCGCCGATAACGAGGTCGCTTCCGGCGAGTGGGACGCACTCAACGCTTCGGGCACTGGCACGGTGAACACCCGCGTCAACTCACAGGCATACACCGGCTCATGGTCACTTCGTCACGACGTGGGGCCGAGCGTGGGTTCAGGTGATGCGATTGCTCGAGCTAATTGGTTCGCACCTGGCGGAGCTATCGCGGAAACCGATCCGCTGGCAGCTGACGGGCAGGAGATTTGGTTCGGATCGGCTTTCAGGTTCCAGAGCGGTGATGATCACTTGTGGACTTCGTTTTTGCGGCTCTCGGACAACTTCAGCGGCGATCCACACTGTGTAATACAGGCAGTATACGGGGCACCAGGCACTTTCCTTGACGGTACGTTCTTTGTGTCACTCGAGGACTACGGTAACGCCGGACCAACAGGCGTCAGCGACGTAACGTACTTCTCGAACGTCCCGATGCCACTGGACGAGTGGATATTCATCGAGCTAGGCGTCTTCGTCCATCACGACACCTCGACGGGTTGGATCGAGCTATGGGTGAACGGCTCGCAGGTCGGAAGCCGGGTCCTGAATCGAACCCTGAAGCTCGAAGGCCAGCAGTATCGCCGCGTCCAGATCGGCCTAGGCAACTACCTCACCGAGGCTGGCAACTCCGCATCGGTCTGGACCGACCGCTCCTACCTCGCTGACGCGAGGCTGGGGCCTTGACGCCTCCCGCTCCACCGCGAAGACTCTTGACTCCTTCTTTTTCAGCAGATCCTTGACAGGGCCCCGGGGTTACGGCTTGGATGACGTCGATACCTTGGTGGGATGGGTCTGACAACGGGCGGTGACGAACTTCGGCGATCAAGGCACGCTGCGGGTCGTCGACCATGAGTTGGCCACCACACCGCGCGGCGTAGCCGGGTCGCCGCGTGGTCCGCGATCTGGTGGGCGCCCTGCTCAGCCGACGCCGAGTCCCGCTCGAAGCCGCTCGAGCGCCTCGTCGACCTCCGCGTTTCCGATCACGAGTGGCGGTAGGAAGCGGAGCATCCGCTCGCCGGGGACGTTAAGGACGAAGCCAGCGTCGAGAGCGGCGCGGGCGACGGTGGCGGCGTCGAGGTGGTCCGCGAGGGTGGCGCCGACGATCAGGCCGCGGCCGCGGACCTGGGCGATCTCATCGAGTTCGGCAAGGCCGGCGGCGAAGCGCTCGCCCAAAGTCGCGATGCGCTCAAGGAGTTGGGGGTCGTCAATCAGCTCGACCGCGGTCAGTGCCGCCCGTGCGGCGATCGGCCCGCCCGCGAACGTCGATCCGTGGTCGCCGCGCTCGAGGACGTCGCCAAGCTCGGGGGTCGTGATCACCGCCGAGACGGGGAGGCCACCGCCGAGCGCCTTGCCCGCCGTCAGGACGTCGGGAACGACTGGGAGCTGCTGATAGGCCCACAGGCTTCCCGTCCGGCCCATCCCGGTCTGGATCTCGTCGAAGACGAGGATCGCACCGCTCCCGTCGCACTCGTCACGGGCGGCACGCAGGACCTCGTCGGCGATCGGGAAGACGCCGGCCTCGCCCTGGACCGGCTCGATCATCACCGCCGCCGTTCGCTCGCCGACGGCGGCGCGGAGCGCGTCCGGATCGTCGCGGGGGACCGTGACGAACCCCGGTGGCAGGGGTCCGAACAGATCCTCGCGAGCGAGCCGCGGCGTCGCCGCGAGCGAGCCCAGCGTCCGGCCGTGGAAGGCATGGTCGAGGACGACGATCTCGGGCAGCTCGATCCCGCGTCGGTGGGCGTGCTTTCGGACCAGCTTGATCGCGCACTCATTCGCCTCGGTCCCGGTGTTGGCGACGAATACCTTGCCGCCGAGGCTCGACTCCGCGAGCCGCTCGCTCAGCCGCAGGACCGGCTCCGAGTAGTAGAGGTTCGAGCTGCCCGCGAGCCGACCCGCCTGCTCGCGGATCGCCTCGACGATCCGCGGATGGCAGTGCCCGGCGTTGTGGACCGACAGCCCGGCGAAGAAGTCGAGGTACTCGTTGCCGTCCGAGTCCCACAACCGGGCTCCCTCCCCCCGCACGAACTCGACCGGCGCCCGCGCATAGGTCGGCATCGCATACCGCCCCTCCAGCGCCTGGAGCTCCTCAACGGTCAAGGCGTGACCTTGGTGCCGATGCCCGCATCCGTGAACAGCTCGAGCAGAAGGCTGTGGGG
>Ga0299914_10002927_pt1 | contig 11920 bp, 11 predicted proteins | sample RVTome_10_FD_201361 | JGI IMG/M metagenome (GOLD analysis project Ga0299914, IMG submission 201361) | Soil microbial communities from uranium-contaminated site in the Upper Colorado River Basin, Wyoming, United States - RVT153D57 (version 2) ... | reverse complement strand
GCCGCCGTGGGGCGCGCCCGGCGGCTGGGTGGCGACATGCGGGCCGCCGTCGGCGATGGCCGGGCGGCCATGGCCGAACGCCAGCGCCAACTGCGCACCACCCAACCCACCCAACCCACCCAACCCGGCATCGAGCCGGACACATATGGCCGGGTGGATGCCAGCTTCGCTGCGCGGTCGCTGCCGCGGCCGCTGGGCAGCGGCGGATAGCGGCGGATAGCGGCGGATAGCGGCAGATGGTGGCGGATAGTGGCGGATAGGCGCGTCTGTAGGCTCTGAGGGATGGATGCCGACGAGCTCCGCCACGCCTTCACCGAGTTCTGGGTAGCGCGGGGCCACGAGGCGCGCCCGTCGGCCAGCCTGATCCCCCACGATCCCACGCTGCTGTTCACGGTGGCGGGAATGGTGCCGTTCAAGCCCTATTTCCTGGGTGACGAAGAGCCGCCGTCGCCCCGGCTGACCACCATCCAGAAGTGTGTGCGTGCCGGTGGCAAGCACAACGACCTCGACGACATCGGGCGCACGAACCGCCATGTCACGTTCTTCGAGATGATGGGCAACTTCAGCTTCGGGGACTACTTCAAGGACGAGGCGATCCCGTGGGCGTGGGAGTTCATCACCGAGACCCTGGCCCTCGACCCCGAGCGCCTGTGGGTCACCGTCCACGTGACCGACGACGACGCAGACCGGATCTGGCGCGACGACGTGGGCGTCGGGGCCGACCGCATCCAGCGCCTCGACGCCGACAACTGGTGGGCGGCGGGGGACACGGGCCCGTGCGGGCCGTGCAGCGAGATCTTCTTCGACCTCGGTGACCATCTGGGAGCCGGTGGCGGTCCCGCCCACGGCGGCGACGATCGCTACGTCGAGATCTGGAACCTGGTGTTCATGCAGTTCGACCGCGACGCCGACGGCGAGCTGGTTGACCTGCCCCGCACCGGCATCGACACCGGTGCCGGCTTCGAGCGGATGCTGACGGTGCTGCAAGGGGTGGAGTCGATCTGGGACATCGACATCCTGCGGCGGCTGCTGGCGTCGGCCCAGGACCTCACCGGTGCGGTCTACGGACGGGATCCCGAGGCCGACGTGTCGCTGCGGATCCTCGCCGACCACGCCCGCACCATGACCTTCCTGGTCAGCGACGGTGTCTTTCCCAGCAACGAGGACCGCGGCTACGTGCTGCGCCGGATCATCCGCCGCGCCGTCCGCCACGCCTACCGGTTGGGCGTCGAGCGCGAGGTGACCCCGGCGATGGTCGATGCCGTGGTCGAGGTCATGGGGGACGCACATCCCCAGCTGCCCGACACCCACGAGTTCGTTCGCCAGGTCGTCGCCCGCGAGGAGGAGCGGTTCCTCCGCACCCTGGCCACCGGCAACCAGATACTGGACCAGGCGGTGGCCGGCCTGGCCGACGGCGAGGAGTTGCCCGGTCACGTCGCCTTCCAGCTCCACGACACCTACGGCTACCCCGTCGAGCTCACCGAGGAGATCCTGAGCGAACGCGGAGTCGGCGTGGACCTCGCCGGCTTCGGGGAGCTGATGGAGGCGCAGCGGCGCCGCGCCCGCGACGCTCGCTCCGAAGAGGCCAGCGGACGCAACGTCGAGCAGTACCGGCTCCTGGCCGAGGAGTTCGGGCCCACCGAGTTCGTGCGTGAGACCGACTCCACCACGGGCCGTGTCCTGTCGGTGCTCGACGGTGAGGGCGACACGGTGGAGATCTTCCTGGACCGCACCTCCTTCTACGCCGAGAGTGGTGGTCAGGTGGGCGACACGGGCTCCATCACCACGCCGACGGGCACGGCCACCGTCACCGACACCACCTACGCCCTGCCGGGCCTGCACCGCCACGTCGCCACCGTCGTCGAGGGTGACATCGCCGCCGGCCAGGAGGCCACGGCGTCGATCGACAGCGAGCGGCGGGCTGGGATCCGTCGCAACCACACCGCCACCCACATCCTTCACTGGGCACTACGAGAGGTCCTCGGCGATCACGTGAAGCAGGCCGGTTCGCTGGTGGCCCCCGACCGGCTGCGGTTCGACTTCTCCCACTACGAAGCCGTCACGCCTACCGAGCTGGCCCGCATCGAGGACCTGGCCAACGCCGAGCTACTCACCAACGAGCGCTGCCTGCACTACGAGACGACGATGGACCATGCCCGCGACATCGGCGCCATCGCCTTCTTCGGCGACAAGTACGGCGACATCGTGCGGGTGCTCGAGGCAGGGTCGAGGTCCGTCGAGCTCTGCGGCGGAACCCACGTGGCCGCGCTGGGCGACATCGGCCACCTTCGCATCGTGGGCGAATCGTCCATCGGCTCGAACATGCGCCGCATCGAGGCCGTCACCGGCACCACCACCGTCGAGCGCATGCGCCACGACGAGGACGTGCTGCGCGAGGCGGCGGAGATGATCGGCTCCGCCCCCGAGGACCTCGCCGAGAACCTGCGCAAGCGACTTGACGAGGCGCGGGCCCTGCGAGCCGAGATCAAGGCCTTGCAGCAGCAGGCCGCCACCAACCAGGCAGGCGCACTGGCCGCCGAGGCCGTCGACGGCGTGGTGGTGGCCCGCATGGAGGGCCTGGACCGCGACCAACTCCGCGACCTGGCTGCCGCTGTGCGCGATCGCGACGGCGTCAGGGCAGTGGTGCTGGGTGCCGCTCTGGCCAGCGGGGGGGTGTCCCTCGTCGGGGCCGTGGCCCCCGACGCCGGCTTGACCGCCGCCGAGCTGCTCGACCAACCGGCGGCAACGGTGCGTGGTGGGTTCAACCGGGGAAGTGACGCGGCGCTCATCGTGGCCGGGGGCAAGGACCCCGAGGCGCTCGACGAGGCTCTCGAGCGGGCCCGCGAGGCCGCCGGAGCGGCGCTGAGCTCCTGAGCGGGTGCGCGCCGTCGCCATCGACCTGGGCGAGGTCCGCGTCGGCATGGCCCTGTGCGATACCGACGGCAGGGTGGCCACCCCCTACGAGACCATCCAGCGCAGCGGGGACGAGGCTCGCGACCACCGGCGTGTTGCGGACCTGGCCACCGAGGCCGGAGCCCGAGTGGTGGTGGTGGGCTGGCCCGTCTCCCTGGACGGCAGCGAGGGCCCGGCGGCCATGGCCGCCCGCGCCGAAGCGGAGCGCCTGGCCGGGCGCTTGGACCTGCCCGTGGTGCTGCACGACGAGCGGCTGACCACGGTCACTGCCGAGCGGGCCCTGCGGCAGGCGGGCGGCCGCCGGGGCCGCAGACGTGATCTGGTCGACCAGGTGGCTGCTGCGGTGTTGCTGCAGAGCTGGCTGGACGGTGGCGGACCGGGGCGCGTCGCCCGGGAGCGGCTGTCGGCCCCTGGTGCCTCCGGCGGCGCCGGGGGGCGGTGACGCCACGCGGCGCGCCCGATTTGACAACATGGCGCGGTGACAGACGTGCAGCAGGCACCGCCTTCGGTGCCTCCGGCCCCTCCAGGGCCCGGCGGCCGTGAGCACGTCGATTACGAGGTCGTCAAGATCCGCGGCCGCGAGCACGGCACGGTCCTCGCCCTGGCAGTGCTGCTGACCTTCGCCGGCGCCGTCCTCATCGGGGCCCTGCTGGTAGCTCGCTGGACCCGCGACCAGCTCGACCCACCCGGTGACCCGGGCCGGGAGATCGTGCTGGCATTCGGCGACGGGGCCACCACGAGCGAGATCGCGCCCGACCTCGAACAGGCGGGCATCATCGCCAACGAGACCTTCTTCCAGTGGTACCTGCGACTGAAGGGCGGCGTCGAGTTCCAGGCCGGCGAATACGCGTTCCGCGAGAACTCGGCTGCCTGGGACGTGCTGGACGTGCTGAGGGGAGGACCATCGGTGGTGGCACAGGCGGCCACCATCTCGTTGACGTTCCCGGAGGGCCTGACCGTGGAGGAGATGGCCACACGCCTGGACGAGACCGCAGGGGCGCCGTTCAGCGGCGACGACTTCCTGGCCGAGCTGGTCCTGGGCGAGCACGCCTCGAAGTACGCCCCGCCCGCCGGGTCCCTGGGCGACGTGGTCGAGCCGTTCGAGGGTGTGCTCTTCCCCGAGACCTACTTCGTCCTGGAGACCTCGAGCCCTGCCGAGCTGATCGACCAGCAGATCAGGGAGTTCGACGCCGTGCTCGACGAGCTCGGCTACAGCGCAGCCACCGAGCGCTTCGGCCTCACCCCCTACCAGCTCGTCGTCGTGGCGTCTCTCATCGAGGAGGAGGCGAAGGTCGACGAGGATCGGGCCCTGATCAGCCGGGTGATCCACAACCGCCTCCAGCTGGGCATGCCGCTGGGCGTCGACGCCACCGTCATCTATGCCAACGGCGGGGATCGCACCATCAACCAGTCCGACCTCGAGATCGACTCGCCCTACAACACCCGCCTCAACCCCGGGCTGCCACCCACGCCCATCGCTTCGCCCGGTCGAGCTTCCCTCGAGGCCGCTCTCAACCCCGCCGACAACCCGCCCGAAGGTGAGCTGCTCTACTACGTGCTCACCGACCCCGACGGCCGGCACAGCTTCGCCACCAACGAGGCCGATTTCCTGGAGTACAAGGCGCAGTGCGAGGAGCTGGGGCTGTGCAACCCCGAGAGTGAGGAATAGCCCCTCTGGCGCCACCCGGGTGGCCGCCGTCATCGGGAACCCCGTCCGCCATTCTCTGTCGCCGCTGCTGCACAACGCCGCCTTCGCAGCTGCCGGGCTGGATTGGGTCTACGTGGCCTTCGAACCGGCGCCGGACGGCGGTGGCCAGGCCGTGGCCGCCATGCGAGCCCTGGACCTGGGTGGGCTGTCGGTCACCATGCCCTTCAAGGAGCAGGTCGCAGGCTGCGTCGACCGCTGTTCGCCGGCCGCCACCGCTCTGGGGGCGGTGAACTGCGTGCGCTGGGAGGGGGCCGCCCTGGTCGGCGAGAACACCGACGGCGAGGGTCTGATCCGATCACTGGTCGCCGACTCGGGCCTGGGCTTGGCAGGAGCGCGCTGCCTCGTGGTGGGCGCCGGGGGTGCCGCCCGGTCCGTGGTGGTGGCGTTGGCCGGGGCAGGCGCAGCCGCGGTGAAGATCGTCAACCGGACCCACCACCGTGCCGCCGAGGCCGCCGCCCTTGCCGCCCCTGTCGCATCGGTGGGCGCTCGGACCGACGTCGGCGCCGCCGACGTGGTCATCAACGCGACGCCCATGGGCATGAGGGCAGGCGACCCGCTGCCCGTCGACCCCGGCCTGCTGCGACCCGGCCAGGTGGTTGTCGACCTCATCTACCACCCCGCCGTCACCCCCTTGCTCGAGGCCGCGCGGGAGACTGGCGCCCTGGCCGTCAACGGGCTGGGGATGCTGGTGCACCAGGCCGCCCTGGCCTTCACGCTGTGGACGGGAGTGGAGGCACCGCTGGACGCCATGCGGGCGGCCGTCGCCCACCGCCCGGCCTGACGGCGCAGGGTGGGCGCCGACGAGCTGGCCCTGGGGTTCGCGGCCGGCGCTCTGGCCGGGCTGGCGGTGAGGGCTCTGGCGGGCTGGGCCGGCCGGTTCGGCCACGGTGCGCTTGTACCCCTGGTGGGCTGGGTGGCCGTGGCCGCGGTGGCGGCCGCAGTGGTGGCCGCCCGCCACCCCGACCTGAGGGCAGTCGTGCTCGTGTGGATGGTGGTGGCCCTGACGCTTCTGTCGGCGGTTGACCTGTCCACCCACAGGCTGCCGAACCGGATGCTCTACCCGCTGGCTGGGGCCGGGGCCGTCCTCGTCGTGGCCGTAGCCCTGGCTCGGCGCCAGCCGCTCGAGCTGGCGTGGGCCGCAGCCGGCCTGGCGCTTGGCTTCGCTCCCTTCTACGCCGTCTGGTTCGTGGCTCCCGCGGGCGCCATCGGCTTCGGGGACGTGCGCCTGATGGGGCTCGTGGGCATGCACCTCGGGGTGGTCTCGCCACTGTTGGTGCTGCTGGCCGGCATCGTCGGTGCGCTGGCCGGATTGGTCGCCGGATTGGTGGGCATGGTGCGCGCCGGCCGGTCACATCGCGAGCCGTTCCCGTTCGGGCCGTGGCTGGCCGTCGGTGCCGCGGTGGCGGCCGCCGTGGGCACGCCGTAGCGGGCCGGCGGGAAGGCCGGCAAGGCGCGGCGCGCCCGATCGATCGGTCCGGCGGAGGTCCGCGGGTGGCGAAAGGGCCGTTGGTACCCTGCCGCGTAGGTGGCGATCTCCTCGTCGCTCGCGTGGACGACATGGGCGGAGCCATGACCACACGCCAGACCCATGACCTCATGCCACCCGTCGTGCCCCGCCGGGCCAACGGTCGCCGCGCCGTCGGCGACGTCTGACGACCCCGCTCACGCCGACGCGCCTCGAGAGGCGGCGACGTGAGCCGTGCTGTGGTGGGCCTCGACCTCGATCCGGTACAGGCACGTGGCGTTCAGCTCCGCTTCGGCCGTGGGGGGCCAACGCTGGTGGAGGTCATCGGCCGCACCCCTCTGCCTGCGGGCGGGGTGGCGGAGGGGCGTGTGGTCGATCCCGAGAGCGTGGGGGCGGCCCTGGCCGCGTGGTGGGAACGCGGCCTGTTCGCCACCAGAGCGGTGATCGTCGGAGTCACCTCGGCCCAGGTGCGCACCACCGTGGTCACCCAACCCGAACAGACCGCCGATGAGATCGCCGAGTCCGTGCGCCGATCGGCGCCCCGCCTCCTCGGGGTGTCGACACAGGACCACGTCCTGGACTACCAGGTGTTGGAGCGCGTCACGGGCCACGATGGTGCCGTCGACCTGCGGGTCCTCGTGGCCGCCGCTCCCCGCCACGTCGTCGAGCCCCTGATGCTGGCACTGCGCCGCGCCCGGCTGAAGCCGACGCTGGTGGACCTTGGTGCCTTCGCTGTGCTCCGTGGCCTGGTCCCCGGGACCGGAGACGCGTCCAGCCCGGGCGCCGGCGAGCAACCGCCGACCGAGGGGCGCGAGGCCGCCGTGGCGGTGAGCAGCGGGGGTTCGATCATCGTCACCCACAGCCGTGGAGCCCCCCGAACGGTGGCGGTGGTGGGGCCCGGTGTCGAGTCGCTCGTGGTGCCTGGCCCACGTCCGGACCCCGAAGGCTGGATCGGCGCCGCGGCCAGCGCCATGGCTGCGCACCTCGCGGTCAGCGGCCTCGATCCCGGTCGACCGGTTCGCCTTGCCGCCCCCGAACTCGTGGGGCCCCGCCTACGCCAGGCTCTGGCGGCGCGCACCGGCCTGCCCGTCGAGCTCGGCAACCCGTTCCGTGACCTCGAAGTGGCCGTGACCGAGACGGACATGGGCTACCGGCCGGAGCTGGCTATCGCCACCGGCCTGGCCATCGCCGGCAGGCCGACGGCGGCCGGTGCCCACCGTTTGGATCTTCGGCTCGAGGCGGCTCGGGAGCCGTCTGTCCTCGCTCACGGCCTGGCCGCCGGGGCCATCGTCGCCGCCGTCGCCGCTGGGCTGGCGGCCTTGTGGGGCCAGAGGGCCGATACCCGCTCCGACCTCGACAGCCAGGCCGACGGCGCAGAGGCCGAGCTGGCCCAACTGCAGGGCGAGATCGACACCCTGCAGGTCGCCGACGAGCTGGCCGGCGAGGTCGAGCGCCAGGCCGATCTGGTGATGCGATCGCTGCAGGGTGACGTGGCGTGGTCCAAGCTCCTGCAGGAGGTCGCCACCGTGCTGCCTGACGACGTCTGGTTGCGGGGCTTCGACGGAGCCGCCTCGACGGACCCGGCGCCCGGCCGGTTCTCGGTGGACGGGCGTGGCGTGGACCACACCTCCTCCGCCCGCTGGTTGCTTCGCATGGGTGCCCTGCCCACCGTGAGGAACATGTGGCTGGCGGACTCGATCCGGCCCACCGACGAGGAGCTGGGCACCCTGGGCGAGGTGCAGTTCCAGTCGAGCGGGGAGTTGACCGATACCGCGCTGTCGGACCGGGCCGAGCGCTACGTGCCCAGCGATCCTCGCAAGCTGGGGATCGAGCCGGTACCGCAGGTGTCAGGCGCCGCCGGTGACCCGGACCCGAGTGACCCGGCCCCGGGTGACCCCGCCCCCGACGAGGACGGATCGCCGTGACGCGCCGCATCTGGCTCGGTGCCGCTCTTGTGATCGTCCTCATGGTGGCGCTGTGGTTCGCGCTGTTCTGGACCAGGATCGGCGACGACCTGGCCGACGAGAGGGACCGTCGCGACGAGGCCGAGGCTGCGGTGGACCGGGCGCTGAGCGAGCGGGACCGCCTGACCGCCGCAGCCAGGGACATCCCGCCGCTGCAGAGCCAGTTGGCCGACCTCGAGGCCGCGATACCGCCCGAGCCGCAACTGGCCGAGCTGGTACTGCAGGTGGCCGACGCCGGCAGCATGTCCGGCCTCGACCTGGCCAGGGTCGTACCTGGGGACCCCTCCGCGTCGGGTGAGGGCCTCACCGACATAGCCGTCGAGCTACAGGTCCGGGGCGGCTACTTCCAGATCCTCGACTTCGTCAACCGCATCTCGGTCGAGCCGCGCGTCTTCGTCATCGACATGATCGACCTCGACGCGCTGGGCCCCGAGACCGCGGCCGGACCGCCCGAGCTCGAGGGTGTCCTGTTCGGGCGCGTCTTCACCACCAGGCCGGCCGACGAGATCGTCATCGTGGACTCCGGGCCCGCCACGACTTCGTCCACCACCACGACCACGATCGCCGCCGAGGGGAGCGACCAGTGATCGCCGGGCGGGACATCCGGCCCCTCGTGGCCGCCGTGGCTGCGGCGGTGGTGATCGTGGCCGTGGCCCTGATGGCCCTGCCCGAACGGGACACGGCAGCGGCCCCGCTCGATGTAGATGGAGCGCCGCCTGCAGGGCCGGCGGCCGATCCGGCGCGGGTCGCTCTGCCCGACGCGGGACCCGCGGTCGAGGCGTACCAGGTGTTCGGCGGCAAGAACCCCTTCGAGCGACCAGGGATGGTGTCCACGACGACGTTCCCCACCACGACTCCGGGCGGCGTCACCACGATCCCAGGGTTCCCGACCACCACTCCGGGCGGGGTCACCACGATCCCAGGGTTCCCGACCACGACCCCGGGGGTCACCGTCACCACCGTCACCCCCGGACCCGACCCCATCAGGGGCACGATCGTGGCCGTTCTCGACGTGTACACGGAGTTCGGGGAGCGGACCGCCACCATCCGCGTCAACGGTCGCGTGTTCGTGGTGCAGGAGGGCGACGTCGTCGACGGGACCCTGGAGGTCGTCTCCATCGACCTCGCCACCGAGTGCGTGGACTTCCTGTTCGGGGACCGTCGCTTCACCCTGTGCGTCGGCCAGGAGATCATCAAGTGACCACCCGCGCGGTCTCCCGGCCCGGCCGGTGAGCCCGGCCGCGAGCGCGGTGTCGGTAGCCTCGGCCCCAGTGCCAGCCTCGGTCCCCACCCCGCGTCACGTCGTGATCGTCGGGCTCCCCACCGTGGGCAAGTCCACGGTCGGTGCGCTCGTCGCCGTCCGGCTCGGCATCCCCTTTCGCGACGTCGACGACGAGATTGCCGCCGCCGCGGGCTGCTCGGTCAGCGAGATCTTCGCCTCCGAGGGTGAAGTCGGGTTCCGTGACCGCGAGGCCCGGACCATCGCGGAGATGCTGCGGCGTCCACGATCGGTCATCGGCCTGGGCGGAGGTGCGGTTCTGAGTCCTGTCACCAGGGCCGCGCTGGTCGGCCACGACGTGGTGTGGCTCAGCGCCGCTCCACAGGCCCTCCTGGACCGCCTGGTGGGGCCGGAGGTGACCACCCGGCCGATGCTGGCGGGCTCGCCCCGGCTCCGGTTGGAGGCGCTCGCCGCCGAGCGCGTCGACCTGTACGCGGAGGTGGCCCGCCACGTCGTGGCGGTGGAGGGGTTGGCTCCCGACGAGGTGGCCTCCAGGGTGGTGGACGCCCTGACCGCGGCGGCAACCGGTGGGGTCCCCGAGGCGACGCGATGACAGTCGTGGTAGGGGTGCGGGCGGGCGAGAGCTGCTACGAGGTGCACGTCGGGCACGGCGCCGTGGAGGCCCTGGGGGACCTGCTGCCCGACGGTGTCCGGCGGGCTGCCGTGGTCACCCAGGCCGGGATCGGCATCGACGTCGACCCCGGGGTCGAGCACCGGACGTTCACGATCCCCGAGGGCGAGGGAGCGAAATCGCTGTCGGTGGTCGAGCAACTTGCCGGGGCACTGTCGGACTGGGGGCTCACCCGGGCCGACGTGGTGATCGGCGTCGGCGGGGGCGTGGTCACCGACGTGGCCGGCTTCACGGCCGCCATCTACCACCGCGGCCTCCCATCGGTGTACGTGGCCACCACGCTCCTCGGCCAGATCGACGCCGCCATCGGCGGCAAGACCGGCGTCAACCTTCCCCAGGGCAAGAACCTGGTGGGCGCCTTCTGCCAGCCTCACGGCGTCGTCTGCGACACCGACCACCTGCGGTCCCTGCCAGGGCGCGAGCTTCGCAGCGGCCTGGGCGAGCTCGCCAAGTACCACTTCCTGGGCGGCGAGCAGCTCGCCGACCTGCCGATGGACGAACGGGTCGCCGCCTGCGTGAGGCTCAAGGCGCAGGTCGTGGCCACAGACGAGCGCGACAGCGGGCACCGGGCCGTCCTGAACTACGGCCATACCCTCGCCCACGCCCTCGAGGTCGAGGGCCGCTTCGACCTGCGCCACGGCGAGGCCGTGGCCGTCGGGCTCGTCTACGCGGCAGAGGTAGCCCGCAAGCTGGGCCGCATCGACGAGGGCAGGGTGGCCGAGCATCGGCGCGTCGTGGCCTCCTACGACCTACCCGCCACCATCGAACCCTCGGTGGACCCGGCGCGGCTGGTCGAGCTGATGGGTCGTGACAAGAAGGCGGTGAGCGGCCTCACCATGGTCCTGGACGGCCCCGCCGGCGTAGAGCCAGTGGCGGGGCTCGAGCCCGAACTGCTGAGAGCCGCCGTGGGCGACGTGACTCGCGGGCGTGGCCATGCCTGAGCGGCGGCTCCTGCTCCTGTCAGGTCCCAACCTGCAGCTGCTCGGCACCCGTGAGCCCGAGGTGTACGGACACGAGACGCTCGAGGATCACGTCGCCACCGCCCGCCAGACCGCCATCGAGCACGGCTACGAGCTCGAGCACCTGCAGTCCAACCACGAGGGCGACCTGGTCGACGCCATCGGAGCCGCCCGCAGTGTCTACGACGGCATCGTCGTCAATCCGGGGGCGCTGACGCACTACGCGTGGTCGCTCCACGACGCCGTGGCCGCATTCGGCGGGCCCGTGGTGGAACTGCACCTGTCGAACCCGGCGGCCCGCGAGCGGTTCCGCCGGCGCTCGGTGATCGCACCGGTGGCCGCAGGCACGATCGCCGGCTTCGGTGCGCTGGGCTACCGCTTGGCGGTGGAGGCCATCGTCGCCGTCGTGGAGCGTCAGCGGTGACACCTGTGCGGTTCGACCGTTCCGAGCTGCCGCCGCTGCGCGTCGGATCCCGCCTGGAGCGGCTGCGTGCCGCCCTGGCCGGCGTGGACGCGTCCGGCACGGAGGGCACCGGCCTGGACGGCGCCGGCACGGACGGAGCCGGCCTCGACGGCCTCCTGCTGACCGACCTGGTCAGCATTCGCTGGCTGACGGGGTTCACGGGTTCGAACGCCATGGTCCTGGTCACTGCCGAGGCCGTGCTCTTCGCCACCGACGGGCGCTACGGCGAACAGGCAGGCGAGCAACTGGCCGCTCACGGCCTGGACGCCACCATCGAGGTCTTCACACGGCGGGCCGACCAGCAGCGGCTGGTCTCGGCCGCGGCCGGCGGCCTGGGCGGGCTCGGTCTGGAGGCGGACGCGGTCGCCTGGGCCGAGCAGCGGTCCTTCTCCAGCGAGTGGTTCCCCGAGGCGACACTGGTACCGACCACGGGCCTGCTGGCGCAGCTGCGGCGACTGAAGGACGACGCCGAGGTGGCCCGCATCGAGGCAGCCGCCCGCATCGCCGACGCCGCCCTCGAGGACGTGCTGTCACTGCT
>Ga0299914_10002926_pt1 | contig 11921 bp, 12 predicted proteins | sample RVTome_10_FD_201361 | JGI IMG/M metagenome (GOLD analysis project Ga0299914, IMG submission 201361) | Soil microbial communities from uranium-contaminated site in the Upper Colorado River Basin, Wyoming, United States - RVT153D57 (version 2) ... | reverse complement strand
AGAAGCTGGCCGACCTGATCTTCAGCCGGTAGGGACCGCCACCGCCGTCGGACACCAGGTAATACCCCATCTCCCCCTTGGGGTTCTCAGCGCGGACATAGGTCTCACCCTCCGGGACTTTGATCACCTTCGGCACCTTTGCCTGCAGCGGTCCAGAGGGAATGCCCTCGACGGCCTGTTCGATGATCCGGCACGACTGCCTGATCTCGTCGAGGCGCACTTTCCAGCGGTCCCAGCAGTCTCCGTTGGCACCGGTCGGGATCTCGAAATCGAACTTGTCGTACGGGAGATAATCCTCAACCTTGCGGAGGTCGAACTTGACCCCGGATGCACGCATGTTCGGTCCAGAGACGCCAAACGCGGCGGCCACTTCGGCGGGCAGGACACCAATGCCTCTGGTCCGCGCCAGGATGATCTCATTGCCCGCGACGAGGTCTTCGAGCTGATCGACTGCTTCGCGGATCCTGACCATCGCCTGAGCTGTCTCGACAAAGAATCCGGCTGGCAGGTCCTGGATCACCTTGCGGGTTGTCGAACCTGACCCATAGGCCGGTTTGACGCCACCGATCCGATTGAAATTGGGATGGAAACGCCCCCCGGTGACACTCTCGAGAAGGTCGAGCAACCGCTCCCGTTCCCGGAGAGCGAAGAACAGAGGGGTGGCCGCGCCCAATTCGAGCGGATACGACGCCATGAACACCATATGCGACGAGATCCGGGCCATCTCGGTGAGGATGAGCCGGATGTACTGGGCCCGGTCAGGAACCTCCAGCTCCATCAGCTTCTCCGCGGCGACGATGAAAGGAACTTCGTTGGCATAGCCGGAGACCCAGTCGATGCGGTTGAGCAGTGCGGTGATCTGGGGGTAGGTGCGCACCTCGGATAGCTTCTCGTATCCGCGATGCATGTATCCGATTACTGGCTTGACCTCGTAGACCCTCTCGCCGTCGACACGGGCCACGAGACGGAGCACGCCGTGGGTCGACGGGTGCTGCGGCCCGATATTGAGGGTCATGTCCTCCGTCTCGAGCTCGACCGAGACCGAAGCCTCACTCATGTGCCGGAGGGTGTCGGCGTCGATCACCATCTCATGCCTCCGGGTTCTCGGTTGAGGGCCCGGTCGGAGCCTCCTCAGGCATTCCTTCGACGTCCACCTTGCCCGGCCACGGTTTCACCTCACGGCTGAGCAGAGGAAAGCTTTTGCGCAGTGGATGGCCTTCGAATGCATCAGGGAGGTACAGCGGAGCCAGACCGGGGTGGCCCTTGAAGTCGATGCCGAACATCTCAGCTGCCTCGCGTTCGTGCCAGTTGGCACCGGCGTAGATCTCGACCAGAGAGTCGATGACAGGTCCCTCAGTGGGAAGATCTGTGGAGAAGGTGACCCTTCGACCCTCGGTCAAATCCGAGACTGTGGTTATGACTTCGATTCGCTCCTCGAAATCATCGTTCTTGAGAGGGTCGCCGACCGCGACTTCCTTGGCCCACTCGATGGCAGACAGAAAAGAGAAGAACACGAGGTCGAGCTGGTCGCGAGCTGCCTGGTGCGCCGCAACCCAGTCCTGCGCAGGGACCTTGACCTTGACAGTGTCGAAGGTGATCTCAGCGGTTCCTCCCACGGCTGCTGCCACGTCGTCCGCGTAGCCCTGCAGCGGGTGGTCGACCGGGTCGGTCACCTCGGTCTGCTCGGTATCAGACGGGCTCGAGGTCACGCTGATTCCACTTCTCTTTGATGTCTTCGCCCTGAATCTTCTGCTGAAGCAAGACGATGCCTTCCATGAGTGCCTCAGGGCGCGGCGGGCAGCCGGGTACATAAACATCGACCGGGATCGTCTGATCGACGCCTTTGGTCACCGAATAGGAGTCCCAATACGGTCCACCGCAGTTGGCACACGAGCCCATCGAAATCACGTACTTGGGCTCTGGCATCTGGTCGTAGAGGCGCTTCACCGACGGAGCCATTTTGTCGGTGACAGTCCCCGCCACCACCATCAGGTCCGCCTGGCGGGGTGATGCCGGCAAGGGAATTATCCCGAATCGCATGAAGTCGTACCGGGGACCTGACGCCGCCATCAGCTCGATAGCGCAACAGGCAAGACCGAACTGGAACAGCCAGAGCGAGTATTTCCTGGACCAGTTGAGGAGCCAGGTCACGGGCTTGGGCGCTCCGAATTTCTGCGCTACTCCCATTTCAGCACTCCTTTTCGGATGGCGTAGACAAGCCCGAGGATGAGGATGAGGATGAAGATGAACATCTCGATGAGGCCGAACATACCGAGACTCTCGAGCTGGATCGCCCAGGGAAAGATGAAGACGGCTTCGACGTCGAATATGACAAACAGGAGCCCGAATACGTAGTAGCGGACGTAAGTCTGGCTCCAGCCGGAACCGACCGGGTCGACGCCGCACTCGTAGGTCATTCTCTTTGCGGCTGTTGGGTTGGTCGGCCTGAGCACCGAAGCCACACCCAACATCACGAGTACCAGCACCGCACCCACCGCGGCAAATGTTCCGACTGTCAGATAGCTTTCGAAGTAAGAGCTCATTAATCCGTTGTTAGGGACCGAACGGCGCCGAGTATACGCATGACACCACATAGGTCGAAGTCAAGGATTCTCTACTCGAGACTTGGAGAATCGGGGACGGTTTAGCCTGTCTCCGATGGCAGCCCACCCGTCATATGACTCCCGCGGACTGGTCAACCTTGTCTCTGAGATCGAAACGCGCCTCGGTGGGACCGCACCGGCCCCCAGGCTCAGCGGTGACCTGGCCGGGGCCATTCCCGATGCCCCCACCATTGTCCTGGTCATGTTCGACGGTTTGGGAATTGCTCAGCTCCGCCACTCCGGGGCATCGCAGCTAAACGGGAGCCTTGCCGGCACCCTTGAGGCGGGATTTCCGACGACGACCAGCACCTCATTGGCCACGATCGCATCCGGGTTGTCACCGGGCCAGCATGGTGTGGTCGCCCATCTCACCTGGATGCCGGAGCACAACAGGGTGGTCAATACCCTGAAATGGGTCGATCTCGCCGGGAACGTGGTGGACCATGAATACGCAGCACTCCTCCCTCGGCCCAATTTATGGGAGCGCTTGCGGACCGTCGGAGTCGAGCCGATCACCGTGCAGCCCGGCGACTTCGCCGCGACTCCTCTGACCCGGGCCCTCTACCGGGGGGCACGTTTCGAGGGGATCTGGGGGATCGAGGATCTCGTCGATGCGACCATCCAGCTGGCTGCGTCGCCTGCCAGATTCATTTTCACCTATGTCCCCCATGTCGACGTCGCCGGCCATGTCTTCGGGCTGGAGTCGGACGAATTCACCGAGGCGATGGGCATTGTCACCCGCGTCTGGGATGAGCTGACACGGCGCCTTCCTCCCGGTGCGGTGTTGGTCGGGACCGCCGACCACGGTCTGGTCGACTACGGAGAGGACAAGAAACTTCTCATCCGGGAGCCCCGATTCGACCAGCTTCGCTTTGCCGGTGACCCGCGGGGAGTCCACCTTTGGTGCAGCGATGACGATGCCAACGCCCTCGCGGATCTCACCGGGGGCATGCTCGTCGAGCCTTCCCGTCTATTCGGACCTGACCCGACGCCTGTATCGATGCAGCGCTCAGGGGATAGAATCCTGCTTGCCCCGGAGGGCGTCGCCCTGCTCCCCCGCGGCTTCGACAAACGGCTCCGTGCCTACCACGGCGGGCTCGATCCCCGGGAAGTGGAGATACCGCTGCTTGTGGGTTGACCGGGGGAGTCGCCTTGCACAGTGCAAAAAGGTGCGGAAACCGAGCCCTCGTGCACGGTGCAAGCGAGGTGGAGCGCAGGATAGCTTTCACAGTGCAAATCGGTGCGGAAACCGAGCCCTCGTGCACAGTGCAGACGAGGAATACACCCGTCGCACGCTGCTAGCCAGTTCAAGTACGGACAGCGTGTGACCTGGCTTCGATCGCGCGGCAGACGGTGGCGATGCATCTCTCCGGTTGTCGGTCCAGCATTTGGTATGTCAATCTGACGACCTGGATACCCCGTTCGGCCAACTCGTTGTCTCTAAGGCGATCTAACTCAAAGTCTTGACTTCGCATGTGCCACGAGCGTCCGTCGGCCTCTACAACCAACAATGGCGTCGGGAAGAAGAAGTCTACGCGAGCTGGTCGACCGCGAATGCTGAACGGAAACTCACGAGTCCACCCCGAAACACCCGCCCGACGGAAGAGGGATTCCAGCAGACCTTCAAGGTATGAACCGTCGACCGTTGGTGCGTACGGACTGCGGTCCGCTGCCATGTCGCGAACCCGCGACAGGCCAGGCAGGCGAGATTCGGATTCGCGAGCGAGCACCTCTTCGAGCTCGCTGAGCAGGAGCCTTCTCGAGATCAGCAGGCTGTCGAACGTCGACTCAAACGCCAGGTCATCCAGTTCCCGAGACAAGAGCACAACGGTTTCCGCGACAGAGGTCACCTGGAAGGCATCGACTCGCTCCGTCCTGATCTCATCAAAACGCCGATGTCGGACCACACGCGCTACATCGGATCTTGCGTTGGCGGTTTCAGGGACCACGATCAACGGCTTGTTTCGCCTAATCCCATGAAACCCGTGAAGATATGCCGCCGTCGAACCGCCGACTAGAGCTTTTGGCCGGCTGAGCACTGCGACCGCAACTTTCCGCTCCCATTTTGGGGGCGCTGACGCAACCGCATACACCGTCGGGGCGAGTCGAAGCCAGGCTCCCGACTCTCGCCTCCTCCTCACCGCATTCTTGTCGAAACCAGCGCTGCGTACCTGCGCCGTGTTGAAGACTCCGTATTGACGGGCCGCCAACTCATTGATTTTTCGTGAGTCACCCACCACCACTAAACGTTTGCCATCGCGGAAGGCTGGAGTCAACCCCTTCGTCTTCGTGTTGCACAGAGCAAAAAGGTGCGGAAACCGAGCCCTCGTGCACAGTGCAGACGAGGTGGAGCGCAGGACAGCTTGCACAGTGCAAATCGGTGCGGAAACCGAGCCCTCGTGCACAGTGCAGACGATCCGGACAAATAATTTGCACTACGCGTGTAGTGCTAATACATTCCTATATCGTTCGGTAGCTAACGATTATGGAGATTGGAATGAAACGACTGGTTGCACTGCTGGCCGCAGGTGCTCTCGTTCTCTCAGCTTGCGGTTCTGATGGGGCTGATGCCGAAGGCCCGCTTGTCGTCTACTCGGGAAGGAGCGAAGAGCTGGTCCAACCTCTGTTCGACGAATTCACCGAGCAGACCGGGTTCGAGGTCGAAGTCCGGTATGGAGGGTCGACCGAGCTGGCTGCCACCCTCCTCGCCGAAGGCGACACCACGGAAGCTGACGTCTTCTTCGCCCAGGACCCCGCTTCTCTCGGGTCGGTCAAGGATCTGCTTGCCGAGCTCGACTCCGATTTGCTCGATCTCGTTGACTCCAGGTTCAGCGACGTCGATGGCAAATGGGTCGGTGCCTCGGGTCGGGTCAGGGTCTTCGTCCACGACACCGACACTACCAATACCCTCCCCCAGACCATCGACGACGTCGTCGACAACCCCGAGTGGGCAGGGGACCTTGGCATCGCCCCAACCAATGGCTCCTTCCTTGCCTTCGTGGCGGCGATGGTGATCGAACGGGGCGAAGACGCCACCCTTGACTGGTTGGAGCGCCTCGCCGCCACCCAGCCGACATCCTACGAAGCGAACAGCCCGATCGTGGCTGCGGTCGATGCCGGCGAGATCGGGAGCGGTCTGGTCAACCACTACTACTTGCTCCGCGCCATCGACGAGGGGGCCGGAGAAGGGGCCGAGAACTGGTTCATCCCCGCGGGCGACGTGGGAACGCTGGTAATGCCGGCCGGTGCGGGGGTCATCGAGGGTTCCGACAAGCCCGAAGCCGCGGCACAATTCGTGGAGTTCTTGCTTTCCGACTTTGCCCAGGAGTACTTCGTGACCGAAACCAACGAGTTCTCGCTCACCGGATCGGCGACTGACCCCGACCTTCCGTCGCTCGACGAGATCAACGCGCCCGACATCGACCTGTCCCGTCTGGCCGAGACTCTCGACATCGCCACCCGACTGGTAAGCGAAGCGGGTCTGGTGTGAGTTGACCGTCGCACCACCGACCGTCAAGGAGAAGGCGCGCCAGCGGCACGCCCTCTCCCGCGGTTGGTCGACTGCAGCGATCCTTGTTCTCGTCCCGGTGGCGATCCCGCCACTGAGTCTGCTGTGGCAGGTTCTGAACAACGGAACGGGGGTGATCCTCCCCACCGACCGTCTCGTCGAACTGTTCCTCAACACTCTTCTCCTGACGGCCGCGGTCACAGTCACCGCTCTGGCGATCGGGACCACAACCGCCTGGGTCACGACAAGGACGACAGTCAGGTTTCGCCGGGGGTGGATGATCCTGGCAGCGCTCCCCCTCGTGATCCCTTCCTATGTGGCGGCGTTGACGATCATCGCCGCCACCGGCCCGGGGGGCATGTTTGCCCGGGTCTTCGGCATCGACATTCCGACGCCGTATGGCTTCGTTGGGGCGTGGCTTGCCCTGGGCATCTTTCTCGCCCCGATGGCCCACCTCATCGTGACTCCGGGACTTCTGCTCATCGACCCCGCCACCGAAGAAGCGGCTGTCGGCCTCGGCTCGTCCCGACTCAAGGCCTTCTTCACCGTGACAGTTCCCCAGCTCCGGCCAGCATTGGTGTCCGCCGGCCTGATGGTCGGTCTCTATACCCTTTCCGACTTCGGGGCGGTGTCTCTGCTCCGATTCGACACCTTCACCAGGGCGATCTTCGCGCTATACCAGGGTCAGATCGATCGGCGACCGGCGGGGACCCTTTCGGCGATCCTCATGGCGTTTGCCGTCGTGATCCTCATCGCCGAACGGCGCACCCGGGGGCGGGCTGCCTATCACAAGACCAAACCACCGCGGAGGCGTCAACCGACCGACCTGGGCACGACCAGTCGACGGCTCGCCACCGGGTTCCTGGTGCTGATCACAACGGTCAGCCTTGTCATCCCGCTCACGATCCTCACCTACTGGCTGACAAGGGGGCTCTCGGCGGGGCAAACCCTGCCCTCTATATGGCCAGAGATCGGACGGTCGCTTGGTGTCGCCCTCATCGCCGCCTTCACCGCGGCGGCCATCTCGATACCAGTTGCCATGGTTACTGCGCGCCAGAGCTCGAAAGTATCCGGTTGGGCCGAATCCGCCGTCTGGGGGACATATTCACTCCCCCACATAACGGTGGGTGTGGCCGTTGTCGGATTCGCCCTCGCCTGGGCACGCCCCCTCTACCAGACGCTGGTTCTACTCATCGTGACCTATGTGGTGATGTTCCTGGCCCAATCGATGAGCAGCACCCAGGACTCGATCCGACGTTTCAACCCTTTCCTCGAGGAAGCCTCCCGCGGGCTCGGCCACGGGCAGCTATCCACCCTCTTCCGTGTCACCATCCCTCTGATCGCCCCCGGGCTGCTGGCGGGAGGCGCGCTGGTATTCATCGGGGTGATCAAGGAACTGCCTGCGACCCTCTTGCTAAGGCCCAACGAGTTCGAGACTCTGGCGATCAGGATCTGGAGCACGACTGGCGAAGGATTCCTGACCCGGGCAAGCTTGTCGGGTATTGCGCTGATCGCGGTATCAATAGTTCCTCTGTTTCTGGTGATGACACGTGAACTCAGCGACTGATCAATTAGCGATTCGGGCCCGTGACCTGACGAAGACCTACGACGACACCGTCGCGCTCGACGGATTCAGCCTCGACGTCTGGGTCGGAAGCGTGGTCACCCTGCTCGGACCCTCAGGATGCGGCAAGACGACCGCCCTCAGGGTCATGGCCGGCTTCGAGCGGGCCTCCGGGATTGTCGAGATTCGAGGGCGAAGGGTGCTCGACGCCGACACCTTCGTGCCTCCCGACAAGCGACGTGTCGGCATGGTGTTCCAGGACTATGCCCTGTTTCCGCACATGTCCGTCCGCAAGAACATCGCATACGGGCTGCACCGTGACGAGACTAGAAAGCGCGTCGATGAAGTGATGGAGTTGGTCGGGCTCGGCCGCCTCGGTGAGAGGATGCCCGGGGAGCTCTCTGGTGGTCAACAGCAGAGAGTTGCCCTGGCTCGGGCCCTTGCCCCTCAACCCGACGTGATCCTTCTCGACGAGCCCTTCTCCAATCTGGATGCCGCGTTGCGGGAACGGGTGCGTCGGGAGCTGAAAGTCATCCTCACCGAGGCAAGAACCACCGCGGTCTTTGTCACCCACGACCAGGAAGAAGCCCTGGCCACATCCGACATCGTGGCCGTGATGCGGGAAGGAAAGGTCCTCCAGGCGGACACCCCGGCCCATCTCTACACCAACCCTGTCGACGAGTGGGTCGCCACCTTCCTCGGCGATGCCGACGTCCTCGAGGCAGATGCAGCCGGAGGTTTCGTCGACACGGTGCTGGGTAGGTTCAGCACCGACCGAGTCGGGCCAGTCGCTGTTATGACCCGTCCCGAAGACGTCCAGATCTCCGTGGGCGAGACACCGAACGCTTCGGTGGCCCACATCGAGTATTTCGGACACGACCAGTTGATCACCCTGGCCATGGCCGGTGGAGTCAGAGTTCGATCCCGGATCGGCTCACGGCCCAACTACCGGGTGGGCCAACAATGCCGGGCTCGGGCGATCGAGGCACGCGTCTTCGCCAGAAACCCTTCCGAATTCATGCCGGCCATCTAGATCTCAGACCGAACCGGCATGCCCTCGCGTTTCTCGGTCGACTCACGGGCAAACCCCCAGACCGAGACGACCAGAATGAAGAACCCGATAGCTAGGACGGTGTGCACCACCTTGAACGGCAGGCTCCCCGTCCCGGTCCAGTTGACGACCAGGCTCCGCACCCAGAGGACAACAGTCCAGACAAAGAACACGTAAAACAAAGGTACCGCACGCGGCCGCAGCGAAGGAACGGCCAGGGCGATGGATGTGGCCAGCCCGACCAGCAATGACCCTCCGATCCGGAGCAGGTCGGACCACCCGTCGCCATCCGTCAGCAAACCGATGCGGCCGCCCCATGCAACAGCGGTCCATACGAGCACTGCTGCGGCGATCCAGGTCGGTTTACCGATCATCCTCTCCCGTACCGATCCAGAGGACTGGAACAACGATGACGCAGCCACCCCCTATTTTATTAACCGGCGCATCTGTGGAATAGACCCTTGGCCCGACACAATGTGCGACAGAAGGCGAAGGAGAGGAGACGCGCCACCGAGTTTGGTGCTGAGATCTTGCAGCGAACATCTACTCCGACTCATCCCACAAGGCGTTGCAGCCGTCGCTGCTCCTGAGACGAGAGCGTGTCGCCAGACTCCCGCCACTTCAAGCCTGCGTTGAAAGCGCTGATGAACTGGGCTCTACCAGGGTCACCAACAACCTGCGGCTCTCCGAGTTTCTCAGCGAACCAAATGGCTACCTCTTGCCATCGCCACATCCGTTGACGCCTTCGAAAGTGCGTCGCTGGAGCAGGAAACCAACCCGGCCCGCGATCACCGCTGATCAGCAACCGAACGCTCTCACGTGTTCGACCGACCCTCCCGGCGATCTCGCTCATCGTCACCAGATCGTCCGGCTCCAAATGGACCACTCGAATACCCGGAACAGCCGATTCGAGATTCTCCGTTGCTGTGAACACCGCATCCGCGAATGACTCTGCCTCACGATCGAAGTCGAGGAACTGAATCGAACCAACTCTCGCAATCGTGGCATCGTCGAATCCTGATTCGAACAACGCATCGATGTACGGCTCGTCCTGCAGATCAGGACCCTCAACGATCAGTGTGAACTCATGTGCAGACATCAGTCATCCTCTGTGTGCGGGCAACGATCTACAGCCCGACGTATCTGTTTGGCATGGTTTCCCGGGTTTCTCGGCGTCGACCAGATCGATACCCGACAACCTTGGCGTGACTGCTCTGGACAGAGCATCACACCCCACCGGTGTCCCGAACTCGTCGGTTCGATACGCCATCCTGACTCCTCCGCTTCAGAAAGCGCCTCCTCGACGTCCTTCTTGGGATGACGCCGCCTCGGCATGTTGACACTCTACAACGCTTCGTTGGTTATTGTCAACACATGGGAGGTGAATGCGCCTATCCCCCGATGTAGCTCATCTCGACTCGCTGGCCGATTGACACGGTCTGCGACGAGCGGATCTCCGAGTAACGGTCGCTGCGCTTCGTCCACACCGCATCGATGAGGGCGCCGAGCTCGGCGTCGCTCGCCCCGGAGCGGATGGGCTCCTTGAGGTCGGTGCCGGTGCCTGCAAACAGACATGTGTAGATCGACCCGTCGGGTGAGAGCCTCACCCTGGTGCAGTTGCCGCAGAAAGGTTGGGTGACAGAGGCAATCAGCCCCACTTCTCCGGCTCCGTCGACGTAGCGGTAACGCCGCGCCACTTCACCTGGGTAGTTGGGAGCCACCGGTTCAACCGGGTAGACGGCATTCAGGATCTCTATCATCTCCGCCGCCGGGACCACGTCGTCGAGGCGCCAACCGTTGGTGGTGCCCACGTCCATGTACTCGATGAAGCGCACTATGTGGCCCGTCCCTCGAAAATGGCGGGCGAGGTCGACCACGGCATGCTCATTTACGCCCCGCTGGATGACGGCGTTGATCTTGATCGGCCCCATGCCGACATCTGAAGCCACGTCGATGCCATCGAGCACGGTGGCAACGGGAAAACCTACATCGTTCATCATCATGAACGTGTCGTCGTCGATGGCATCGAGGCTCACGGTTACCCGGCTCAAACCCGCCTCTCGCAATGCCTCCGCCTTACGTGCCAGGAGAGATGCATTTGTCGTGAGAGTCAGATCATCCACCCCGGGTATCTTCGCCAGCATCTCCACAAGCTTCTCGACCTCGCGGCGGAGCAGGGGCTCTCCCCCGGTGAGTCGGACCTTGTTGACGCCCCGCCCGGCGAAAATCGCTGCCACCCTGGCGATCTCCTCGTAACTCAGCTTCTCGTCACGAGTTAGGAATTTGTACTCAGGCCCGAAGATCTCCTTCGGCATGCAATAGGTGCATCGGAAGTTGCACCGATCGGTCACCGAGATCCTGAGGTCGCGGACTGGCCGGTTGAGGCTGTCGAGGGGCTGGTTCATCTTGGTACACGATATTGGAGATTCACGGCAAGTGCGGACCCGGATTGGGCGTTACGAGGGGGGAGCGGGGAGAATGGAGGCTGATGGCAGTCTTCAAGAGACGATTCAAGGCACCTCAACTCCAATCAATGGAGGAGTTCGATGAGCTGACCAACAGACGCCAGCCGCTTCTCGTCGACTTCTACAAGCACGGGTGCCAGCCGTGCCGGGTGATGGACGGGATCGTCGACGAGGTGGCGGAGGAGTTCGTGGACCAGGCCAGCGTGGTCAAAGCGAACCTGGAGACTGTTCCCGACCTCTTCTACAAGTTCAAGGTCATGTCGACACCCACCTTCATCATGCTCAACCCGAAAGACGACGGGCTGCATCAGAGATGGAGGCAATCGGGCCTCGTCAAGAAGGACGCCTTGATCGACCATGTCAGCAAGGCGGTAGACGCCTTAAACGCTCACTAGCCTATCTGCGTGCTGGCCGCTCGGCAGGGGGACGCTGCCGCTTACCCGGCTTCTTGGGCTCGGGCTCTGGCAGTGGCGCGGGGAACCGCTGCTCGAGGGCGATTGCAATGGGGGCGGCGGTGAACACCGAGGAGTAGGTCCCGACCACTATCCCGATCAGGAGAGCAAGGGCAAAGTCGGCAAGCGTGTCGCCTCCCAGCACGAACAAGCTGAGCAGGATCAGGATTGCCCCCAGACCGGTGTTAATGGTTCGGGGGATGGTCTGCAGAACTGCTTCATTTGCGATCCGATCCAGCGGGTCGTCGGGTCGGAGGAGTCGGTTCTCGCGGATCCGG
>Ga0299914_10002924_pt1 | contig 11923 bp, 11 predicted proteins | sample RVTome_10_FD_201361 | JGI IMG/M metagenome (GOLD analysis project Ga0299914, IMG submission 201361) | Soil microbial communities from uranium-contaminated site in the Upper Colorado River Basin, Wyoming, United States - RVT153D57 (version 2) ... | reverse complement strand
CAATAGTCATGTGCCTTCGGCATACATCGCAATTGCTGAGACTTCGTCATTCCACAAGGTCAAATCATAAGGTATAAGAAGGCGCTCATCGTTACGCTCAACGATGCGGCCAAACTCAGTCTTGGGTGGGGCATCGATTAAGTGCAAGGGCAATTTCTCCTCTAGTAGCTACGAATTGTCAAAATTTGAAACCTAAAATGATTCATTTTGCTTATAGTTCTAGGATTCGGCAACAAGCGGATGATGTCAGAACGAGAATTGTTAATTCTATATCCATCTAGGAAAGGGGCAGATTATCAATTAGAGACTAAATCAGTCATGCCGTTGAAACATTCGGATGATTGCTTGCGATTTCAAACATATCTGGTGTTACCGAGAGGAGGGCAACAAATGCAATGACATTGGATATCTGTAGCACGCCCTGAAATTCATGCAAACATGCGCACCCATCTGTTATATCCAATGTCCTTGCTATAATATTGCTTGACCAGGTCGCCTCCTCCCTTGCCATCACGATCACCTTTTGTAAGGATCCCTAAAAGGGGAAGAAGATATTCATCCTAGTCGGTATGGTTGGATTGGTAGTGATTGTCACTGGGGCCCTAATAGGCTTATTTTATTTTCAACTACAGAAGCAGTTGGATGAAGGAGTGCCTAATGTAAAGTTTATGACATTTGAAGTAGTTAAACAAGATATAGCAGTTGGAGAAAGTACGAATGTTTTGATTAATGTGCTCAGTTCTGAAGATAAATTAATACAAAATGCCAGAATATTGATTACCATTGAGCCATCTGGCTATGAGCCATTTCTATCAATAAGCAATAGCAATATAGAAGTGCCTGTGTTTTTGGGCAAAGATGCAAGAACAGGAGAAATCAAAGTTTCTATTACTGCTACGGGGTCTCCTGCAAAAGAAGCAGTCTATGTGCTGAAGGGCATGGTTTTTGTAGAGCAGACCCTATCAGATGTGAAAGAATTTCGTCTCACTATACATCAATAAGTTAGTAAAAGCCATGATACTGTTAATTTGTCAGCCCTACCCCTTTATTTCGGTTTGGTAATATAGTATAGACAACTATGACCGTTATTATCCTTGTGTATTAGAGCAAGTTACCCGTCATAGAAACTAGGCGGTAGGCGACCTGCATTCAATGTGGGAAGAGAAGAATACAGATCTATGTGCAACAGAGCAAGCTTCTTACCGCCACTAGTAGAAGGTGCTATTGCCCTTTTATTTTTTCAGATTTATTGTTATGTCATCATCAACGGAATCCCAACAACTGATTTAAACAACGGAAGAAGTAACAGAACCACTAGCAATATTTATAATCAAACTTCCATGTACTAGTTCCACAAAATGGATACAAAGATGCAGAAAAAAAGTCTGGACTCTTCCCCTGATGAGACACGGACATTTGAAAAAGGAAAAATTGACCTTGCAAACCTTGGTGACGTGACGATAGGACGAGGTGTTTTAGAACCAGGGTGGAGCTGGGAAAAATGTGTAAAGCCACTAGTTAAGACAAATAGCTGTCAAGCTCCACACACTCAATACTTCGTATCAGGGAGGCTAAAGGTCGTAATGGATGATGGAGCAGAAGAAGAATTTGGTCCTGGAGACACTGGAATAATCCCCCGGGTCATAATGCTTGGGTAGTTGGAAATGAACCAGTAGTTGCAATTGACTTTACAGGTCTAAAGGACTATGCGAAGAAGACTGGAAGCAGCTGAAATAGTAGTAGTAGCTATTGATTCATTGAGTGGCTGGCAGAGCAAGAAAAAACACAAACATCATTATCGGCCTTCTACTTTTTTTGACTGTTTACTTTCAAAAAGTTTTTGGTTTATTTTCATTTTACCGTCTATATTTCCAGAATATCTGTCTCATTTGGCAGTAGCTCTGGGAACGATTAAAGAGATGATTTTTTATACATGCAAGAAAGCCAGAAATCTAAAAAGAGATACATATTTTATTTTCATAGTAGCACTAAAAAAACTGTTGGGAACAATGAATATCGCTTAAAAATCTTGATGTCATTGTAAGCTGCCGAATTTCAGAGCTATAAGCCAGAGTTTCTTCCTGTTCTTATCTCCACGCCCATTCTCTGGCTGACAGATTTCCTTCCATATCTATTTGAACCTCAAAAACGGTTATCATGTCATTCATAAAGGCTAGTTCGCCCGTTGTTGGAGGTGTACTCCAGAATCCTACCCCACGCGTTATTATGGTTCCCTCGGAGGTAAAGTTCCCTACTACCTGATTAGTCCAAGTTGCCACCTCACCGCCTTCAGTCCTTAGTATACCCTGTCCCTCACCACGAAATGTTCCATCGGCATTGAGTGTGCTTACGCTTGTCCCAGTGTTTATTGCATTTATTACATCATCACCATTGTTGATAGTTGCGTTAGCCATAAAACTAAATTCTATCTGGGGTTGCGGTGTAACAGTAAGTACTCTTTGGCCTATGATTTTACCTTGCTCTACAAAAAATGGATCTCCAAGCGAAAGGCTCGAAATAGCATTGCTTTCTAGATCCTGGGCAGAAACAGATGTCAATTCACTCTGAGCAAATGAATCGATTACAAAGGTGCTGAGGATAATTCCTAAAATGCCTAGTGTTGCCAGAAATGAGATGGCTAGATTCATTCTGTCGAATTTTGTTCTGCTCACGCGCTGAGCAAATCACCATTATTTGAGTTAAGCATTTCAATAATTTCGAAGTGAATATTCTTATTATCGACAATAAATAAAGGTCTGGGCAATGAGCTTAGCACTCATGGGAGAACGAGGCTCGCATAAAAGCGAAAACCTTGAAACCTATATCTTAGTAATATCACTGCTTATGCTTTCGCTCTTGCTATAAATGCACATTTGAATTCTCGACCGTAATTCGCCCCAATAATCCTCCTATTCTTTCACTTTAGCATTTAATTTACATACAAGAGCTTTTTCATTGGCATTTGCTTGAATTAGATTTCATTGTATCAAGAACCATAGAGTCTGAATCAGCTAGCTGATAGTTATTTAGTAGCCCAAATAACAGGATTTGTTAAAGTAAATACTTCAATTTGGGTAATTTCAAATAATTGGAAGACAACGTAAGTATTTATGCTCACAATTAGCGGTGTAGGCTAGAAGGCTCTATCTCCCATACTAATGTCAATTTTGCTTTAATGCTCTATGTTGAGTGTGTATGAGGTCATGTAGAACGATGTTGTAGTAAAACACTTATTCAAGAATTATTTCCTGTCGGTATTCTTTTGAATGCTTTGCCGCCGCAGTGCAAATCTGACTGCTTTTGAAGTAATACTTTGTCCCTTTCCCTTAGATACTGACTGTGATAAGACTGCAAATAAGATTCCAAGGCCTGTAGCAGAAGATGTCAGCCAAGTGACATAGTTGTCAATGCCCCATATCTGTCCTGTCCAAATCTCTGTGAGAATACGTATTGCAATAGTAAGTAAGCCTTGACCTGTTCCAACGATTACAAGGAACTTTCCGATGTTGACTCTATTTGCCGCAAAAAAACCAGCTCCAAACAATACCGTAATCCCCCCAAGCTGAGCCAATAGTGCCAGAACACCTATTGGTGCTATTAGATATTGCCAGAGGTCCCTAAGACCATCTACGGCAATAATCTGGTTTGTTATCAGATTGTAAATTTCAAGGTTTGCCTTGTAACCTGAGGATAAGAATAAGATCCCTGATACGAATGCAATAGCAGCTGCTGATCTGTTCCTTGTGACTCCGTGGCGAAAAGTCTGCAGCCTGTCATAGAGTGGATTAGGCTTGACATCTTGCTCTGGTACATCTTCAAGTGCTGAAAGCAAATCCTTCATTTTGGCATAGGAGTACTTTGTACGAACCTCATTGGCATCAACTTTCAATCTTATTCTCTTTTTCTTGTCCAAAGATTCTGCTAACGACTTTGGAATAAAGTACTTATTTAGATTGACAAGTCCTTTCTTGACTAGCATATAATCTGCTACTAGCTTTCTGACGAAGCCTATCTTCTTGCCATCTATTGAATAAACTGGTCTGTGTAAGAGTTTAGACCAGTCAGAGAATGGATCATGCGCGTTGTTGCTAACTGGATTGCCATAATACAGTTTGTTCTTGTCATCCGACATTCCGGCTTTCTATCTACATAGATTATTTGTACATCTACACTATTATTGGTTATGTATTAGACCTCAATATAACAACGGCTTTTTGTACTACAATGGTAATTGCTGATCGTCACCATCCTCATATGGCGGAAATGGCAAATGCAGACAATTTCTCAAATTATGCAGGTAAAATGATGTTAACTCAAGTTGAATAATATTTTATAATTTGTTGAACCCATAAGCATAGATTCTACACACGTTTTTAGAGCAATTATCAAAATTCTCAATCTTCAGGTATGGCAAAAAGATAAGATCTACACTTACAATAGCGCAATGCTTTTGTCGGACTTGGTTTGAGTAAATTAGATAATGCCCGTCTTCAACAATCAGAGGATGAAGCAATATCGGGGCAAGATAGTTGATATCTATTCGTAGACTGGTTTTCCTTCAGAAGTATACCTTTTGATCCTTCTGCCAGGAGGCGGTGGTGTATTAGTAGGATGGGTAGGCTGAGGCGTTGTTTGTTCCTTGACCTTTTACATAGTGTCGTCTTTCTTGCCCCGTAGTCGATTTAGAAGTCCCATTGGGGGTAGTTGGATTGCAAGAGAACAAAATATTGCAAGATAGAAGCTCGATATAATTATCAAACAGCTCTGCTTCTATCAAATACATTAGAAGATGATGGTGGTGTCAAGCTTTAACTCTTGGCATTTTATTATAGCCTATGTCATATCCTCTTTGTCTAAGGTATTTTAAAGTTAATTTGTAAACTAATTCATCATAGTCTGCTACTTCTAATATTCTTGCCCATGAAACTTCACCTTTCTTTGAAATTTCTTCAGAGAATAATTCTGTATTTTTTCTCGCTTCTTCTTTGCATTCTTCCATGGTCTTGCCGTTTTTATATGCGTGAATACGAACATCGCAGCTGCTGCTAACATTATTATTGTCATTTTTCTCCATATAGACAAAAGAAACAAAACTAATGAGTAATAATAATCATGACACAGTCGCTTATTCTATTCTCTTTCTCTCAACATGAAAGCAAGGTCATATGCAAGTTGCAGTGAGGGTTTATCCAATTTGAACTTTGCATCCAGATCAGGACGTATTCATCAGATATCCTGCAGAGAGAGCTTGAGTTTATTCTAACTTAAATTGGGACGCTGCATCCTTTTTCCTCATTTTCTCTTCTGGTTCATGTTTGCTAGCCTTAGTCAACCTTACCACTATGCAACCTCTTGGCGAATTCATACTATTGAGCTTTGGCAATCTCGTCATTCTTTTTGTTAATAGCCCAATGAATAAATTGATAACATTCTGTACACATTTTTCTTTCACCTGTATTATCACAGGCGTAAGTAATATCGCTATCCGCTCCGCACCTATAGCATACTTCCAATGATATGGTACTATAAACCTAAGGCAGATAAATCATACTAACAGGTCCGAAATATCAGGTGTCAGAATATAGTGAATAAAACTGTAAAGTAAAGACATACAACCTGCTAGGGTAAGCTATGACATAACAATATATCTTAAGCCTATTGAATGAGGAGCCCACATAGTTATCTCGGCGGCTCGCCTTTTGAATGCCAATGTAATCTATACTGACATGAACCCATGCGGAGGAGCTGAAAGGTTAACACTTGCTACCATGCACGCGTTATCTCAAAAAGGTGTGAACTTTGATCTTACTACATGTATTCAACCAAACATGACCAAGTTAGAAAATGCATACGGTAGCAAAATCGCTTCTATTATTGAGAAAGCAGAAAAAATAAACTTGCTAGAATCGCTTGAAGAACCATTTATAGATAGAATCACAGAAAAAGGCAATTACGATTTTACCGTAAATACACACGGGGATACACTTCCATATTATCATCGTTCATTTTCGAAAAATAATGCTGTTACATACTGCCACTTCCCTTCCGCAAGGTACCATATAGATTCAGAAAATCTCGAATACCTTCGAGACATAAGGGTAACAGGCTTCAGGCAAATTGATGAAATGGATTATTCAGAAAAGAATGTGGCTCGTATTTTTGACCTAGAGACTGAACAGAAGATACAGAGATATTTCAAATTTCTCAGGGATAGATATGAGAACTTGATGAAAAATACTCTAGTGCTTACCAACTCTGGATATACTCGTAAGGCCATCTCTAATGCTTTCAATATCGACGCCAAAATCCTCTATCCCCCGGTAGACGTTGAAACCTTTCAGGAGATAGCATTAAAGTCCAATCAGAGAGACGGTATGGTCCTAGTTATCTCTAGAATAGCGCCTGATAAACAGATTGAAAATGCAATTGAGGTTGCAAGGATAATGCGGGGTAGAGGCATTGGAAAAATTATGACTATTGCTGGAAATTTGCATTGTTATGATCATCAATACTATCAACAAATGAAAAATATGATTGCTGACTATGATTTGTCAGATTATGTCAGTCTTCAAACCAATATTAGTTTCAGCAGACTAATTCAACTAATGCAATTAGCAAAAGTTTACTTTCATCCACGCATAGATGAACACTTTGGCATTTCTATTGTGGAAGCGATGGCCTCCGGGCTTGTGCCAGTCGTTTCAAATATCGGCGGCCATACTGAATTTGTTCCACCTAAATATCATTTTCATACACTTGGCCATGCTGCTGACCTCATAGCTTTAGCATTTGAGGCAACAAATTCAGAAAGAAGGGCGATTAGCAGTTCTACAATTAAATTTTCTAATGAAAACTATGTTAATTCCTTTCATCGCATATTATCAGAGTTACTGAATACTGGTATTGCGCATACACAGATGGCGTAATACTGAATAACAATATCTAGAGATAGGAGGTTAGAAAAATTCTTGACCAACATCTATTACAATGCGACGAGTCTGCATCGTCATGCAACTAAAATCTAGTGAGCAGCTTGTTCGTCGCAGGTAAAGCTTACGGCTTCTAAGAATGATGTATGAGCTAACACAGTGTGCAGAACAGGAGCCAGAGCTTTACCTTTAAAGAATAGAATGGCACTCGTTTGATGGTCATATGAAGGGATTTCGGAGAAGTTCAGAGTTCAGTTTTCTTCAGGTATAGACAACCACATTCTTTTTTAACAGACAAGAAACCCATCACTATGGCTCAATAGATAAGGAAAATCTCCTAATGAATATCAACATCCCTAAAATCGCAGCTATTGTCACGATCATGCTATAATATACAGCAATATTCAGACTATAATTATCCCACAAAAAGCCAAAGACAACATTTGCTGCAAAAAATGTTATGCCTAGAACGACATAATACAAACCATATGCGGTTCCTCTCAACTCCGATATAACATATCTTGGCACAACTGCACGCTGAACGGTTTCGGAAATACCCATGTATAGACCAAAGATGGCTGCCAGCATGTAAGTGTAAAGTGCATTATCTGAGATTAGTACCATAAGAGCAGTTGATATGGCAAAAAGTGAATAGCCAACTATTAACACTTTTTCTTTTCCCACTTTATCAGCTAAAAAACCGGCAGGTATTCCAATAACAGTGTGGGCTATGTTAATTGTGACATATACCAAAGGGATCAGAGCATCTGCAATTCCTAAATCCGACGCTCGCAACAAAATAAACGAGAAATTGAAGGCTCCAATACCAAAGATAGCTGTAATAATTAAGAGAAGTACAAAAGGTCTGTTGTCTTTTATCACATGGTGGATATTTGAAAGCATAGTTGTCCTCGTTGAAGTAGTAGATCTCTTTAATGCCACCTCTTTTACAAAAAATACTAGAATTAGAAGAGCTATTGCGCCGGGTATCAATGAGAGTAGAAATATTCCCCTTATGTCAATAAACTGAAGCAGTGCAAACGTCGCAACTGGACCAAGAATAGCACCAATTTGGTCAATCGTCCTGTGCAGTCCAAATGCTCTTCCGGCCCTTGATTCTTGCACTGAATCAGCAATTAAAGCATCACGTGGAGCAGTTCTCAGACCCTTTCCCAATCTGTCGCCGAATCTAACTACAAAAGCATCAATCCAGTTGCTTGATGCTGCGAAGAAGGGTTTTGTTATAGTGGACAGACCATAGCCAGCAATAATGAAAATTTTTCTTCTTCCTATCTTATCAGATAATGAACCGGAAACTATCCTAAATGCGTAACTTGTAAGCTCAGAGGAGCCCTCAATTGTACCAAGAATTGCCCTTGACGCTCCAAGAGAAGAAATTATAAACAATGGTAAAACTCCCAGAACCATCTCTGTCGAAAAATCTGTAAAGAAGCTGACTAGACCAAGCGCAGTTACATTGCGCATTCCGCTTCCGCCTTTTCCATTAATAGGAGTGACTGGTTTTCTTTTTGGGTCGTCGGTAGAGAAATCCAAATCTGAACTGCCTTACACTAAGGCAAAAGATTGAGAGAAGTATAAGAGGTTGTTGTTATTGCTTTTTTTATTACTTTCTTCTGAGCTTTGTTCTCGATATTGTGAAGTAGCGTATGTGGTCCAGCAGTATGCTTTTGTACACGTCCTCACAATTTAAGACCCAGGAATCACCTAATAGCAAAAGCAGTAATACGAATCATTTGCTACGTAAGGTGTGGCGGGAAGAAGAACCATATCGTTTTTCAATTAGAGACCTAGAATGATGGCAATAATTTAGTAAGGGTTAGAGCTTTTTGAAAAATTGCGGGACTGTAGCTGTTGCCAATTGTTCGTATCCACAGTGATAATCGTTATTGTTTCTAATAATATGCTTCCTTTGTATCTTAACAACTCATACACAGATAATATGGGTAGGCAGGCATACGCGCAATACTTTGTTTGACAACGAAGAGTAAACAAAGTAATATCGTGGATGCAGCAGGAAATGCTATAAGAATCCACCCCTAAATGTATTATAATGCACGATAGGAGTGGTTCAACTTCCTTGATTGAGGACAGTGATACTTGTGCCTTCGAGGATACGGCAAGGATCTTCTTTGAATTGGGAAGCACTCAGCGAATAGCCATTCTATACAAGATCGCTGAAGTAAAATGCAACCTCGCTAGACTTTCAAAGGATTTGGGCTGTACAATGCCTGAGATTCGTAGAAACATAATCAGACTTACTAATAGTGGATTGGTTGACCGAGAATCTAATGGTACATTCTTTCTTACTACCTTTGGCAAAACCATCTTAGATCAGATTCCCACATTAGATTTTCTTTCTCGTAATAAAGATTATTTTTCAGATCATACATTCTCGGCTCTTCCATCAAAGTTCATGAGAAGGATAGGCTCCTTGAGCAATTCCCAGCTCATTTCTGGATTAGTATCAGTCGATGAAGGGTTGAATGACATTTACTACAGGTCAAGAGTATGTGTATGCCATGATTCCTGAAGTACCAATAGATCTAATCGAGTCTATTGTTGCCAGATTGAAGAAGGTAGAAAACAAGAATTTTAGATTTAGTTACATATTGCATACTCATGCAATGGTTCCCAAAAGGCGAAAGCAGCTACTGGAGGCTCTAGGATTTGATGAATTGCTGAAGAATGGGACTGTCGAGAGAAAGATGGTGAACAGTATACTCATTGGAGTAGTTCTTAATAACGAACAAGCATGTGTAATGTTTCCCAGGATCCAGAAGAACAATAAGATACAGATAGATATGAATTCGATGTTTTATGGCGACGATCCTGACTTTCATGAATGGTGTCTAGACTACTATCGATACATCTGGCACAATGCGAGATCTTTTGATGAAAAGGGATTAGTGGAGATCTAGTTGGGGCATTAGTGAAATTATCAAGGCAGTGCTTAGGAGATAAAAAGTACTAATTCATAATTCATTGCAACTGTTAAGCACTTGGCTCCCTTTGTGTTTCTATAGAGTAAGAAAAGAGAACTTTGCAGACTGTAACAGTTATGCATATCACTCATTTCTAGAAGTACAATATAAGGCCAAAAATACAACTGGAGAGATTCAGAAAAATAAAGCTTTAACATGATTTCCTGCAGTTTTCATATTGCATTTTGGAATACAAGAATAGAACATATGTGAACCTACTTCCTACAATTGAGACAAGAAAATTAGAAAAAAACCTCTTCTTCCGTGTTGCCTTTTCGCCAATCAAGAAATAATGCATCATCAGTTACGAGGGGATGATCTTCCAGCTGAAAGCCCGCACTATCGTTTCTCCATTCCTAGGTTCCACAACAGTGAATGTATGTTTTCCAATAGGAAGGTCTGAAAGGCCAATTTCACCACTATCACTGCAATATATATGCAATGAATCAATTGAACACTGCAAACTTGGAACATATTGGCTGTCTGAGTAACCTGTTATAGTGATCCAGTCTGATTTGGTTACACCATTCTCCTCAATCACATTTCCTTTACCATCTATCGCTTTGAATGAAGCTGGCAGAGCAGTAGTAGGCTTGGCCACACTATCACCTCTATCAGTAGTAGTGGTAGTAGCAGTGCTACTGCTGCTCACGCTGCCAAAGATGTTACCACCAAAAGAGTTCACATATGGCAGTAAAACAATCGTGGTCAATACAAGTATTCCTATTCCAACAGCCACGAGAAAAACTATTAGTGACCGTTCTCTTTTCCCCTCGTTAGTCTCTATTACAATTGGTAGTGATTCAGGGCTAAGACCTTGATCATTACTTTGATCTCTACTCAATTTTTCTAGGAGCATTTCTTTGCTCATGGTATTATCTATCTGTGACTGGTAGATTAGGTCTGCTTAGAAATTGGTATTTCAAAGAATATTGTTGTCAAACTAATAACCCAATCAGCTAAATAATGATAATTGATTGATACATATTATACTCAGCTTACCGTCCACGAATCTGCCAGAAGTGAGAAAAGCTAGATAATTATGATTAGATGATATATTTTGGGACCCCACTTAATAGTCCAGATTATGCTTGCTCTTCTTTCAAAGCCAGCCTTTTGATTCATCCCAGGAAGCCTGCTAACAAAATAATTTTTTTGTCCTATCGCTTGTCAGATAGAGTATCTGTGAATGTAAGTAAGCAGGAATTTGACACACTTTCGAGTTTGCAAATCTTGCAGGTATCCATTCTATACATGGGAATTTTTGCAACAGCTGCGGAGACACGATGATTGGCCTAACATCACTGAGAGGTATGTCTAGTAAGCGGCAGCCGCTAGCGTTATAAAACGATCATGACTTGTGACCATATTTTTCTAGTATTGTTAATGTGCTTCCAGCTTAGTATTAGATTATGAACCCTGGTGAAGCAGCAATGTTCCTGGCAGTCGGCTTTGTCCCAACGCTGATTGCTTTAGAAATGGTATACAGAATGGGCAGAGCAATTGGGAAGCGTGGAGAAATTCCGTCACTAGCACAGCATAATAGGCTGAAGGTGTTGTTTGCATAGAAGATAAAGAGACTAATGCTCTTTATTAGCAGCGCAACCTCTGATCGCTCTGTCTATCTCTTTTTTACCGGTAGGCAAAAAAGGGGAGCGTCTTCTGCGGGAGAATATTACCGCGGAAAGGAGCTAGTTAAGAGATAGAAAATTCAATTCCAGTCTAGACGTCGAAGATAGTCATTCACCCTTACCGACTTCTTTTCAGACCCATGTACTAGGCCTCATTCTTATATCAAAAAACTTGATGCCCTGTTGTCAAGACTGGTATCTTTGTACAGAAATAGTTAAGTTTCAGATGATCTCACAGACGTTAATGAATTCAAATAATAGAATGAATCAGAGCAACAATAGAACCAAAACGACAGCAGCCGCTATCCCTATGGCTGGGGCCATAGTTACTGCAGCATTATTGCTATCAGGAGTATTCCTG
>Ga0299914_10002923_pt1 | contig 11923 bp, 9 predicted proteins | sample RVTome_10_FD_201361 | JGI IMG/M metagenome (GOLD analysis project Ga0299914, IMG submission 201361) | Soil microbial communities from uranium-contaminated site in the Upper Colorado River Basin, Wyoming, United States - RVT153D57 (version 2) ... | reverse complement strand
GGCATCGGCTTCCTCGTGATGCGTCGAAGGGCGTCACGGGGCGCCCTTCGTGATGCACCGGTGATGCGCATCAGCCACGAGATCGATCAGCTTCTCCGCCAGGTCCGAGATCTCGTCCTCGCCGGCGAGAACCTCGAACGGAGCGGTGCGAGCGAGGCCGAGCTCGAGGAGAATCGGGCCGAAACCCACTCGTGCAACAGGACGCGCCGGCAGACGACGCTACCCCTCGCGGGGCCGCTCCTCGTGCAGCTCGCGGACCGCCCCGTAGAGCGCGCGCTCCTCGGTTTGCACCGGGTCGGTCGGGCTGAAGCCGACGTCAAGCATGTAGAAGACCGCCTCGGCCTCGTCGCCGCCGAGAGGGATCGGGTCGTCTGTCGCCCCAACCAGCGCTTGCTCGATCGCGTCCGCGACAGCTCGCGCGCCCTCGACGCCGTACTCGCCGAGCTGGCCTGCTGCCGTTCGCCGGAGATTCTCGGCCAGGCTGGTCGCGGGCTGGTCACGAAGCGAATAGAGGGACTTCGAGACGTCGAAGACGACGGCCATGGTCACGAGCGTAGCGGAGGGTCGTCGCGACCCAACTCCCGCCCATGAGCTTCCGGCTGATCAAGGCGGAGAGAGCACAGCACCCCGTCTCCCTGCTGCGCGCCGTGCTCGGCGTGACCGGCTACTACGCCTGGAGGGAGCGCTGCCCTTCGCCTCGTGAGCGCGAAGACGAGAAGCTCCAGGCACTGATCCGCCGCATCTTCAGCGACTCGCAGGAGAGCTACGGCGCGCGCGGGTCCAGGCCGAGCTCGCCGACGACTACGGCCTCAGGGTCGGCAAAATGCGGGTGCTTTCCGCTTCGAGACCCTCGACCTTCACCTCCGAACTGCCGTTCCAACCCCGCGAACTGCGCTCACAGAGAAGTCTAGAATTCGCGGGCCATGCCATGCGGAGGCGAGGAAGGTGAGGCAGAGGTGGCAAAGGTTCTCTGTGTCCTGTACGAGGATCCTGTTGACGGGTATCCGAGGTCGTACGCTCGAGACGCGATTCCCAGGATCGAGCGCTACTACGACGGTCAGACTACGCCGGCCGCCGAGCGGATCGACTTCGAGCCGGGTGAGCTTCTGGGCAGCGTTTCCGGGGAGCTTGGGCTGCGGCGGTTCCTCGAGGAGCGCGGCGACGCGTTTGTTGTCACGTCGGACAAGGACGGGCCGGACTCGGTCTTCGAGCGAGAGCTCCCTGACGCTTCGATCGTCATCTCCCAGCCGTTCTGGCCTGCCTACCTGACGGCCGAGAGGATCGCGAAGGCGCCGGGGCTGAAGCTGGCTGTCACGGCGGGGATCGGCTCGGACCACGTTGATCTGGACGCGGCGATCGAGCGTGGGATCACCGTCGCCGAGATCACCTATTCCAACAGCATCAGCGTGTCCGAGCATGTGGTGATGATGATCCTGTCGCTGGTGCGCAACTACATCCCGTCCTATCAGTGGGTCGTCAAGGGGGGATGGAACATCGCCGACTGCGTCGCCAGGTCATACGACCTCGAAGGAATGCAGGTGGGGACAGTCGCTGCCGGCCGGATCGGTTCTGCTGTGCTCAGGCGGCTGAAGCCGTTTGAGGTGGGACTGCACTACACCGATCGACACCGACTCCCGGAGGAGGTCGAGCGCGAGCTCGGTGTCACCTACCACCCGGACGCCGAGTCGATGGTGCGTGTCTGCGACGTGGTCACGATCAACGCGCCCCTCCATCCTGAGACCGAGCACCTATTCGACGACGCCCTCATCGCGAAGATGAAGCGCGGCGCGTACATCGTCAACACCGCCCGGGGCAAGATCTGCGACCGCGATGCGATCGCGCGGGCGCTGGACAGCGGTCAGCTCGCCGGGTATGCCGGAGACGTCTGGTTCCCGCAGCCGGCTCCCAGGGATCATCCCTGGCGGTCGATGCCCCACCACGGGATGACCCCACACGTGTCGGGGTCGTCTCTGTCCGCGCAAGCCCGCTATGCGGCCGGAGTGCGCGAGATCCTGGAGTGCTGGTTTGATGGTCGTCCGATACGCGAGGAATACCTGATCGTCGATCGCGGCACGCTAGCGGGCGCCGGCGCTCATTCGTACAGCGCCGGCGACGCCACCGGCGGCTCCGACGAAGCAGCACGCTTCAAGGATCGCTAGCCCCACGAGCGGCAGCGCGCCCACCCTCCCACTCGGTTGAGGCGCGCAGCGGCACCCCGGCACGGAACGCGCGAACAGTTGCGGGAGTGCACTATCGAACGGACCAGTTCGTGGCAACGGATCAGTTCATGGCTGATACAGCTCGTCCGTTTTCGCCGCCATGATGAAATCGTTGCGATGCAGGCCCTTGATTTTGTGCGTCCACCATGTGACCGTCGTCCTGCCCCATTCGGTCAGCAGCGCAGGGTGATGACCCTCTTCCTCTGCAAGCTCGCCTACCTTCTTCGTGAATTCCAACGCCTGCGCAAAATCGTCGACTGAAAAGACGCGTCTCAGGCGTTTGATTCCATCGAGCTCCACGATGTCCCAGTCAGAGACTTGGTGATGAAATTCGGCGATCTCGGCACCCGTCACGGTCGGTGCGTCCTTGCGGCACGCGACGCATTTCATCTGCGTCAGTGTCTCCATCTCCCTGTCTCCCCTTGCATCGGCTCCTCGTAAGCGGCTTCTCGCAGGGTGCAGAGTACCGAGCACGGCGTGCCGGATGACGAAGCCGTGGAGAAGGCCGACGAGGACCCGCGCGACGGGCTTCAGCGCGTCGACCTCGCGAGTGGGCTGCTCGATTCACGCGTTGTTGTCCTGCTCGCCTGGCTCGGTGAGTGGCACACGCTCGCCGTAACGGCGCTTCGCTCCGACCACTCGTATCTGACGAAGGCGGGCGTCGTCTCGAACCACGCACACGGACGAGCGGTCGACGTTGGCGCCGTCGACGGCGAGCTAATGTGCCGGAACACGGGCAGGTCGGGGTCGGTCAGCTCGTGGGCGACCTCGAGAGCTGCACGGGCATGCTGCTCGGCGACGGTGCTTCTTCGGCCTCGCGTGGCTTGCCCTGGGCGACGAGCAGCCGGGGGCGGCCGCGAAGCCGTCGGTAGGTTCAGATCCGGCATCGCGCCCGCGCGAACGCCGGACAAGAGGCCGCGTACTGATTTGACTACGACTCGACGTAGACGGTGATCGGCTGAACGACGCCGTGCGCCTCCATCGCCGCCAGTACTTCAGGCGGCGGCGACCCCAACATCGCCTGCATCGCGGCAAGGTCGGCAACGTCGGCCGTGATGGCGATGTTGTTGCTTCGGTCGTGCGCGACGTAGTCGGTTACGTTGCTACCAGTCCCCGACTCGATGGCGGCAGCGCGTTCTGCCTTGCCTTGGAGCCAGCGGTCGAGGTCTTGCACAGCGTGGGTGAGGACGACTTTCGGCATGTCCACTCCTCCCTGGAGCACGTAGCGGGTCTGTGTCAGGCCGACCGTACTAGCCCAGAGAGGTTCCCGCCTTTGATAGTTGATCACGATCCCCGCCGACGTCGCCGCTCGCACGGCCGGACGCGAAACGCAAGACCGGGCTAGCGAGGTTGCGTTGCGTTGGCCAGACGATGTATCCGCGACGGCCGCCGCCGGCTTCGAACAGAACCGTCTCGATTTTCGCCTCCCGCGAAGTCGAGAGCGGCTCGGGCCTACCGAGGAGCGCGACCGGCGAGCGGCGTCCATCGCCTCAGGTTTGCCCCTCCGCCGCCTTCTGCACCGGATCCGGGCGGAATGTGTCTGCTCGATTAGCGGCGCCTGATCAGGATGACATCACCATCGCCTGGTGCTTCGGGCAGAAAGGGGTGAGTGGTGATGTCGCAGCAGGGTCAGTTGATCCGGCTAAGGCGAAGCGGTCGGGGCGGGGAGCCGCTCTGGGCGTACCGGTACCGGATGGGCGGCAGAGACTCGAAGCGGGTGCAGCATGGGGGCTTCGCCTCCGAGCGGGACGCGGCGGAGGCTTTGGAGCGGGAGCTGGAGCGGCTGCGGCGCGAGCGGCGAGTGTCGAGGTCGCTGACCGTCTCCGAACTTGTAGAGGCGTACTTGGCGCAGCACGACGTCGACCCGGTGACGATCGAGAAGCTGCGCTGGCTGCTGGGAAAGGCCGTCGCCGTCTTCGGCGAGCGGCCGGTCGGGGAGCTCCGCTCAGACGAGATCGCCGCCTGGCGAATCGCGCTCTCGCCGGGCTACCGCTTCGACGCGACTCAGGCGCTGCGGCAGGTTCTCGCGCGTGCGGTGCTCTGGGGAATGATCGACGTCAACCCGGCGAAGCTCGGCGTCGACAATCCGTCGCCGCGGCGCAGGGAGCAGCGCCCGTTCGAGTCGTGGGCCGAGCTCGATGCCGTCGCCGCGAATCTCGCGCCCCGCTATCGGCCGATGGTGCTCTTCGCCGCTGCCACTGGGCTTCGCCCGGCCGAGTGGCTTGCGCTCGAATGGCGCGACGTCGATCTGGAGGTGCGGGTCGTCTACGTCCACCGCTCGTTCACGAAGGGTCGGTTGAAGTGCCCGAAGACAGACGCGAGCCGCCGAGCGGTGCCGCTGCAAACGATCGCGCTCGAAGCGCTTGGACGTCAGCCGGCGAGTCGGCACAGCGCCCTTGTGTTCCCCGCCGAGCGGGGCGGCTACCTCGACCTGCACAACTTCCGCAACCGGGAGTGGAAGCCCGCGCAGATCGCGGCCGGGATCGAGCCACTGCGCAGGATCTACGATCTCCGACACACCTTCGCCACCTTCGCGCTCCGTGCCGGCATCTCTACCTTCGACCTCTCCCGCTACATGGGCGCCAGCCTGACCATGATCGACCGCCACTACGGCCACCTCGCCCGCGACGGACGCGAGCACGCGATCCGCCTGCTCGACGAGCTGAGCGCGGGAGAACGTCCACGGTGGACGCTGGTGGACGCTGCGTGGACACCAAAGTCCGCGGCCGCCATCAGCAAAGACAACGGAAACAGCGGCTAAGCAGGCAGAAACTCGAAGCCCTCTGGCGGACTCGAACCGCCGACCCCCTCCTTACCATTTCAGCGACGGTACTCGTGGGCATTGCCGGGTACGCGCGGGCCCGTTCTCGCTGCAAATTCAGTCGATTCAGATCGCCAATCGTGCCCGCGCGTACCAGCGTGTTCCCAGGCTGGTGTACCCGTCTCGTACCCGCCGTGCGTTGCCAGTTCTATAAACAGGCAACAGAAGCCGAGGAGAGCCTGCGTATCCCCGGCGGCGACCGGAGTGCCGCACCATCCTCTCGAAGGCCGCCGCGAGATGACGCAGAACTGGTTCGGCGAGATGCGGCGGTTTTCGAGACCGAACAAAAAGTGCGGATTTGCAGGGACGTTGTGTCCGGTTCGCCAGTAGGTTCGCCAGCGCCATCAGACCTCGCGCGAGCGCGTTTGAATCCGGCTCGCGGCCGCGTTCGCGCCCCGTCCGCGCCTGCCTGATTCGAGGCCGGCGGTCCGGCTTGCGACACACAGGCGGATGCCGCTTGCAACTGTCGAGCGCCCGGCAGAGACTCGGGCGAGAGGAAGTGAACGCGTGAGAGCAGTCGTCCACGACAGATACGGGCCACCGGAGGTTCTCCGACTCGAAGAGGTCGAGCGACCCGTCCCGAAAGACGACGAGATCCTCGTCAAGGTCCACGCCACGACGGTCAACAGGACCGACTGCGGACTTCGCAGTGGCAAGCCGTTCATCACCCGCTTCCTCAGCGGTCTGCCCCGACCGAAGCAGAAGATCCTCGGCAGCGAGCTGAGCGGAGAAGTCGAAGCAGTCGGCGCAGCCGTCACAGAGTTCGGGGTCGGCGATCGCGTCTTCGGCGTCAACCAATACGGCGCCCGCGAACTCGCCTACGCCTTCCGTGCACACGCGGAGTTCGTCTGCATGCGGGAGAGTGGCCCGCTGGCGCACAAGCCGAGCGGCATGAGCTTCGAAGAGGCCGCGGCCGTCTGTGACGGTGCGATCCTCGCGCTGACGTGTCTGAGAAAGGGAGACCTCCGCAAGGGGCGGAGCATCCTCATCTACGGCGCCTCCGGATCGATCGGAACCGCGGCGGTGCAGCTGGCCAAGCACTTCGAGGCCGACGTCACTGCGGTTTGCAACACCAAGAACGTCGAGCTGGTGCGATCGCTCGGAGCCGACGGGGTGATTGACTACAAGCGGGACGACTTCACGAAGAACGGCGAGACGTACGACGTCATTTTCGACGCGGTCGGCAAGCACTCGTTCCGGCGCTGCAGACGCTCACTGAAGCCGGGCGGGATCTACATCGAAACCGACCTCGGGTTCCTGTGGCACGTTCCGATGCTCGCCCTGGTGACCCGGCGGATCGGAGACAAGCGAGTGAGGCTCCCGACACCCACGTACACGAAGAAGGACGTCCTCTTCCTCAAGGAGCTGATCGAGGCGAGGCGCTACCGGGCGGTCATCGACCGGACCTACCCGCTCGAGCAGGTGGTCGAGGCGACCAGGTACGTCGAGACAGAGCAGAAGACGGGAAACGTCGTCCTGACGGTCAGCCGCAACGGCGCAGGAGCGACGGAGTGACACGCGCGCGTCGCGTCTGCCTGTCATCGAGCGACAAGCCTTAGCGGGGCGCGAGCCCTATCGATGAGTCAGGTCGATCCAAGCCTTCCCTGGCGGCCGCCGCCACAGCGCTGTCGTGGATGGGAACCGTCACGGCGACCGCGGCGGCTCGGGCGGGGTTCCTGACTCGGCCCTTCTCATCGTGTCGGCATCCCCGGCGGTCTCGATCGGCTTCGGCTCGTGCGGCCCCATGTCGAGGCGGAAGGGCGGATACCGGTCGGTCATGAGGCCGACGTACGCACCGACGCGGAAGGCCCAGCGGTCGAGGCCGAGCGCGAAGTCGAAGAGCGTCGGCGGGTAGCGGCCCGTGAAGAGGAGGATCACGCAGGCGATCAGAACGAGGATCCCGACGAGGCCGGCGAAGCCCCAGCCGCCCCAGTCCTCTCCGACGCCCCAGCCCCACCCGCCCACGAAGAGGCCGACGAGGATCAGGTGCGGAATCGCGAGGAGCCACTTGACGAGCGGAAGCCAGCGGTTCAGCCGCTCGGGGTAGACGACCTCGAGGCGCGCCGGGTAGTCGGGCGCCTCGCCCAGCGTGAACGGGGGGTAGCGATCCGTCCCATTCGCCCAGTAGGAGTAGAACCAGACGCGCCACGTCCAGCGCAGGACGCCCACGTTGAAGTCGAAGATCCCGCGCGGGAAGCGCTCCGTGAAGAGGATGGCGACCGCGGCTACGAGCGTGAGGATCGAGAAGGCGATCCAGAGGAGCGCCAGCACGATGTAGTGCGGGATCGCGAGGAGCCACTTCACGAGCCAGAGCCAGCGACTGACGTCGGGCTGAAGCTCTCCGGCCACGGCGACGGGGTAGACGGCGGGCGCAACCGCGGTCGCGACGGCGGCCGCCTCCGGCGTGGCCGCCGCCCCTGCCGCGACCGCTCCCGGCGCTGCCACCGCGGTCGCGGGGGCTCCTGCGTGGCGGGCGCCGAGGAAGATCAAGCCGGCGCCGCCGAGCAAGAGAATGCCCCCCGCCACGAGCAGCCCGATCGCCAACCAGATCAGGAAGTTGGCCTCCGCGCCGACGCTCAGGTCGGCGGCGATGCCGGGCGAGGCGTCGGCGTTCATGACCACGGCCGACCAGTCGCCGCTCTCGGGATTCCAGGTCAGCGTCTGCTCGCCCTCGCCGGACGCGCTCGTGGCCCAGAAGTCCTGCTCCCCGGGCGGAGCGGTGGGCGCATCCCCCGCCCTCGCGTCGTAGCGCGCCCGGAAGGGGTGATAGTCGACGTCCGTGAGCACGTGGTGCTCGACTCCCTCGAGGTACGCCTCCACGTCGCTCGTCGGCCCGATGCCGATGAAGACGTCGCCGTCGGCCGCCTGCACGCGCACGTCGCCGAGGACGCTGTCCGAGAGCAGCCAGTCGGCTCCCTCCGTGTCTGCCTCCACCAGGTCGATCGGCTCCGAGACGATCGCGTACGAGCTCGCCTCGAACCGCTCGGTGGGAGTGCTCAGGTAGCCGTCGTCGTCGCGCTGCGTCTGGTCGGCCCAGAGGAGGCCACACCCGCCCGCGAGGAGCCCGGCGCCGAGGAGAGCGGCGAGGCTTCCGAGGATGACGAGAACGATCCGGCCCGCGGTCCAGCGGGACTGCGGCGGGCGCGGGGCGGTTGGCGATTCGGGGGTTTCGTGTGTGGCCATGATCAGTCGGCGGTGCGGAGGGCGACCGCGGGGGGGATGGCCGCTGCGCGGGTGGCGGGCCATGCGGTCGCGGCCAGGGAGGCGGCCAGCGGCAGGGCCAGGATCAGGGCCAGACCGGCCCAGGGGACGATGAAGGGCATGGAGACGTCGCCCAACGAATCTGATCCGGCCAGGATCTGGCGTGTGGTGATCAGTCCGAGCGCGGCGCCGATCAGCGTGCCTTGCACGGCGATGAGGCCGGCTTCGAACAGCATGGCGTTGCGGACGAGTCCGCGGCGGAAGCCCATGGCGCGAAGCATGCCGATCTCCTGTCGCCGCTCGCGAACCGCGCGGACCATCACCACGCCGAGCCCGGCGATCCCGACCAGGAGGCCGAAGGCGAGGAAGCCGCGCAGCATCGCGAGGAAGCCGGTGAGCTCGCGCACGCCTTCTGCGCCGAGTGCGGTCAGGGTTTGGGTGTCTGCCCCCTGCGCGAGGAAGGTCGCGTTCAGCGACGCTGCCACGGTCCCCGCGTCCGTACCGTCGGCGATCGCGAGGTAGGAGCGGGTGACGATCTCCTCGGGGCCGAACAGGGCTGCGGTGAGCTCGCGGTTGACGAGGGCGCCGTTGCCGAGCCAGTCGGCCTCGCCGAGGGCGGCGATCGTAAGCTCACGGGCGCGGCCGCTGCTCGGCTCGATCACGGTGAAGGTGTCTCCGGCGTCCAGTGCTGCCACGTCGACGCCGGCGACGAGGAAGGTCTCCGGCACGATTGCGAGCGTCGGGTCGGCGAGCACGGCCCGGTAGACGGCGGCGTCGTCCGCGTACTTCGCGTCTCTGCGGAACAGGCCGGGCGTCCCGCGTTCCAGCAGTTCGGTGTCGAAGCCGCTGATCGGCGCGGCGCGGGTGCCGTCGAGGTGCGCGGCTTCGAAGTTGGCGACGCCTCGGACGAGCCCGGCGACCGCGACCACATCGCTGTGTGCCGCCAATGCCTGGGCGTCGACGGGGTTGGCCGGGTTGGTGTCGAGCAGGAGGTGGTATCCGGCCGCGATCTGGTCGACCTTGGCGTCGGTGTTGCGCTCGATCGCGACCGAGAACGAGGTGACCATGGTCACGACGAGGATCACGAGCGAGAACATCCCGAGCAGCATCGAGGTGCGGAACCGTCGCGCGAGTGGGTAGGCGATCCCGAGCCGTGGCGCTAGGCCGCGGCCGCCCCGTCCGAGACGCTCGATCGCGAGCGTCCAGACGCGGTCGAGACCGGCCGCCAGCGATACGGCGCCGAGGGTCAGCACCAGTCCCTGCACGACGAAGGCGAGCGTGTCCGAGGAGCCCATGATCCCCGGGAAGAGCTGGCGCACGGCCAGCGCCCAGCCGAGCACGGTGGCGGCGACAAGGACGCGTGCGAGGCGTTCCGGCAGGAGCCGGCGTAGCAGCGGCGCGGCGGAGAACGCCGCCACCGGGACCCCGACCAGGAAGCCGATCGCGTTGTCGCCGAGGTAGCCCGCGACACCGACTCCCGCGCCGATCAGGATGCCGACCGCGGCGAGTACCAGCGTGCGTGTCCGCGCCCGCGCCTTCTGGGGTTCGGGCAGGTCGCGGATGGCGCGGATGATGTTGAGCCGGGCGATGCGCAGGCTCGTGGCCCAGATGGTCAGGAGCGAGATGACGAGGCCCGTGCCGGCGCCGATCGCGAGGCTGACCGGGTTGATCACCAGTGGGTAGCCCGCCGCCTGTTCGGCGTCGCCGAAGATCGGCCCTGCGAGGACCGCGACGAGCCAGCCGATCCCGATCCCGACCACCGCCCCCAGTGCGGCGGCGACGAGGGCGTAGATCGCGCCTTCGATCGCGAACGCGCGGGTCAGGCGCCGGCGGGTGAACCCGACCGCGCGGAGCATCCCGAGCTCGGTCTTGCGCTCTTCGGCGAGCATCACGAACAGGTTGACGAGCAGCAGGATCCCGGCGAGGACGCTGAAGATCGCGATCGTGCCGAACATCTCGGTGAGCCCGGCGCCGTCGCGCTGTGCATCGTCGAGCACCGCCGCCTTGGGCGCCTCGACCTCTACACCTGGGACGCTTGCGAGGGCGGCGCGCAGGTCGGTCACCGCGGCGTCCGACAGCCCGCGGGTGTCGAAGACGCCGCCGTCGAGCGAGATCAGCAGCCGCTCGCGTGGCGGTGCGGCGACCACGGTCGTTGCTTCTGCGAGGCGTGTGAGCGTGCCCGGCGCGACGATCGCGCCGCCGTACCCGGCGAGCCCGACCTCGGCCACCACCTCCGTGAGGGTCAGGTCGACGGCGGAGCCGTACGCGTGGAGGCGCAGCGCGTCTCCCGCTCGCACGTCGAGCCGGCCGGCGATGCGGTCGTTGACGATGACCTCGCCGGGACCGATTGCGCCGGTGCCGGCGAGCCCGGTGATCTGCGCGTCGGAGCCGAAGTCGCGGGCTGCGGCGAGATCGAGCTCCACGACCCTGACCTGCGGAACCGCCGCGGCGCGGTGGGGCGCCTCGAGCGTGGCGGTGCTCGTCGTCGTGGCCAGCAGGCCGTCGATCCTCTCGACGCCGCCGGCCTCGATCGCGGCGACGACCTCGTCGAGACCCGTCCCTTCGGCGGGGTTGGCGGTGATGTCGATCGGGCCGTGCTGGGTTCGAGCTGCGTCTGCGAAGGAGCCTTCGATCACGTCACCGACGACGAAGGAGGAGGTGATGATCGCCGTGCCGAGCAGTGCTCCGGCGACGACGAGGGCGGCTTCGGCGCGTCTGCGGCCGATGTTCCGAACGGCCATCGTGACGAGCGTTCGCTGCCGGAGGGCGGCGACGACGAGCGGCAGCAGGAGGACGAGGGCGATCGCCCCGAGGACGGCGAGGGCGGTCATGCCGCCAGCTCGACGCGGTCGAGCAGGTGCTCCTCGGCCGTGCTCGGATCGCCGTCGGCGACCACGAGGCCGTCGCGGACCTGGACGAGGCGCTGCCCCGAGCGGCCGATCCCCTCGTCGTGGGTGACGACCACCAGCGTCTGCCCGGCGGCGTGCACCTCGTGCAGCAACTCGACGATCTCGGCGGCGGTCCGGCTGTCGAGCGCGCCGGTGGGCTCGTCTGCCCAGATCAGCGCCGGCTCCGCCACCAGCGCACGAGCTACGGTCACGCGCTGCTGCTCGCCGCCGGACAGCTCACCGGGGCGGTGGCCGGCGCGGTCGGCGAGGCCGACGCGGGCGAGCATCTCTCGCGCCTGCTCGCGGGCGAGCTTGGGCTTCACGCCGGTGACCAGCAGCGGCAGCTCCACGTTCTCCGCCGCCGACAGCACCGGGATCAGGTTGAACGACTGGAACACGAAGCCCATGCGCTCCGCCCGGTGCCGGGTGCGCTCGGCGTCCGACATCGCGAACAGGTCGTCGCCGTCCACCGTGACGGTGCCGGCGTCGATCTCGTCCAGCCCGGACAGGCAGTTGAGCAGCGTGGTCTTGCCGTTGCCGGACGGGCCCATGATCATCACGAGCTCGCCTGCGCCGATATCGAGGTCGACGCCTCGCAACGCGTGGACCTCGCGGGTTCCTGCGCGGTAGGCCTTCGCCACGCCGCGCGCGGCCAGGATGCATTCCCTCTCGGGGATTGAGTTCATCTCGTTCCTCATGATCGAACCTCCTTCGTTGACGATGAGCTCACGATGGCGGGCCGTCTCCGCGCGTACATCGGTCCGGAGGCTCGACTTCTGCCGGCCGCGGGTACG
>Ga0299914_10002921_pt1 | contig 11930 bp, 12 predicted proteins | sample RVTome_10_FD_201361 | JGI IMG/M metagenome (GOLD analysis project Ga0299914, IMG submission 201361) | Soil microbial communities from uranium-contaminated site in the Upper Colorado River Basin, Wyoming, United States - RVT153D57 (version 2) ... | reverse complement strand
CGAGCTCGCCCGAGCTACAGCGCCAGTTGCGGTCAAGGATCTTGAATCCCAGCTTGCGGAAGAGGTCCGCGGCGAGAGACTCGCCGGTCGCCCCGAGGGTTTTGCGCGCGTCCATGCGTCCACCGTAAAAAGGCGCTGTGACGAAAACGGCCGGGCGGCGAGCGAGGGTTAGCTCTCGAGCGTCGGCGGTTCGGGAAGCAGGTCGCGCTCGGCCAGCTGCGCGAGCTCCTCGACGTTGAGGTCCCTGAAGGTAACGACCTTCACGTGGGAGACGAAACGCGCGGGGCGGTGCATGTCCCAAACCCATGCGTCGTTGAGCTCGACCTCGAACCAGACCTTGGCGCCGACGTGGCGGGTGTCGACCTTTACTTCGTTGGCGAGATAGAAGCGACGTTCGGTCTCGACGACGAACTTGAACATGGGAAGGACGTCCCGATACTCCCTGTAGAGCTGAAGCTCCATCTCGGCCTCGTATTTCTCGAGGTCCTCGACGCTCATCCGACGGTCCTCCCCTCATCGATCTCGGCGATTAGCTCGGCTGGTTCAAGTCCCAATTCTCGCGCCTGATGGGGACGGATTACACCATGCTCGTCCGGAAACCCCACGACTCCGAAGAAGCTCTTGCGGTGGATTTCGCAGGGCCCGTTCTGCTTGAGGGCGTTCCAGTGGGCCCGGGTCCCGTAGCCGACGTTGGTGCCGAATCCGTAGCCCGGATACCGCTTGGAGTAGCGCCTCATCGCGGCGTCGCGCGTGACCTTGGCGATGATCGAAGCGGCGGCGACCGTGCGGGAGACGTAGTCCGCCTTCTTGACCCCCAGGTTCGGATACGGCAGTCGCCTCAGCTTGAAGCAATCCAGCAGGGCGTAGTCCGGCGTGCGCTCGAGCGCCTTCAGGGCACGCCGGAGCGCCTGGAGGTTGCAGCGCTGAAGCCCGTCTCGGTCTATGCGGTCGTGCCGGACCCGCACGACCGACCAGGCGATCGCCTCCCGTTTGATCTGCTCGGCGAGCCTCTCCCTTTGAAGCCGGGTGCACAGCTTCGAGTCCTTGATGCCCTCGATGGTGTTGTCGGGAGGAAGGATCACGGCGGCCGCCACGAGCGGACCGGCAAGCGCCCCTCTGCCGACCTCGTCCGCCCCCGCGACATGGGTGAAGCCCGCCTCGTAGAGGCGACGTTCCATGAGCCCGAGCGCGTCCGCGCCGGGTCCGGCTGCGTCGGCCCTGGAAGTGGCCTCGGCGCCTCCGCCCATCATTAGAGCGTGCCGAAGTCCTCGGGCGGCCAGATGACGAGCCAGGCGCGCCCCACGATCTCGCTCTCCTCCACCGGGCCGAAGACCCGGGAGTCCATCGAGTTACTGCGGTTGTCACCCATCACGAACACCGTACCCGCCGGGACCCTGCAACCGTCGTCGGTCCGCTCGAGTTGCATAGGTTCGCAATTGGCGCGGCTGATCTTGGTGCTGCCGGTGTCCTGGCCCCCTTTGATGTAGGACTCGTCGACCTTCTCGCCGTTCACGGTCAGCTGCCGGTTGTTGCCCTGGTAGGTGATGACGTCGCCGCCGACCGCCACCACCCGCTTGATGAAGTCGGTCTCCTCGCCGGTGGGGAGACCGAGCAGCTCCCGGAAGAAGTTCCTGGCGTCCTCGGTCCACGGCAGGTCGGGTGCCTCTCCCGCCGTCTCCTGCGCGAAGACGATCACCTGACCGCGCTTGGGCTCTCCGATGCGGTAGCCGATCTTCTCGACGAGGACGCGATCGCCCCGCACCAGCGTGGGGTTCATCGATGCGGAGGGAATGAAAAAGGCCTGCACCAGAAAGACCTTGATGATCACGGCGATGCCGAAGGCCAGCATGATGAGGATGGGCAGCTCGGCGACCTGCTTGAGGACGCCGCTCGTCTTCGACTTCTTTGCCGGCGGTTCGTCGTCTCCCGCCTCCTTGGAGGGCGGTTGTTCGCCCGGGGGCTCGCCGCCGGGGGTGGGCTCGCCGGCTTCGGTCCGTTCGTCCACCGGCTCCTGAACGGTCGTGGTATCGGCCCCCGCTCCGATTCCCGACGACCGGGCGAGGGGCTCGGTGCGCGCGCCGTTACCCTCGGGCGTACCGACTGGACCCGACTCGCGCCTCAGCCGCTCGGCGACGGTGCCGTCGACCGGGGTCAGATGGCTGTCGGCCGGCTGTCCCATCGCCTTAAGCCTTGCGATGACCTCCTGCGAGGTCATCCCGAGCTCTCTTGCTACCTGCTGGACGTTTGACATAGAACAGACACACTAGGGCGTTTCACAGCGTTCCGATATCGTCGGGGGGCCAAATCGACACGAAGGCGCGCCCCACGACCTCGTCGTCGGGCACGGGGCCGAAGTTCCTCGAGTCATCGGAGCTGCCCCGGTTGTCCCCCATCACGAAGATCTGCCCCTCTGGAACCTGCTGGGGCGGGAAGTCGCTCGTTACCACGCCGTTCGGCAGGTAGGGCTCGTCGGTGGCCTCGTCGTTGACGTACACGACTCCGTCTCGACCCTCGATCGTGTCCCCCCCGACCGCCATCACCCGCTTCACGTAGTCCTGCTCTCCCCCCGTGGGGAACCCGAACAGGCTCTTGAAGGCGTTGACCACGTCCTCGAGCACGGAATCGTCCTCGTGGGGCGACGGCACGGCGGGGTTGAGCGAGCGCTCGAACACCACGACGTCGCCCCTGTCTGGCCCCCCGAAGCGGTAGCTGACCTTCTCGACGAGGATCCGCTCGCCCACCTCGAGGGTGGGCAGCATCGAACCCGACGGGATGTAAAACGCCTGCAGGACGAAGGTCTTGATAAGCAGGGCGAGCGCAAAAGCGGCCACCACGAGCACGGGGAACTCGCGCCAGAACGGCCGGTGTCTGGTCGTTTGCTCGCTCTGGGGTGTGGGACCGGCGCCCTGCTCCTCCTGGGACACCTGGACCATTAAGCCTGGCGCTTCTCTTTGACCTTCGCCTTCTTGCCGATGCGGTCGCGCAGGTAGTAGAGCTTCGCCCTCCGGACGTCGCCCTGGGTAACCCGTTCGATCTTGGCGATCATCGGAGAGTGCACGGGAAAGGTCCGCTCGACGCCCACGCCGAACGACATCTTGCGCACCGTGAAGGTCGCCGAGAGCCTGCTGCCGCGGCGGCGAATGACGATCCCCTCGAAGATCTGCACTCGCTGACGCTCGCCCTCGACCACGCGGACGTGCACCTTGACGGTGTCGCCCGGACCGAAGTCCGGTTGGTCGTCTCGCAGGTATGGGCGCTCGACGACGTCGGTCGGGTTCATAACGTGGCTCCTCGCGCTTGCTCGTGTTGGGCGTAACTCGTCTTGCTTGGTAGCCCGGACGGGATTCGAACCCGTGCTCTCCGCCTTGAGAGGGCGGCGTCCTCGGCCAGACTAGACCACCGGGCCATGCTCACTGCTGATGAAGTTGTCTCGCGCCTCTGGGCTGGGGTGCCTGGATTCGAACCAGGACTAGCGGTACCAGAAACCGCCGGGCTGCCAGGTTACCCCACACCCCAATCGTGACTGCTAGGAACGGTTCGCAAGGATATCAGCCTCTAGTTGCTCATCCCACCTGGGCCCGGATTCGGGCGAGCGTCTCGTCGCGCCCCAAAAGCTCGAGCGATTCGAACAGAGGCGGGCTCACCAGCGTGCCGGTAACCGCCGCCCGTATCGGCTGGAAGGCCCTCTTTGGCTTGAGCTCGCGCCCGGCGGCAAGTTCCCTCAAGGCCTCCTCGATCGCCGCGGTCGTCCACTCCTCGAGACCTTCGAGGCGCTCGGCGACCGCCACCAGGTACTCGCCCTGGCCCTCGATGGCCTTGGCCGCTTTCTCGTCCGGGGTCACCGCCCCGAACAGGAACCGGACCATCGGCGGCGCCTCGGTCAGGCGCTTCATACGTTCGACGAGCAGCGGCGTCACCCTCTCGAGCGTGTGCCTTCCCTCGGCCGAGTCGGCCGGTATCCCCTCGGAGACGCAGTAGTCGACGAGCAGCTCGGCCAGCTCGGCCGGGGTCTTCGCGCGGATGTAGTGACCGTTGAGCCACTCGAGCTTGTCGACGTCGAACGCCGCGGGGTTCTTTCCCACCCGCTCCAGGGTGAACTTCTCGACGAGCTCGTCCATCGAAAAGATGTTCGTCCGGTCGTCGAAGCTCCAGCCGAGCAGCGCCAGGTAGTTGTTCATCGCCTCCGGAAGAAAGCCCTGGTCGCGATACGCGCTCACGGCGACGTCGCCCCAGCGCTTGGACAACGGTTTGCCGTCGGGCGCCACGAGCAGAGGAAGGTGGGCAAACGTCGGCACCTCGGCTACACCCAGGGCCTCTCGGATCAGCAACTGGCGCGCGGTCGAAGCCACCAGGTCGTTGCCGCGGATGACGTGCGTGATGCCCATCTCGAGATCGTCGACCGTGACGGCGAGCATGTAGGTCGGGCTGCCGTCGGCTCGCATGATGACGAAGTCGGGCGTGCGCCCGAGGTCCGTCGACATCTCGCCGAGGATCTCGTCGTGAAACGTGATCGTGCGGTCCGCCGGCACGATGAACCGCACCGATGGCGCCGGGCCCCCCTCTGCGCGCGCGCCGGCAATCGAGCGATGGTCGACCCGACGGCCCTCCACCTGCGCTTTTTTCCTCTCGGCGTCGACCTCTTCGGAGGTTGCGTAGTCGTAGTACGCGAAACCGCCCTCGACGAGTTTCTCGGCGTAGGAGCGGTAGAGGTCGAACCGTTCGCTCTGCCGGTAGGGGCCCTGCTCGCCGCCGACCTCGGGCCCCTCGTCCCAGGTCAGTCCGAGCCAGCGGAAGTCCTCGAGCACCGCGCGGAAGTTCTCCTCGGTCGCGCGCTTGGCGTCCGTGTCGGCGATACGCAGCACGAACTTTCCCCCGTGGTGGCGCGCGAACAGCCAGTTGAACAAGGCGGTACGGGCGTTGCCGACGTGAATCGAACCGGAGGGGGCGGGTTCGATGCGCGTGCGGACCTCGGTCATGCCCGCATCGTACCGACTCATCGCCATGCCCCTTCCGACGCAGCCCGGCACCCCACATACTTCTTGTGACGGCCTAGGAACGACCGGGAAGAGGGTGTTGGCATGACAAGGCGATTCTCGTTGCTCACGGTTGCGCTGATTGCGCTGGTGCTTTTGTTGTTGGTGGCGCTGACGAACCAGCGACCGAACCAGTCACTGGGCGGGGCGGCCCCCGCGGCGGCGAAGGCCTACGGAAGGCTCGCGATAGGGGGCCTGAGCATCAACGTCCTCGTCACCAAGCACACCTTCCAGGTGGCCCGGCCCGGTGCCGGCGCGCCCACCTTTGAGGATCTGTCCGTGGTGAAGTCCATCAACTCGGCCTCACCTGCACTGATGGGCTCGCTGGCGGCGGGCGAGCACTTCCCCAGCGCGCGGGTGACCGTCTTCAAGCCCAACTCGACCGCCAAGCTCGTCACCTACAAGCTCGGCGATGTGGTCGTCTCCGGTCTCGAGCAGACGGCAAGGAAAGAGACCGTCACACTGCAATACGACCGCATCGAGATGACGTCCGGGGGAGTCTCCGCCTGTCGGGAGATCAGCAGCAACACGGCCTGCTGAGCCGGGCCCATCGCATAGCTTTACCGCTCTGCCTTCCGGTCGCGGCGGTTCAACCAACGCGCCCACGGTTTAGAGGGGCGGACCATCGCGTCGGCAACGGTCTCCTCCAGGGAAGGACATCCTCTCTCGGAGTAACGTTCGCGTCGGCGCCGGTAGAGCTGGAGGAAGAGGTCGCCCTCCGTATGACCGTCAAGGGTCACCGTCTCCCGTCCGATTTCGTCCGTGACTGGGGCGTAGACACGTTCGTACCAGTCGGCGGCGATCTCGGACGGAGCGAGCGCCCGATCTTGCTTGCGCATCAGGTGGTAGCCGTGGATCTGCACGGTCTCGAGTAGCTCGACGTAATCGGCGGTCCTAGACAGCTTGATCCGAGTCTCGGGGCGGGCCTGCGCCAGGCCGCTCGCCTCCTCGAACCAGCGCTGCTGTTCGACGTGGATGATGAGCGGCATGTCGGCGTCGGCAGGCAGGGTCCAATCGCTCCGCAACTCCGTCACCTCGGCATCGATGTACTCGATGCCTCTTCGTCGAGCGACCGCGACGCGATGGTGACCGTCGATGACGAAGTAGGCCTCACCCAGCTGGTGCACGACGATGGCCGGGAAGGCGCCATCGGGAAACGCCTGGGAGACACGACGCATCCGCTCGCCGACATGGGGCCGGCGGGGAGAGAATCGCCGGTCGAAGTCCCCCACCCGTCCCTCTGTCCCAACGACGTGGTCCACCGGGATGGAGCGCATCCCAAGGTAGTGGCGGGAGAACGGCTTCAGCCGCCGGATGGTCTCCTCCAGGTCGAGCAGATCGTCGTTTTTCGAGGGCCGGCCGGTCAGGGACTTCACGATTCCTTCCTCGCTTCCTACCTAGAGGCTAATGAACGAACTCCAGCCAGTCGTGGTACTTCTCGTCCTCGCCCTTGACGATGGCGAAGTACTTCTGCTGGATGGTCGTGGTGATGGGGCCCGGCTCGCCGATGACGCGCCCGTCCACCTCGCGGACGGGAGTGACCTCGGCGGCGGTGCCGCTGCAGAACATCTCCTCGGCCAGGTAGAGGTCGGCGCGGCTCAGCTGCGCCTCCTTGACCGTCATGCCGAGGTCGTTGGCGATGGTGATGACCGAATCGCGCGTGATGCCCTCGAGGGGGCCGGACGACAGGGGCGGAGTGAATATCTCTCCCCCCTTGACCACGTAGATGTTCTCGCCGGTGGCCTCCGAGACGTGCCCCTGCGGGTTCAGCATGATCGCTTCGTCGAAACCGTGCTGCACGGCCTCGATCTTCGCCGCCACCGAGTTCACGTACGCGCCCGTGACCTTCGCGGTGGGCGGGATGATGTTCGGGTCATGCCGGCGCCAAGACGAGATCGTCATGCGGACGCCGTGCGCCATGCCCTCGTCGCCCAGGTAGGAACCCCAGGGCCACACCGCGATGGTGACGTCGATGGGGACGTCGACGCAGTAGATACCCATCTCGCCGTACCCCCGAATCGCGATCGGGCGCACGTAGCACGACTTGAGGTCGTTGCGCTTGATCAACTCGATCGTTGCGTCGACCAGCTCGTCGACCGAGTACGGGATCTCCATCTGGAAGATGCGCGCGGAGCGGTGCATTCGCTCCATGTGCTCGCGCAGCCGGAACACGGCGGGACCCCGCGAGGTCTCGTAGCAGCGGATGCCCTCGAAGACGCCGGTCCCGTAGTGAAGCGCGTGAGACAGCACGTGTACCGTCGCGTCTTTCCAATCGACCATCTGCCCGTTCATCCAGACTTTGTCGACCGGCTGCAACGGCATCGTTGCCCCTTTCCCTAGGCTTTTAAGTCGGTAGTTCGATCAACCGAGCGTCTCGCGCTTGGACTTTGTTGGCTATGTCGCTCAACACATCTTCCGGCACCGGCGAGTCAACCGCCAGACACATCAGAGCCTCGCCCCCCTCGCTCTGGCGCGCCACCTGCATATTGGCGATGTTCACCCCCGCCTCGCCCATCAGGCTTCCGACGATCCCCACGATCCCCGGGCGATCCTCGTAGCGCAGAAGGGCGAAGTACGGCGAGAACTGCATGTCCAGCTCGTAGCCGTAAACGCGCACGAGCTTCTCGTTGTCACGCTTTCCGACGAGCACGCCCGCCACCGAGACCGTCTCGTCCTGGCACTCGGCGTGGACCTCGATGAGGTTGACGAAGTCATGCGACTCGGACGACCTGGCCTCCTCCACCGAGATGCCGCGCTCCTTGGCCAGCAGCGGCGCGTTCACGAAGGTCACCGGCTCGTGCACGACGGCCCTGAACGCCCCCTTGAGGCCGGACAGGGTCAGCGCTCTGGTGTCGTAGTCGGCGATTCCTCCGTAGTACTCGAAGCGCAGCCGCTCGATCCCCTTGCCGGCCAGCGCCACCGTCATGCCCCCGAGTCTTTCGGCCAGGTGGAGATACGAGCGCACCGCCTCCGGGATGTCCGACCCGACCTCGACGTTGACGGCGTAGGGGACGAACTCGCCGCGCAGCGCCAGCAGGACCTGCTCGGCGATCGCGACCCCCGCCTTGTCTTGGGCCTCGGCCGTCGATGCACCGAGATGAGGCGTCACCACCACGTTGTCCAGCCCGAACAGGCGATGTTCGGTCAGGGGCTCGTTGAGAAAGACGTCGACCGCGGCCCCGGCGACCCGGCCGCTCTGAAGCGCCTCGACCAGCGCATCCTCGTCGACTATGCCACCGCGAGCGGTGTTGACCACCCGGAGCCCGGGCCGGGCCCGGGCGAACTCGTCCCGCCCGACGATGCCGACGGTCTCGAGCGTCTTCGGGAGGTGGACGGTCAAGAAGTCGGCCCGCGCGCAGACGTCTCCGACATCGTCGACCAGCTCGACCCCCATCTGGCTCGCCCGGCTCGCCGACACGTAGGGGTCGTAGGCGAGGATGCGCATCCCGAATGCGTTCGCGCGCTGAGCCACGAGGGTCCCCACGCGACCGAGCCCGACCACGCCGAGCGTCTTGCCGTACAGCTCGACTCCCTGGTAGCGGTCGCGCGCCCACTCGCCGCCCACGAGCGATGCGTGGGCCTGTGGGATGTGCCGTGCCTGGGCGAGAAGCAGCGCCATGGTGTGTTCGGCGGCGGACAGGATGTTCGACTGCGGGGCGTTGACGACCAGCACGCCGTGGCGCGTCGCCGCCTCGACATCGACGTTGTCCAGGCCGATTCCCGCCCGGCCGATCACCTTGAGGTTGTCACCCGCCTCGATGATGCGCTCGTCGACGGAGGTGGCCGAGCGGATGATGAGCGCGTCGTAGCCGCCGATGGTGGCCGCCAGCTCGTCGGGGCTCTGTCCCGTCTTGACGTCGACCTCCAGGTGCTCGCGAAGCCGCTCGAGCCCCGCGGTGGACAGCTTCTCGGTAACCAGAACCCTCATGCGGGGAGGATACAAGCCCGCCGCGTCGGGGGCCCGACCGAGCTCAGGCCAGGCGCTCGAGCAGGTAGTCGAGGCACCCGACCAGCGCGGTCGCGTCGTCCGGTTCGACCGCGGGATAGGTGGCAACTCGGATCTGGTTTCGCCCGAGTTTGCGGTAGGACTCGGTGTCCACGATGCCGTTGGCCCTCAGAGCGCCGGTGATGTCGGCCGCGTCTACAGATGAATCGAAGTCGATCGTGACCACCACGGGGCTGCGCTGCTCGGGACGCTCGACGAAGGGCGCCGCCAGCTCGCATGCCTCGGCCCAGTCGTAAAGTGTCGAAGACGACTTCTCGCAGCGCGTCGCCGCCCACTCGAGGCCTCCCTGCGAGTTGATCCAGTCGACCTGCTCGGCGGCGAGCAAGATCGTGGCGAGGGCCGGCGTGTTGTAGGTCTGGTCTTTGCGCGAGTTGTCGAGCGCGATCGCGAGGTCGAGCGAGGCGGGGATGTGGCGGTCCGACGCCGCGAGAGCCTCGATTCGCTCGATGGCCGCGGGGGATGCCAGGGCGAGCCACAGGCCTCCGTCGGAGGCGAGTCCCTTTTGAGGCGCGAAGTAGTAGAAGTCGAACTCGCTCGGCTGGACTCGCATTCCCGCGGCCGCCGAGGTCGCGTCCACCGCCAAGAGACCCCGCCCGGCCACGCGCCTCACGGGCATCGCGACCCCCGTCGAGGTCTCGTTGTGGGTGAGCGCGTAGAGGTCGACTCCTTCGGACGGCGCCGGCGCGGGATGGGTCCCGGGCTCGGACTCGACCAGCTCCGGCTCGCTCAAAAAGCCGGCGTTCGCAACCGCCGTGGCGAACTTCTGAGAGAACTCCCCGAAGACGCAATGCTGGCTGCGTCTCTCGATGAGACCGAACACGATCGCATCCCACAGCACGGTCGTCCCCCCGTTGCCCATCATGACCTCGTAGCCGTCGGGCGATCCGAACAACTCGGCAAGCCCGGAGCGCAGCCGGGCGACCTCTGACTTCACCGTCGTGCGGCGATGGCTGGTGCCCATGTAGTCGCGCGCTCGCTCGTGCAGCGCGGCCATCGCCTCGGGCCGCACCTTGGAGGGGCCGGCTCCGAAGCGGCCGTCGCCGGGCCTGAGGTGCTCGGGAATCTCGATGTCCGTGGGTTTCACGCCCCCGAGGATGCCGCATGCGGCGCACCCCGCAGGACCACCCCTCGCTCAGCCTCCCTGGACCACGCCGGCGAACTTGATTAGGTCCTGCATGGCGAAGCGCCCCGCCGCCGGGGCGATCGGTTTCAGGGGCTTCCACACCGACGAGTGGTTGACGTAGGAGGTCTGGTCTTTGTCGAGCAGGCCGAGCATCACCTCGGCGACGATCCGGGCGCCGACCGGCCCGAGCCGTTTTCCACTTATGGGGGCGCGCTCGGACTCCTTGAGTATGTAGAACCACAACGGCGCCTCGTCGTCCCAGCCGGGCTCGGTCAGGCCGATGGCCGAGTTGTCCAAGGGGGTCTCGCCCATCTCGGTCGCGACGGCCTGGCCCGAGGGGACGCCCAGGCGCTTGCCTCGCAGCAGGTTGCGAGTCGCCAGCGACCGCCGCTCGGGGGCGTCGGTGAACTCCTTTTCACCCACGACCTGCGCGGGAAGCTTCAACAGCGGGGCCGCGAGCTTGGAGTCGATCTTGCGCGAGGCCTGCGGGTCGGCGCGCCCCGGGAACTTGAAGAAGTTGGGCCACTTGATCTGCCAGTCGGCGGGCAGAATCCTGCCCCCGCCCAGGTGCGACAGCGGTTGGTTCGCCCTTCCGAAGATGGTCACGAAGATGATGTCGTTGAGTGCGTAGTCGTTGCGCACCATTGCGTGCCCGAAGCGGTAGGCGGCGACGGCGAACTCGATCGGTATGAAGGGGTTGTTGGTCGGCTGGTACAGCTCGTTCGTGATGGTCGTGCCGCTTGCGTTCTCGACCATGAGGGAGTTGACCACCCCCGGTCCACAGATCTTCGGCAGGAAGTCGTGAACGACGATCCACTGGTAGTGCCAGCGCACGAGACGTTGCGCGGTGTCGTACACCGACTCCCCCGGCAGCTTGTGCTTCTTGAAGTTCGTCTTCTTCTCGCGCAGGTGCCGGACCACCGCGTTGTGGAAGTGGAGAAACGCGACCTGCATCTGGGACACCAGGACGTTCTCGTCGTTGCGCGGGTCGCCGATAAGCGCGGTCTCCTGGTTGTTGCGCGGGAGGTCGAGCTCTTTGGTCGGCTTCGTCTTGGCCGTAAGAAGCAGGTCGGGATCGTTCCGGTTGTAGAGGTGGGGCGACGCGTTGTGGCCGAACCCGTAGACGGAGTCCAAGTCGAAACGCGGCGTCCTGAAGTTGCGCAGCGAGTCGGGGTCGATCTTCTTCGTGATGGTCGAGACGGGATCGAAGGTCAGGTCGTGATCGATGAACTGACCCAGGTAGGTGAACCCCGCCGGGATGCCCTTGTTGTCTCCCCCGGGCTTGTTGCGGTCCTCCATGACTCCGCCCGGTTTGCCGAGCTCCTCGAGCAGGCCGTCCGGAGGCGAGAACCCGCCCAGCGTCCCGAACAGCCGTCCGAACCTCCCGACCGGCAGGCTCGAGTGGGGCGTGTTGGCGATGGCACGGCTGACCTCGGCACCATGACGCGGCATCGTAGTTCCTCCCTCTTATCCGACCCGGGCACAACTATAGGTCGGCGGCGCCGGCGGGGGCCGGACCCGGGCGACCCGGAGATGCGCGCCGAGCCGGGCACAATCGTTGACAATGACACCGGGAAACCCGTCGGCCGGCATCAAAGGAGGAAGGGAAATCACGCGAGATCGTCTAGCGCAACGGATGAGCGACATCACCGACTCCCCCACCATGGCCATCGACGCCAAGGCGAAGGCGCTGGTGGCGGCCGGCAGCAACGTCATCGGTTTCGGCGCCGGCGAGCCGGATTTCCCGACGCCGGACCACATCGTTCAG